>Ga0070735_10003835_pt1 | contig 12969 bp, 15 predicted proteins | sample Coa_R1_FD_66443 | JGI IMG/M metagenome (GOLD analysis project Ga0070735, IMG submission 66443) | Surface soil microbial communities from Centralia Pennsylvania, which are recovering from an underground coalmine fire - Coalmine... | ecosystem: Environmental > Terrestrial > Soil > Unclassified ...
CCTGCACTCCATCCCCAAAACCAACAACAACAGCAAAACCAAAAACCAAGACCAACAACAAAACCAAAACCAAGAACAAAAGCAGCAAGGTCGTTTACACAGAAGACTTGACACACCCGACCCCCGGCGTCCGGGGCTACATGGCTTTGGACGGGCGGGATCCCCTTCGCCCGATGTATAAGAGCAGTATCCATGTCTGATCTTGCCAGCAAAACTTGTGTGCCGTGCCGAGGCGGAGTGCCTCCCCTCAAAGGGAAGGAACTTGCTGACCTGCACCAGAAGCTACCCCAATGGTCGCACTGGAAGATAATCAACGAACATCACATCACTCGCACCTTCACGTTTCCCGATTTCAAGCAAGCCTTGGATTTTGTAAATCGCGTCGGCGCGCTCGCGGAGGAGCAGGGCCATCATCCGGATATCCTGCTTACGTGGGGCAAAGTTGAAGTCACTCTGTGGACCCACAAAATCGACGGTCTCACAGAAAGTGACATCATCATGGCGGCTAAGATCGATGCCTTGTCTTAGAAATATGCACCTATACTACTGACGATACAGTGTTTACCTGATAACGAGGGCCGCACTTAATGTGCAGAAACTTGCATTTTTTTACCCCTCGAATAGCTGGATATTCTTAACACTTGATGCAAGTGCCTGCAATTCAAGACCTTACACTGGGCCGATGAAGTAGGCAGACTGGCCCGTGCCGTGCTGAGTTCTTGATGTCGGATAAAAACTTGCTCCCAGGGGAACTACCGTGCGTGTCGCCTGTAAACTCTCAGTTGTGGCCGTAATCTTCACAACGGCTCTTGCTTTTATTCCTATCGCTTCAGCAACTACATTAGATCTCGTCTACAACAACCAAACTGCCGGGACGATAACATTGACGCAGAGTGGTTCGAATGTAAACGTCAGCATATCCATGAATTCGGGTTTCTCCGTTCTTGGGAATGGAGGCGATATCGGAGTATTGGGTGGCGTGACCCATAACAGTTCGCTCACTAACTTCAGCCTCAACGGAATGACGGGAGGCCTGAAAACGCACGATACCGTCATCGGTGGATTCACATTCACGGACATTTTCAAGCTGAGTACGGGCAAAGGAAATGGACAGGTTTTTTCGACGAATCTGACGTTTACTATCAATAATGCCAACCTGGGCAGCATTTCGGCGATTGGACTTCACGTATGCGTCAATATGGTTAACGGCAGCTGTGCAAAGAACAGCACTCTGTTTCTGGAAGCTAAGTCCGCGATTCCCACAGTTCCGGAGCCCAGTACCCTTGGACTCCTTGGCACCGGCTTGATCGGACTAGCTGGAGTAGTCCGCCGCCGCTTCGTGAGCTAACAACAACCATTTCCCTTCTGTGAAAACCCTCGGACAGATCCGAGGGTTTTGATTTTTGCGGAAGGATTGAGTTGTACGTACACGACGGTAAAGGGAATTTAGCTTTTCTTGTCCAACTTCTGCTTCAGATCTTCCGCGATTTGCTGGCCATGGAAGCGCCCGTTTTCGATGAAAATCTCGTTTGTTCTTGATCCTGCAACAATCACACCGGCAACGTAAATTCCTGGCACATTGCTCTCCAGAGTGACCGGATCGCATACCGGACGACACTGATCGCTAGAGAGCTCAATGCCCATGGCGCGCAGAAAATCGTAATCGGGGTGATATCCGGTCAAGGCGAAAACAAAATCATTTTTTAGTTTCAGCTCGCCATCCGGCGTCTGCAGCACAACGTACTCGGGCGCGATCTCTTGCACGGAAGAGTTGAAATAGGCGGCGATCTCACCGTTCTTTATCCGATTTTCTATATCGGGCAGGATCCAGTACTTCACGTGCGCATGCATCTTAGGCCCGCGATGGACGAGTGTTACACGCGCGCCATGCCGCCACAGATCGAGCGCTGAAATTGCTGCGGAGTTTTTGCCACCGATGATGAGAACGTCGTTGTCGAAATATGGATGTGGCTCGCGATAATAATGGAAAACTTTGGGCAGGTCTTCTCCGGGAATGCGGAGAAGATTGGCGCGATCATAGTAACCCGTCGCGACGATCACTTTCCGGCAAAGATAATCGTAAACTCCACCCAGGCGATCGCAGGTGGTGATGTGAAAATCGTTGTCATGCCCGGTCACGGTTTCTACGCGCTGATATTGCCGCACGTCGAGTTTGTAATGCTCCGCGACTTTCCGATAGTACTCCAGGGCTTCCAGCCGATTCGGCTTAGGATTCGCGCTGCTGAAAGGTATATCGCCAATCTCCAGCAGTTCCGGCGTGGTGAAAAAAATCATGTTAGCCGGGTAGTGAAATAGGGAATTGACGAGACAGCCTTTATCAATGCAAATGACCTTGAAGCCGGAGCGCTGGGCCTCAATTGCGCAGGCGAGACCAGTGGGTCCGGCGCCGATGACGATAACGTCAGCCTGCATGTTTGGCCGCGGCCGCAGCTGTGGTTTAGGCAACGTGTCTGGAATTAATTTCGTGGACAAACTGTTGTCCTGAGAGAGCAGATGCCGGTTGAGGATTGTCGATTCTAGCATGCGGAACAAGCTGTCACTCCTTAGCGATTGCTATAATTTTCGGTTCCGCAGGAGCACTTGATGGCTACTCTGACGCGATCAGCTACTCGCACTGAAAAAGATTCATTGGGCACAAAAGACATTCCGGCTCAGGTTTATTACGGCATCCAGACCGTGCGCGCGGTTGAGAACTATCCGATCTCGGGGATGCGGGCGCATCCCACCTTGATTCGGGCGTTTGGCATGGTGAAAGAGGCAGCCGCCGAAGCAAATCGCGAACTCGGATTGGTAGATGAAAAAATCGCGAATGCAATCATTCAGGCGGCCAAAGAAGTAGCGCAGGGTAAGTGGGATCGGGAGTTTGTAGTCGACGTTTTTCAAGCCGGCGCCGGCGTGAGCTTTCACATGAATACAAATGAAGTCATCGCCAACCGTGCTATCGAGATTCTTGGCGGCGCGTTGGGAGATTACTCAAGAGCGCACCCTAACGATCATGTGAATTATGGCCAGAGCACTAACGATGTATTCCCTACAGGAATGCGGCTGGCCACACTACTTGAATTGGAAAAACTTTATCCGGTGCTGGATTCGCTAGTGGATGCGCTCGAAAAAAAGGGAAAAAAATTTCACGCGATCCTAAAGTCGGGACGCACCCACATGCAGGACGCCGTGCCCATGCGCCTGGGACAGGAATTTACGGCATATGCGGGCGCGATCTCCCGGGCAGAAGACGCGATCCGAGGCAGTGCAGAACTGTTGCGCGAGCTTGGTCTCGGTGGTTCGGCGGTTGGCACCGGAATAAACACGCACCCAGACTATCGTGAAATGGCGATCCGGAATCTGGCGCGAATTTCGGGTCAGAAGCTCAAGCCGGTGGATGACATGCGCTATGCCATGCAATCGAATCTGGCCATGGCGGCTGTTTCGTCGGCTCTCCGCAATCTGGCGCTGGAGGTGATTCGCATCTCGAATGATCTGAGGCTGCTTGCGTCTGGCCCCAACACCGGATTCGCCGAGATCAATCTGCCCGCGCTGCAGCCGGGTTCTTCGATCATGCCGGGCAAGATTAATCCGGTAATTCCTGAGCTGGCGGCAATGGTCTCGTTTCAGGTTGTGGGAAACGATGTGGCGGTTGCGATGGCGGTGCAGGCGGGGCAACTCGAGTTGAACGTAATGATGCCGACCATGGCATACAGCGTAATGCAATCGATTACTATTCTCACGAATATGCTGCGGCAGTTCACGGACAAATGTGTCGCCGGAATTACGGCCAACGATCAGCGCTGCAATTTCTATGTGCAGGCGACGGTGTCACTAGCGACCGCTTTGAATCCTTATATTGGCTACGCCAAGGCCGCAGAGATTGCCAAAGAAGCTGTTGCCACGGGCCGGTCGATCATCGAAATTGCGCGCGAAAAGAAACTGCTTAGCGAGAAAGAGATTAACGAAATCCTCGATCCGGTGCGGATGACCGAGCCTGTCAGGCCACTTGATGCAGCGAAGAAGCGGGAAGAGATCAAGAACAAAAAATAGCAGTTGGCCAATGGTAACTTTTGTAGCGTACAGGAATCCTGTACAATAGCTAATGGTCGAAACGAGTTACACCAGCCTGCGGGAGCATCTGGCGTCGATGATGGATCGGGTGGTCAACGATCGCGAGGTGGTCATTGTTCATCGCAAACGCGGGCAGAAGGTCGCTATGATTCCGGCCGACGAATTGGCCGGCTTGCTGGAAACTGCCCACCTGCTGCGTTCTCCGAAGAATGCCGAGCGTCTGATGGAAGCTTTTGGCAGCGCTAAGCGGGGAAGGGGCAAAGCCCAATCTATCGACAAGCTACGCCGTGAGATGGGTCTTGCTGAATCGCGGTGAAATACGAACCGGTTTTCCAGTCGCAGTTTCGCGAGGACCTTCGGGCTTGGATTGAAACTGACCGGCGAGTTGCTTTAAGAATATTCGATTTAATTGAAGCCGTTCTGCGGGATCCATTCCAGGGAATCGGAAAACCCGAGCCTCTTAAGTATTTACTTGCGGGCTGCTGGTCGCGCCGCATTACCCAGGAACACCGGCTTGTCAATCGCATCGCTGGCACACGCATCGATTTCCTCCAGGCGAAATACCACTACTAAATGCTAATGTGATTTAGCGGCCCCTGCAGCCGGGGAGCCAGCAGGGGCCTGATTCCGGCGAGAAGGGTCTCGACGCCCCGCCGGCATCCATCAACAGATACGATGACGCAAGAGAAGAAGTTCACCTGCTTAAAGTGGCAGGCCAATCAAACCAGGCGCTCGTCGAAGGCGAAGTCGACAGGATCCCCTATCACCAATTTCTGAAAATCGGCGTGCGCAGGATTCAGCAGAAAGTTACTCTCCGCCGGAACAAGCGCGCTTGGAACTCGCAGTGCTACCGAGGATTGTTCGGCCGCCCATTTATCGCCGAGTGCTCGTAAAGGCAGTGAAGGAATTGCGGACCGCCAATTGCGCGGGAGTTGGGTCTGATCCAGAGTTTCCATTAGACCTTCGCTGATCGTGACTCCGATGAGTACGTAATCTTGCAGCAGGTCCGGCTGTTCAACGTGAACCAGCATCTCCAAGACTGCGAGCGACTGGGTTTCAGCTGCATAGACGATGGCGGTTCCGGGGCTGTTCCATCGGCCACCGTATTTTCGGGCGCCACTGCCGTTGAAAGCTGTTTTGGCGTGCTTGCGCTTGGTGATTCGCCAAGCGGTAATGCTCAAGAAAAGACTCCGTGCTCCAGGCGGCCTATCAGGTCTTCGACTTCGCGGGCGCCTAATTCGGTCCGCGAATAAGCTAGGGGAGTTTCGTTTTCCAGCTCCTTTTTCGGCGCGGTCAGCCATTTAAGAGCGTTCGCCTGATTGCCTTCGAACAAATCGACTGCCTGCTCGAACACCGCTGACAGGCGCAGCAACTTCTCAGATTCATCAGCGGACAGTCGGCCTGAACTTTTTCGGCGTGCGAGCGTCCTCGGCGGCAGATCAATGATGGATGCGATCTCTGTCAGCGGAACACCGAACCTGGTTTGAAGATCGAGAAGGGAGCGGAAGGAAAAGCCGCGCCGGATTTGGCGAATCAGTTCTCCGGAGCTGCTGGCCTTGAGCCCTAATGCGCGTCCCGGTAAAGCTGGACGTAAAGCCGCCTTTTCTCGCGGGTGAGCCATGCCATTAGATTAGACCGGCCCCTGCCAAAATGTCAATTAATTTATGCCACTTGGCAACAGACTACTGGCTGGATTTTGCTTCGGCCGCATATTCGTAGACTCCGCGGCCGCTTTTCTTGCCCAGCCTGCCGGCTTTTACGTATTGAATCAGTAATGGCGCGGGGCGATATTTCTCACCCAAGGTCTTGTGCAGGTATTCGAGAATGTGCAAACGCGTATCCAGGCCGACGAGGTCGACGAGTTCAAATGGACCCATAGGGTGGTTCAATCCAAGTTTTAGGGCTTTATCGATGTCGCTGGCTGAGGCGATCCCTTCCTGCAGCATATAAAAGGCCTCGTTGCCGATCATGGCATTGATGCGGCTGGTGATGAAGCCGGGCGATTCTTTGATTACAACCACTTCCTTTCTCATGCGTCTGCCTACATCGGCGGCTGCGGCAATCGTCTCGTCATCGGTTTCAAGCGCGCGCACCACTTCAAGCAATTTCATCTTGTGCACAGGATTAAAGAAGTGCATCCCAACGCATTTGTTTGCGCGGTAGGTGACACTGGCAATCTCGGTGATGCTCAAAGAAGAAGTATTCGAAGCCAGGATTGTTCCAGGGCGGCAAATTTTATCAAGCAGGGTAAAAATCTCGATCTTCGATTCCATCTCTTCTGGAACCGCTTCGATCACAAGATCCGCTTCGCGGGCCGCTTCCTCAACGCTGCCCGCATATTCGAGGCGCTTGAAGGCCGCATCCGCGTCCCCGGAAGAAACTTTTTTCAGTTCGACGGCTTTCTCGAGGTTGGCGCGAATCTCGCCTTCTGCTTTGCGCAATGCGCCCGGAATCAAGTCTTCGAGAACGGTGTAGTAGCCGCCCAGCGCGGCCACGTGGGCAATGCCGCGACCCATGATGCCGGCGCCGATGACGGCAATCGTCTTGATCTCCGGCACTATTTCTCCACTAGCACGATCAACTCTTTAATCTTGTCGCCCGCGCTCCGCAGGCTCTCGGCTAGACGCTTTTTCTCTTCAGCATCTACGCTCGGCAGGGAAGCGTGAATGCGGCGAATGGTAGTCGTAATGTCGTCAACGTAATTGATGAGGCGGATTAGTTCTCCCGTAGCTGCCATGAATTGCGCTCCTTGGTCACTTCAGTAATCACTGGCAAATTCTTTATTCTCAACGGGCGCGTCCATTAAGTAAAGGCACGATAAACAGTACGAATGGACACCATAGATTCTTTTACTCATCTTTTAACACTGGCGGTTATCTAATGGACTGATGATTGACCCAACGCTCAAGGAATTTATTTTTGCCAGCGACTTCGACCAGACGCTCACCTTCAACGACTCTGGCTATGTTCTGGCTGAACTCGTAGGGATTCCCACCGAGGAGTTCGAACGCAAAGCCGCTGGCATGGCGCGATTGAATCTGGTGCAGCAAGGGGCGGAACTCGCGTATTTGCTGCTACACGATCCGGAGTTCAAGGGGCGGGTTCGCAAAGAGCACCTGTACGAAGTCGGAAAGCGCATTCGCCTTAAAGAAAATATTGCCTTGCTCTATCAGATTCTCGACAGCGGCATTCCGGGATTTCATTTTGATTTTTATGTGCTTTCAGCTGCGCCGGTGGAGATTGTTCAATCGGCACTGGAAGGAATCGTTCCCAAGCAGCACATCTTCGGAACCGAATTTCTTTACGAAGAGTCGGGCGAGATTGCAACCATCACCCGCGCCACCGCCGGATATGGCAAGGTCTTCGTGCTCGATCAGTTGCAGACTAAGGCGCAGATTGGCCCTGACCACATTGTCTATGTCGGCGACGGCAGCTCCGATGTGCATGTAATGTTGCACATCAACACGCGCGATGGATACACGATTGCGGTCTCCGAGGCCAAGCATGTATCGCAAGTAGCGAAGCGCACGATTCTCAGCACCAACGCCCTGGCCGTGCTGGCGCCAATTCTTGAAGACATCGCGCTATGGCCCCGCCCTCGCATTCGTACATTCTTTGAATCTTATGGAGTGATGATTCAAGAATGGGACCGCGTGCGGACCGACTGGCTGACGCTGCGCTCGGTGTCGCCGGAGAGTATGGAAGCGGCGGGTGGGAGGTGATCGATCGGAGGCTCTATTTCGTAAGCGGCTGAGTGTTGGTCGCGGGTGGCGGGTCGAGTAAGGTGTCAAGACGGAATTCGCTACCCTGAATCCTGAACCAGCATCGGCTCATCTACCAGCCATGCTGGAACAATATCTTTCCAATAGTCAGCTTGAAAATGGCCCAGTTCTTGAAACGGCGCCCCTGCACGAGGATTCTGCGCTGCTCGATGCGTACTCGCGCGCGGTGGTCACGGCTGCCGAGAAGATAAGTCCGTCGGTTGCAAAGATCGAAGTCACGCAGGCGGCCGGACGCGCGCGCAACGGTGAACCTCGCGAGCGGCAGGGTGGCGGCTCGGGCTTCATATTTACGCCCGACGGCCTGGTGCTGACCAACAGCCACGTGGTACATGAGGCCACGAAAATTGTGCTCTCACTTCCCGACGGGCGGCGTTTTTCGGCGCATTTGATTGGTGAAGATCCCGCGACTGACCTTGCGGTGGTCCAGATCGACGCCGGCGCGGACGCGCTTGGTCTTACTGTGGCCGAACTCGGCGATTCACAGAAGCTGCGTGTCGGGCAGTTGGCCATCGCTATCGGCAACCCGTACGGCTTTCAGTACACAGTGACTGCAGGAGTGGTCAGTGCGCTTGGGCGGTCGCTGCGCTCATATTCCGGGCGGCTGATCGAAGACGTCATTCAAACCGATGCCTCGCTCAACCCCGGCAATTCAGGCGGGCCGCTGGTTTCTTCCGATGGCTCAGTGATCGGCGTGAATACCGCAACCATCATGGGCGCGCAGGGGTTGTGCTTCGCCATCGGCATCAATACCGCAAAGTTTGTGGCAACTCGTCTTCTGCAGCAAGGACGCATTCGCCGGGCCTACATCGGCATAGAGGCGCAAAATGCGCCGCTGCATCGCCGCATCGTGCGGTTTTACGATCTGCCGAAGGAAACCGGCGCCATTGTGCTCGCGGCAGAAAATGGCAGCCCCGCGCAAAAAGCAGGCCTGCGAGAGGGAGACGTCATCATCGCCTTCGGGGGGCAGCCGATCGCCGGCGTAGACGATTTGCATCGTTTGTTAACGGATGCGCAAGTCGGGGTGAAGACTTCAGTGACAGTGCTGCGCCGGACAGAGCGGTTGGAACTGGCGATCATTCCACAAGAATCAAAACAATGACTGTCGCGTTTGTGTAAATCATTTGGTGCGGGTCGCCAATCGATTGCACCTTTTCGGTTCATTGCAACTCGCTTTCCCCTATGTTAGTTTCTGAAACAGAAGGGATTACCTTGCAGGCGAAAGTTCCTGCCGGGCTGGACCGCAAAGAGGCCGAAATATACCAGCGGCTGGATCCGGAACGGCTTCCTAAGCACATCGCAATCATCATGGACGGCAACGGCCGGTGGGCGCGCAAACGCCACCTGCCGCGCGTCGCCGGACATCGCGCCGGAGTTACGTCTGTGCGTTATGTGGTTGAGGCAGCGTCGCGCATCGGCATCCCATCGCTCACGCTGTACGCGTTTTCTGAGGAGAATTGGAAGCGCCGCCCCAAGGCCGAAGTCGATTTTCTGATGAAGCTGCTCTCCCGCTATCTCAAGCAGGAGGTGCCCACGCTGCACAAGAATAATGTGCGCCTGCAATACATCGGCCGGCTACACGAGCTGCCTGTTTTTGTACAGGAGAAAATGGAATGGGCACGCAAGGAAACTTCGCGCAACACCGGCATGGTGCTGACTTTGGCGTTGAATTACAGCGCCCGCTCGGAACTGGTTGATGCATTCCAGTCCATGTTAAAGGCTGCGGCCAACAATGGCGGAATCGAGCACCTGAAGATCGATGAGGAAACGGTTTCGCGGCATCTTTATACTAGCCATCTGCCCGATCCCGATCTGGTGATCCGTACCAGCGGCGAGATGCGGCTGAGCAACTTTTTGCTTTGGCAATTGGCATATGCCGAAATTTATGTGACGCCGACCTTGTGGCCCGAATTCCGTGGCATGCACCTGCTTGAAGGTATTGCCGATTATCAGAAGCGGGACCGCCGCTACGGTGGACTCAACGAATCGCCATCTGCACACGCCGTGCGGAGCTGATCCCCATTGGAACTGCTCAAACGAGTACTCACCGCGGTAGTGCTCATCCCAATAGTTTTATTGCTGGTCTTGCGCGCACCCGTGCCGGTGCTCGCATTCGTCGCTGGCGTAGTGGCGCTGCTGGCGATCCACGAGCTCCTGAAGCTGGCGGAAAGCTACAACATCCGCCCGCTTTATAAGCCGGTCTATGTATTTGTCGCACTGTTTTTTTTGCTGATTGCCATCCCCCCGGAGGCCAGCTCAACTCCGGCGCTCTCTACCTCCGGATTTGCGTTTGTCGCTGTGTGCTTTGCCGGCTTCGCGCCATTTATTTTTCTTGTGATCGCAATGCGACGGGATGAGCTCTCGTCGTCATTTCCAGCGGCGGTGGTCGCCGCCTTCGCGTTTGCTTACATCGCATTGCCCATGGCTTCTCTGGTGCAGTTACGCGAACAGTGGCAAGGGAGTTTTTTTCTTCTTTATTTGTTGCTGCTGGTGTGGGCGGGGGACATCTTCGCTTATTTCATCGGCAAGTCGCTGGGCACGCACCGCATGTCGCCGCGAGTCAGTCCGAAAAAGACGTGGGAGGGCGCGGTCGCCTCAGTTGTGGCCAGCGTCGCGGTTGGCATGCTGATGACGCACTACGCGGTGCCAATCAGCAGGGCTTTGCTGCACGCGCGCTTGATCGAGCAGCGCGACGGCGTGTTCACCGAGCCGGCGATGTTTCCCATCATAATTTTGTCAATTGTGCTGAACGTGGCGGCGCAGCTGGGGGACCTGGTGGAATCAGTCATCAAGCGTGGCGCGGGGGTGAAAGACTCAGGCGCCATCCTGCCCGGTCACGGCGGTATGTTCGACCGGATTGATGCCTTGCTCTTTGCCGCGCCCGTGCTATGGGCTTACATGGCATGGCGAGTTCTGCTGCAGTAGGGAACCCTTTCACAGCCGAATTCGTACGGATAACTTATGGATACCATGCGGATCTGTTCTTATCTGTGGACGGTTTTTATCGTCGTCTGGCTGGTGGCCGCGTTGAGGACCAAGCGCGCCCGGGAACGCATGGATTTTGGTTCGCGGCTGGTTTATAGCATTCCGGTATTTGCGGGCTGTTATCTTCTGTTCAGCGACAGCTTCTCAGGATGGCTGCAGGAACGTGTTATTCCTAAAAATGTTTGGCTCGAATCGCTCGCCATTTTGCTCACCACAGCCGGCATCGGTTTCGCGATCTGGGCGAGATTTTACCTTGGTCAAAACTGGAGCAGTGCCGTTAGTATCAAAGTTGACCATCAACTGATCCGAACTGGTCCTTACGCCTGGGTTCGGCACCCAATTTACTCTGGAATACTGCTGGGAATGATTGGCACTGCTTTGGCTCGCCGCGAACCGCGCGGCGTATTCGCGATCGCTCTAATGTGCGTTGGATTCTGGATCAAGAGCAGGATGGAAGAAGGCTTCATGCGCAAGACCTTCGGCCAGCAATATGAGGAATACAGTCGTTCGACTGGCGCCTTGATTCCGCGGATGCGACTTTGATTGTCTGATCGAGTGCCTATCAGTTTTTGGAAAGGCGAGTTTTACTCGAGCCGTAAATCTTCCCTGCAAGTTATCTATACGGCGAAAAGCCGCGCCCTCGCGCTAAATAAGCTTTTGCAGGTCTTTCCACTTCACCAGAATGACGTGATTGTCTTTCAGCGCTTTTTGGAATTCTGGACCGGTGACCACGTTGTAATCACGCTGCCGCCAAGCTGAACCGTAGTCCGGATGGTCGACAGTAATGGCTTGCAGTTCGGCATCGTCGTGTCCAAGGTGCACGATCATCTCAGTTAAACCGGGCTTCAGATTCCCGATCGCGTTCAGGTAAAACGCCTGCCATTGGTCTGGGTGAACCGTGGGCCCGGCCATCACCAGCGAGTCGAGAACGATGTCTTTCTCGGAAAGCGAGGCTAGAAGGTGCTCGGCACCGGGCATTCTTACCGCCAAAAATGGGAGATGAAATTCATGCGCCAGGTTGACGTAAACGGCAAAGATTTCCGGAGACGCGAGCACCGAACCCATGTGCGTGTCGAGATGCGTGGGATGAATACCCATCGCCATGGCGCGCTCGATCTGCGCGCGAATCTCGCGTTCCGCTTCGTCGGGTTTAGCATGTTGACCAACCAGGGGAGTATCACTCCACATGGTTCCGTCGGGACCAATCAAGCCTGGAACTTTATCTGAGGGCGCGACCGAGCCCCAACGGTAAGTTTTCCATTCGCTGGTAAGCGTGAGGTGCAGGCCGAGGTCGACGTCGGGGTTCGCTTTCGCATAATCGGCAACTTCCCTGAGCCAGGGGCATGGCACCATGATGCTGGCGGAGGTCACCGACTGCTTACCGAGAGCGTCAAAGCTTGCAGAGTTAACCGAGTGCGCCACCGCGAGATCGTCGGCATGAATGATCAGCAACTTCGATCCAGCCGGATAGCCGAGGCGTTCAGCTACAGTTTTATTTTGGCCAAATATTGGCGCAACCAGAACCACCAAAAAGAAGAGTAAGAGCAAAAGTTTATGCGAGTGCATGGGCGATCCTCAGGGCTGAAAGAGGGTAGCATAATGTCCAACGATCGATGCCGAAGGAAAACAAAATACGTTGCGACTGGGCCAGAAATGATCTCGCGATTGCCTATCACGATCGTGAATGGGGGGTGCCCTGTCACGATGATCGCGTGCTCTTTGAATTTCTGCTGCTCGAAGGCGCGCAAGCCGGCTTGAGCTGGGACACGATTCTTAAGAAGCGCGAGAACTATCGCGCGGCGTTCGACGGTTTTGATCCGCGGAAAATTGCAAGGTACAACAAAACGCGACTCGCCTCGCTGATGCAAAACGAGGGCATCATCCGCAATCGCTTGAAAATTGCGTCGACGGTGAAAAATGCGAAAGCATTTCTGGAGGTGCAAAAAGAATTCGGTTCGTTCGATCGTTACCTGTGGGAGTTTGTTGGCGGCAATCCACGGATGAATGCGAGAAGACGATTGGGCGACGTGCCGGCTCGTACTGTCGAATCAGATGCCATGAGCAAAGATTTGAAAAAACGCGGATTCACGTTCGTCGGCTCAACTATTTGTTATGCCTTGATGCAGGC
>Ga0070735_10003836_pt1 | contig 12968 bp, 14 predicted proteins | sample Coa_R1_FD_66443 | JGI IMG/M metagenome (GOLD analysis project Ga0070735, IMG submission 66443) | Surface soil microbial communities from Centralia Pennsylvania, which are recovering from an underground coalmine fire - Coalmine... | ecosystem: Environmental > Terrestrial > Soil > Unclassified ...
TACGGATCTCGGATCGGATCAGCCAGACCCACGCGGGAGGAGACCCCATGAACAGCCGCAACTGCATCAACTGCGAGACCGAATGGCGGTCCGTCGCAGACCACGAGCTCGATGCCCCCCACACCTGCCCGCGCTGCGGGGATCAGCTGGTGCCCGGCAACGTGACCGTGCTGCTGCCGAACCCGGCGACCGCCGCGATGCCGGTCTCGCACCTGGCCGCGTAGCGCACCAACCGCCGCTCGGGCTCCGGGCCGCGCATCACAGCTCGCGGCGCTCGAAGCTGGCAACCGCGGCGATCATGATGATCGAGAACCAGCACGCCACCCACAGCAGGTACGCCCAGGACGGCGCTCCCTGCGCATAGAACGGATCTCGCTGTCCGCCGTCGGCGATGTGCTGGGCGATCAGCGAGGGCGGCTGCAGGTAGTAGATCGCGGCGTGCCACAGTCCGTCCGTGGGCAGGAGGAACCGTCCCACCTGCCCGACGGTTCGAAGCGCGGCGACGTTCAGGGCGCTGCCGATCGTGCCCACGACGCCCGCGAGCCATCCGGCGCCGAAGACGGCAACTCCGATGACGCCCGCGGCGATGACAGGGATCCGGGTGCTCAGCAGCAGAGCCAGGGTGAGCAGGAGCGCGGCCTCGAGGAACAGATACACGCTCACCAGCACCGGGTTCGGAGGGACGAAACCGCTCGTCCAGTCGACGACGCCGAACTCGAGCGCGCAGACGCCGGCCGCGTAGCCGGCGAGCAGCGTGGCGAGCCCGAGCCACTTGCCGAGCACCACCTCGGTCCGTCGCAGCGGGCGGGTCACGATCGTCATCAGCACCCCGGACTCGACCTCCGAGGAGATCGACGGCGAGGCGATCGCCGAAGCGCTCAGAGCGAGCACGAAGCTGAACATGAACATGAACAGGATCAGCGCCTGCGGAATCGCGAGGTTGGTCTCGCCCGAGGTCAGGCTATGCGTGTGGCTCAGACGGTCGAAGCCCCACGCGCTCAGCCCGGCGATCAGCACGGTGATGGCCAGGAAGGCGAGTAGGAGCCGCCGTCGCACAGCCTCCCTGATCGTGAGCGCGGCGATCGTCAGCGTCGGGCTCATCGCTCTCCCAGCAGCTCGAGGAACCGGGCCTCGAGGCTCTGGTGCTCAGGGATCACTGCCTGCACCTGGCCGCCCAGCGCGACGAGCTCGCCGACCAGCTCCGCGATACGCGCGGCGTCGATGCCCTCGACCACCAGCCAGTCGTCCTGCCGCTGCCATTGCCCGAACCTGCCGAAACGGCTCCACCAGCCTTCGCCCAGGCCTCCAACCCTGAGCCGAACGCGGCTATGCCGGCCGAGAAGCTCGTCGAGGCCGCCGGTGGCGATGGTCCTTCCCCTGTCGATGACCGCGACGCGGTCGCACACGTGCTCGGCCTCTTCGAGCAGATGCGTGTTCAGGAACACGGTGCACCCACGCTCGCGCAGCCCGCGGATGATCTCCCGCACGTCGTGGCGGCCGACCGGATCGAGCGCGCTCGTGGGCTCGTCGAGGACGATCAGCGACGGGTCGCCGAGCAGCGCGACACCGAGGCCGAGCCGCTGTTGCATTCCCTTGGAGAAGGTGCCGACGCGGTCATCCCCCCGCTCGAGCAGCCCGACGGTCTCGAGCGCGCTGCGCTCTTGCTCTGCCCACGCCGCCTTGGGCACCGCCAGGAGCCGGCAGTGCAGGCGGAGCACCTCGCGCGCGGTCAGGAGGGCCTGGAAGCGGAACAGCTCCGGCAGGTAGCCGATCCGGCGCCGGGCCTCGCGGTCCCCCAACGGTGCGCCCAGCACGAGTGCCTCGCCTCCCGACGGTCGCGCGAGCCCGAGGAGGAGCTTCACCACAGTGGTCTTTCCCGCCCCGTTGGGACCGAGAAAGCCGAACACTTCTCCGCGCTCCACCGTCATCGACAGGGAGTTCACGGCGACCGTGTCCCCGAAGCGCTTGCTCAGCCCGAGGGCGTGGATCGCTGGAGACGTTCCAGGCTCCCGCGAGCGCTCGGCGCTCGAGGCTGCATCCACGGACGAAACGGGCCGCGGTGCGACGTCCTCGACGATGTGCGGCTCAGCCGAGTTGCTTGGCGACATTCAGGACATCTTGGGAGTCGAGGAGTCCTACCACGAGATGAAGCAGGCCGCGGCCGTCCTCCCACACCGCGCCTGCGGCGGCGTTGGAGGAATCAGCGAGGAGGATCCCCGGCCAGCCGCCCACGCGTATCGAGTGCACCGACGCTCCGGGCGGCACCGGCACGGGCAGGATCGTTCGGAGGTTGCCCAGGAAGCGGATCTCCTCAGCCAGCTGCGGCGGGATTCCGGGCTGGGCCAGAAGGAACGACTCGATCTGGCTGAGGCTCGCCCCCGTCGACCGCGCCTTGGGCACTCGAATCGTGGCCACGGTGAGCGCGGGCGCGGCGGGGTCTGAAGTGGCGCCGTACTGAGCCACCACCGCCGGCCCGGCATCGATCGCCACCGAGCTTCCCGCCAGGCTCGCGGCACTGGAGTTGAAGGTCACTGTGACATGCACGCGAGGCTGGACCATGAACTGCTGGACGGGGCCGACGCCTGCGGGACGGTGAGCCGGCAGTGAGGCGGCGAATCCCGCCTGCGCGTTGGCCTGCGCCAGCGAGGAGGCGGGACGGGGGGAGCCCGACGACCAGTTGAGGGATCCGAAGCGGAACGTGCTCGATCCCTGCGGCGTGGCGAAGCCGCCGAGCCCGTGGCCGTCGCCGAGCGCCGTGAAGGCGGCGATGGCACGCAGCTCGCTCTGGCTCACGGAGACCGGGACGACGTGAGTCGGGGAGAAGACAGTCGTGAGCGTCGCCGCGGCGGCCGTGCCGCCGATGAGGACTCCGATCGCGCCGATGGCCAGACCGGCTCGCAGCGACACTCTCGGAAGCCGAGCGCGCCGCGGGACGACCACGGCCGCGGATGCAGTCTCCGGCCTGCGGTCCAACTCGCGCTGGAGCCTGGTCCAGGCGTGATCGACGTCGGGCACGAGCTGCGGGGCCGCGAAGAGCTGGGCGGCGCGTTCGGTGTCCTGCGCGATCTCGGCCCGCCGAGCCCGGCAGAGTCCGCAGCCGGCCAGGTGGTCGCTCACCCTGTCCGGAACGGCCAGGGGCTCGTCGTCGAGCCGCCGAAGCACTCCGTCAGGAACGTGTCTCACGGTCCATCTCCTTTCGAAGCGCGGACTCCGCCCTTCTGAGCAGAGTCCCCACGTTGCCGACCTTCACCCCGAGGGCGTCGGCGATCTCCAGATAGCTCATACCGCCGTGGCGCATCACGAGCACCGCGGCGGAGCGGCGCGGAAGCCGGCGCAGGACGCGGCGCAGCTCTGCGCTGCGCTCCCGCTCGATCACGGTCTCCTCGGCGCTCGGCAGGGTGCCCACCACCTGCACCAGGACGTGTCGTCTGTCGCGGCGCCGCTCACCGCGCAGGACGTTCAGCGCCGTGTGCACGGCGGCGACCCTGACCCAGCCTCCGGCCTGCTCGTACCCGCCGGGAAAGCGGCGATAGGCGGCCAGGAAGACGTCCTGCGCGACATCCTGAGCCCTCTGGGAGTCCCCGACGACGCTCTGCGCCAGGCGCACGATGGGGCGATAGTGGGCGCGAAAGAAGGCCTCGAAGCCCGCCATTCCCGAGCCGCCTTCCGGGCGCTCCCAAAGTTGATCGTCTCTCGCCTGCACCCTCATCACACCCACTTAGCACCACGGGAGCTCCAAATGTGACATGCCGGCAGCCGTCAGGCGAACTCCCGCTCGCCGATCTCGACCAGTCTCGCCACGACCTCGGCGATCGGCAGGGTGGCGTCGATCTCATGCGTGGACGTCGCCCGCAGCCGCGGTTCGACCTCCGCGAGCTGATGAAGGATCAGCTCCCGCTCGGCCGGCGTCTTGCCGTATCGGTTCGTCGTCCGGCTGTCGATGCGGCGCAGGAGGACATCTGCAGGGGCGCTCAAGAGCACGACCGCGTCGAAGGCCGGATAGAAGCGGCCCTGGTTGGAGACGGTGCCCGAGACGTACAGGGTCGGGCCCTCGTCGGGCGACAGCAGCTCGGCGATGCGGTCCTCTCGCCAAACGTATCCATCGTCCTGTTCGTCCCAGACGGTCCACCCCGGCTCGTCGGTGTCGACCACGCGGAAGCCGCGCCTGCGCAACTCGCCGAGGGCGGTCGACTTCCCGGTCCCGGACATCCCCGTCACGAGGACTTTGCGCACCTGGCGGCCGTCTCCTCAGGCGAATGCGCGGCGAAGTAGCGCCAGGGCGGAGCCGCGGTCGCGAGCACGCCACAGCAGGGCATGCAGGCCGAGGGTCGCGAGCGTCGCCGTTATGAATGCCGCGGCGATCCCGGCGGGGACGATCAGCGCCTCCACCGCGACGCAGAAGCAGACGAAGCCGGACATCCCGCTGAGCATTCCGCGGAGCAGAGCCACTGTCGCCGCCGCGCCGTCCCGCCGGTGGGTTGCGAGGGCCAGCACGGAGGCGAGTACCGGGAGGCCCGCGAGCATCCCGCCGGCCACGGCGCCGAACAGCGTTGCCGCGGCGGCGAGGATCGCCACGAGCGCCGCCGTCAGCGCCATCCGGAGCGCGATCCCGCCCCACGCCCGCGATTCGTCCGGGCTGATCGACGCCTCGGGGGCGCAAGGCGGCAAAGCTCGGTATGCGAACGTGAGTGAGACGGCCGCGATCGCCAGCCCGCCCGGAAACCCGAGCCCGCCGCCCAACGAGCCGGCGACGGCTGCGACGACGGCAGCGGCTGCCCAGCCCGCAACCAGGCTGACGCCCCAGCCCGCGCGCACGGCCGCCCTGCCGTAGGCGAGGGCGAACGCGCCCAGGCCGGCGAGGCCGAGCAGCGTCCCGTTCGCCGCGCGCGCCGTGAATGCCGCGCCGTGCTGCTGGGCCGTGATGAGCAGCAGCGGGCCGACGACCGCCGGCAGTGCGCTCACCAGCCCACCGATCCGGTTGCCCCAGCGGCGGCAGGCAAGCGTCGCGGCGCCGACGAGCATCGAAGCGAGCAGCAGCTCGGGCAGCGTTGTCTCCATGCCTTGCGAGGCTACCCGCGCTCAGGGGAGCTCGACGATCCCGTGTGTCGCAAGCCAGTGCTGCTGACCCAGCATGAGCGCGATGCAGTACCCGAGCTCCACCAGTTCGGCCTCGGTGAACTCCCGATGCAGACGTTCCCAGAGCGCATCGTCCGCGTCCTCGGCGCGCCACGCGATCGCGTCCACCCATGCCACGGCCGCCCGCTCGCGCTCGCTACGAGGCTCGGGATCCTGCCCCGCGAGGTGGCGGGCGCAGAGCTCCTTGAGCTCGCGCTCGACGATCCCCGCCTCCAGCACGGTGTCGCGTGTCTCCTCGTAGACCGCCAGTACGTGTGGCGCTCGTTTGCGGATGGCGTCGCCGGCGCGAGGGTCGCGGCCGGTCATCTCGGTGCCTGCTCGGGGGCGAGTCCGCCATGCGTATCAGTGACCGTTGGCACCGTCACCTCGCGATGACCGATGTCGAGTGTCTTGATCCACCGCTGCTGCCCGAAGGTGAGCGAGACGAAATAACCAAGCTCGACGATCTGCTCCGCGGTGAAGTGCGAGCCCATGCGGCTCATCAGCGCCTCATCGACCCCCGTCGGGTTCCACACCAGATAGCTCGTGTACAGCAGAGCCGTCCTCTGCCGCTCATCGAAGCGGTCCGAGCGCTCGAAGTCGAGCAGCTCGTCGAAGTCCCGCTCAGAGGGCGCCTGCTCTCCGCCCGGGAGAGCCCGTTGCGATCCTCAGTAGTGGCAGTCGATCGTCTTTGACACATACACGCGGCAGAGCTCCTTCAGCGAGTGCTCCACCACGCCGGACCGAAACGTCCGCTGCCAGTTCTGCGAGAACGACCGCAATACCGCCGGCACATGCGCGCGGATCGCCTGGCTCTCCGGTCTCGGCGCCCCGTAACGGGCAGCGTCCTCCAGGTAGCCGAGCAGCTCAGGATCATCCAGGCGCTCGGGCGGGAAATACGAGATCCTCGGCACAGCCTGAGACTACTCCCGGCCGGTGCCCTCGCGCGAGCCTGCGAGCAGGGGGCGACCGAGCGCCTGTTCGTGGCACCGTCCCACCCCTACACACGCGAGCTGCTGCGGGCGATACCGGAGCTCGCAGCGGAGCGCGTACCGTAACCATCATGTTTGATCTCTCCACCGCCCCGGAGCTCAGCCCAGACTGGCTGACCGGCCGGCTCGCGCAGCTCGTGCGGATCCCGAGCGTCAACGGCGTCGACAGCGAGCGGGCGATGGCCGAGCGCATCGCCGAGCTCATCGAGCCCACGGGCTGCCAGCTGACGTTCGTCGAGACGCTGCCCGGCCGCCCGTCTCTGGCTGCCGTGCTCGAGGGCGGCGCGTCCGGGCCGCGCCTGGTCATCAACGGGCACATGGACACAGTGCCTCCGGACGATCGCGCGCTGTGGAGCGTGGACCCGTTCGGCGGCGAGGTCCGCGATGGCGCGATCTGGGGCCGGGGCGCGGTCGACATGAAGGGCGGGCTCGTGTGCCAGATCGCCTGTGCGCACGTGCTCGCGCGCCTGAGGGACCAGCTGCGCGGCACGCTCGTGCTCCACTTCGCGGTGGGCGAGGAGGTGGGTGAGCCGGGCACCCGGTCGCTGCTCCAGGCGGGCTTCGGCGGAGACCTGGGCATCGTCACCGAGCCGACTGGGCTCCGCGTCGCACGCGCGATGCGAGGCGTCGCCTACTACCAGGTCACGCTCCACGGCAGGTCCTCGCACGGAGGCCGCGCCGAGCTCGGACGTAATCCGCTTGCCGCGCTGGGCGACCTCCTGCCCGCGATCGCGCGCTACGAGCAGGACCTGCGGTCGCGAACCAACCCGTTGTTTCCGCCGCTGACCTGCACGCCGACGATGGCTCGAGCCGGGGTGCAGCAGAACGCGATCGCCGACGTCTGCACCCTGACCCTCGACCGGCGCATGCTCCCCGGCGAGACGAGCGCGGGTGTGCTGCGGGAGCTGCGGGATGTGGTTGGGGCGGGGCTCGACCCGGCCCGCGAGATCACCTTCGAGGTCGAGCAGGTCCACAACGTCTTCGAACCGTGCGAGATCTCGGCCCGGGCGGGGATCGTCACCGCCGCACTCGAGGTGGTCGAGGCGATCACCGGCCGCCGCGAGGAGCCTTACGGCACCCCGTACGGATCCGATGTGCACGACCTGATCCACCGCGGCGGGATCGAGGCGATCACCCTCGGGCCCGGCGACATCGCCCGGGCGCATGCCCCCGACGAGTACATCGGGATCGACGAGCTCGCCACGGGCGCGCTGATCATCACCACGCTCGCCGCAAGGTTGCTCGGCGGTCAAGCGCCCGCGCGGGATTGACGATAACCCGGCTGAGAGCAGTCCACGGCGGGTCGGGGGCCGCCGCCATCCACAGCGAGGGAACCAATGTCGATCAGTCTCGACCGCAGCAAGTCCGGCCAGCCCACCACGTCTTCCGAGGACGCCGACCAGGTGGCTCGCGCACGCCTGAAGGAGCGCCTTCAAAGCCTGAACGAGAACTGCCTGACCGACCTGGTCGCGGGGCTCGACGCGATGAAGTCCGGGGATCTCACCCGGCAGGTCACGCCGGTCACGCGACGCGTGGAGGAGACCTCTCAGCACGCCGAGACGCAGGAGCTCATCGATCTCTTCAACTCGATGCTCGGGAAGGCGCAGGCGGCTCTGGTCAGCTACAACCAGGTGCGCGAGCAGCTCGGCGAGCTGATCGGGAAGATCGGCGAGAACGCGGGAAAGGTCGCCGCGGCCACCGAGCAGGTGAGTGCCAGCGCGCAGCAGATGAGCACGGCGATCGGGGAGATCGCACATGCGGCTGGCGACGTCGCCGGCGGTGCCGAGAAGCAGGTGATGCTCTCCCAGCAGGCGCAGGAGGTCACAAACGAGGCCGTTGGCCTGGCTGCCACCGCCAAGCAGGTGGCCGGCGAGGGCGTGGCGCTGACCGTCCAGATTGCCCGCATCGCCGACCAGACGAACCTGCTGGCACTGAACGCCGCGATCGAAGCCGCGAGGGCTGGCGAGCAGGGACGCGGGTTCGCGGTCGTCGCCGAGGAGGTCCGAAAGCTGGCCGAATCGGCGTCGTCGACGGCGGAGCAGACGCGCGAGTCCTTCAACGGTCTCGCGGTGGCGATCGACGATGTGAGCACCTGCATCGACCGGGTCTCCGGCTCGACCACCGAGGTTGCGAACGTGGCCGAGAGCGCGAGCGCGGCGACGGAGCAGGTCTCGGCCTCAGCTCAAGAGTCGAGCGCCTCGACCGAGCAGATCGCGGCCTCGAGCGAGTCTCTGGCGACGCTGGCGGCTGACCTCGACGAGCTGGTCTCCGCCTTCAAGGTCTGAGACGTCAGCCCCAGACCTCGCCGGCCAGCTCGACGATCAGCCGCAGCTTGTCGGCCTGCTGCTCGCGGCTGAGGACGTTTCCCTCGACGGTGGACGAGAAGCCGCATTGCGGCGAGAGACAGAGCTGGTCGATGTCGGCGTAGCGTGACGCCTCCTCGATGCGACGCTTGAGCACCTCTGCGTCCTCGAGCTCGCCGCGCTTCGTCGTGACGAGTCCGAGCACGACGACCTTGCCCTTCGGCAAAAAGCGCAGCGGCTCGAAGCCGCCCGAACGGGCGTCATCCCATTCCATGAAGAAGCCGTCGACCTGCAGCTCGTTGAACAGCGCCTCGGCGACGAAGTCATAGCCGCCCTCGGCCACCCAGGAGGAGCGGAAGTTCCCGCGGCACATGTGCGTGGTCACTGACATCCCGGCCGGCCGGTCGGCCAGCGACTCGTTGATGTGACGGATGTAGGCCTCGTGCTGATGCTCGGCGTCGCCACCGATCTGGCGGACGTGCTCGCGCTGCTCGGGGTCGTTCAGATAGGCGAGGCTCGTGTCGTCGAACTGGAGGTAGGTACAGCCAAGCTCGCCGAGTCGCCGAACCTGCTCGGCGTACGCGGCGGTGAGGTCGGCCCAGAAGGCGTCCATGTCCGGGTAGATCGACTCGTCGATCGCGGCGCGGCCGCCGCGGTAGTGGACCATGCTGGGCGAGGGAATCGTGAGCTTCGGCGTCTGCTCGTCGGCGACGCACGACTTCAGGAACTCGAACGCCTCGCCGAAGATCGTCTCCGAGACGCCGAGCTTGCCGTCCACGCGCATCGCCGCCGGGGTGAACTCGATGTCGCCCTCCGCGTTGTGGAACTTCACCTTCAGCTCGCCCGGCGCCTTGCTGATCCCGTCGAGCGAGTAGATGAAGTCCATGTGCCAAGAGGCCCGGCGGAACTCGCCGTCAGTGGCGCTCCGCAGCCCGACGTCGCGCTGAAGCTTCACCACTCCGCGGATCGCGCTGTCCTCGGCCGCGCGCAGCTCGGCGTCGTCGATCCGCCCCGCGGCGTGGTCCTCACGAGCCTGGAGAAGCTCGGGCGGCCGCAGGAGACTGCCGACATGGTCGGCGCGGAACGGCGGGGTGTCGCGAAGGGTCAGGTGACTGCCTCCAGGGCCGGCTCGGGCTCGTGCCCGGGTTGGCTCGCCGCGGCCACGTGCCGGGTCCGCAGGAAGCCCGCGCCCACCGCACCCGCGGCGAGCGCGAAGATCGCGCCGATCAGAAACGCGATGTGGTAGCCGCCGGTGAGCGCCGCGAGGGTGCCGTGGCCGGTGGCGACGAGGTGCTTCGTGCGCGCCGCCGCGACGCTCGCGAGTACGGCGAGACCGAGCGCTCCACCCATCATGAACGCGGTGTTCGCGATCCCTGAGGCGAGCCCCGAGTCCTGCGGCTCGACGTCGCTCATCGCCGCCATCAGCACGGGGTTGAAGGCGAGCCCGCCGCCGACGCCGATCAGCAGCATCGACGGGAGGACATCGACCAGGAACGAGCCATGGACCGGTGCGCGGGCCAGCCAGATCAGCGCGAGCGCGGCCGTGCTCAGGCCGAACGCGAGCGGGCGACGGAAGCCGTACCGGATCACGAGCTTCGCCGAGAGGCCGAGCGAGAAGGCCATCATGATCAGGTTCCCCGGTAGGAAGGCGAGACCGACCTTCAGCGGGCTGTACCTGAGCACCAGCTGCAGGTAAAGGGCCGAGAGGAAGAACAGCGCGAACATCGCGGCGGCCCAGAGCACACCGACGACGTTGGCCACGCTGAGGTTGCGGTGGCGGAAGATCCCCAGCGGCAGCAGCGGCGCCGCGGCGCGTGCCTCCCAGGCGAGGAACGCCGCGAAGATCACGGCCGCGATCGCCAGCAGGCCGAGGGTCTGAAGCGAGGTCCAGCCGGCCGTGTTGCCGTTCACGATCGCGTAGACGGCGATCACCATCGCGCCGGTGATCGCCACCGCGCCGGGGACGTCGAGCCGCTGGCGCTGCGCGCCCGTGCCGACGAACGGGAGGAACCTCAGGCCGGCCGCGGTGACAGCGATCCCGATCGGCAGGTTGACCAGGAAGATCCAGTGCCAGCCCACGAGGTCGGTGAGGACGCCGCCGGCGAGCACGCCGATGCTTCCGCCTCCCGACATGACGAAGCCGAAGACGCCCATCGCCTTCGCGCGCTCGCCCGGTTCGGTGAACAGCACGACGATCAGCGAGAACGCCAGGGCCGATACGACCGCGCCGCCGAGACCCTGCACCGCGCGGGCGGCGATCAGCATTCCCTGGCTCGTCGAGACGCCGCAGATCAGGCTCGCCACGGTGAACGCGCCCGTGCCGATCAGGAACAGCCGGCGATGGCCGAACAGGTCGCCGAAGCGGCCGGCGAGGAGAAGGAAGCCTCCGAACGTGATCATGTACGCGTTGACCACCCAGGCCAGGGAGGTCGGGGAGAAGCCGAGGCTCGTACGGATCGACGGCAGCGCGACGTTCACGACCGTCGTGTCGACGACGATCATGAGGTCGCCGACGCACAGAATCACGAGGGCGAGCCAGCGAGTCCGGGTGCTCAGGTGCTCGGTGATCATCTCTTCTTCAACCCTACTGACCGGCGCAACGGTCAGAAATCATCGGTGCCGCGCGGTGGCCCGGAACGCGCGGCGCCTGGTCGAGGACCATGTCACATCCGCGCCGAGGCTTTGGACAAGCTCGGCGCGAAACTGCTCAGTGGCGACGGCGCTTGGCCGGCGGCCCGAGCCACAGCTCGATCTCGGTGCCGTTGGCGAGGACCCGGCCCGTGCCGGGTCGCTCGGAGCGACGACCAGCGTGGCGCCCCTCCGGGTGCGCGGCCGGATCACCTTGCCCAGCCGGCAGTGTGCGCGGGCAAGCAGCGTTCGCGCCGCCGGCAGCGACTTGCCGGCCAGCTTCGGAACCTTGCATGCCGGCGGCTTTGCGCCGGTCCCGGTCCCGCCTGTGCCGGTGCCGCCTCCGGTTCCACCTCCGGCGGTCCCGCCGCCGCAGATGGTCGCCGTTCCGGGAAGAGCGCGGCAGCGGCGGTCAGCGCGGCCGTCAGTAGAGGTCGTTTGTGCATCCCGGTCCTCGTGTCTATCGACGGCCGGCGGCGAGGCTGAAGCCCACGATCGAAATACGCGCTAAAGGCGGGGCCAAACTTGCCGATACATGCCGCACCGTCGCAAAGGCAAACCTGTCGTAAGGCAGGGACGCAAAGCCAGAGGTCTCGTAGAGTCGACGAGATAGCTCGGTTGCCGGCGTTATAAGCCAAGCCTCCCCCCGCGGGGAGAGCGCAACCAGAGGGAACCTCGAGATGACGTTGCTTGTGACGCGGCGCCGCGCGCCGCTGCCTGCCCGTGCCGCCGCGATCGTGGCCGTGCTCGCCGCGATGTTCGTCGCGCTCGTAGGCGGCGGTGCCCCCGCTTCGGCGTCGAAGCCCTCCGCCGGGCGGCGGGTCGAGTTCATCATCCAGCTCGCGCCGCACGCGTCGGCGCTCGAGGGACGCAACCTGGTTCGCTCGCTCGGCGGCAGCCCCGGCGTCGACCTGCGGATCATCCACGGACTGTCGGCGAAACTGACCGTGCGGGCGGCTGCGAGGCTCGCTCGTAACCCGCTGGTGCGTGCGGTCTCTCCGAACGCGCCGCTGCAGGAGACCACGCTGGTCAACTTCTCTCCGGACAAGATGGCCACGAACTTCGATCAGTCGACCGCGGCAGCGCGAGTGTGGAACCACACGACCGGGAGGGGCGTCGGGGTCGCGGTCATCGACACCGGGGTCGAGGGTGATCTTCCCGACTTCCAGACCTCGCAGACCAACTCCGCCTCGCGCGTGATCGCCTCGGCCGTGATCGATCCGAATGCGACCGCCGCGAATGACACCTACGGCCACGGCACGCTCGTGGGTGGCCTGATCGCCGGCGACGGGGGCTACATCCCGGCCGGCGATCCGCTGTGGGGCAGGTACGCGGGCACCGCTCCCGACGCCAACCTGATCTCGATCAAGATCAGCGATGACAGCGGCAACGCGACCACCCTGGACGCGATCTACGGCCTGCAGTTCGCCGTCGACCACAAGTCGGACTACAACATCCGGGTCGTCAACCTCTCATTCCGGTCGACCTCGGCCCAGTCTTATCGGACGGACCCGCTCGACGCCGCCGTCGAGCAGGCGTGGCTCGACGGGATCGTCGTCGTGGCCGCCGCCGGCAATCTCGGAACCGCGCCCGACGCCGTCTCCTATGCGCCCGCGAACGATCCGTACGTGATCACGGTCGGCGCAGTCGACGAGCAGGGCACGCCGACGACGAACGATGACGTGCCGGCATCGTGGTCCAGCCAGGGCACCACCCAGGACGGGTTCGCCAAGCCGGACATCCTCGCCCCCGGGGCGCACATCGCCTCGACGCTGGCACCCGGGAGCGCGTTCGCCGGACTGTGTCCGACCTGCGTGATCGGCAACAACCAGTACTTCCAGGCCAGCGGAACCTCGCTGGCAGCCCCGATCGTCTCGGGCATCGCCGCCGACCTGGTCGCGGCCCACCCCGGCTGGACGCCGAGCATGGT
>Ga0070735_10003838_pt1 | contig 12958 bp, 12 predicted proteins | sample Coa_R1_FD_66443 | JGI IMG/M metagenome (GOLD analysis project Ga0070735, IMG submission 66443) | Surface soil microbial communities from Centralia Pennsylvania, which are recovering from an underground coalmine fire - Coalmine... | ecosystem: Environmental > Terrestrial > Soil > Unclassified ...
CTGGGAGTCGACGATCCCCTGGAGGTGGGGGTGAAAGAGCGAGCTGCCCGACGGCAGCATGTGATTGGCGTTGATCGACGCCCACCGGGAGTCTGGATCGGCGGCCATCACCGCCCGTCCGTAGGCGACCTGGGCGAGCAGGTTGTCGGTCAGCAGCCGATCGGTGATCTCCGCCAGCGGGAGGTAGTGCAGGCGCGGCGAGTACACCGACACGCAGCTGTGCGAGGAGTAGGCGTGCAAGTTGGGGAACAGGACCGCCTCGCCCCGCTCGATCCGCCCCTCTGCCGCGATCTCGGGGGTGAGCCGCGGGGTCAGCCGCCGCACCCTCTCTCCGCAGAACGGGCAGCCGGCCTGGTTCTCCCGGGCGAACTGCGCCAGATCGAAGTCGTTGGCGGGCATCAGGCCGCGATCGGGAAGGATGCGCGAGCTGTGGCCGGTGAGCGGATCCACCCGCACGTCGATCTCCGAGCGCACCGGCTTACCCGTTTCCGGGTCGAGCAGCTCCGCCGTCAGGAGATGCCGTTCGAACCGCACTCGCCAAAGTAGACATCACTTGGCAACCGGTCCTCAGCTGATCGAAGTGAGTCTCGGTTCGGCCGCCCGCCGACTCCGTCCAGCCAGCTGAGCCGCGAGCAGCCCTCCGAGTGTCAGCGCCGCGAGCGTGAGCAGCATCGGGTAGCCCGTGTAGCCGCGGTAGCGAAACTCGACCCGGTGCGTCCCCGCGGCGACGGTCGTTCCGACGATCGCCGGGGCCACCATCTCGGTGCGCTGCCCGCGCCCGTCGACCGACACCGTCCAACCCGGGTCGAAGGACGCGCTCAGGACCACGAGTCCCGGCTGGGCGAGGCGCACCACCGCGGAGACGAACCCTTGGTCGAGCGCGTCGCTCTCTGCGATCACCGAGCCGGTAGCGTGCGAGGTGGGCGCCGCGGGAGCGGCCGTCGTGGCGCGCCCGCCATACGCCACGCGCAGGTAATCCCCGTTCTGAGCCAGGCTCGAGCGGAGGACCGGCGCCGTGCGTGCTCCGAGGTCCGACCGATCGGCCGTCACCTCGCCCACCTGCCTTCCGACCTGCACGTAACCGCCGACCTCGGTGCGCCACAGCGAGTACGGCCCCGAGCGGATCATCAGGCGTGCGTGCACCGGCGGCGACCAGCCGGAAGGAAGGATCAGGTAGCGAATCGCGAACAGGACATAGTCGCTGGGATCGACCTCATCGAAGTGGGTCTCGGGGCCGCTCATCAGCGAGGCCGTGCGCAGGGTGTAGCCGACCACGTCGACGTCGCGGTCCTCGAGGTACTTGAACACGGGAACCGCACCCACGGTGAAGTCGACCCCCCAGTTGGAGGCCATGCCGGCGTAGACGCGTCCGCCTCCACCGGCCCTGACCGCCGCGACGAGCCGGTCGACATCGACGCCGGCGGTGACATCGGCGCGGCGCTGAGCGCTGATCGCGCGTGCGTTGGCACGGTCGTATGAAGCGAGCCCGAGCCACGCGGGGGCGAGCGCGAGCACGAGCGCGGCGAAGCCGAGAACCGGTCCGGGTCGCGAGAACCTGACAGATCGTCGCCGCAGCAGGTCGGATAGGACGCCCCCGAGCCAAGCCGCCCCCCCTCCGGCCAGCAGCAGCGCGGCCAGCTGCGCGCCCATCGCGAAGCGGCGAAAGAAGACGTCACTGCCCCCGGGGATCAGCGTCACCAGCGAGCCGAACGTCGTGCGGCCGAACGACAGGCATAGGCTGGCCACCAGCACGACGACGAGCGCCCGCCCCGCGGGGCTCCACCGCCAGCGCGCGCACGCCACCACCAGGCCGATCCCGGCGAACACCGTCAGCACGGGAACACGGCCGTGGTCCAGGAGCTGGCCGGTGACCAGCCAGCCGAGCACACGGCCGGCGCCGTAGCCGTTGACGAGCGCCGTGCGCTGCAGAGACTCGTTGATCGCTGCCCAGGGGCGCTGGTCGATCAGCGGCACGATCACCCACGCGCACGCCAGCAGCGACCCGGCGAGCACCCGGACCGCACGCACGGCTACGGCGCGGAGCGGCCCGCCCGCGACCGCCGGCCAGAGAACGATCGCCAGCAGCGCCAGGTATCCGGTCTCGAAATGCAGCGCGACCGTGAGCGCGGTGAACGCGACGGCGGCGCGGTAGCTACGACCCTCGCTGACGGCTCGCCAGCTGAACCCCCATGCCAGGGGCAGCGTGAGCGACGCCCACAGCTGGGTCCAGACGCCGTACCCCGACCAGACATACGCTCCCTGCTCGTAGCCGATCCCGGTCGCGCTGACCAGAAACGGCGAGATGACGGCGCACGACGCCGCGGCGACGCGGCTATAGCCGAACAGCCTCGCTGCGAGGTACACGCTGACCGGCCACAGCGAGAGGAGCAGATAGAGCGTCCAGCGGAAAGCGACATCGGGACCGATTGCCAGCCCCAACGCGCCCGTCAGCATCGCCGGCAGGCTCTGGTAGTGCAGGAACTGCGGCGAGCCCTGACCGAGGAACGGAAACCAGCTCTCCAGCGGCAGGTGGCCCGCCCGCAGCTGCCGGGTGGCGAAGCGAACCATCTGCTCGTGCACCGAGCTGTCATCGAGGTAGGCGACGCTCAGCGTCTCGGCGCGGAGGCTGAACAGGTTCCACGCCACCGCCGCCCCGACGGCGACCCACGGCAACCGGCTGCGGGCGCCCGTGATCACCGGCGCGACCTGGAGGGATGGCGCGGCCCCCGCCGTCGGCGGGGGCCGCAAGGACACGACGTTGGTCAGTGCTTGTGGCTCTTTGCGCGCGCGGCCGCGACGGCCGCCTTCAGCGCCTGGACGTGAGCCCATGCCGGACATGCGAGCTTCGGTGGCACGGATCCTGAGGGATGCACGGTCTTCGGCGACGGCGCCCCGCTGTTCCCGCTGTTCCCGCTGTTCCCACTGTTACCACTGTTCCCACTGTTACCACTTCCGGCGCCGGACGGCAGTACCTGGGTGACGTTGGGCGGCAGGCCGCTGTTGGCGCTGCCGCTGTTACCGGTGCTCGTCGTTCCGCTGTTGCCACTGCCGCTGCCGGTCGGGCTCGGCGCCTTGGCGACCGTGACGGTGCACCTCATGGCTCCGGCTGGGGCGAGCGCGATCTGGGCTGCGCTGATCGGGACGGGCAGACAGGCGGGCGTCGCGCCGGGCACGAGGCGTCCCGCGCTGACCTTGATCTGCTTGCCCTGACGCCAGGCGCGCATCACGAGAAGATTCCCGGCGGGGATCTTGCGCGGATCGAACCGAGCACGCAGCAGGCCCTCCGTGACAGTTACGGCGCCCAGATGGATCTGCTCGTGGGCGAGCGCGCGTGCGAGCGCGGCCGGAGGGGCGCAACCGGGGCCGGCGATCACGAATCTCGCCCGCAGGCCAAGCTTGGCCAGCCGCGCGTTCACGCCGCGGATCGCGCCGAACTCCCTGATCACAACCGATACGGTGCCGTCGCGGGCCTTCGTGACCGCAAACGCCGGCGAGCTGCTCGCGGCTCCGAGGATCAGCGCCGCGACCGTCCCCACACTCGCCAGCCCGGCCGTGGTGCCGGCGAGCAGGCGCGGCCTTCGGCGCCGGACGTGCTTTTGCCCCGCGGTCAGCGCGGCCAGGTCCGCGCCGTGCTCGCGCACGAGGTCCTGCCAGAGCCGCTCCTTGAACCTACTCATCGCCCAGTTGCTCCTTTCTCAGCCTGGCCCGCGCCCGGGACAAGCGCTTGCGCAGCACGACGCGGGAAACGCCCAGCGCCGCCGCGGCCTCCTTTGGTGTCAATCCCGCCAGATCGACGAGCTCGATCGCTCCGCGCTCGAGCTCGGGCAAACGCGAACAGCGATCGAGGATCGCCCGCCCGGCGCGCTCCGCGTCGATCCGCGCGGTCAGCTCCTCGATCTCGTCGGCTTCGAGCCCGCGATGGCCGGCGAGTCTCGCGGTGGCATCCCGGCCGTTGGCCGCCTGCTCGCAATGGCGAGCGAACACATGCGTGGCGACCCCGAACACCCAGGCCCGCGCCGATCCCCGCCCCGGGTCGAAGCTCGCGAACGTCCCGGCCGCCCGGACGAAGGTCTCCGAGGTCAGATCAGCGACGGTCTGCGGCTCGGCGCAGCGCCGCGCGAAGTAGGCCATCACTGCGTCGACGTTCGCCACATACACATGCTCGAACTCGCGCAGGCCCGCGCTCGTCGGATGACCGAGCACCGTCGGCCGGGACGCGTCTCGCCGGGCGGAAGGCCGCTCGTCGCCGATCGCGACCTTCCGGTGAGTTGCGGCGCTCATATGCCCTTAGTTGCTGAGTGGGACCGAACTGTGACATCGAAGCTGCCGCCGGGCCCCGCCGCACCGTTCATCCCGAGCGTGTCAAATGACGTGGAGCGGCACCCGGTGCGGCCGTACCTTGCCTGCCAGAGCGGAAAGCGCAAGGCAATCCGCAAGGGGAACCCAAGGAGAGCAGATGAACTCCCATCTGAATTACGCAGTCGCCCAGTCGCGCCGGCAGGACATGCTCCGTCAGGCCAGACAGGCCCAGGCCGCCGCCGATGCCCTGACCGAGGCCCGGGGCCCGAGGTTCCGGCTGACCATGCCCCGCCTGCGCCTCGCCGTCCCCCCCGCCGGGGCCCAGACCGCCCGTCCCGTCGCGTCGCCGAGCCGGATCGCCGGCATCTGAACCCTCCGGCTTTTGGTTCCCCACCAAGAAGCGGCGCGGCCCGGTGAACGGAATCGCCGGGCCGCCTTCATTCTCAGGCGAGCGCCTGTTGCGCAGCCCGGGCGGGTACCCGCCCGCGGATCAGGTCGGCGGCCTTCTCGGCGATCGCGATCGTGGGCGCGTTCGTGTTCCCACGCGGCACAGCCGGCATGACCGAGGCATCCACGACCCGGAGCGCGTCGAGGCCGCGCACGCGCAGCTCCGCATCGACCACGGCCAGCGGGTCGACGCCCATCTTGCACGTCCCGACGGGGTGGTAGAGCGTCTGCATCGTGTTCCGGGCGTAGGCCAGGATCTCCTCGTCGCTCGGCCCCGGCGGCGCGAAAATGGCGCGCTGGGAGTAGCGCGCCAACGGCTCGGTGTGCGCGATCTCCTCGCATAGGCGCACGCCTTCGATGATCGAGCGGCGGTCGTCCTCTTCGGCGAGGTAGTTGTGAAGGATCAGCGGGCGAGCGAGCGGGTCCGGGGAGACCACCGCCACCTGCCCGCGGCTCGCGGGCTTGACCACGCAGGCTCCCACCGCCCATCCGTGCTCCGGCGCCGGCATCAGGCCCTCGTCGATGAACAGCCCCGGCACGGTGTGGAACTGGATGTCGGGCGCGCCCAGCCCGTCCCGCGTGCGGTGAAAGCCGCCGGCCTCAGCCAGATTCGAGGTGAGCGGCCCCGTGCCCTGCGAGAGCAGGACCATGTTCTCCTCGGTTAGCGCATCCTTCAGGCTCACCGGGTCGTCGCAGGCGTAGTTCACCCCGGCGTTCGGGTGATCCTGGAGGTTCAGGCCCACGCCGGCCAGCTCGTGCACCGGCGCGATCTGCAGGGCAATCAGCTCGTCGGGCCGCCCGATCCCGGAATGCGTGAGGATCACGGGCGACAGGTAGCTCCCGGCGCAGAGGATCACCTCGCGCTCGGCGAGGTAGCTGACGGGGTCGTCGAGGCGCAAGCCCTCGATGCCTCGAGCGCGGCCGCCCTCGATCACCACGCGCGTGACATGCGTGTGCGTGACCACATCGAGGTTCTCGCGCTCGAGCACAGGATGCAGGTAGGCGACTGCGGCCGAGCACCGCATGCCGTTCCGGCAGGTCACCTGGTACCAGCCGACCCCGTCCTGGCTGGCCGCGTTGAAGTCCGGGTTGCCGGGTAGCCCGACCGACTCGGCGGCATCGAGCCAGGCCTGGCAGAGCAGGCTGCGTGCCCGGCCGTCCTGGACCGACAGCGGACCGCCGGCGCCGTGGTACTCGTCGGGGCCCCGCTCGTTGTCCTCCGCACGTTTGAAGTACGGCAGGAGGTCGTCGAACCCCCAGCCCTCGCATGCGTAATCGTCGCGCCACTCGTCGTAGTCGGCGCGGTTCCCGCGGATGTAGACCATCGCGTTGATCGACGAGGAGCCGCCGAGCACCTTGCCACGCGGCAGATAGATCCGCCTGCGGTCGGCGAACGGCTCGTGATGGCTCGAGAGATCCCAGTCGTGACGGCTGCGGTACAGCGCGGCGAACCCGGCCGGCATGTGGATCAGGTCGTCGTTGTCGCGCCCGCCCGCCTCGACGAGCAGCACGCTGATGTCGCGGTCCTCGCTAAGGCGGTTGGCGAGCACGCAGCCAGCCGATCCAGCGCCGACGATGATGTAGTCGTAGGCCGTCATCGGTCTCCTCCGGGGCAGTCGGGGTCGGATTCGATTCTCACGGCGGCCCGCCTGCCTCGTCAAGCGCGGCTTAACTCGCCGGGTGCACCCATAGCTGCACGGCCAGCGCCACCCCGAGCCCGGCGATCGCCCAGCGCAGGAATCCGGGCGGGAGCCGCCGCGCGAGCAGCGGCCCGACGCGGCTGCCGAGGAACATGCCCGCCGCCAGCGGCAGCACGGCTCCCCACCGCACGGACGCGAACAGCACGTACATCGTGGCCGACACCGCGAGCGCCGCACCCAGGAGCATGTTCTTCAGCGCGTTGGCGATCGGCAGGCTCCGGTCGACGAGCACGAGCAGCAGCGTGAGGAGCATCACCCCCGACCCGGCGCCGAAGTAGCCGTTGTAGAGCGAGAGGGCGAGCAGCCACCCGCCGAGGATCACCGGCTCGCGGCGGATCGAGCCTCCCCGCCGCCGGGCGGTGAGGCGCGGTTCGAACACCAGCGCGAGGGCACCCGCCAGAACCAGGAAGGGGACGATGCGCGCAAACACCCCCGACGGCGTGAGCAGCAGCAGCGCCGCCCCGGCCGCACCCCCGAGCGCGGCCACCGGCGCCCACCTGCGCAGCCAATGCCCTCGGCCGCGGAGCTCAGGTTGAGAGCCCAGCGCCGAGCCCGGCCAGCAGGCGATCAGAGCCACGTTGTTGGCGACGTTCGCGGCCAGCGCCGGCAGGCCGACGGCGAGCAGCGCCGGATAGGAGACGAGCGAGGTGATGCCACCAGCCGAGCCCACGAGGCCCGCCACCGCACCCGCGGCCACCAGCGCCACCGCGTCGGTCAGCGTGATCATCGCCCGCAACGTACCGCGTCGAGGCGACCGACTTTCTTCCCGCATAGAGGGCCTAACTTCAATCGGGCGCCGGAGGGCGGGCCAAACCCTCAAGACGAGGGCGCACCGTGCCGACTTTCGTCGCTTAGACAGGAATCTCCGCCCCGGGGAGTCATTGACCAGTGCGCCGCCTGAACATGCACCAGCTTGCAGCGATCGGGCTCGACGATGAAGAAGACGACATCGAGTGCCGCGTCGTGTCCGTCGCGGGGTCGGCGGCCGTCCTCAGGCAGCTCTACAAGCCACCGCGGGCGACTCGTCAAAAGCTGAGCAACGGCGCGTTCGCCCATCTCGTCTTCGAGCACCACGGCACGCTGGTTGCACTGCGTGGCGTGGCTCACACGCCCGAAGACGACGGCGAAGCGCTCGTGTTCGCGGTCGTCGACGGAGTGCAGCTGGCCGAGCGCCGGGCCGCGGAGCGCGTCGCGGTGGCCCTTCGCGCGACGGTGTGGGCGCTGAATCCGAACGGAGGGTCCCCGATCGGCGGCGACACCGTGACCGCCAATGTCAGCTCGTCAGGCGCTCTGGTCGAGCGCCGCAGCTACCTCACCGGGGCCGGCCTCCTGCGACTCGAGCTTCACCTTCGCGGCGGCGACGAGCCGCTGCGCTCCCACGCGCGCATTGCGCGCGAGACGCCCACCCACCTCGGGGTCGAGTTCATCGACATGGACGAGCACGACCGCCTCAGGTTGGCGATCATGCTGCTGCGCGAGCGGCCCGCGGAGCCAGCCGGTTAGCCGGCTCGCGCGTCCGCGTCCTTAGATTTCACTCACAAGCGCCGCGTCGGGATTGACAGCGGCATATCGTTGGCGGCGACAACGAACAGGAGGTTGCGATGTCCCGTGTCAAGCTCGAGAAGGAGTGGCTCGCGGCCGAGCTTCGGCCCGAGTACGAGGTGGCCGTCGATCGAGCACTTCAGGAACGCGGGATGAGCACGACGCGCACCGAGCGGGGGCTCGAGATCCGGGGCGGCTCGCAGATGAAGATGCGCGCGCTTGGCGGCTGGCTGAGCCGCGACTCGCTCCTCCCTCGCGCCGGGACCCTCGAGCGCACCCCGGCACCACACGCAGGCGGGCTGGAACGGATCTCGCTGCACCTCGAGGACGGGATGGGCATCGCAGTGATGGATCACGTCATGCGCAAGAAGTACGAGCGCATCCTCGCCGACGTCGCCGTCAGCGTCGAGGGCGCGCTTCGCGCCCACACCACCGAATTGACCCTGGCTCCCGCCGACTAGAGTGCCCGCGCGCAACGTCATCGGCGGCCCACTCGAGCCCTGCAGCGCCGATCCGCTGACCGGCTTCTACCGCGACGGCTGCTGCAACACCGGCCCGGAGGACATCGGCAGCCATACGATCTGCGCCGTCGTCAGCGCAGAGTTCCTGGACTACCAGCAGGAGATCGGCAACGACCTGAGCACACCGGTTCCGGCTTTCAACTTCCCGGGACTGGAGCCGGGGGATCGCTGGTGCGTGACCGCGCGCAACTGGCTGCGCGCACACGAGGCGGGCCTGGCGTCCTACGTCGTGCTCGCAGCGACGCACGAGCGAGCGCTCGAGATCGTGCCCCTCGAGGTGCTCAGGCAGTACGCCGTCGACGTGCCGGCGGATCCCAGTTCGATCACACAGTAGGCGCAGCGGCGATAACCACGCGCACCCCCGTCGGCGAGGTGACGACGATCCCACCGATGAGCTCGGCGCGCGCGGTGAGGATCCGCAGCCGATCGCCTTCGAGCTCGCGCTCCGAGCCGGCGGCGTCGATCACCAGCGCTCCGTCGGCGGCGCTCCCGACGTGGATGCGCCTTGGCGGGGGGACTGCCTGCAGCACTTCCTCGACGATGCGAAAGACCATCGTCTCGAGCTCGGGATCGAGTGTGCCCGCGGCTGCGAGGTCGACCGCGAACTCGTCGGCACCGAGGTTCTCCCCGAGATCCTCGAGCGCGGCTTGCAGTCCGAGGCGCAGCACCGGCGGGCGCAGGCTGATCGCCAGCGCGCGCAGAAGCTGCAGGGTGGAGTCGATGTCGTTCCGAAGCGTCTCCCAGTCGGCGCGGACTCCATCGCTCCCGCCGGCTCCGAGCTGCAGCTCGAGCGCCTTCAGCCCCATCAGCACGGCGGCGAGCACCTGGGCAGCGTCGTCGTGAAGCTCGCTCGAGATCTGGCCCCGTTCGGCCTCCTGATGCGCCATCACCGCGCGCAGCTGAACGCCACGCTCGGCGAGCAGCACCTGGGTTTCGCGCAGTTCGGCCTCGATCACCGCGCGCTCGCGCTCGCTCTCGAGCAGCTGGCGGTTCTCCGCCGCTACTGCCGCCTGCAGGTCGAGGATTGCCAGGACGGCCCGATCCTCCGCGCTCATCCGCTCGAGCGGCTCGACCCGCAGCGACCCCATGAACTCACGTTCGTGGTCGGCGAGCGTTCGCGGCAGGTCGCCGTCGGTATCGAGGTGCGCCAGCGTCAAGCCTGATTGCAGAAGCAGGCGATATCGCCGCTGCCCGTCCTGCATCCGATCCGAGAAGCGCCCGGCGATGGCCCCGACCCCCATGAATGCGAGGGCGCAGGTGATCGCTCCTCGCGTGTCGACGTCAGCTCCGATGAGCAGCAACGCAAAGCCGAGCAGCGCTGCGACCAGTCCCGCCCACAGGCCGAGCTCGAGGGCCGCCAGCGCGATTGGCACGACGTACAGCAGGCCGATCTGGGCGTCGGGGTCGGCGACGAGCAAGCGCCACACCAAGACGGCCGCGAACAGCAGGGCGACGGTGGCGAGGACCACCGGGCGGCGCTCGACCGAACGGCGCAGGGGGAGCTCTGAGACCGTGGGCGGCGCGCCCGCCGGCCGGCGGCCGAGCCAACGCCGTCCTAGCGCAACAACACTCATCGGGTCAATGGCAGCAGCCGAGCAGGCGTCCACCATCCGCATAAACCTGCAAGCTCGCGGTGTCCGACCGCAGCGCGAGGCAGTTGTGAAACGTCGTCACGCGCACCTTGCATCGGGTCGCGGGGCGGGATTAGGATGCGACCGCGGCCCGGCGCGGCTGCGATTGTCGGCAAGGGAGGTGAGGGGAAGCTCAGGCGCCGCGGCCGATCGCTTGAACGTTGAGCGGGAGAGAGACCCGCGGGGCCTGTCTCAGGGCCACTTGCTCCCGCTCCGGATTCCGACCCGACGGGAGTCAAATGTCGATTAATCGGCGCATCATCGCCCTCTCGGCCGTTCTCGGCGTGATGGCGCTGGCCGGCGTGCTGCTGATCCAGCCGCACGCCCAAGCCCGCAACCACTTCAACATCAACCACATGACGCCGATGCAGCGCCACCTGATGTCCGGGCTCCTGGCGACAGCTCTGGCCGCTCCGTCCTCGAAGGGCGCCACCGTAAACGGGGCCGGACCCGGGGTCGACGAGGGCTTGAACGTGGCCCCGAGCAGGTTCGTGCCGACGTCCGGCTCTGGCGGCGGACTGCCGGCCAACTACTTCCCGGACGTCAACGGCAAGTGCGGCGGCCATCGTGGCGACAACCTCAAGGTCAACCAGAACTGCCTGAACATCACCGATTTCGCCCTTCAAGGCCGAGCTCAAGCCAACAACGAGGAGACGATCAGCGTCGATCCGTTCAATACGAATTACGTGGTCGCCGGCGACAACAACTACATCGGCGGAGACGGCACCTGCGGCGGGTACTTCTCGCAGGACGGAGGACGCACGTGGTCGGACTCGCGGATTCCGAACGTGTTCACCTACGGCTTCGATGGGAACGCCCGCGAGTATTGGCAGGGGGGCGGGGACACCTCGGTAGCCTGGGACACCCGCGGCAACGCGTATGAGAGCTGCCAGGTGTTCAACCGCGGACTCATCGCCTCGGCGAACCCGGACTTCTCGAGCGGCTTCGTCCTGTTCCGCTCCACGGGCAACCACGGCGCGTCCTGGAACTTCCCGGGTCGCTACTCGACCGTGTTCTTCGATCCGACGGGGCAGATGACGACCCTCGAGGACAAGGCGCTGATGACCATCGACGACAACGTCTCGAGCCCCTTCCGCGACCGCATCTACGTCACCTGGACCGAATTCGCCGGCGACGGCAGCGCCTACATCTGGGAGAGTCACTCCTCAGACTACGGTGAGCACTTCTCGCCGCGGGTGCTGGTCAGCAGGAACAGCACGCTGTGTCCGAACAACACGTTCGGAGCCGGAACTCCGCACGGCAACTGCAACGAGAACCAGGACTCGGATCCGTTCGTCGGACCCGACGGGGCGCTGTACGTCGCGTTCGACAACTTCAACAACTCGCAGAGCAGCGCCACGGACAACCACTTCCAGGTCCTGCTGGCCAAGTCCGAGGACGGCGGCCAGACGTTCTCGGCGCCGGCGCTGGTGAGCAACTACTACGACCTGCCGGACTGCGACACGTATCAGGGCCCGGGCGCGGACACCGGCCGCTCCTGCGTGCCGGAGAAGGGGTCGCGGACGGCCTCGGTGTTCCGGGCGACCAACTACCCGGCCGGAGCCGTCGACCCGACGAATCCGAACCGGGTCGCGGTGACGTTCGGGTCCTACATCAACGTCGACTCGAACGAGAGCAACGGCTGCGTGCCGCAGGGGTTCAACGTCTTCCTGGACCCGCTGTACACGGGCGTGAAGACGCCGGGAGCGTGCTCGAATAAGATCCTGGTCAGCGTCTCGACGAACGGGGGCGCCACGTTCACCGGCACGACCACAGACCCGCGCTCGCAGGTCGTGGTCAACCAGAACGCCGCGCAGAAGCACACCGACCAGTGGTTCCAGTGGGCGGCGATGACCTCGACCGGCAAGCTGGCGGTCGATTACTACGACCGCGAGTTCGGCAACGACGAGACGACCGGGGCATCGGACTTCAGCCTGTCTGGCAGTTCGGACCTGGTCAACTTCGCCACCACGCGGGTCACAAGCTCATCGATGCCGGTGCCGACCCAGTTCGAGGGTCCGAACGGCGGCCAGTTCTTCGGCGACTACGTCGGCCTGTCGGTGGCCGGCCAGGCCCACCCGATCTGGTCCGACACCCGCAACATGGACCTGTTCCTGTGCGGCCCGACCGCGCCGGGTACGCCGCCGACGTTGTGTGGCGGCGTCGAGCCCAACGGATGGGAGGCCAATGACCAGGAATCGTTCACGGCCAGCGTGACGGTTCCCTGATTGAGGTCGTAGTACCAGGGGAAGACGGTATGGGGCCCGGTGCGAGCCGGGCCCCGCTACCCTTGCCAGCGTCACCTCGCGCCCACCTGGGAGGACAGATGCCAAAGCGCGCTTCAGTGATCACCATGGCGATCCTGGCCCTCGCCATCGCCTCGACTTCGGCGGCGATCGGCTACGCCAAGGCCGTCCACACCAACGCCAAGCCGAGCCTGAAGATCGTCAAGTTCAGCCCTCCGACCGTGGACGGGCGGCACTTCCCCGCCCATACCCGCGTGAAGCTGACGTTCAGCTCGACCACGGACGCCGTGACCTACAAGACGACAGACCGCCACGGCGCGTTCAGAGTCGTCTTCTCCCACGTCATCACCGATCCCTGCATGGGCTTCGTGATCATCGCCCACATGCGCAACGGCACGGCGGTGATCGTCCACACTCCGCCCAAGCCGGAGTGTGCGCCGATGGGCACGACGTAGCCGCGGGCCAGGGTGCGGCAAGCTTCAGCTCGCCGTGCCCAGCCTTCCCCCGCCAGTAGAGCAGGTCATCGCCGATGCCAAGCGGATCTGCGCCACTCCGGCGCCCACCTTCGCCGA
>Ga0070735_10003839_pt1 | contig 12956 bp, 7 predicted proteins | sample Coa_R1_FD_66443 | JGI IMG/M metagenome (GOLD analysis project Ga0070735, IMG submission 66443) | Surface soil microbial communities from Centralia Pennsylvania, which are recovering from an underground coalmine fire - Coalmine... | ecosystem: Environmental > Terrestrial > Soil > Unclassified ...
TCTCCCTCCGCGGACCGCGAACTGGCCAAACTGGACTCGCAAAGCTCTCGGCGCATTCTCAAATTCCTCTACGACCGCGTCGCGAAGCTGGACGATCCACGCAGCATCGGAAAAGCGATGCAAGGCCCTCGTCTCGGAGAGTTCTGGGGTTACCGGGTAGGGGACTACCGACTTATCTGCGACATTGATGACGACCGCATCGTTGTCTTACTGCTTCGAGTAGGCCACCGCAGGGAAATTTATCGCTAATTGCAGGCGGCGTCGAAACGCGTCATTGATCAAGAAACTCCAGTAGACGGGACGCACCCTCATTGAACATTTCTTCCGGCGTGATCAGGCTGAGCACCAGAAAACCTTCCCGCGAAAAATTGAAAAAGTGTCCGGGATGGACGAGGACGGCGCAGCGCTCCAGGAGCGCGACGGCGAGTTCATCGTCCGTGGCGGTCACCGGGACTTTCAGGATGGCGTACCAGCCGCTTTCGCGTTCGAGGCGCGCGAGGGATTTGGATTGGCGCAACAGGCCATCCAGGACGGAGAGATTCGTGGAAATTCTCCGCTCCAATTGCGACTGGAGATCATGGCGCAGCGAGAGAAATGTGGGCAGCGCGAGCTGCACGGGCGTGCTGGGCGAAAGATAGGTGTCGGCGATAATTTCCAGCCGGTCGACTGCTGTTTGCCTCACGCCGCGGGGCCCGCTCACCGCGGTCCATGCCAGTTTCATCTGCGGGAGCAAAGAAATTTTTGAAATGCCGCTCAGCGTGAATGTAAGCGCCGTGTCGCAGGACGCGAAGGTGGGCGCTTCGCCGTTCGTATAGTCGAGGAACACTTCGTCGGCCACAATGGCCATTTCCCGCGCGGCGCAAATTTCCGTCAGCTCGGCGGCCTCGTGTGCCTTTACGAGCGAGCCCGTAGGATTATTCGGATGTACAACCAGCACGGCGCGCGTACGCGGCGTGAGTGCGGCGCGCAACGAAGCGAAGTCGATCTGCCAGCCGTGATCGTACAGCAGCGGGTAGGGTGCCAGGCGAATGTCGGCGAGGTCGGCCAGAAATTCAAACAGCGGATAGCTCGGCGCGGGCGCGAGGATTTCATCCCCGGCTTCGCACAGCAGGCGAAAAATGTGGCTGTAGGCTTCACTCGTGCCGGATGCCAGCAGGATGTGTTCGGGATCGACCGGCGCGAGCGGACCGGAAAATCCGGCGCGCCCCGCGTAATATTCCGCGACCGCCTGCCGCGCTTCGAGCAGCCCTTTGCTTTCCGGGCGGTAGACCAGCGCGCGCGAATCAGCCAGCGCCGCGAGAATTTCCCGCTCGGGATACGCGATTCCGCAGGTGGTGGGATTGGATGCCGTCAGATCGAGAATTTCCCGCCCGCTTCGGCGAAGCTCTTCGAGAGCCCGCGTCAAGCGATTGGTATCCAGCTGCCAGTTGGTGCGCGACGCAAACATGGGCGCGAATGATCAGCCAGTGAAAAGATCAGCGAACGACGAACATTGAATTTATATCACGCCGGCGGAGTTGCCATGGGCGCTTGAGATGGGAGACAGTTTTTGCTGGCGCAGGCTTCAGCGGTCCGGAACGCTGTCGCGTTTTGCCATTCTGAGCGAAGCGAAGAATCCCTCTTGGTTTCTGCGCTTGTGCCTAGATCGAAGAGAGATTCTTCGCTTCGCTCAGAATGACAACGGATTGAAGTGTTTGGCGGCACGCTTCGTTTGCGGTCTCTTTCCTTGACCTGCACGAGCGCAGCGTAGCCGGCGCGCTTGCCGTTGCGTTCTCGCTCACATGTCGTTACGTCGCTGGCGGGAAATCAGGAAGCTTGCGGTTTGCCGTTTCCGGGAACGGGTTGTTGCGGAGCCGGGGCCTGCGCGGCTTGACTGCCGGCTGAGGTGTTTTGATCGTTGTTAGTTCCGGCGCTCTGTCCGGCGCCATTTCCAGCGCCGGGATTGGCATTCGCTTGTGGGCCCGAAGCTCCTGTCGCAATTCCCTGAGCCTGCGAGCCGCCAGGTGCCTCGTCCGCGGCGATGTTAACCAACGCGGCGGAATTTGGCGGAACGGCGACAATGGCCGGCGCCTGCTGGGAAGCGGACTGCGCCTGGGCTTCGTACTGGTTTACAAGATTGATGTACGCGCCGGGATTGAAATCCTGAACCAGCGTGGCGATGCGATCGATCTGCTGGATCTGCTGGTTGGTCAGGCCAAGAGCGGGCAGCGCGGCGTTCAGCGCCTGGATTTTTACCTGCTCGCTGGGGCTGGCCGCTGCCGAAACCGCTGCCCGGGGAGCACCTGTAGGAGTTGCCGCTGTCTGAGCCGTGCTCGCTTGCGCACCAGTATTCGTCCCCGTGGCAGCTTGCGGTGCGCCGCCAGTCGTTTCGTCCGCCGGCACGTTTGGCGCGGGCGCTCCACTTGGATCGGCGTTGGGATTTGCCTGCCCGATCACGAGGTTTGTGGAAACGGCCGCCAGCGCGCCCTGGGTTACCTGAAAAATCCCTGCTTCCTGGGCCGCCAACAGCGCGGAATTATTTTGCGCGGACGGAGTAAACGTGTCCTCCGCCACCGGGGCTTTTCCTGCAGTTGGAGCTGCCGCAGAAGCTCCTGCTGGCGCGTTCTGCGCCTGCCCGCTGACTTGATCCGGCAGGTTCTGAACAATGCTTCCAATTCCTTCTACTGCCATGGTCCAACCTCCACGGCCGCAAAACCGGGATGGGTCCGCAGCCGCTTAAATCGAGGTGCTACGTAGAACATCATCGGCGGCCGGATACAGGACTTTATTTTTTTGACGGGAAGACGAAGGGAAATCTGTTTCGAACTGACACAGCGGTTTGCACACCGGTGGAGTGTTTTCGAACGCTCACGATGAAGATTGTTGCGGCGCCAGGCGAATCCGGCAAAATCATTCGAATTGCAGCAAGACGATCTCGGGGCTCGATCCCAGGCGCATCGGCGGTCCCCACGTCCCTACCCCGCACGAAGTGTAAACCGCCAGATCGCCGAAGTGATGCAGGCCATACGCGAATTTTCCATACATCCGGGAAACGACGGCGGTGAAGGGAAAATACTGCCCACGATGGGTGTGGCCTGAAATCTGCAACGAAAAGCCGGCCTCGGCGGCGACGGGCAAATGGTTCGGGTTGTGCACCAGCAAGATGCTGGCCGCGTCAGGATCCAAAGGCATTCGGCGGAGGATCGATCGAAAGTGTTCCGCGTGCGTGGAGTGTATGTAATCGATGCCCACAATCTGCAAGCCGTCGAGAACGATTTTTTCGTTGACCAGCGCGCGGATGCCGGACTTTTTGACGCCCTCAAGGAAGCGTGTGGCGCTGGTGAATTGTTCGTGGTTGCCGGTGATGAAATACGAGCCGAGGGGCGCGGAAAATTCGGTCCAGGGTTTCGCCAGGCGCTCGAAGTCCACCGGAGTGCCGTCGAACATATCGCCGGGAATGAACAGCACATCCGGCCGCAATTGCGAAAGCTTTCGTACCACCCGGCGCAGAAAACCGGTGTTGCGCACATGGCCGAGGTGCAGGTCGCTGACCACCGCGGCAGTACGCCCGCGCCAGGCAGCAGGAAGATTGGGAAGCTTGACGTTGACCCGCACGACGCGCGGCAATGCCGCATTTACGATCGCCGCGATTCCTGCGAGAAGGCCAAGACCAAAGCAAACCGTCGCGACCAGTTGCTTGTCGAGGTTCACGCCGAACAGAAACGGGAGGCCGTAGACCGCCCAACTGGCGCACGCGGCCAGGAAAAAGAAACTCACGAACCCCAGCCAAACGGACGCGAGTGCATAGAGGACACGAACCAGCGGATTAAAGAACCGGTGCGCCAGCAACGTGGCGGCCACGAAGCTCACGGACAGGATGGCCAGCGTGATGCGCCACGCCGTTGCGTGCGGAGAATTCCCGAGTTCCCAGAAAAACGCCAGGGTGCCGTAGATCGCCAAGTGCACCAGAAACAGCAACGCCTGGACCACCGAAACGAAAATCGGGATTCGCCCGCGCTCAGGAGAAGCGGAGCGCGAGGGAGACTGGGAGGTGGCGGCTAGTTCCGGGGTTGTGGAGTCCATCTGCTAATTAGATGCGTTTCCCGGCGCGCGGATACAACCGGAATTCGGCAATCTTGAGTTCGATTTGCTCGTTCTGGCGGCGTCCTCGGGCAACAACGTCTCCACGCGAAAATGCCCGCCTGAAGGCGGGCGCTACAACTTTGCGCGGGCGTTCAGTGCGTTACCGGCTCGTCGGTTTCTACTTTGCCGTCGCGCACATGGATGATGCGGTTGGCGCGCTGGGCGATGTCGTTTTCGTGGGTGACCACGATGATGGTATTTCCGTCGCGATGCAGCCGCGCGAACAGGGCCATGATTTCATCGCCGGTTTTGGTGTCCAGATTTCCGGTGGGCTCGTCGGCCAGCACGATGGACGGCGAGTTCACCAGCGCGCGCGCCACTGCCACGCGCTGCCGCTGCCCGCCGGAGAGTTCGTTGGGCTTGTGCATCATTCTTTCGCCAAGATCGACGGCCTCGAGGGCGCGTTTGGCGCGGGCGAGGCGCTCTTCTGACGGTGTGCCATTATAGATCATAGGCAGTTCGACGTTGTGCAACGCCGTGGCACGCGGCAGCAGATTGAAGGTCTGAAAGACAAATCCGATTTCCTTGTTGCGGATGGCGGCAAGCTCATCATCATCCAAATCGCTGACCAGCCGGCCGGCGAGCCAGTATTTTCCGGAGGTCGGCGTGTCCAGGCAGCCGATCAGATTCATCAGCGTGGATTTCCCCGATCCCGAGGGGCCCATGATGGCCACGTACTCGCCTCGGCGAATGGTCAGATCGATTCCGCGGAGCGCGTGCAGTTTTTCGCCGCCCATTTCGTACGTCTTCCAGAGGTCCTCGGTGAGGATGGCGATGCCCTGATCGACGAGGTCCTGGCGGAATGATTCGGTGGCGAGCGCTTTCTCGGGCATTCCTCAGTTCCTCGATCCTGCGCGCAAATTCATTTAATTTTCGTCCGTGGTTTTTGGCGTGGAGTTATCCACCTTCACGCGCGCATCGGGCTTCAGCGTGCGCAGCGTTTTGTAGCTGCCGGTGATAATCTGGTCGCCTTCCTGCAAGCCGTTGAGAACTTCGATGTCGGTGACGCCGGTAATTCCGGTGGCGACCGGTACGAAGATCGCGCGTTTATTGCGCACCACGAAGACGCCCTGAATTTCTGGATTCTTATCGAGCGTGGACGAAGAAGCAGCGGCTTCTCCTGCGGCCGGGCGTCCGGCGGCCAGGGTCACGGAATCCTGCCCGTTCTCCTTGGCCGCTTCTTCCAGGTCTTTTTTGGTGCGTTCGGCGAGCGCCTGAATCGGCACAGTCATTACGTTTTTCTTCTGTGCCGTGGTGATCTTGGCGGTCGAGGAAAGTCCGGGACGAAGACCGTCGGGCGGATTCTGCAACGTGACCACCACTTTGAAATCCTTGGCTTCCTGATTGCCTGTGGTGGACTGCGTCGAAGCGAGGCCCGAGCTGCGCAGCACCGCCTGCGTTCCGACTTCGGTCACCTTGCCGTGAAAGAATTTTCCGGGAATGGCGTCGATCGTGACTTCGGCATCCTCACCGAGTTTCACGCTGACGATGTCGGTTTCGTCCACCATGACTTCGGAGGTCACCACGGACATGTCGGAAATGGTCATGAGGTAGCTGCCCGTGGCGTTCTGGATGCCGGGCACGACGTTCTCGCCCACGCGCACGGCAATGTAGGTGACCACGCCGTTGATCGGCGCAGTGTAGGTGGTCTTATTCAGCACGTCACTCAGGCGGCCGAGCATGGCTTGATTCTGCGTCAGGCCGGAACGTGCTTGCGCCAACTGCGCGCGGGCTTGCTCGGCGCGAGCCTGTGCTGAGGCCAGCGCCGCGACGGCGCCATCGTACGTGGCCTTTCGAGTGTCGTAATCCTGCTTGGGAATCAGTCCGTCCTGGAACAGCATCTGCCCACGATCCCAGTCCAGCTTGGCATGTTCCAGATCGGCGGCGCGCGACTTGATATCCGCCTGCGCGGAGACATCGTTGGCTTGAGCCGAATTTATTCCGGCCTCGGCAGAGGCGATTCCAGCGCGCTGCGCGTTGACGTCCGCGGCGGGCTGTACGCTTTCCAGGCGCAGCAGGACATCGCCTTTCTTGACGTGGTCGCCTTCCTTCACATCGATCTCGGTAATTTTACCGATGCCTTCGCCGAGGACATTGGTGTAGGTGAGCGGCTTCACCTCGCCGGATGCGGTGACCAGGGAAGTCACATCCTGGCGCACCGCTGGGGCGGTCTGCACGGTGACGACGTTCTTGTTGATCTGCCAGATGGCCAGCCACGTTCCTCCACCGAGTAGAGCGGCGGTGCCGACACCAATCCCGATTTTTTGCCAGGTCTTCATTTGGTTTGAAGCTCAGATCCTGCGTTTCGAGCGAATGCCTCCGGCTCCGACCCCCCTCTAGCTCTTACGCAGAGCATCCTTCAAAATTTCCGCGCACACCACGCGGTACCATCTGACGTCGGCCGTGCGTGAAAATGAGACTGAGAAGTGTTTGCTGCGAGAAAGGCTCCTTCTTGCACGGGCAGGGCATCCGATGGGACCCTGCTCCATTTTCAATTTTACCGTCAATTCGGTGTGGAAGAAAGCCATTTGCCTCTTCACTTACATCGCTTCAGGCAACTCCGAAATGTCGGGCAAGGGAATTCGTCGAGCGGAGGCGCTCTTGGCGCGTGCTAAAGGCGGGAAATCGGCAAATCGAGGCGCTGGCGGGCAACCCCGGCGCGAGCAGGAAGTTCTTAGTACCTATCGGTCCGAGCCAGGCATTGAATCCAAGTGGGATAGCGCGTCCTGGTGCTGGGACTGTGAGATTCCTTGATTGACGCTGGCAAAACACGGGGATAGAATCGAACTTCCGAATCAGGGGCGAGGTACGCATATGAACCGCGTGGGACGCATTTCCTTCTTCTTGCTTCTGAGCGGGGTGTTGCTGCTGCCGCTCTGCGCGCTCACCCACGCTCAGGACCAGGACAAAGATCAGCAGGACTCCTCCGACAAGGCCGACAAGAAAGATTCCGGCAAGAAGAAGTCCGACGACAACGGCAAGGGCAAGAAAAACCTGAGAAAGCTGGAAAAGGAGCTTGCCACCCCCTACAAGAAATGGCTGGAGGAGGAAGTCCCGTACATCATTACGGATGAAGAGCGCTCCGCCTTTCTACAATTGCAGACCAACGAGGAGCGCGAGCAGTTCATCGAAGGATTCTGGCAGAGGCGCGATCCCACCCCGGATACGGTCGAAAACGAATTCAAGGAAGAACATTACCGCCGGATTGCTTATGCCAACGAGCGGTTCTCCTCCGGAATCCCGGGATGGAGAACGGACCGCGGCCGCATTTACATCATGTGGGGCCCGCCGGATCAGATCGAGTCGCACTCCCAGGGCAGCCTCTATGATCGTCCGATGTCGGAAGGCGGCGGGCAGACCACCGTGTACGGGTTCGATGATTGGACCTACCACTACATGGAAGGAATCGGCCAGAACATCACCATCGAGTTCGTAGACCCCACCGGCACGGGCGAATATCATATCAGCCTGGACCCCGGCGAAAAGGACGCTATGGCGCACGTTCCCGGCGGCGGGCCCAGCATGCTGGAGCAGATGGGTCTCTCGACGCAGGCCGCGCGCTTCAGGCGGTCGGACGGCTCGACGGCGCCGCTCGGAATGGGCCAGATCAACGGCGCAGGAGGGCAGGAGAGCCAGGACGAATTCACACGCCTCGACCAATTCGCCAAAGTTCAGGCGCCGCCCCCAGTCAAATTCAAGGACCTCGAAGAGGTGGTCAGCTCGCGCATCCTGCGCAACCAGATTTCGTTCGACTATCGCTTTGATTTCATGCGGATCACCGGTGACACCATCCTGGTCCCGGTGACGGTGCAAATCCAGAACAAGCAGATGACCTTCCGGTCAAAGGACGGCGTGGAATCGGCATCACTCAATCTGTTCGGGAGAATCAGCTCCATGACCGGGCGGGTGATCCAGACCTTCGAGGATGTGATTCAGCGCGATTTTCCCGACACGCTGCTGGAGCCTTCGCTGAAGGGATTTTCGATTTATCAGAAGGCCATACCGCTGCGCCCGGGATTGTACAAGCTGGACCTGGTGTTGAAGGACGTTAACAGCGGAAACGTGGGCGTGGTGAATACGCGCCTCGCGGTTTCTCCCATTCCGGATGACAAGCTGGAAGCCAGCTCGCTGATTCTGGCCGACCAGATGGAGCCGGTTTCGTCCAAAGACGTCGGCGTCGGCCAATTTGTGCTGGGTTCGACCAAGGTTCGTCCCAAGCTGGACGCCGAATTCCATACCGACCAGGCGATGGACGTATACCTGCAATTCTACAATCTGAAGGTCGATGAGAAAACGCACAAGAACAACGTGTCGCTGGATATCAAGGTGATGCAAGGGGATCAGACCATCAAGCATGTGGTGGAAACCGGCGACCAGATCCAGCAGAACGGCGAACAGGTCACGCTGCAGCAAGTCATCGAGCCCAAGTCGCTTTCCCCCGGCAAGTACAAGCTGGAAATCCAGGCCACCGACCAGGTAGCGAACCAGACCATCACGCGCACCGCAGATTTCACGGTCACCCCGCCCGCCGTGAAAGTGGCAGACAACGGAGCCACGGGAAGGTAACCCGTTCCCATGAAGTTGATTTGTCGAGCCCTGGGCTGGGTTTTGATTGCTGTGGTGGTGTGTGCGTCACCCGCAGCGGCGAAGCAGGGTTTCGGCACGATTTCGGGCGTGGTTCTGGATCCCTCCGGAACTCCGCAGATGGGCGCGAGCGTCTGGCTGATCTCAGAGGACGCCGGCCGCACCGTCGCGCAGCTCAGCTCCAACCAGCAAGGCGCGTTTTTTACCGATCATCTCAAGCCAGGCGAATACGCAGTGCGCGTTGCTGTCTCGGGATTTTTGCCGGCGATGGAACGCCACGTAGCGGTCATGTCAAATTTGACGACGCTGCTGCGCGTTCAAGTTGAGACCGTGTTCTCGTCGCTGGATACGTTGCGACGCAAGCCTGCGGCACCCTCTGAACAGGACGACTGGAAGTGGGTGCTGCGCTCCTCCACGGCAACTCGTACCATCCTGCAGTGGGATGACAGCAGCGACCAGATCGCTTCCAACACGCTCGGCGCGGACCTTCCCGATGCGCAGAAGCCTCGCGCCAGGGTTCAGGTGACCAACGGCGCCCTGCGGCCCGGCCTGATCTCGAATCCGGTCGGCCCTTCGACCTCCGTTTCCTACGATCAGAAGCTGGGCGGCCTGGGGCACATGCTGGTGGCCGGCCAGATGAGTTATGACCGCGGAGCGTCGGCTTCCGGCTCGCTTGGCAGCGTTTGGCTACCGTCAGGAACTGCGGGCAGCGGCCCCGAAACCATATTCGTCTGGCGGCAGGCCAAGTTTGGCGCCGAGGGTATGGAATTTCAGGGCATGCGGCTCGATCATACCGAGCAGTTGACGCTCAGCGACCATTTAGCCCTGAAGGCCGGTGCCGAATTCCTGCGCGCCGGAATCATTTCGTCGGTTTCTTCTCTGCGGCCTCACCTGCAATTGAACGCCAGCCTGGCGCCTGGGTGGATGGCGGCGCTCATTCTGGCTTCGAATCCTCCTTCCGAGCAGTGGGGACGCGCGGGCGCACTGGAATCGGCAATGGACGAGCTGGATAGCCTGCCGCCGGTACTGTTTCACAATGGCCGGCCGGTATTGGAAGGCGGCTGGCACCAGGAAATTTCTGTGAAGCGGAAGATCGCCAGCAAATCCTCGTTGGAAGTCGCCGCATTCCATGATTCGACCCGCAATCAGGCGATTTTCGGGACCGGCGCCACGGCCAGCCCTGAGTTTGTGCAGGATGCCTTCTCGAGCGCTTTCCTCTACGATGGCGGGAATTCCAGCTTCTGGGGCACGCGCGTGGCGTATCGCCAAAAGCTCACGGATGACCTGGAATTTGCCGCCATTTATGCCTGGTCGGGAGCCCTTTCGCCCTCCGGCGAGCTTCTGAACACCGTATCCTCGGACCTGCGTGACAGTTTCACGACCAGCAACCACCACAGCCTGGCGGCGCGGGTTTCCGGCAAAATCCAGAAGTCGGGGACGCAGTTTTCCGCCAGCTACAAGTGGGTTTCCGGGACCACCCTGTCGCGCACCGACCAATTCGGCGAGGCGGCCTACCAGATGGATCCCAACCTGCATCTCTCGATTCGCCAGCAGCTTCCCGGACTGAATGGCCGGTGGGAAGCGTTGGCCGACTTCAGCAATCTTCTAGCGCAGGGTTACGTGAATGTGAGCGGACCGGATTCACGGATGATCCTTGCTCCGATCTTGCGGTCGTTCCGGGGTGGAGTCAGCTTTCAGTTTTAGAGGTTTTGGGGCCCTATTGAAAACGGGAAAGCACCTTCCAGAAACTGGAGGGTGAGTTATGCCACCCTCTTGCCCGCGTCCGACCCGCATGTAATTAGATGAAATTCCTATGGTTATTGGTTTGCCATAACTTATATAATTTGGAAGCACGGTTGCACGCAATCTAAGACGGCAAGTCTTAGCAGGAATTGAACGGTGAGCGCGCCAATCAACGACAATCTTCGCGTCCGGCTCGGCGCCGCCGTCCTCGCACTGGCTACTCTCGCCGCAATTGTCTTCGGCATTATTAATTTTCAACAGCGAGCGATGTTCACACCTCCCGACGATGGTGTGTCGTGGATGGAGAAGCAGTCTGCCGTGGTGGCCTGGAATGTCTCTCCGAATTCCCCGGCTGCTAACGCCGGGCTGCGTGCCGACGACCGGGTCCTGGCGATTAACGATTCCCCAATTCACAGTCCGATCGATGTGACCAAGCGCCTGTGGCGCATCGGCCTGTGGTCCATCGCCCATTACACCATCGAGCGCGGCGGCAAGCAGTTTGAAGCGCAACTGGTGATCCAGCCGGCGGCGCGACCCTCTTCAATTGAAAATTATTTGAGCGTCGTCGGCGTGCTGTATCTTTTCATCGGCCTGTTCATTTTTTGGCGCCGCTGGAACGCCACGCGCGCCGTTCATTTCTACATTTTTTGCCTGGTGTCGTTCGTCCTGTACTCTTTCCAGTACACCGGAAAGCTCACCGCGTTCGACTGGGAAATTTACTGGGCGGCGATCGTGGCGCGGCTTTTGCAGCCGGCTCTGCTGCTGCATTTTGCGATGGTGTTCCCGGACCGGCGTCCGCTCTCCAAGGGACACGGCGCGATTTTGGGCGCGATTTATGGAGTGCCCGGAATTCTGCTGATCGTGCGGATCCTGGTCTCGCTGCGCGAACTGGGTTTCATGCCGTCGATCGAGGCGCGCAATACGCTGGACCGGCTGGACCTGGCATGCCTGGGAATTTACTTCCTGCTGGCGGCGCTGGTGTTTGTGACCAGCTACCGGCGCGCGTCGTCCGGAATTTTGCGGCAGCAGCTGAAGTGGGTTACCGGAGGAGCGCTGGCGGGCATCGTTCCGTTCCTGCTTCTGTACATCGTTCCGTTTTTCCTGGGCGTGGTGCCGCGACCGTGGATGAATTTGTCCACGATTTCGCTGGTGCTGATCCCGCTGAGCTTTGGCTACGCCATCATTCGCTACCGGTTGATGGACGTGGACATCATCTTCAAGCGCGGCCTGGCCTACACGGCGGCGAGCGGCGGAGTTGTGGCGGTGTATATCGCGCTGGTGGCGGTGATCGGAGCGCTGTTCCACACGGCGTGGCCGTCGGGAACGATGGGCGGCGTGATCGCCATCGTGGTGGCTGCATTTTTGTTCCAGCCGTTTCGCGACTGGATTCAGGCGCGCCTGGACCGCTTTTTTTACCGCGACCGGTTGGACTATCGCCGCACGCTGATTGAATTTGGCCGCACGCTGACCTCTGAGGTGCGCCTCGATCCGATGCTGGCGTCGGTAATGGATCGAATTTCGCAGGCGCTGCTGGTGGATCGCCTGGCGATTTTCGTGGAGGACGAAAGCCATCCCGGCAGCTACCGCCTGGCGCGGTCGGTCGGTGTGCGCTACTCCGGCCCGCTGGATCTGGGCTTTCTCAACGTGGCCATGCGTCCATTCGCGCAGGGCATTCTTTTCTACGAATCGGCGCGCGCGCCGCGTGAATCTTCCCCTTCGGTGCGGCAGACCCTGGAGCAGTTGGATCTGAACTACTTCATTCCCTGCCAGATTCGCGATCACGCAATTGCCGTGCTGGGCCTGGGAAAAACGGTCGACGGAGACTTCCTGTCCAGCGAGGACGTGGAGTTGCTGCACACCATTGCCGGCTATCTGGCCATCGCGCTGGACAACGCACAACTTTACAATTCGCTGGAACAAAAGGCCGCGCAGATCGAGCGGCTCAAGGATTTCTCCGAAAATATTGTCGAGTCCTTGAATGTTGGCGTGCTGGCCGTCGATTTCGGCGGAGCGGTGGAGTCCTGGAACACGCAGCTGGAGGGCCTGATCGGCGTGCCGCGCGAGGAAGCCGTTGGCCGCAAGCTGGAAGAGGTGCTCCCCGCCGAACTGATGGCGGAGATCACCGCGCGCTCCGGCGATGAACGTGTCTCCAGCCTGTACAAATTTCCCATGCACAGCCGCGACGGGCGAAGCCTGGTGCTCAACGTGTCGATCGCGCCGCTGGTCGGGAAATCGGGCGACCCCATTGGGCGCTTGATTCTGTTCGACGACGTGACGCAGCGCATGCGCCTCGAAGAGCAGGTTTTCCAGAATGAGAAACTCACGTCGCTGGGATTGCTGGCCGCGGGAGTCGCGCATGAAGTGAACACGCCGCTGGCGGTGATCTCCAACTACATTCAGATGCTGGCCAAGCAGCTTCCGAGCGGCGATCCGCGCCAGCAGTTGATCGAGAAAGTGGTGAAGCAGACCTTCCGCGCCAGCGAGATCGTCAACAACCTGCTGAATTT
>Ga0070735_10003841_pt1 | contig 12955 bp, 6 predicted proteins | sample Coa_R1_FD_66443 | JGI IMG/M metagenome (GOLD analysis project Ga0070735, IMG submission 66443) | Surface soil microbial communities from Centralia Pennsylvania, which are recovering from an underground coalmine fire - Coalmine... | ecosystem: Environmental > Terrestrial > Soil > Unclassified ...
ACTTCAAACACGATTTTACAATCCTGCGGGGACGAGGGAAGTGGCCGTTCGGCCTACATCCTGGGAAGACCGGCGTTCGAGGAGACGGGCGGTGCCCGTCTCCCCAGCAAGCCTACGAAGCTTTCATTTCTCGGCGAACTAGTGCTGAATCCACGAAGAACCCAATACCGACGCTTAACGGAATCACTCCGAACGCACCCGCCACCCACGCGTCGTGCTCGATCCTCGCAATCAGCGCAAATGTGATCATGTATCCGAGAGCGGCTGCGACCAGCAAAATGCCGGAGCGCCGCGACTGGTCGGCCTGAGAAAGATCCGGTTGCAAAGGTAGGTCCGCCCCGCGCGCAATCGCTGCTAGCCGCTCCTCCGTGCGCAGCTTGCAGACCCGGTAATAGGTGTACATTCCTGCGAGGCCCAGCGGAACGCTGAAAAGCATTACGACGGCTACAAACCCGGTCATGTCATCCATATCCAACTCCTTCGTCTTGCAGGTTGCGCGTTTGCGCTAGCAGGTGGAAATCACTGCCAGTCTGAATTACGCAAACCCACCAATGAAAGTTCCGCGAAAGACGGTTGTGGTGATACCATCGCGCGACATGTGCAGAAAGCGTCGTTACTTATGTGCTTCTTTCGTATTACTTGCGAGCGCGGCAGTGGGGCAGTCTGCTTCCCACCCAATCGTCTTGCACGCAGCACGGCTACTTGATGTTGAAGCGGGGAAAATCGTGACGCCCGGAGAGGTTCTCGTCGAACGATCCAAGATCCAGGAAGCCGGCTCCTCGGTGAAACATCCTTCCGGTGCCGAGGTTATCGACTTGGGCGACAGTACGCTAATGCCCGGCCTGATCGATGCTCATGTGCACCTGTTTCTACATCCCGGCGCAGAAGATTTGCAGACGGTCGAAGAATCCATTCCCCAGCGAACGATCATCGCAACTCTCGCGGCTCGCGATGATCTAATGGCCGGCTTCACCGCTGAGCGGGACATGGGTACTGAGGGCGCCGGTTCAGCCGATACCGCGGTCCGCAACGCTATCGATCAGGGGCTGATCCCAGGACCGCGGCTACGAATCAGCGGCAATGCGGTCGATATTCTGGGTGGTCATGAGGACGCGATTCATGACAACCCGGCCCAGCATGTGCTCTCAAACGCGACTTATGCCAACAACATCGATCAGATCGTTGAGGTGATTCGCGAGCAAGTCAAGGAAGGCGCCGATTTCATCAAAATGTATGAGACGGGCCCGGACACGATCCGCGACGGCAAGTTCTCAACCCCATACCAATACAGCGAAGTCGAGTTGTCGGCTGCGGTTCACGAGGCGGCTCGAACCGGCCGAAAAGTGGCCGTACATGCAACCGGAGAGCCGGGAACTCTTTACGCTGTCCAGGCAGGTGTAGCCTCCGTTGATCATGCCTACCAGCTGTCGGACGAAACTATGCGGCTGATGAAGGAGAAGGGAATTCCCGCAGTCCCCACGTTCGCAATCGCTGAGTATTTTGCGGCGCACGCCGCTTCGCCGGCTGCGGAAACCCGCGAAAAACAGATGCAGGAGTACCATGCTCAAGAATTCCGCAAGCAACTGGCGGCCGGCGTTCCTATGGCCGTGGGCTCAGATGTCGGTCCTTTCCCGCACGGCACACAGGCGCGTGAGCTAGAGCTGATGGTCAACTATGGAATGACTCCCGTGCAGGTTCTGCGAGCCGACCTCCTCAACGGGGCAAAGTTACTTGGATGGGATGGCCAGATTGGTGAGTTGAAACCGGGGCTGTTCGCGGATGTGATCGCGGTCCCGGGCGATCCGGTCAAGGATATTAGTGTGGTCACACACGTCACGTTTGTGATGAAAAATGGTGTGATCTACAAGAAATAATGGCCAGTGGCTGGAACTTCAGGCTTGCTCACTGCGTACCTAAAATCAGGTAGAGGACTGCATGGAACTTCGTATTGAACACCTTTCCAAGAAATATCCCAATGGCGTGCAAGCTCTGCAGGATGTCTCTCTGACCATCCCGCTGGGCATGTTTGGATTGCTGGGGCCAAACGGCGCTGGAAAATCAACTTTGATGCGAACGCTCGCCACTTTGCAGGAAGCCGACAGCGGCACTGCATCGCTTGACGGCATTGACGTGCTTAAGCAAAAGGACAGGGTCCGCCGCATGCTCGGCTACTTGCCGCAAGAATTCGGGCTTTATCCCAAGATTTCCGCGGAAAAGTTGCTTTCTCACTTCGCCTCGTTAAAAGGAATTTCGAATCCCAAGGAGCGGCGGGAGGTTGTCCAGGCTCTGTTGCACCAAACCAATCTTTACGAACACCGTCGCAAACCGCTCGGCAGTTTTTCGGGTGGCATGAAACAACGCTTTGGGATCGCGCAAGCTCTACTTGGAAATCCACGCCTGATCATTGTGGATGAGCCGACCGCTGGCCTCGATCCCGAAGAACGTGTGCGCTTTCACAACCTTCTCAGCGCCATTGGGCAGAACATCATCGTCATTCTTTCCACGCACATCGTCTCGGATGTGAGCGATCTTTGCGGGCGAATGGCGATCATCCATCAAGGGCGCGTACTGGTGACGGGAGAGCCATTGGCTTTGGTAAATGATCTTCGTGGCAAGGTCTGGAAGAAGTCGATCGATGCATCTGAACTCGAACACCATAAGGCGAACTACCAGGTTATTCTCGTCCGCTTGTTCGCTGGACGCACTCTGATTCACGTTTTAAGCGATCACGCGCCGGACGCGGCCTTTGAGCAGGTCGAGCCCGACCTCGAAGATCTCTACTTTGCAACCATTCGCGGATTTCTCCGGTCCGCGGCGGTCGCGGCATAAGGAAATCGACATGCTCCTTTCCATCGCGGCATTCGAATTTCGTCAGCGTCTCAGTCGCATTTCGACGTATGTCTACTTCCTCGTTTTTGCTGCTCTCAGCTGTTTGTTCATCTTGTCCGCGGGGGGCGGTATTCCGGGTTCCACTGTCGAATTCGGAACCGGCGGGAAGGTTCTGGTGAATTCCCCTTACGCCCTCGATGTCATCATTACCTTTATCAGTTTTTTCGGTGTTGTGGTAACCGCTGCTCTTGCGGGTCAAGCGACCTATCAGGATGTCGACAACCGTTGCACGGACTTCTTCTTCACCGCTCCAATCACAAAATTTGATTATCTCGGCGGACGTTTTCTGGGCTCGCTGGCGATCCAGCTTCTGATTTTTTCCAGCGTTGGACTTGGGGCGTGGATTGGAACTCGCCTGCCCTGGCTTGATGCTTCCCGCCTGGGGACGCAGATTCTCGCAGCATATCTTCAGCCTTATTTGACTCTGGTCCTGCCAAATCTGGTCCTGCTCACCGCGATCTTCTTCGGGCTCGGAGCCTTGAACAAGCGCATGCTGCCGGTCTACGCAGGCAGCGTGATTCTCCTGATTGGTTATTTTGTAGCTTCCCAGCTTTCCACGAACCTCACCGTCGGCGTGTCGGGAGCGCTTGCCGATCCCTTCGGCGGAAACGCGGTCGACCGCCTCACACAGTACTGGACGCCATTTCAGCGCAATACGCAGTTGATTCCCTTTAGCGGGATTTTGGTCTGGAACCGGATCTTGTGGCTCGGCGTCGGTGCCTTGGTTTTGTTGTTCACATGCTTCAAGTTTTCATTTGCCTATGCGACGCAATCCAAAGGCAAGACAAACATCGCGGCCGAACCCGCTGAGAATGGAGCGCCTGTTGCTTCAATGGCGATCCCAGTCTCCCACTCCGTTTTTTCGGCGACTCAGTCATTTGGCCAGTTCGTATCCCTGACGCGTATTCAATTCAGTGAGACGGTCAAGAATGTTTTCTTCATCGTTCTCATGCTTGCAGGTGGGTTGTTCGCCATCTTTACTGCTAACGGGATCAATAATCCATTTTCGACCCACACCTATCCCGTGACCTATCAGATGATCGAGCTGAGCACGGCTGGCTTTTTCCTTTTCGCCTTCGCCATCATTACGTTCTACGCTGGTGAATTGGTTTGGCGAGAACGCGATGCCGGTATCAGCCAGATCGTCGACGCGCTGCCCGTCCAGCGATGGGTGATCTTCACCTCGAAGCTCGTTTCACTGATGTTGATTGAGGTGCTCATCGTGCTGGTTACGATGGGCGCTGGTTTGATTGTTCAGATTTTGCACGACTACCGTCGATTCCAATTCGGCCTGTACTTCACCGACTTGTTTGGCGTGCGCCTGGTGCAATTCTGGATTCTGTGCGTCCTGGCTCTGCTGGTCCACACCATCATCAACAATAAATATGTGGGGCACTTTGTGATGGTGCTCTATTTCATCGCAACCATTGCTCTCCCCGGCATGGGTTTGCAGAATTATCTTTATCGGTTCGGACAATCACCGCCGTATACATACTCCGACATGAACGGATACGGCCCGTTCGCCGCACCATTGCTCTGGTACCGCCTGTATTGGGCGATCGCCGCGATCCTTCTTGCGATCCTGACCAATTTACTTTGGATCCGGACGACCGAGAGCAGTTGGCGTGTTCGCATGCAGTTGGTCGCACAACGGCTATCCCGCCCTGCCATTGCAGGTTTCGTAGTTTGCTTCCTCGTGTTCCTGGGCGTCGGCAGCTTCATCTTCTACAACACCGACATCCTCAATCCCTACCGCACGACCTGGAAGGTGGACGAAGAGCGGGCTCAATATGAAAAACGCTACCTGAAGTACAAAGGCCAGCCCCAGCCGCTGATCACTGACGTCAATGTTCAGGTCGATCTGAATCCGAAGCAGGGAAGTGCGAGAGTTGCTGGCAGGATGATGATTGAGAACAGAACATCCGCGCCCATCAACCGAGTTTCACTGACGATTTGGCCTGCGGATCTCGCCCCGATCCCCATGCCCCACCTCAAGATCACTCAGTTGGCCTTTGACGGTGGCCAGACTCCGGTCTTGCAGGACGATAGCGTCGGCTTTTATGTGTATCAGCTCCCGACTGCAATCCTGCCTCACGGCCGCGTCGGTTTGAACTTTGACCTGACCTGCTCGAATGTCGGCTTCGTGAACTCGACTCCGAATACCGACATCGTCAACAACGGCAGCTTCCTGAACAGCTCGTACGTGCCATTCATCGGTTACGAACAGGACGTAGAACTGACCGACGACAGCACTCGCCATAAGCACGGATTGGACAAGGCGAAGCGTATGCCAAAGCTCGAAGATGTGGCTGCGCGACAGATCAATGGCGTCACCACCGACGCCGACTGGATCAATTTCGAAGGCACCGTTAGCACCGATCCCGACCAGATCGCCATTCTACCCGGCTATCTACAAAAGGAATGGGTGGAGAATGGGCGCCGCTATTTCCATTACAAGATGGACGCGCCGATTTTGGCTATCGCCTCGGTAAATTCCGCGCGTTATGCGGTGCGACGCGACCGCTGGCGCGATGTGAACCTCGAAATCTATTACCAGCCCGGCCACGAATTCGATCTCGACCGCATGATGGACGGTATGAAGTCGACCCTGGACTACGCCAGCGCCAACTTCAGCCCGTTCCAGTTCCACCAGGAACGCATTATTGAATTCCCGCGTTATGGAACCTTTGCTGAGTCGTTTCCGAATACCATTCCTTACTCCGAAGCGATTGGTTTTATCACTTACGTTGATCCTAAAGATCCTGAAGCGATCGATATTCCTTTCTATGTGACCGCTCATGAGGTAGGCCATCAATGGTGGGCCCATCAAGTCGTGGGCGCCAAGGTGGAGGGCGCAACTTCCATCTATGAAACATTAGCGCAGTACACGGCGCTAATGGTGATGAAACATCGATACGGCGACCGATCAATGAGGAAGTTCATGCGTTATGAGCTGGAAAATTACTTGCGCGGCCGCGCTCAAGAACGCAACGAAGAGCCGCCACTCGAACGAGTCGATGAGAACCAAGGCTACGTTCACTACGGGAAGGGAGCGGTTGTCATGTACGCTCTGCAGGACTATATCGGGGAAGAGAACGTCAACAAGGGACTCGCCGATTTCGTCAAAGAATTTGCTTTCAAGGGTCCGCCTTATCCCGTGTCTCTCGACCTGGTTGCGGCCCTGAAAAAATACACACCTCCCGAATATCAATATCTCTACGACGACATGTGGGAGAACGTCACGCTGTACGACAATCGCGCTCGCTCGGCGAAGTACGTTCAGACGTCTAATGGCAAGTACGAGGTCGATCTTTTACTCGAAGCCAGGAAGGTCCGGGCGGACGCCAAGGGACAAGATCATCCGGTGCCGCTCCACGACTGGATTGACGTAGGCATACTCGATAAACAGGGAAACTACCTCTACCTGCAAAAGCACAAGATCGAGAAGGATCAGACCGAACTGACTTTGCTGGTTGACAAGCAACCCGCCGAGGCTGGCATCGATCCGCTCAACAAGCTGATCGACCGCAATCCCGAAGACAACGTCATGAAGGTAGAAAAGAAGTAACGCGCATTAAAAGCGTTAATGCCATCAGGGGTTGATGCCTCGTTAGCGTGTCCGCGCTGCAAAACTGTCTCACATCCTCTACACTATGGCTAATTCAAGTGTGGGGACGATCATTGGAGAACTTCGGGCGTTTTCTGCGTTTGCTTTCGATCTTTGTAATTACATCTGCTGTCGCTCTTTCTTCTCAAACTGTTCCGCCCGATGTTTATAGCGGGCTGAAATGGCGCTTGATTGGGCCGTTTCGTGGCGGCCGAGCCATTGCGGTTGCAGGCATCGCCGGCAACTCAACAACTTTCTATTTCGGCGCTGTCGAGGGCGGTATCTGGCAGACAACTGACACGGGTGTCGTCTGGAAACCGATCTTTGATGCCCAACACATCGCATCGATTGGTGCTCTCGCCGTGGCTCCTTCCGACCCGAGAGTGATCTATGCGGGCACGGGCGAGTCCGACATTCGTTCGAACCTTTCCTCTGGGGATGGAGTCTACAAATCCACTGACGGCGGCCAGACGTGGACGAACGTCGGCCTTCGTGAAACCCGGCAGATCAGCAAAATTGTTGTCGATCCGAAGGACGCGAACCTTGTCTACGTCGCGGCACTCGGACATGCCTACGCTGCGAATCCCGATCGCGGAGTGTACAAATCCACCGATGGCGGAGCGAATTGGACGAAGGTCCTCGACCAGGGGTCGGAAATCGGAGCAGCCGACCTTGCCATTGCCACGGATAATCCCAACGTGCTGTTCGCGATGACCTGGAATGCGCGGAGACCACCTTGGAGCACGTATGGCCCGCTTGGAGGGCCTGGAGGTGGCTTGTTCCGCTCCACTGATGGCTGTAAGTCGTGGTCTCATCTTACTGGTCGCGGATTGCCAGATGGCAATTGGGCCCGTAGCGCTGTTGCTGTCTCACCCGACGGAAAGCGTGTCTATGCCCTGATCTCTGCCAATCAATCTGGTCTCTACCGCTCCGATGATGGCGGCGAGAACTGGACCCTGCAAAGCACCGATTCACGACTGACCAGCCGATCCTGGTATTTCGGCAACATCACTGTTGATCCAAAGAACAAAGACGTTGTTTACATTCCCAGCGTCGCACTCTACCGTTCTGAGGACGGCGGCAAAACGATCTCCATCGTGCGCGGTGCGCCAGGCGGCGACGACTATCACCAGCTTTGGATCGATCCGCAAGACTCCAATCGCATGATCCTGGGTACCGATCAGGGTGTCACCATCAGCGTTGACTACGGCAAGACCTGGAGTTCGTGGTACAACCAGCCGACCGCGCAGCTCTACCATGTCACCGCCGATGACAGGTTCCCCTACGCCGTCTATGGCAATCAGCAAGACAGCGGCGCGATTGCAGTTTTCAGCCGGACTGATCACGGCCAGATCGCGGCACGGGATTGGTTTACTGCGAGTGGAAGCGAAGCCGGATACGTCGCCGTCGATCCGAGCGATCCCGCGGTTCTTTATGTGAGCGGCACACAGGGGAGCGTCGAGCGTTTCGATGGCCGCACTTCCTTCAGCCAGGACATCACCCCGTGGCCCATGCCAACCTGGAACACCGAAATTAATGAACGCAGGTATCGTGACCCTTGGGCTCCAGTTCTTCTTTTCTCACCACTTGATAAGAAAACCTTGTTTCTTGGTACTCAGTTTGTGATGAAAACCACCGACTCTGGAATTCATTGGCAGACGATTAGTCCAGATCTGACCGGAGCCGTGTCGCAGAACAAGAAGCCAGAAGGATCACCGACAGTCGAAAATACCAAGCAGCGCGGATATGGAGTCGTGACCACCATCGCGCCATCTCCGCTGAAAGCCGATTTGATTTGGGCGGGCAGCGACACTGGTTTAGTCCACCTCACACGGGACGGCGGAAAGACGTGGCAGGACGTAACCCCAAAGGGACTCAGCGACTGGAGTGAAGTTGCATTCCTTGAGGCGTCACATTTCGATCCGGCTGAGGCCTTCGCTGCGGTTGATCGCCATCGTCTGGATGATCAGACGCCTTATCTCTATCGCACTCGCGACTATGGAGCTACTTGGCAACCGATAACTCAGGGAATTAGTGCACCTTCCTTCCTGCGTGTCGTGCGGGAGGATCCGCAAGCTAAGGGTTTGCTCTATGCCGGGACGGAAACAGGAGTCAGCGTCTCCTTCGACGATGGGGACTATTGGCAATCTCTGCAGCAGAATCTTCCAACCGTGTCCGTTCAGGACATGGTGATTCATGGTGATGATCTGGTCGCCGCCACGCATGGCCGGTCGTTTTGGATCCTGGACGACCTTACACCACTCCGGCAGACGACCAGCGCAATCAAGGCCCCGAAATCATGGTTTTTCAAGCCTGCTATTGCAATACGAGTCGACAACGACACTTTCCCCGGAACTCCATTACCACCAGAAGAGCCCTCGGCGGAGAACCCGCCGAATGGCGCGATCCTTGACTACTACCTTAAAGAGCCAGCGACCCGCTTGAAGTTGGAAATTCTTGACGCTAATCAACACCTGGTAAGCAGCTTCGCGTCTCAACAAAGTCAGGGAACGAAGCACCCTCCAATACCGATCGCTGAGCGCTGGATTCAAAAGCCTACAGTTCTTGAGAAGTGGCCTGGCTCCCATCGGTTTGTGTGGGATCTTGCGTGGGGCAAGGCAGCCAAAGATGACGATCAAGCGCCAGATGACGACGAATACTCTGTCCCTCGCGGTCCACGAATTCCGCCGGGCATCTATCAACTGCGCCTGACAGTCGATGGTGTCGCGCAGACGCAGGAGCTAAGAGTCGAGATGGATCCGCGCTCGACATCTACTTCCGACGAACTCAAACAGCAATACCTGCTCGGTCAAGAGATATTTCTGGAAGTACTGCGCGGTCGGCAGGTCGCTGCCGAAATTAAGAAAGTTCAGAAACAACTCGCTGGACTTGAGCAGAAGCCGGAGATTCGGAGCGCAGCCCTCTCTGTCGGTTTGACGAAAGTGAAATCCGAGATCGACAGAATTCTGGCCGGAGACGCGGCAGTCTCGGAAAGGAACATTGGACTCGAGAAGGCAAATTCCGGCGTTGTTGCAGCGTTGAGGGTCGTAGAGAGCAGCGATCGCGCCATACCCTCTCAGGCCGTGGATGTTTATCACGAGTCGGATCACGCGCTGACGATGCAAGTTCAACAGTGGAACCAACTCAAGACGACGCTTCTGCCCGAAATAAACGAACAACTGAAGCAGCACAACCTGGTGCCCATCGCTTTTCGCGCCGATGGCGATGAGGGCGGCGATGCTGTGTCGCAATAAGCTTCTAGCAGACCCAGTCGAGGACCTTGTAATAGGCGCCGGCGAAAGGCAGGAACCAGGGCCTTCCGTTGTAGAGGCCGAGCGGCGCGCCCGGGAAGGGAATACCTTCATAGGGATTTTCGAATTTTTCGCCGGCGATCTGTTGGGCGATTTGAGTTCCTAGATACGTTGCCATCGCGACCCCGTGCCCGGCGTATCCAACGGCATAATAGATTCCATCCATTTGGCCTGCATGGGGCATGGTGTCGAAGCAGAAATCCAGCGTGCCACCCCAGGCGTACTCTACTTTGGTCTCGCGTAGCTGCGGATAGACGCTGACCATTCCGCGCCGCAAAATCTCCGCGCTGCGCTGTATGGTGTTCGACGTTTCCGGGAAGAATGCAGCGCGGCCGCCGAATAACATGCGGTTATCGGGTGTCAGCCGGTAATAGTAAAGATAGTGTTTGGAATCGAAGATCATGCGGTTGCGCGGGCTGAGCTCTTGCGCGATCCCATCAGGCAGGCGTTCAGTGGCAATAATGAATGATCCAATGGGGATGATCCTTTTTTGCAAGGCGCGCGTCGTATCTGACGTGTACCCGCTGGTTCCAACAAAAACATTTTTTGCGAATAGCTTTCCGCGAGAACTCTCCACTTCAAAGCCCGAACCGCCATTCCGCGAGATTCCTGCAATTCTCAGAACCCTCGCGTTCTCAAAGATAGCTGCCCCTGCATTGAGAGCGCTTCGCGCCAGTCCAGCGACATACTGCGCAGGATTCACTCCCGCACTCACATCATCAACGATGCCGCCAAAGTAAATGTCCGAACCGATCTCAACGCGGAGCTCAGTGCGAGGAATCACGTTCAAGTGATGTCCAAACTCTCTCTCGATCAATTCAACTGACCGGGCATACGAATCGAAATGCACTTGCTTGCAGGCAACCTCCAGGTGGCCGCAGCGAGAGAAGTGGCAGTCGATCTTTTCGTCGCTCACGATTTGCTCAACCAGATCGATCGATGCCAGCGACGCAGCATACATCCCGCGGGTAGCTTCCATTCCGTAACGTGCGGCGAGGGTCTCAACGCTTAACTTCATGCCCGTCAGAACCATGCCGCCGTTCCGCGAACTCGCACCCCAACCGATGGAATTGGCCTCAAGTACCGCGACACTAATCCCCCGCTTAGCCAGAGCGCGAGCCGCTGACAAGCCTGTGAAACCGGCGCCAATTATCGCGACGTCATCCTCCGAGCGCAATTCACCCACCGTGCCGGAGGGCATGGTTAACGTAGAGAGCCAATAGTTCGATTGCGTGAAGGCCATGTTGTGGGACAGGTGAAATTACTCTTCGTCCCCCTGATCGTGTCCACTCTGCGGCGTTGCATCCAGGTGAATTTCTGGCACGCCCGCACTGCGCAGCGCGTTGTTGAGGGCCGGCAGATCGTTATTCTTGAAGTCACTCCATTGTTTGAGAATCGTGGTTGCGTCACGCTCGGCCGAATCTGTCGCTTGCGTTTGCGCCATCGTTGGCGCTGCGTCGGCTCGATCTACCTCCGCATAAAGCGTGTTCGCCGCTCCGTTCACACGACTCAGCGTTACTTCCTCCGAGCCTGGCTGTCCCGAACCCTCGGAGAGTTGTTTGAGTTTCTTGTTGAACGCATCGAGGGCGTCGGCCGCTCCACCCCCTTTTCCAGAGAGCTTGCCGGCTTGCTGCTTGATGGAGCGAGCTTCCAGCACAGCCTTCGATGTATTGGTCAACAGCGATGCAAGCCGAGTCTGCAAGTCAAACATTTGGAGGATCCCCCCGGCAGACGTTTTCACCCGAGGGTCAATCTTCACCATGACTGGCGCATCGTAGTTCTTTCCGCCCACAGTCAGCCGGACCGTGTAGTTACCGGGTATCGCGAGCGGCCCTTCGGGATCACGAGGTGTGTTATGGGGCACAGCCGAGATCGGATAAACGTGTTGCGCGGCGGTTGGCGATGGATAGCGCAAATCCCATACCCAGCGATGCATTCCTGCCGAAGTGGACGGATTCTTGGGCATGCGAATCCAATAGAGCGGGATCAACTGTTTGCGCAGTTCCTCTTCGGTTTGCTCAGGTTTATCGCTGCTTGAATATTTCCGAACAACCGCACCCTTACTATCGAGGATTTCGATTGTCAACGAATCCGAAGCCTCCTGCGACAGAAAATAGTCGATCACTGCGCCATCGGGCGGATTTTGTGCAATCGGCTCATCCGGTGGAATTGGAGTGTCAGGCCATGTGCTCCGCCTTACACGGTAAGCTAGCGCGGGTTTGAACAGTACCGCCGCAGACTTCGCTGTCTTCTCGTCGATCTGCCGCAGTGCACTAATATCATCCAAAATCCAGAATGAGCGCCCATGTGTCGCGACGATCAGATCGTCTTCATGGATCCAGAGATCGCGCATGGACGTGTGTGGCAAATTCAATTGCAGAGACTGCCAATGATCGCCGTCATCGAACGAGATCCAGACGCTATTCTCGGTTCCGGCAAACAGCAGTCCTTTGCGAACCGGATCTTCTCTCACCGCGTCCACCGGACCATCCGGCAGACCGTCTGTAATCTTTTGCCACGTCTTCCCGCCGTCATGAGTCCTGTAGATGTACGGGTGCAGATCGTCAACCCGGAAGCGGCTTATCGAGGCGTAGGCAGATTGATCGTCGAAATGTGAGGCTTCGAGCTGTGTCACTTTGCTCCACGCCGTAAGTTCTGGCGGAGTGATGTTGCTCCAGTTCTTGCCGCCGTCGCGAGTAATCCAGATCAAGCCGTCGTCTGTTCCCGCCCACAGAGTGTTGACCGTCTTAAATGAAGGTGCCAGCGAATAAATCACCCCTCGTTGTTTAGCAGCATCGGGATTTTTCGAGAGCATCGAACCAATACTTGACGGGGCTCCGGGCTCTGGGCGACTGAGGTCGGGGCTGATGGTTTGCCATGAATTGCCGCCGTCCGAAGTCTTGAATAAAACATTCGCCGAGTAATAGAGAATGTGAGGATCGACCGGCGAAAAGCGCACCGGCAGCGTTCGATCCACGCGGTATTTGCCGCGAATTGGAATAGGCGTCACATTTTGGATTTGACCAGTAGAGATGTGGTACTTGGAAACTTCCGTGCGCCCGCCACCATAGATCACATCGGGATCGAGTGGATCTGGGGCTGCGTATCCATATTCAATCACCCCGACTGGATGCCAGTCGCGATCCGT
>Ga0070735_10003843_pt1 | contig 12954 bp, 12 predicted proteins | sample Coa_R1_FD_66443 | JGI IMG/M metagenome (GOLD analysis project Ga0070735, IMG submission 66443) | Surface soil microbial communities from Centralia Pennsylvania, which are recovering from an underground coalmine fire - Coalmine... | ecosystem: Environmental > Terrestrial > Soil > Unclassified ...
AGAGCCACTTCACGCGCGCGTTCAAGTGCTTCGCGGGCGTGCCGCCGGGACGCTACCGCCGCGTCATGCGCTGATCGCCTTCGCGGCGATCAGGCAGCGATGGAGATCATGTCGCGGAGGGCCGCGAGGCGCGCGAGCGCCTGGCCCTCCAGCTGCCTCACCCTTTCACGGGTCAGGTCGAGCTCGTGGCCGATCGCCTCGAGCGTCCACGGCTCGCCTTCGAACCCGAAGCGCAGCTCGAGGATCCGCCGCTCGCGCTCGGGCAGCGCGTCGAGCGCCTTGCGCACGCCCTGGCGGCGCAGCGACTCCTCCGCCTCGTCGAATGGATCGGCGGCCTCGCGGTCGGCGAAGAGGTCGCCGAGCTCGCCCTCGTCGTCCGCGCCGACGGTCTGGTTCAGCGAGACCGACGCCTGAGCGGCGCCGAGCGCCTCGTCGACGTGCTGGATCGGGAGACCGGTCGCCTCCGCGAGCTCCTCCTTCGTTGCCTCGCGCCCGAGCTCCACCTCGAGCCGGCGCGCGGCGCGCGACAGCTTCTGCTGCCGCTCGACGACGTGGACGGGGACGCGGATCGTGCGCGCGTGGTTCGCGACCGCGCGCTGCACCGACTGGCGGATCCACCAGGTCGCGTACGTCGAGAACTTGTAGCCGCGCCGCCAGTCGAACTTCTCGACCGCGCGGTTGAGGCCGAGCGTGCCCTCCTGGATCAGGTCGAGGAACGGGACGCCGAGGCCGCGGTAGCCCTTCGCGATCGAGACGACGAGGCGCAGGTTCGACTCGATCATGCGCCGCTTCGCGCGCTCGTCGCCGCGCTCGATCGCCTTGGCGAGGACGACCTCCTCGTGCGCGGTCAGCAGCTTGTGGCGGCCGACGTCGGCGAGGAAGAGCTGCAGGCTGTCGGCGGCGCCGCCGGCGTTCTCGTTGATCTCGAGGTTGACCTCGGGCGCCTTCTCCTTTTCCTTGTCGTCCGCAGGCGGGCCGACCTCCAGCCCACGGGTCTCGAGCTCGCGGGTCAGCTCCTCGAGCTCGTCGTCGGCGAGGTCGTGCTCGAGCGCGAACGCCTCGAAATCGGCGAGCTCGATCCAGCCCCGCTCCTCGGCGTTCTCGACGAGGGTGCGGGCGCTCTCGGTCTCCAGCAGGTCGTGAAGCTGGTTCTGCGTCAAATCTTCGTTTCAGTCCTTTCGGCGCTGCGTCGGCTGAGCAAGGGACCTTCTCACTGTAGAGTCAAACTCCTGGCTTCACCAGGGGGATCCTGCTTCCCGAAACGGAGGTTCCCGTTCCGCTATTCCGTACTCCGTGCGGGCAGCGTCGTTCCGGGGGGTGCCCCCGCACTCTTGGAGACGACTCTGACAGAGAAAGGTTTGGAAAGTCTAAGAACGTCGCCGGCCGCGCGGCGTCGCCGGTCCGCGGGCGCGGCGGTCGGCCAAAAGCTCCTGGGCCCGTTCGAGCGTGACCTTTTCGGGGTCGTCCCCGCGGCGGAGGCTCGCGTTCGTCTGGCCGTCCGTGACGTAGGGGCCGAAGCGGCCGTCGCGGACCACGATCGGCTTGCCGGTGTCGGGATCCGGGCCTAGCTCGCGGAGCGGCCCGCGGGCGGCCTGGCCGCGGCGCCGGCGCTCCTTCGGCTTCGCCAGGAGGGCGAGCGCCTCGTCGAGCGTGGTCGTGAAGAGCTGCTCCTCCGACTCGAGTGAGCGGCTCTCCTTTCCCTTCTGGATGTAGGGGCCGTAGCGGCCGTTCTGCGCCGTGACCGGCTCGCCGTCGGAGTCGCCGAGAACCCGCGGCAGGCTGAGCAGGCGCAGCGCCTCCTCGAGCGTGACGGTCTCGGGCGACATGGTCGAGAAGAGCGACGCGGTGCGCGGCTTCTCCTTCGTGTCCTCGGGGGGCTGTTCGGCGACGTACGGCCCGTAGCGGCCCGTGCGCACGACGACCGCGCGGCCGGTCTCCGGGTTGACGCCGAGATCGCGGTCGGTCGACGGCTGCGCGAGCAGCTCCTCGGCCTTCTCGATCGTCAGCTCGTCGGGTGCGATCTCGTCGGGGACGTTGATGCGCTGCTCGCCGCGCTGCAGGTAGGGCCCGTAGCGGCCGACGCGCAGCACGATGTCGTTGCCGATCGGGAAGCTGCTGATCTCGCGCGCGTCGATCTCGCCGAGTTGCTCGGTGACGAGCGTGTGCAGCCCCTCGTCGCCGTCGGCGCCGAAGTAGAAGCGCGTCAGCCAGTCGACCCGCCCTTCGTCGCCCTCGGCGATGCGGTCGAGCTCGTCCTCCATGTAGGCGGTGAAGTCGTAGTCGACGAGCTTGCCGAAGTGCTGCTCGAGCAGCGCGACGACGGCGAACGCGAGGAACGTCGGCACGAGCGCGGTGCCGCGCTTGTAGACGTAGCCGCGGTCGAGGATCGTGCCGATGATCGACGCGTACGTCGACGGACGGCCGATGCCGAGCTCCTCGAGTGCGCGCACGAGCGTCGCCTCGGTGTAGCGCGCCGGCGGATTCGTCGAGTGGCCCTGCGGCTCGAGCCGCTCCGCCTCCAGCGCGTCGCCCTCGTTCAGAGGCGGCAGCCGCTTCTCGTCGTCGTCGCTCTCGGCGGTGTCGTCGCGGCCTTCCTCGTACGCCGCGAGGAAGCCGCGGAACGTGATCGTCGTGCCGCTGGCGCCGAACTCGACGTCCTCGCCGGTGGCGGCTTTCGCGCCGATGCGCACGCTGACGGTCTGGCCGGCGGCGTCCTTCATCTGCGAGGCGATCGTGCGCTTCCAGATCAGGTCGTAGAGCGCGAGCTCGTCGCGGTTCAGCTCGCCCGCGACTTCCTTCGGGAGGCGGAAGCGGTCGCCCGCGGGGCGGATCGCCTCGTGCGCCTCCTGCGCGTTCTTCACCTTGCGGTCGTACCGGCGCGGCTCCGAGGGAATGAACTCGGCTCCGTAGAGCTCGGCCGCCTGCGCGCGCGCCGCCGTGAGCGCGGACTCGGCGAGCGTCGTCGAGTCGGTGCGCATGTAGGTGATGTAGCCGTTCTCGTACAGGCGCTGCGCGATGCGCATCGTCGTCTGTGACGTGTAGCGGAGCTTGCGGCTCGCCTCCTGCTGCAGCGTCGACGTCATGAACGGCGCCGCGGGACGGCGCGAGTACGGCTTGCTCTCGACGCTGCGCACCCAGAACGCTGCACCGTCGAGCGCGTCGGTGAGCGCGCGCACGCGCGCCTCGTCGAGCGCGACGACGTCGTCGCGCAACTTCGCCTGGTCGTCGAAGTCGCGGCCCTGCGCGACTCGCGTTCCGTCGACTGAGACGAGCCGCGCGGTGAACGGTCCCGGCAGGAACGTCCCCTCGATGTCCCAGTACTCCGCCGCCTTGAACGCGATCCGCCCGCGCTCGCGCTCGACAACGAGGCGCGTCGCGACCGACTGCACACGGCCGGCCGAGAGACCCTGCGTGATCTTCTTCCAGAGGACGGGCGACACCTCGTAGCCGTAGAGCCGGTCGAGGATGCGGCGCGTCTCCTGGGCGTCGACGAGGCGCTCGTCGATGTCGCGCGGCTGCTCGAGCGCGCGTTCGATCGCGTCGCGCGTGATCTCGTGGAACACCATCCGCCGCACAGGCACCTTCGGCTGCAGCACCTCCATCAGGTGCCAGGCGATCGCCTCGCCTTCGCGGTCTTCGTCCGTCGCGAGCAGGAGCTCGTCCGCGTCCTTCAGCCGCTTCTTCAGCTCGGCGACGCGCTGCTTCTTGTCGGGATCGACGACATAGAGCGGTGCGAAGCCGTGCTCGACGTCGACGCCGAGCCTCGCCCACTTCTCCTTCTTGTACTTCGCTGGAATGTCGGCGGCGCGCTCCGGGAGGTCGCGAATGTGCCCGACGCTCGACTCCACGTCGAAGTCGGGACCGAGATAGCCCGCGATCGTCTTCGCCTTCGCCGGCGACTCGACGATGACGAGGCGCCGCTTTGCGCCGCTTGACATCCGCCGGAGGGTAGCGGAGGCCCGATACTGCACCCGTGAGCCGCCCCTCGCCCGCGTACCACGCCACCGCACTGTTGAGCCAGCCGTTGAAGTGGCTGTACCGACTTGACGCGCGCGGCAAGGAGAACCTCCCCGGGTCCGGTTTCGTGCTCGCGGCGAACCACGTGTCGAGCTTCGACCCGTGGCCGCTCGCGTTGCCGATCTACCCGCGCTGGCTGCGCTTCATGGCGAAGTCGGAGCTCTTCTGGTGGCCGCTCGGCGCGTTCATCCGCGCCGCAGGCGCGTTCAAGGTGCGCCGCGGGCAGGCGGACCGCGAGGCGATCCAGCGGGCGGTCGAGCTCGTGCAGGAGGGCGAGATCGTCGTCATGTTCCCCGAGGGGACGCGGCAGCGGAAGGGACTGCGCAAGAAGCACGAGTGGCGGCCGCGCACCGGCGCTGCGCGCATCGCGTGGGACGCGCACGCGCCGATCGTTCCCGCCGCGATCAAGGGCACGGACCGGCTCGCGCTCCTCGGGCCGCTGCGCGTCGCGTACGGAAAGCCGATCGAGCCGACCGAGGACGCGCAGGCGACGACCGACCGCGTGATGGACGAGATCTACCGCTTGTACGAGACGCTGTGAAGCCGCTGCTCGCGGTCGACGGCGATTCGTTCGCACATCGCGCCTACCACTCGATGCCGAAATCGGTGCGGCTGAACGCGGTCGTCGGCTTCACGAACATGGTCACGCGCCTTTGGGAGATGGAGCAGCCGCGCGCGGTGCTCGTCGCGTGGGACACGCTCGAGGTGCCGACGTACCGGCACGAGGCGTTCGCCGCGTACCAGTCGGGACGTGAGTTCGAGCCGTCGATCGTCGAGCAGCTCGCGCTGCTGCCGCAGCTCTGCGAGGCGCTCGCGTTCGCCGTCGGCAAGGCGCCCGGTTACGAAGCGGACGACTTCCTCGCCGCCGCGGTCGCGCACGAGGAGGCTGCGGGCGGCGAGACGATCGTCGCGAGCGGCGACCGCGACGCGTTCCAGCTCGCGAGCGAGCGCACGACGATCATCCAGCCCGTGCGCGGCGTCAGCGAGATCGCGCGCATCGGCCCGGCCGAAGTGCGCGAGCGCTACGGCGTCGAGCCGACGCAGGTGCCGGACTTCATCGCGCTGCGCGGCGACCCGTCCGACAAGCTGCCCGGTGCGAAGGGCGTCGGCCCCAAGACGGCGGCGGACATCCTGAGGCAATACGGCTCGCTCGAGGCCGCACTTGCGGAAGGACGCTTCGCCGCGCAGGCGGACGAGCTGCGGCTCTACCGGCGCATCGCGGCGATGGATCCCGAGGCGCCGCTGCCGGCGCTCCCGGACCGCGAGCCCGACTGGCACGGCGGCGCCGCGCTCGCGCGCGAGTGGGGGCTCGGCGGCGTCGCCGACCGGCTCGATGCGCGGGCGTAGGATGCGAGCGTGGACGAGTGGCTCGCACCGCGCGCCGACAAGCTCGGCGCCTCGGTCGACGACGCGCAGGCCGAAGCGATCCTGACGCTCGCGCGCATCGCCGCGCACGACAGCGGCCAGCGCACGAACGCACCCCTCATCTGCTTCCTCGTCGGCGTCGCCGTCGGCCGCGGTACGAGCTTCGACGACGCGGTCGAGAGCGCCACATAGAGCTCGTCAGCCACAGCGCGCTCGCGCGCCTGCACCCGACGTTCGGCCACCCGGAGTCGACCGAGCGGCTCGCCGTGCTGCTCGAGGCGTTCCCCGACTACGTCGAGGGCCGCGAGGCGACCGAGGAAGAGTTGTTACGCGTGCACGCGCCGGAGCTGCTCGAGCTTTTGCGCGCGGTCGACCGGCCGGTGCAGCTGGAGCCGAACACGATCGCGTCCGAGTCGAGCTACGAAGCGGCGCTGCTCGCCGCGGGCTGCGCGGTCGAGGCCGCGCGCCGCGGCGGCTTCGCGCTCGTGCGCCCGCCCGGGCACCACGCGACGCCGGGGATGTCGTTCGGCTTCTGCCTGCTGAACAACGTCGCGATCGCGGCACGCGCGCTGAAGGCGGACGGCATCGCGCGCATCGCGATCGTCGACTTCGACGTCCACCACGGCAACGGCACGCAGGACGTCTTCTGGGACGACGACACCGTTCTCTATGCGTCTCTGCACCAGGCGGGGATCTTCCCCGGCACGGGCACTGCCGACGAACAGCGCGACACGACCGTCAACGTCCCGCTGCACGCGGGCCTCGGCGACGCGGAGTGGCTCGGCGCCTTCGACACGTACGTCGCGCCGGCGGTGCGGCGCTTCGAGCCGGAAGTCGTGCTCGTGTCCACCGGCTTCGACGCGCACGAGGAGGAGGACCTCTACCTCGTCGACGAGCGGCTGACCGACGACGGGTTCCGGGAGCTCGCGGCGCGCTGCGCGGCGCTCGCGCCTCGCTGCGCGGCCGTGCTCGAGGGCGGCTACAACACGGAGACGCTGCCGCGGCTGGTCTCGGCCGCCCTCGCGGGATTCACCCAAAGTGGGTGAGTCAGTCCCTCTACAGGGGGCGATGAGCCGGAAGCGCCGACTGACGATGATCTCACCAAGCTCTGCAAGAAGATTTCCTTCCGGAGCGGTGGCGAAAGACCTCCATGCGGCGGACGGCCGGCCTTCGAGCCGGCCGTTCGGTTTCTGAGGGCATAAACGCTCCACTTGCGTCATGTGGAGCGATGGTCACAAGGCCGACCATGTGTCCATGTTTCGCGACCTCGTCGAGAGCCTGCCGCTCGTCACGTACATCGACGAGCCCGGCACCCATCAAACGATCTACGTCAGCCCGCAGGTGGAGACCCTGCTCGGCTATCCGACGTCCGCCTGGTACGACAATCGCGACTTCCTTTTCGACGTCGTGCATCCGGACGACCGCGACTGGGTCTACGAGGCGCGACGCGGGACCGAGGAGGAGCACGACACCTCGCTCGTCTACCGCGTCGTCGCGCAGGACGGCCGTGTGTTCACGGTCCAGAGCGAGCGCGTCGTCCTGCCGGACCGCACGATCGGCTTCTGGGTCGACATCACCGAGCGCACGCGGCTCGAAGACGAGCTGCGCCACGCGCAGAAGCTCGAGGCGGTCGGCCGGCTCGCCGGCGCGGTCGCGCACGACTTCAACAACCTCCTCCTCGCGCAGCGGGGCTTCGCCGAGCTCGCGCTTGGCGACCTCGAGCGCGGCGACACTGACCGCGCCGTCGACGATCTCCGGGAGCTGACCGAGGCGATCGGTCGTTGCGAGGCCCTGACCGGCCAGCTGCTCGCGTTCTCTCGCCGGCAGTCGCTCAACCCCGAAGTGCTCGACGTGAACGACGTCGTCTCGGGGATCGAACCCGTCCTGCTGCGGCTGATCGGCGACGACATCGCGTTCACGTCGAGCCGGCCGGCGAAGCCCGTGCCCGTGCGTGCGGATCGCGGCCAACTCGAGCAGGTGATCGTCAACCTCACCGTCAACGCGCGAGACGCGATGCCGACCGGCGGCTCGCTCGACATCGCGGTCGGGTCGGACCGCGGACGGTTCGCAGTCCTCGAGGTCGCGGACAGCGGCTGCGGGATGGACGAGGCGACCGCGGCCCAGATCTTCGAGCCGTACTTCACCACGAAGGGGGAGGCGGGCACCGGACTGGGGCTCGCGACCGTGCACGGGATCGTGACGCAGAGCGGCGGCACGATCGACGTCCGGAGCGCGCCGGGCTGCGGGACGACCTTCGCCGTGCGGCTCCCGCTCGTGCGTGTGCCGCGGCCGCGCCGGGCTGCGCTCGCTGCCTAGCCCTGGCAAAGCGCCCGAAAGAGGGCGATCATTGAGAAGTGGAGGTCCGTCCTCCCTCCGAAGCGGCCGCGGGGCTCGGCGCCCATACCGACGAAGCGCTACTCGAGATCCGCGTGCCCGCCGCGATCATCGACCGGGCGGGCGTGATCCGCTGGCTCAACGCACGGGCGATCGAAGTCGTGGGCAACCTCGTCGGCAGGCCGCTCTGGGAGCTGATCGCACCGGAGCAGAAGTCGAGCGACCGCATGCTGTTCGCGAAGCAGATCATCGGGACGCTGCGGACCGTCGACCGGCGTTCCGTGCTCGCCGCACGGGACGGGACGCGCGTGCCGGTGGACGTCCACACGGTCGCGCTCACCAACGGCGAGCACGTCGTCGGCGTCTTCGGCATCGCAGATGATCGCGGGCGCTCCTCGAAGTCGCGGCCGCAGCCGCTGTCGCGCGGCACGCTGACGCCGCGCCAGTACGAGGTGCTCGGCTATTTCGCGCGCGGGTACTCGACGGCGCAGATCGCAGTCGAGCTGCACGTGTCCCGGGAGACCGTCCGAAATCATGTTCGCGGTGTGCTCGCCACGCTCGGCGTCCACTCCCGGCTCGAGGCGGTCGTCGAGGCGCGTCGCCGCGGTCTGATCGACTAGCCGCGCGCGAGCGTGAGCTTCTCGACGGCCTCGCGGCGCGACGAGACGCCGAGCTTGCGCAGGACGCTCTTCACGTGCGAACGGACGGTGTGCTCCGAGATGAAGAGGCGCTTCGCGATCTCGTCCGTCTCCAGCCGCTCGTCGAGCAGGAGCAGCACCTCGATCTCGCGCGCGCTCAGCTCGGACGCGATCGAGTCCGGGACGCCGGTCTTGCGGCCCCCGGTCTCGCGCACGGTCTCGAGCAGGCGGCGGGCGACCGCGCCCGACAGCGCCGCCTCGCCGCGCGCGACGCTGCGCAGGAACTCGACGATCCGCTCCGGCGGCTCGCTCTTCAGCAGGTAACCGGCGGCGCCGCCGCGGATCGCGCCGAGCAGGTTGTCCTCCGTCCCCGAGGCGGTGAGGACGACAACCTCGGCGTCCGGCGCCGCCTCGCGCAGCTGGGGCAGCGCCTGCAGGCCGGACATGCCTGGCATCGACAGGTCGAGCAGGATCAGGTCGGGTGTGAGCGCGCGCGCCTGCTCGATCGCCGCGTCGCCGTCGGCCGCCTCGCCGACCACGGTGAAGCCGTTCTGGCCCAGCAGCTGCCCGAGGGCGCTGCGGGTCAGCGGGTGGTCGTCGACGAGAAGAATGCGTTCAGTCATGGCTCATAGGTTCGGCGTTTCGTGCCGACAACCTGAGTGTGGAGCGCCGTGAAGACGACGCGTACGAAAACTGGCTGTTCGGGGAGATCCTGCTCCTCGGCCTGCTCGGGGCCGCGCTCGGCCTGTTTGCAATGCATTCGAGCCTCCATTCGGCCTATGAGCTGCCCCATTTGCGGCTCGTGCTGCAAACGGTCGTCGCCCTCGCGGGCGGGCTCGTCGCCCTCCTGACGGGGGCGCGCTTCTCGGCCGAGGGCCGGCGTTCCGACCTCCTGCTCTCGATCGGCTTCTTCGTCGCGTCGGCCTCGACGGTCGCCTTCTCGATCACGCCGATCATCAGCGAAACCAACGTCTCGCTGACGAACTCGTGGTCGGGCATCGTCGGGCGCCTGTTCGCGTGGACGCTGATCGCGGCGGCACCGTTCGCGAAAGGACGCATCGAGTCGCATCGCCGCGTGCTCGGGAACTGGATCGTCTTTCTCTCCGTGTCGCTCGCCGTGCTGTGGCTGCTCGTGGACTCGATCCACAGCTCGCTGCCGACGGTCGTCTCGGCCGACGGCGCCAACCTGCCGTTCCTGCTGACGCTCGCGTTCGCGGCGCAGGCGTTCCTGAACCTCGTCGCCGTCGTCGGCTTCGGCCTGAAGTTCCGCAGCCGTGGGCACGACCTCGACAGCTGGCTCGCGTACGGCTCGACGCTGATGCTCTTCTCGGCGCTGTCGCTCATCTTCACGCCGCTGCTGAACGACAACGAGGTCTCGCAGGGGGACTTCCTGCGCGTCCTCGCGTACGGCGTCTTCTGCGTCGGCGTCTGGCGCGCGATCCGCTCGGCGGAGTTCGGGCGCGCGGTCGCGGACGAGCGCGCGCGCGTCGCGCGCGAGATCCACGACGGGCTCGCGCAGTATCTCTTCGCGATCTCGACGCAGGCGACGATGCTCGCGCAGGGAGGGTCGCGCGAGGAGCTCGTGCCTCAGATCAAGGAGGCCGCGGCGGCCGCGCAGCAGGAGGCGCGCTTCGCGATCCTCGCGCTCTCGTCGGCGGGCGGCAGCGCACCGTTCGACGCCGCGCTCCAGCGTTACATCGAGTTCCTCACCGCCGACGGCGCGCTCGAGGTGGAGCTTCACATCGACTCGCGTGTCCGCCTCGACCCCGACGAGCAGATCGAGCTCTTCCGCATCGTGCAGGAAGGCCTCGCCAACGCGCGCAAGCATGCGGGCGCCGAGCACGTCGCGGTTCGGCTCGGCATGCGCGACGGCAGGCGCTGCGTGATGATCGTCGACGACGGCACCGGCTTCGACGGCGAGATCACCGCGGGCGGACAGGGGCTGCGCAACATCCGCGCGCGGATCGCGTCGATCGGCGCCGCGCTCAACCTCCAGTCGGCGCCGGGCCGCGGCACGGCTATCGAGGTGACACTGCGGGCCTAGCGTTGTAGGTTGCGGCTGTGAGGCGCACAGTCGCCGTCGCAGTCGCATTCCTCGTCCTCGCAGGAGTCGCGGGCGCGCAGGACTTCACGTTTCAGGCCCTGCCGAAGGTCGCCGGCACGATCACCAACGTCGGCCCGATCGGCTCGACCGGAACCATCGGCCTGCTGACGACCGGGCCGAATGCCCTCGACGTCGTCACCCATACGGGCTCGAGCTTCAACGCGGTGGACGTCTTGGACCTGCCGACAGCAGCCGGCAACCCGAGCTCGTTCGAGGCATTCACGGACGGGAGCTCGGTCGACGTCGCGATCCTCTGCGCCGACGGCCTGGTGATCGGCGTCGCCGACGATAAGGGAGGCTTCGCGTTCCACGTGCTTCCCCTGACGGGCGCAGACGGTGGAGATCTCGTCGTCGGCGACTTCAACGGCGACGGCAAGGCCGACATCGCCTTCACCGAGCCCGCCGGCAACGACGTCGGCATCGCGCTCGGACTCGGCGGCGGCAATTTCACGACGCCGCAGCCGCTGGCCGTACCGGGTCTCGCCGACGATCCGCAGAGCATCGTGATCGGCCGGCTCAACGATGACGCGTTGCAGGACTTCGCGGTGGCGACGACGACCGGGTTCGACATCTTCCCCGGCAACGGCGACGGGACGTTCGGCTCGCCGAGGACGATCACGATCCGTTTGCCGGACCTTGCGCTGACCGGCGCGACCGACACGCCCGACGCGACCATGGACGTGTTCGTCGCCACTCCCAACGGCGTGGAAGCGCTCGAGAACACCACGCCGGCCGGCGGTTTGCCGTTGTTCACCGGCACGATGCTGCCGCTCGCCGCCGGATCGAACCCCGTCGGAGTCGTCGCGACCGATCTGAACAAGGACAACACCCTCGACGTGATTGCGCTCAACCATGGGTCCGGAACCGTGACGACGTGGCTCGCCAGTTCGAGCGGCGGCTACAAGTCCCCGGATTCCGTGCCGGTCGGCGCGAACCCGATCACGCTCTCGTTCGTGAACTTCAACAACGACGGCGTACTCGACATCGTCGTTGCGAACGCGGACGGTGCTGCGGTCGGGGTCGGCAACGTCAGTCTCCTCATCGGCAACGGCAACGGTGCGTTCACCAAGAGCCTGCCCTTCGTCGCGACGCCGCTGGACGGCCCCGGCACGGGCAAGAAGCGCACGCCGGACCAGACGATCACGCCGCCGAAGCCGCAGCTGCGCCGACTCTCCGGCCCGACGACGGGCACCTATTTCTGGGACATCAACGTCCCCGTCGCGAAGCATCCGCTCGCGTGCGGGCTCTTCGACGCGAAGACGAACCGCCAGATCAAGAACCCGCTCTTCGCCGGCGTCAAGCAGAGGATGTCGTGCACGGCGACGCACAAGACGCGCATCGTCCACGGCGAGAAGAAGCAGATCGTGCACATCGCGCTCACCCTGACGGTGACGAAGCCCGCCAAGGGCTCCGCCACCGTCTGGACCGAGGTCTTCTGGAAGTGACCTAGAGCAGGCCGTTCGCCTTCAGGAACGCCTTCGCAACCGCGGCGGCGGACTGCTTGTCCACCTCGACCGCCTTGTTCATCGCAACGATCGCGTTCAGCGTCAGCTTCGCCGAGACCGCGTTGACCGTCGACGTGAAAGTCGCCCCGGCGGCTGCCGCGACGGACGTCTTCACGATCGGAGCGACGTTCTGGAAGCCCGTCACGTGCTTCGGGTCGGTGAGCACCGTGTACTTCGACCCCTTGCCGAGCGGCGGGTCGGTCGAGAACACATCGGCCGCGAGCACCGTGCCCGCGTCGAGTGCCGCGTACGCCGAGATCCCCGCCAGCGGCGTGAAGGTCGCGTTCGTGATCCCGTACGCGTGCGTGTAGCCGACGAAGCACGTGTTGCGCGTCTTGCACTCGGGGAAGCCCCCGAACTTGAAGCTCCCCACCTTCTTCAGGTCGGCGATCGACTTCAGCGAGTACTTCGCCGCGGTCGCGTTCGTGACCGCGACGACGTCGGTGTCGTAGAACGGCGTCGGGTTGAGCAGCGTGTATCCCTTCGCCGCCTCGAGCTGCTTGGCCAGCGCGTAGGTCGCCGCCGCCGTCTTCGGCGAGTTCGTGTGGTGGAACACGTCCTGCACGATGACGCCGGTGTACTCGGGATAGAAGTTGATCTTCCCGCTCGTCAGCGCGGTCTGCATCAGCTCGGTCGAGCCGATGTTCTCCTTGTAGCCGACCTTGAAGCCCTTCGCCTGGAGCGCCTGCTTGTAGAGCTGGCCGAGGATGAACTCCTCGGGGAAGTTCTTCGTCCCGATCACGATCGTCGTGCCCGCCGAGGGCTTGCCGGCCGCTGGGCCGGCCGCCAAGCCGATGACGATCGCGACCCCGAGACTGATCGCGAACGCCGCCTTGGCAGCCCGACGAGTGTGCTTGCGGATCATTCCTGCTCCCTTCTCCGTCGCAGCGCGACGGGTGTGATCGCGGTCTGGAGCCCGGCGAACGCAACGAACACGCCCGCCGACAGCGCCATCACGCAGAGAGATGCGCCGAGGACGCCCGAGAGGCGG
>Ga0070735_10003844_pt1 | contig 12953 bp, 11 predicted proteins | sample Coa_R1_FD_66443 | JGI IMG/M metagenome (GOLD analysis project Ga0070735, IMG submission 66443) | Surface soil microbial communities from Centralia Pennsylvania, which are recovering from an underground coalmine fire - Coalmine... | ecosystem: Environmental > Terrestrial > Soil > Unclassified ...
TAGCCCCGGATGCTCTGCCGCTGGCCCGCGCTCACCACCGGGCCGAGGTCAGTGCCCGGGTCGAGCGGGTCGCCGACCCGCATGGCCCCGACCAGGCCGGCCAGGCCGTCCTCGACGGCGGCCAGCATCGCGCGCGGCACGATCAGGCGGGTCAGCGCGGAACAGGTCTGGCCGTTGTTGACGAAGCAGCTGCGCACCGCGACCGGCAGCGCGGCCGCCAGGTCGGCGTCGTCCAGCAGGATGAACGGGGACTTGCCGCCGAGCTCCAGCGTCAACCGCTTGACCGTCGGGGCCGCGGCCTGCGCGACCCGGACCCCGGCCTGCGTCGAGCCGGTGATGCTCACCATGTCGATGTCCGGGTGGGCGGCCAGCAGCTCCCCGATCTGGGCGCCCGGGCCGCTGATGACGTTCACCGTGCCGGGCGGCAAGTCCAGCCCGTCGATGACCTCGGCCAGCACGAACGCCGCGAGCGGAGCAACGCTGGCCGGCTTCAGCACGATCGTGCACCCGGCCGCCAGCGCGGGCGCGAGCTTGGCCGCGAGCTGGTACAGCGGGTAGTTCCACGGCGTGATGGCGGCGACCACGCCGGCTGGTTGCCGGATCAGCAGCGAAGTGCCGATGCGCGATGACAGCGGGAAGTCCGCGGCGATGTCCGCCATCGACCGGAACACGTCGACCGCCAGGCCGACCTGCACCCGCCGGGAGATGGCGATCGGCGTCCCCACCTCGCGGCTCATCAGCTCCGCGAGCTGCTCGCCTCTCGCCGAAAGTCCGTCGGCCAGGGCCCGCAGCGCCGCGGTCCGTTCGGCCATGGACGTCTGTGACCATTCATTGAATACGGAACGGGCCGTGGCTACCGCCCGCCGGACATCGGCCTCGCCACCCCGCGGCACGCGGCCCATGACCTCCTCGGTCCGGGCGTCGATCACGTCGATGCCGCCGTCGCCGGCCGGCTGCTCCCACCGGCCGCCGATGTAGAGCTCCTTGCGCACGTCCACCGCGGAACCTCCTGTCTACTATGACAGTATCTACAGGATGAGTTCATAAAGTAAGCGGGAGCCTGGTATGCAGATAGGACTGTGCCTGCCGCAACTCGGCGGTCACGTCAACCGCGATGGCCTGCGTTCTTTCTGCGAGCAAGCGGAGGAACTCGGTTACGGCAGCCTGTGGGTCCAGGAGCATATTTTCTATCCACTGCACCCGGTCTCTGGTTACTCGGCCCGTCCCGGCCTCAAGGTCCCGGACGCCTACCGCAGCACACTGGCCGCGCTGGAGACGCTGACCGCCGCGGCGGCCTGGACCACCCGGCCGGTGGTTGGGACCAGCATCCTGGTGGCCGGGCTGCACCGGCCGGTCGCGCTGGCCCAGCAGCTGTCCACCATCGACCTGCTGTCCGGCGGCCGGCTGGTGGCCGGTTTCAGCGTCGGCTGGTCCGACGAGGAGCATCAGGTCATGGACGTCGATCCGCGGACCCGGGGCGCCCGCTGCGACGAACTCGTCGACGCCCTGATCGCCTGCTGGGGACCGGACCCGGTGACGTTCGGCGGCCGGTTCTTCACCATCCCCGAGGCCGAGATCCGCCCCAAGCCGGTGCAGCAGCCCCGGCCCCGGCTGCTGTCCGGCATGCGCTCGCCGGCCGGGCTGCGGCGCACCGCGGAGAAGTTCGACATCTGGAACCCGGCCTCCGGCCCGCTCGAACAGCACCTGGAGATGTTCGGCCAGCTCAGCCAGATGCGCCCGCCCGGAAGAAAGCCGCTGGAACTGTACCGCAGGCTGTTCACCACGCCGCCGGTGCAGGTCGCGAACCTGCGTCCGCTGAGCGTCGACGAACTCTGCGACGAGGTGGCCCGATCCAAGGCCGCGGGCGTCGAGGCGGTGATCATCGACACGAACTTCGACCCGGCGCTGGACGCACCGGAGCGCTGGGCCGAGGTACCGCGGACGCTCGCCCCGCTGCTGGAGGCCGCCCGGTGAACAGCGATCCAGACGTCGACGTGCTCGTGCTCGGGTCGGGCGCGGCCGGCCTGACCGCCGCGCTTTCCGCCCGCCAGAACGCCGCGGCCAGCGTCCTGATCGCCGAGGCAGAGGGCGTGGTCGGCGGGTCGTCGCGGCTGTCCGGCGGGCTGACCATGGGCGCGGGCACGCGATACCAGCGGGCGCTGGGCATCGCCGATGACGCGGATGCCCTGTTCTACGACTACATGACCCTCAACCACTGGGACGTCGAGGCCGGACTGGCCCGGCGGCTGGCCGACCTGTCCGGCCCGACCGTGGAGTGGCTCGGCGACCTCGGCGTCGAGTACTACGATCAGCTCGTGTACGGCGGGGACGAGCGCGCACCCCGGGTGCACGTGCCGATCGGCCGCGGCCAGGCGGTCGTCAACGTCCTGCACGGCGCGTGCCGCGCGGCCGGCGTCGAGGTCGCGCTGGGCCAGCGGGTCGACCGGCTCCTGGTCACCGGCGGCGCGGTGGTCGGCGTAGCCGTGGGGGACGACACGATCACGGCCGGCGCGGTGGTGCTGGCCACCGGCGGTTTCGGCAACGATCCGGCCAAGCTGGCCGAGTTCTACCCGTCGGCCGCCGCGACCGGCTGGGCCTGGTACATCGGGGCGGACGGGTCCCGCGGGGACACGCTCGATCTCGCCCGCCAGGTCGGCGCGCAGATCACCGGCCGGGACCGCGGGCTCCGGCTGCTGCACGCGAACTTCGCCCGTATCTACGAGGCGTACCTGCCGGGCTGGATCATCATCGTCAACCGCGAGGGGCGGCGGTTCTTCAACGAGACCGCGCCGTACGGCATCACCGACGGGCTGCTGCGCGGACAGGGCGACACGGCCTACGCGGTGTTCGACTCGGCCGCGCTCGCCGCGGCCACCGCCGCCGGGGTGGCCCGGTACAAGCAGCAGATCCCCGGCTCGTCCAAGAAGCAGAGTCCGCACTGGAACGAGGACGTGATCCAGCAGATGGTCGCGACCGGCCAGGTGCGCTCGGCGGACACCGCCGCGGCGCTCGCCGCCGCCCTGGGCCTGCCGGCCGACGAGCTCACCGGCACGGTGGACCGGTACAACGCGCAGGTCGCCGCGGGCGAGGATGCCGATTACCTCAAGGACGCCGTCTTCCTCGAGCCGATCGCGACCCCGCCGTTCTACGGCGCGGAACTACGCCCGGCCACCGTCTGCCACACCGGCTGCGGTCCGCGGATCGACCGGGACGCCCGGGTGCTCGACCGCGCCGGACGGCCCGTTCCCGGCCTGTTCGCGGCGGGGGAGTGCGTCGGCGGGATCATCGGACCCGCCTACGTCGGCAGCGGGAACTCCTACGCCAGCTGCGTGGTCTTCGGCCGGATCGCCGGGAAATCGGCCGCCACGGCTGGCTTACCGGTACGAACGGAAGAACTCGGCCAGGTCATCGACGAACAGCCCTGGTTCCTCCAGCGACGGGAAGTGGCCCCCGGCTGGCATCTCGGTCCAGCGCGTGATGGTGTACTGCCGCTCCGCCCACGACCGGGGCACCCGGCGCACGTCGCGCGGGTAGATGGCGCATCCGGTGGGGACCCGCACCCGGTCCGGGCGCGGGAACGTCCGCTTCTGTGCCGCCCATTCCCAGTACAGCCGAGCCGCGGACGCGATCGTCCCGGTCAGCCAGTAGGTGGTCACGTTGGCCAGCAGCTCGTCCTTGGTGAAGCGGCTCTCCACGTCCCCGCCGCAGTCGCTGAACGACCGGAACATCTCCACCAGCCATGCGGCCAGCCCGGCGGGGGAGTCGTTAACGGCGAAGGCCAGCGTGTGCGGCCGGGTGGTGTTCAGCGGCAGGTGGATGACCGTCCCGCCGGCCTGGTGCGCGGCCCAGTCACGCAGCCCCTGACGCTCACCCTCACTGAGCCCGGCTTCGGGATCGTCCGGAGAAGACGGCTCTCCCGCCGGCATCGTGAGGTACAGCGCGCACACGCCCTCGCCCGCGCCGGAGCGTGCCAGATCGGTGGTGATGATCGCACCCCAGTCGCCGCCCGCCACGCCGTACCGCCGGTAGCCCAGCCGCTCCATGAGCAGCGCGAACGCGGCCGAGATCCGCCGTACGTTCCACCCTGGGCCGACCGTGGGCCCGGAGAACCCGTAGCCTGGGATCGACGGGCAGACCACGTGAAACGCATCGCCAGCCGAGCCGCCATACCGCACCGGATCGCGCAGCGGCTCGATCACCTTCTCGAACTCGAACACCGAGCCCGGCCAGCCGTGTACCAGCAGCAGCGGCAGCGCGCCCGGCTCCGGCGACCGGGCATGGATGGCGTGGATCCGCTGGCCGTCGACGTCCATCGAAACCTGGCCGAACCCGTTCAGCCGCGCCTCGCACGCCCGCCAGTCGAAGTCCTCCCGCCAGTACCGGCACAGTTCTTCCAGATAGACCCGGCTGGTCCCGTACGTCCAGCCGGAGCCGGGGAACTCGTCCAGCCACCGGGTGCGGGCCAGCCGGTCGCGCAGGTCGTCAAGGTCGCCCTGCGGAACATGAAGTGAAAACGGTACGACCCGGCCAGCCGGCGCCGTCAAGGCCGCCGCCGGAAGCCGGCCGCCTGGCCTTCGGGGTCGAACCCGAACAGCGCCACGCCGTCCGCGTCGGTGACCAGCCGGTCGGCACCGTCGGTGCCCAGAGTCACCTTGATCTTCTGCGTGCTCCACTTGGTGATGTCCAAGCTCAGCGAGGCCAGCTCGTCCGGCCCGAACGACGCGCGGGCCTGCCCGGCCATAGCGTCGGACAGCAGGTCCGGCCGGGTGATGAACGCGTCGGTGACGCGCAACGCCAGCTTCGCTCGCTCCGGCAGGTCGCTGCGCTCGTAGAAGTCGACCTTGGCCGTCATGGTCTCGTCCACCCCGGCGGCGCGCGCGTCGGCCAGCCGCAGCGTCTGGCAGATCCGGCAATGGTGGGTCCGTGCGCACCGCAGCCGGACCAGTTCGGTGGTCACCGCGTCGAGCGTGCTGCCGCGCACCACCGCCGCCTGGTACGCGTCCAGCAAGCCGGCCGGCGAAGCATCGGCCGCCGCCGACAAGCCAGCCGCCGCCAACACGCCAGCCGCCGCCGACAACCCGGTCACCGCAACCGAATCAGCCACCGCAACCGCGTCGCCCAGCAGCCGCGCCGCGATCAGCTGCAGCCGCTGGGTGAACTCGACCACGTAGACGGCCGTCACCAGGTCCCGAGCGCCGTCCGCCCCGAACCGCGCGGTCAGCCCGGCTCGCATCTCCTTCGTCGTCCCGCCGACGTCGATGACGAACTGCTCGGTGAGGTCGACCACGTCCTGCTCAGCCGGCGAGGCCGGGGCCCGCGCCCGGACCGGGACCGGGTTCCCGATCAGCTGCGCCACCCGCACCCGGACCAGCTCCAGCAGCACCGGGTCACCCGCCTGCCAGACCCGTTCGTTCAGCGCGGTCAGCAGCCCGCAGGCCTCGGGCCGCAGCTGCCACAGTCTCCCGGGCAGCTCCCAGACCTGCGCCGTTATTGTCGAGTCGCTCATGATCCTCCCCGGTCCTCGTGGCCCTGCCGGAACAGCTGCGCCTGGATCGGCATGGCGTCGCCGAGCGGCTCGGTGCGCGTCCACTCGTGCACGCAGACCCGGTGCACGATGGCCCACCGCCCATCCCGGCATTCGTACCGGTCCAGGTACCGGCCCCACCAGGTGTCGAGCTGGCGGCCCCCGTCGTCGATGCTGCGCAGCAAGTAGGTGACGTTGTAGACCTCGCCGGTAGCGTGGCTGTCGTCGACGATGTCGATCGCGTGGTTGAGCACGCAGTGCATGGTCGCCTCGTAGCGGCGGTGGGACATGACCACCCGGGCGCACAGGTCCGCGGCCGAGCCGACGAACACCCCGTGGTCGTCGGTGGCGCCGTCGTGGTAGGCGCTGCGCATCAGCTCCTCGTCCAGCCGGTCCACCCCGCGGCAGTAGCGCAGCGCGGCCTGCCGGATCGCCTCGGCCGCAGCCGCCTCGGCCGCGGCCGCGTCAAGGGCGGGCACCCTAGCGCTCGGAGGGCATGTCGAGCACCCGGCTGATCCGGTGGTGGCTCGACGGCCGCGGCGCCGACACCCAGACGCACAGCTCCGGATCGGCCTCGAACAGCGTGCCCTCCACGTACCGGCCGTCGGGCCGGAACCGGCCCCACCGGGTCCCCATGCTGACGTGCACGGTGCCGTCCCCGTTGTCGGCATAGTAGGCGTTCGGGTTGAGGGGGTGCCTGATCGACCCGGGCCGCGGCGGCGCCGCGGAGCCAGAAGCTACTGGCCGATCCACTGGGTCAGAAGGTCGTGCCGCCACGTGATCATGCCCTCCTGGAATTTCGACGCGGTGACGTACGGGCGCCGCGTTGTCTCCAGGCCGCGCTGTACCGCCTCCATGTTGAACGTGTCCTGCTCCATGACCAGGCCGAGCGTCTGCAGCTCGGGCGCGTTCGTCCACGGCTCGCCGAAGTCGAGCTCGGTGACCGGCGCGGTGGGCGGCCGCTCACCCCGGTACGGGGTGAGGAACATGACCTCGAAGATCGACTCGTTGTGCCGGTCGCCGTTCGGGCGGAACCGGTACACGATCCGGTTGTACCCGCCCCACGGGTGCAGGTTCGGGAACACCGCGTAATTCCAGTGATCGACAAGCTCGGCGTCGCAGATGTCATCTGCCTCGTCACCGAGAACCTGGCGCCACCGCTCCCGGCCCGCGGCCGCCATCGCGTCGCGGGCCGTGCTGCGCTGGGCGAACGGGATGGGCAGGTCCTCGCCCTCACGCACGTCGAGCATGCGCTTGAGGATGTCCGCCTCCAGCGCCTCGCCCGGCAGGTCCTCGATCGGCGTCCCGGACGGGCTGATCTGCCGCGAGTAGTTACCGTAGACGTCCACGGCGGCGTTGGCGTCACCCACGTACGGGGCCGACTGGGGGTGCGTCGCGCCCAGGTGCAGCCCTTCGTCGAACGCTTCCTGGGCGATCTTCCAGTTGCACCGGATCTTCTTGGCCACGTGCGCCTGCAGGTACCGGTGCTCGAAGTCCCAGCGGGCGAAGTGATCGGGCAGCGTGCCGAGGAACGCCTCGAACGGCTCGGCGCCCGGGTCGGGGTTGATGAACACGAACCCGCCCCACAGCCCGACCTTGGCCTCGGGCAGCCGCCAGTCGTCACGGTTCGCCTCGACGTCGGGGAACTCCGCTGGCGCGGGCGTGTACCGCAGGCTGCCGTCCAGCCGCCAGGTGAAGCCGTGGAAGCTGCAGCGGAACTCACTGCACCGGCCGTCGTAGTCCTTCAGCGCCCGGCCGCGGTGCAAGCAGGCGTTGACGAACGCCTTGATCCCGTTCCGGGTCCGGACCACCAGGTAGGAGTCGCCGGCGATGTCGTAGACGACGTAGCTGCCGACGTCGGGGATGTTCTCCTCACGGCAGGCCATCTGCCAGACCTTGCGCCACAGCCGGGTCCGCTCGAGCTCGTGCCACTCCCGGCTGGTGTACCTGGTTACCGGAATCTGCGTACTGCGCGGCTCATAGATGAACCGCTCGCGCAGGTACTCGGGGGGTGGATGCGGATCGTCCAGGACGAGGTCGTACCAGAGTGTGGTCCGCTTGGCGCGCTCTTCCACACGAGGCGCGGTCGTCATGCGCAGGCCTCCATCGCGCGACTTTCTATATATAGATTCAATATACAGAAATACTGTCTACACTGTCGAGCATAAACTCCGCCCCGCGTCCCGACACGCCCGACGGCCGCCCCCCGAAGGGTGACAAAGGCCCCGAGGGCTACACCTTGTGGGCGGGCACCGTCGGCTTCACCTCCCCGCTGGCCGAGCGCTTCGCCGCCGCCGCGGCGACCGGTTGCCGGCAGGCCACGCTCAGCCCGCCCGACGTCCTGCGTGCGGCGGAAGACGGGACGACCGCCGCCGAGATCGGGCGGATGGCCGCCGATCTCGGCCTGGACCTGATCGTCGATCCGGTCATGAACTGGTACCCGGACCGCGAGCCCTCGCCGTCGCGGTTCGCCGGGGTCAGCACCGACGACGCGCTGCGGATGTGCGAGGCGCTGGGCGTCACCTCACTATCGGCCATCGCCACCGGCAGCAGCGACGTGCCGGTTCCCGAACTCGCCGGGTACCTCGCCCGCCTCTGCGACCGCGCCGCCGGCTTCGGCGCGCGGGTCCACCTGGAGTTCATCCCGTTCACCCTCGTCGCGACCCTGCGCGCCGCCTGGGACCTGGTCCGCGCCGCCGGGCGGCCGAACGGCGGCCTGGTCTTCGACACCTGGCACTTCTTCCGCGGCGAGCCCCAGTTCGACATGCTCGAGACGATCCCCGGCGACCGGATCTTCCAGATCCAGCTCGACGACGCGCCAGCCGAGCCCGCGGGCACGCTCCGGGAGGAAACCCAGCACCGCCTGCTCCCCGGCGACGGCGACCTCGACCTCATCAAAACCATCCGCGCCCTGCACCGGATCGGCGCGTTGCGCTGGGTCGGCCCCGAGGTCATCAGCCCCGACCTGGCCGCGCTGCCGGTCCTGGACGCCGCGACCCTCGCCGTTGACCGGACCCGGGCCCTCGTGGCCCAGGCCCTGGACCTCTGACCAGGCTCACCGCGCCAGGTAGCCGCCGTCCACGGCGAGCACGTGGCCCATCGTGTACGTCGATGCGTCCGAGCACAGCCACAGCACCGCGTTCGCGATCTCGCCCACCTGCCCGAACCGCCCGATCAGGCTCAGCTGCGCCAGCACGTCCGCCTCAGCAGAGCCACGGGAAGCCATCGCCCCCCGCAGCATCGGCGTGTCGATCGCGCCCGGCGCCACCGCGTTGATCCGGATGCCGGCGCCCGCGTACTCGATCGCGGCCGTCTTGGTCATCCCGACCACGCCGTGCTTGGTCGCGGTGTACACCGACTGCTTGGGCCGCGGCCGGAACGAGTTCGTCGAGGCGATGTTGACGATCGCCCCGCCGCCCCGCTCCAGCATGGCCCGGATCTCGTACTTCAGGCACAGGAAGATCGACTTGAGGTTGACCGCCATGAGCCGGTCGAAGGCGGCCTCCTCGCAGTCGGCCAGCAGCGTCGTCTCGGTCTCGATCGCCGCCGCGTTGCACGCGCAGTCCAGCCCGCCGAAGTTCGTCAGGGCGGCCGCCACCATCGCCTCGACGTCCGAGGCCACCGACACGTCGGTCCGCACGAAGACGGCCGAGCCGCCGTCCTGCTTAATAAGCGAAACGGTCTCCTCGCCCCCCTCAGCCGCGACGTCCGCCGCCACCACCTGCGCCCCCGCCGCCGCGAACCCCATGGCGACCGCCCGCCCGATCCCCCCGGCCGCCCCCGTGACCACCGCCACCTTCCCCTCGAAGGCCCCCGCAAAGGCCCCGCCAGGGGCCCCCGCAAAGGCCCCGGCATACGATGCGCCGCTCACGAGCCGTCGCCCACCGTGAGATCCTTCGCCGACGCCGCATGCCGCCCCGCCAGGTAGCCGAACACCACGGCCGGCCCCAGCGTCCCGCCGGCCCCGCCGTAGGTCATGCCCATGACCGAGGCCATGGCGTTCCCGGCCGCGTACAGGCCCGGGATCGGCGCGCCGTCGACGTCCAGGACCTGCCCGTTCCCGTCGGTGCGCGGCCCGCCCTTGGTCCCCAGGGCGCCCGAGTACACCTGCACCGCGTAGAACGGCGGCGTATCCAGCGGCCCCAGGGTCGCCCCCGGCCCTGGACCGAACGCCGGGTCACCCCACCACCGGTCATGCACGCTGTTCCCGCGGCCGAAGTCCTCGTCCCGGCCGAGCGCGGACGCGGAGTTCCACCGCGCCACCGTCTCCTCCAGCGCCGCCTCCGGGACCCCGATCGCCGACGCGAGCGACGCCACCGACGGCGCCGAGGTCAGCCACGAGGGCGTGGTGCCCTCGCCGTGATAACCCGCCAGCCCGTACCGGGTCAGGTAGTGCCGGTCGAAGATCATCCAGGCCGGGTGGTTGACGTAGGAGTAGCTGCTCACGTCGATGACGTGGAACGCCGCGCCCAGCGCGTTGTAGTTCGCCGCCTCGTTGGTGAACCGCCGCCCCGAAGCGTTCACCATGATGCAGTGCGGCCGGGTGCGCTCGCCGTTGACCTGCCAGGCCGCCATCCGGTCGCCCACGGGCACGTCGATGATGGGCACCCACCACGCCTCGCGCATGGTGCCCAGCGCCGCGCCCACCCGCATGGCCATCTTCAGCCCGTCGCCGGTGTTGGTGGGCACCGACGCGGACCGCGCCAGCGGCCCCCGGATGAAGGAACGGACCAGCTCCGGGTCCCACTCGAACCCGCCGGTCGCGATCACCACTCCGCGCGCCGCCCCGACGTCCACCGGACCAGAAGACGTCGAGAACCGCACCCCGGTGATCCGCCCCCCGTCCCGCAGCAACTCGACCGCCCGCATCCCGGTCCGCGGCTCGATCCCGCGGTCCAGGCAGCCGCGCAGCAGCGCCCCGATCAGGCCCTGCCCGGCCCCGCGCTCATCCCGGATCTTCCGCCGTTCCAGTTCGTAGGGGTCGACGCCCTGCGGCGCGCCGCGGCCCAGGCTGGTCTCGCTCATCATGATGTTCCCGGATAGCTGCGGCCCCACCGTGACCCGCTCCCGCCAGGAACCGAGCGAATCGAACGGGAACAGCGGGCACTCCATCGACCGGCCGCCGCCCGGCTTGGCCCCGGGATGCTCGGGATGGTAGTCCGGGAAGTCCTTGATGATCTGGAACCGCACCGGGGTGTTCTGCTCCAGCCAGGTCACCACCTCGGGCCCGGCGTCGATCAGCGCCGCGGCCAGGTTCTCGTCGATGAGCCCGTTGGACAGCGACCCCAGGTAGGTCATGACCTCCTCGCGGCGGTCAGAAATTCCCAGCGACGCCATGTGCGGGTTCATCGGGATCCACACCATGCCGCCGGACCAGGCGCTGGTGCCGCCGACCGTATCGGCCTTCTCGAACAGCCCCACGCTGGCGCCCGCGGCCGACGCCCGGATCGCGGCGGTCAGCGCCGCGGCGCCGGTGCCTAGGACGATGACATCGTACGTTTCCACCGGGACTCCTTCGAGATAGACCGCCGGAGTTTTTATTCAATCACTACATAAAGAACCTAGCCACGCCCGGCCACGGTCTTTACCATCGATCTCATCCCGTTAAAGCCCTTCACGCGACGTGGCAGAGGCACCGTGACCGACCAACCGCAGCTGCAGAAGTTCCTGGATCATGTAGCGGCCGGCCGCGGCGGCACGGTCACCGAATACCGGCCGATCAGCGGCGGCTACAGCCGCCTGTCCGCGCTAGCCGCGGTCCGCTGGGCGGACGGGTCCGAGGAGACGTTCGTGCTGCGGTCCGATCCGCCGCCGGACACCGGGGTGTTCGACAGCGACCGGGACACCGAATGGCGGCTGCTGGAGGCGATCTCAGGAAAGCTGCCCATCCACACCCCCACGCCCCGGTGGTACGACCCGACCGGGCAGCACCTCGGCGCCAAGTGCTTCATCGTCGACTTCTTCAACGGCCGCCCGCTGTCCGACATCGCCCAGGACCCGGCCGAACTCCCTCGCGCCGCGCAGATCTTCGTCGACACGGTGGCCGAGGTCCACAAGACCCCGCTCGACGTGCTGCCGCCCGCGATGGAACGCCCCGCGGACTGGCGCACCTATATCGACGGCCTGGTCGAGCACCTGAGCAGCCTCGACCGCGACATCGCGGACAGCAACCCGGCCCTGCACTTCGTGGCCGCCCAGCTGGCCGCGCACCGGCCGCCGCCGGTGCCGCTCACCTTCGTGCACGGCGACGCGCAGCCGGCCAACATCCTGGTCCCGGACGCCGGGCCGGTGCTGATGATCGACTGGGAGTTCGCCCGCATCGGCGACCCCCGCGAGGACCTCGGCTACTACAGCCACCTGCCCGTCCCGCCGAACCTGTACGAGGCCGACCCGGCCGCCTTCCTGGCCCGCTACCGCGAGTGCACCGGGCTGAGCGAGGAGCAGGTCAACGAGGACACCGTCTCCTACTTCTACGTCCTGGGCATGGCCCGGCTGCTGGGCCAGATGTTCGAGGCCACCGACGCGCTGGCCCGCGGCCACTCGCGCGGCGTCATGGCCACCTACATGATGAACGGCATCTCGGCCACGACGACCGCGTTCGTCGGGGTCGCCCGGCAACTGGCCCACTGAAAGGAGCGGGAATGCTATCCAGGCCCACGACCGAGCAGATCCTGCTCGACTGCTGCCGCGAGCTGATGACCAATGTGCTGCCCGCGCTGAGCGACGCGACCGCCCAGGTGTCGGTGATCATGGTGGAGACGGTGCTGCGCAACACCGCGGTCCGCGCCGCGCACGAGGTGGCCTGGATGCGCGACGAGACCGCCGACATCGAGGCCTACGCCAACGAGGTCGCCGCCCAGGCTCCCGGAACCACACTCGAAACCGCGCTCGCCGCGCTGGCCGTCGCGCCGCGCGAAAGCCTGCACCTAGACGACGTGGTGGAGACCTACTGCCGGGCCGGCAACGCGCTGTCCGCCGCCCTGGAGACCGCCGTGGCCGGCGGACTGACCGGCCTCATCCAGCGCGGCGAGGAAATCCTGGATGTCCGCAACGGCCACGAAACAGAGGTCATGGCCGGCTGGAGTCCGACCGGCCGATGACCGTCTGTTCCCTTTCTTTATTTATGCCGAACGGGCCGTGGTTCGTGCCCCCGGCCTCCCCGGGGTCGCCCCTGGGGAAGCACGGATAGCGATCCTCAGCCGGTCACCGGGAACGTGGTACCGACAGGTGAAGGAACAGGCGCCGGCTTCGGCTTCGGCCTCGGCTTGGGCTTGGGCTTGGGCGTCGGAGTCGAGCCGCCGCCCCCGCCAGGCGGCGATGAGGAGCCGCCGCCCCCGCCAGGTGGTGACGATGAGCCGCCGCCCCCGCCAGGTGGTGACGATGAGCCGCCGCCCCCGCCAGGTGGTGACGATGAGCCGCCGCCCCCGCC
>Ga0070735_10003845_pt1 | contig 12950 bp, 6 predicted proteins | sample Coa_R1_FD_66443 | JGI IMG/M metagenome (GOLD analysis project Ga0070735, IMG submission 66443) | Surface soil microbial communities from Centralia Pennsylvania, which are recovering from an underground coalmine fire - Coalmine... | ecosystem: Environmental > Terrestrial > Soil > Unclassified ...
CGCCCCACCTCGTCAGGTTCGCGGCCACGTCCCGGGCAAGAAGAGCGCTGCCATCCGCGCGGGCGCGCGCACGCCTTCGGCGGCCATCGCGCGCTCGGCCTGCGTGACCATCGCGTCGCCTTCTTGTCCCCCGAGGAGCGAACCGAGTCGATGACTCGCGGCCCACCCGTGCAGGCGCATGCCGGAGACCTCGACGCTGGCCACCGCCGACCTCAGGGCGCGCTCCGCCTCGGCGAGGTCCCCCGCGGCGCGGCCCGCGGCCGCGCGAACGAGGGCCGCGAGCGTCGACGCCCACGGGGAGCTCTCTCGCTCGAGCCGGCGCGCGAGGCGCCGCGCCTCACGAACGCGGACGGTCCGCGCTCCCGGCTCTTGTTCGGCCGAGGCGATCGCGCAACACGCGCGAAGGTACGCCGTCATGCCCCGGACGAAGTGCGCCCGAAGGAGGAAGCTCCCCTTTAGCGCGCGCAGGTCCCGGTGCAAGCGCTCGCGCGCCGCACGTCCGCGACCGGAGTAGAGCTCGACGTTCGTCTCCGACCACATCGCGTACCAGTGCTGCACGTGGTACCCGCGCTGCGGCCAGAGGGCCATCGCCTCGCGGATGTGTGCGCGCGCGGTGTCGGGGTCGTCCTCGGCGAGGGCGATGTCGACGAGGACGGTCGAGCGCAGGCTGACGACCGTGTAGACGTCGCCGCGATCCTGCGCCTCGACCAGGAGCAGGCGCGCGCGGCGCGCTTCTTCCCGCAGGCGGCCGAGGAAGAAGCAACAGTACGTCGCGCAGAGGGGAACGTTGGCGCTCCCCGATCGCTGCAAGAACTGCCTGATCTCCACGTCCGCGGCGTCGAGCCCTTCGAGGGCCTCGCGGTAGCGGCCGCGCATGTAGAGCGCGATGGCCGACGTGGTCGCCAGGTATTGCTGGCCCTCGAGCCCGATGTGCTCGGCCAAGCCGCGCGCCGTCTCGAAGAGGCGCTGCTCCCGGCGGCTCCCCTTCGCGTCGAGGGCGGCGTTCTGCACGAGCTGCACGCTCATGGCGCGGAGCACCTGCATCCGGTCGCCGATCCGCTTGGCGAGAAGGAGGTGCCTCGCTTGCATGCACGCGCCGAGTACGACGTCGACGATGCCCAGGCCCACGCTCACGGCGCGGAGCGCCTCGACGCGGACGCGATTCTCGAGGGACACCTCGTCGGCCTCGCGTTCGCGGAACCCGGAGCCGCCCAGCGCGTCGCGCAGCTGGTAGACGAGGAGCCAGAACACGGCGCCCAGCACCGAGCGGGGCGCGCTGACGCCGACCTCGTCGAGCACGCGGCGCAGGGCCAGGACCCCCTCGCCGATGCGGCCGCACACGAGCAGCTGTTCCGCGGAGGACCGCTCGAGCTCGAGCCGCTCGGTGCCCGTCGCTCCGCGCGCGGCGCTTCGGTAGGCGTCGGCGGCCTCGCTCGCGCGCCCGGCGGCCTGGAGCGACTGCGCGAGCCGAAAGCGCAATCGACCCACCCCCCCAGACGACGCGAGCTCGAGCGCCCACCGGAAGAGACGCGCGGCCTGATCGAACGCGAGCTTCGAGGCGGCTTGCTCGGCCGCTCGCTCGGCGCAGCGGGCGCCGCGTCGCCGGTCGCCCGCGCCGAGCATGTGGACCGCGAGGGCCTCGAGGTCCGTATCCGTCTCGGCCTCGAGCGCGGACACGAGGCGCCCGTGGTGTCGGCGAAGGACGTCGTCCGGCAGGAGACGGACGACCGTCTCGCGGATCCGGTCGTGGACGGCCTCGAGCACCTCGTGCCCGTCGCGCACGCCTGCGCGCACGAACCGGCGGACCGAGGCGGACGGCAGGAGGCGATCGAGCGACTCGTCCACAGCGTGTGTCGTCCGAGCTCTCGCTTCGCTCGAGCCTGCGGAGGCGTTCGGTGTGTCGTCCGAACTCTTCGCTTCGCTCGAGCCTGCGGAGGCGTTCGGTGTGTCGTCCGAACTCTTCGCTTCGCTCGAGCCTGCGGACTCCGGCCCCGAGGCGGCGACGACGACACGCAGGGGCAGCGGTCGCCCGCCGACCGCCACGACCTCGACGAGGGCGCGGACGCGTTCGGGGAGCTTCTCCAGGCGTTGGCTCACCATCTGTTCGAGGGTCAGGGGGACGAAGGAGGTCACGTCGCCCGCCTCCCGTCGGTGACTCCGGACGAGCTCCTCGACGAGGAACGGGCTGCCTCGCGCCTCGCGCGCGACCGCGCGGGCCGTTCGTTGGGCCAGATCGTCGGTGGCGCCGAGCAGCGACAGCGCCAGCCGCTCCGCCTCGCCGGTCCCGAGGGGGCCGATGGTGACGTCTCGAACCTCGGCGCCGAGCGGCCAGCGCGAGCGGAGCTCCCGCAGGAACGGGCTCGCGTCCACCTCGTCCTCGCGATACGTCATGACGAGGAGGAGCGGGGGCGCGTCCGGCGGCCGCAAGATCTCCGCGAGCAGCGGCGCGCTGTCCATGTCGCCCCACTGGGCGTCGTCGATGAACAAGACGACGGGCGCGGTACGCGCCAAGGTCGCGAGCAAGGCGCGCAGGGCGCCGAACGCGCGGCGGCGCAGGGCAGGACCATCCTCGGCGGGCGGCTGGCTTCGTGGTGCGACGTCGGGGATCCGATGCAACACCGGAAAGAGCTTGGTGAGGGCCGCCATGCCCTCGGGCACCGGGACGGGCGCGGAGCTGTCGGCGGTGCGCCTCAGGTAGCGGCTCAGCGCGTCCACGACCGCGTCGACCGCCTTGTACGGGACGGCCTCCCTCTCGTACGCGCGGCCGCGGAGGACGATGGCGTCCCCGGCGAGATCGATCTCGTCGAGGAAGGCCCCCACGGTCGCCGATTTGCCCATGCCCGGTTCGCCGGCGACACGAACGGTGATGCTCCGGCCGCCCCGTGTCGCCGCGAACGCCTCGCGCAGCGCCGCGAGGTGCCCCTCTCGCCCGACGAGCCCGACCTTCTCGTCCGCCGCGCCGGCGTGCGCAGGGGGAACGCTGCTCCGTGATGCCCCGAGCACGCGCAGGACCTCCGCGCCGTCCGGGCGCAGGTCGGGATCGCGCTGGAGGAGCGCCGAGCACAGCGCGTCGAGATCGGCCGGGACTCCTTCGGTGCACGCGGCAGGGGGCAGGGGGTCGAGGGCCACCTTGCGCGCCAACACGTCCGCCATCGCTCCCTCGAACGGCGGTCGCCCGACCAGCGCCTCGTAGAGCATCACCCCGACGCTGTACCAATCCGACGCCGGCCGGACGACGTCGTCCGCGTCGGCCTGCTCGGGCGCCATGTAGCAGACGGTGCCCATCAGCGTGCCCGCTTCGCTCGACGCGGGGCGTCCGCCGCGCGAGAGCTCGGTCGCGACCCCGAAGTCCAGGATGACGACGCGCCCGTCGGGCGTTACGAGCACGTTCGACGGCTTGAGATCGCGGTGCACTTTGCCGGCCGAGTGCAGGGCGTGCACCCCTTCCACGAGCTGGCGCGCGGCGCGGCGCAGCCGATCGACGATCGCGGGCGAGAGGGGCGCGGCCTTGGCAAACTCGCCGGTCGATTCCCCTTCGGGGGGGCGGGCGGCCTCGGTGGGCCTGGGTACGGCCACCGTGACGACCGCCGACTGGGGCGGCCGGCGCGCCCCCGAACCGGCGTCGCGCACGTAGCGGGTGAAGTCGACGCCGGGAACGAGCTCCATCGTGAAGAAGATCCGTCCTGCCTCGGGCGCGACCAGCTCGTACAGGCGAACGAGATTGGCGTGCTGGACGTCGGCCAGGGTGCGAAACTCTTGCTTGAAGCGGTAGAGACGGTCGGCGTCGAACCGCGGCAGAGTCTTCAAGGCGACGGCGCGCTCGAGCTCGAGGTCGAACGCCTCGTAGACGACGCCCATGCCTCCCTGACCGATGCAGCGCGCGACCCGATACCGCGGCGTTCCTGTCCAGAGGGGACCCCCGGCTTCGTCGCCCCCCGGCGGCACCGCCCCCTTTGGATTCATGCACTCCTTCTGCAGACTCGCCCGAACTCTCGCTTCGCTCGGCCGGCGACGCGCGCGGCGCGCGACGGGCCACTCTTGGAGAGTACGGCATGGCCCGGCAAGGGCTACGCGTGGCCCTGCGCCCGGCAGCAATTTGTCGCGCAACGTCGCAGGTCTGACGACAAAGGTGTTTCAATGCCTCTCAAGGGCTGGGAAATGGGCCAGCCCTTTCACCCGTCATCTGTCTTCTTCGGGGCCCCTCCCCCGAAAAGCCAACAGCGAGGCCAACGCCTCGGCCGGGTGCCGCGGCGTGAAGCCGAGCACGCGCTCGACCTGGCTGCGGCACGAATGACCGGTCACGAGGAGTCGCTCGCGGTCGAGCGCCGGGTCGATCTTGCTCTTCCAGGACAGGTCGAAGATCCCGAGCGAGTCCGCCTTGTGAGAGACCTCATGGCCGTAGACGCCGCACATTCCGCAGCACCCGGCGCGAACGATCTCGAGGGACACGCCGAGCGCCTCGAACACGTCGCCCCAGAGCGCCGGGGCGCGGGGCACGAGCGCCTGCTCGGTGCAGTGCGACAGCAATCGAAAGCCCGGCCCAACGGCCGTCTTTTCCGAACGAGCCTTCGCCTCGAGGGATTGTTCCGCGAGCCATTCCTGCAGGAGAAGGACGCGAAATCCGGGATCGCCCGACAGCTCCTTCGCGTACTCGTCGCGGTAGGTGAGCACCACCGCCGGCTCGACGCCCACGATCGGGAACCCGAGCTCCGCCACGTCGCGCAGGTGGGCGGCGTTCTTGGCGACGACCCGCGCGAAGCGCCCGAGAAATCCCTTGATGTGGAGCGCCTTGCCGTTCTCGAAATACGGCAGGACGTGGGGCTCGAAGCCGACCGCGCGGACAAGCGCGCACGACGCCTCGAGCACCCCGGGCTCGTAGAAAGTGGTGAAGGCGTCCTGCAGGACGACGACTGCCCGCGCGTCGCGGGGAAGGGCGCGAAGCTGCGCGAGGGTCGAGACGGGGACGCCGCTCTGCTCGAGGCGCCCGAGGGCGGAGCGCGGGGCGAGCAGCGGGGCGTCGGCGATGCCGACCCACCGCGCCACGAACCAGCGGCCGACCGTGCTGCCCATGAGGGCGTTCGCCAGGCGCGGCACGGCGGCCATCCAGGGCAATATGCGCTCGAGGAGCGCGGTGAAATAGTCGCCGAGGGGGCGCGCGTAGCGCCGGTGGTAAAGCTCGAAGAACTGGGCGCGGAAGTCGGGCACGTCGACCCGGACGGGACAGTGCGTCGCGCACGCCTTGCAGGCGAGGCACCCGGACATCGCGTCGTAGACCTCGTGGGAGAAGTCCGCCGATCGCGAGCCGTGCATCCACCTCTGCCAGAGGCGGGCGGGCCACCAAAGCGCGCCGGGCGCGTCGAGCGCCTGCGTCACCGTCACGCCGCCCTTCGAAGCCAGGCGAAGCCACTCGCGCATCATCGTGGCCCGCCCCTTCGGCGAGTGAATGCGGTCGCGCGTGATCTTGGACGACGGGCACATCAGTCCGTCGGCCGAGGTGTCGAAGCACTGTCCGTTGCCGTTGCAGTGCATGACCGTCGGAAGCGCGTCGCGGTCCTGCTTCACGATCTGCCGGTCGAGCGCGCCGCGGGTCGGCCCGTCCACGCGCGCGAGCACGTGACGCGTGCCCGCGGGCGTCGCCACCTTGCCTGGGTTGAGCTGGTTTCTCGGGTCGAACAGCGCCTTGATCCGCTGGAGCTCCGGGTAGAGGACCGGGCCGAAGTGGTGGGGCACGAGCTCCGACCGAAAGCCCTTGCCGTGTTCACCCCAAAGCAGGCCCCCGTGGCGGGTGACGAGGGCGACGACGGCGTCGGTGATCCGGCGGACCCGCGCCTCGTCCTCGGGGTCTTTGAGATCGAGCGCGGGCCGAACGTGCAAGCACCCGACGTCGACATGGCCGAACATCCCGTAACGGAGGCCCTCCGCGTCGAGGAGCGCGCGAAACTCGGCGACGTACTCCTTGAGGCGCTCGGGCGGAACGATCGTGTCCTCGACGAAAGGGACGGGTTTGCGCGCACCGGGCGCGTTCCCGAGCAAACCCACCGCCTTCTTGCGGAAGTTCCAGAGGCTCTCGCGCTCGTTGGCCTTCCACGTGACCGACGCGCCGATGGGCGCGTCGGACGCGCCCTGGCGCCGCGTCACCTCCGCGAGCAAGCGGTCTACCTTGGCCTTCACTTCGGCCTCGTCGTCGCCCCCGTATTCGACGAGGTTGATCGCGCGCGTCGCCTCGGGCTCGCCCTCGGGCAGGAAGGCGCGGACCTGGTGAAAGATGATGTCGCCCCTGGCCAGGGCGAGCATCGTCTCGTCGATCGTCTCGACCGATCCCGGCTCGGTCGCCACCAGCCACTGGGCGCTCGCGAGGGCAGCCTCGAACGACGCGTAGCGCAGGACGAAGAGCGCGTGATGGCGCGCGAAGCGCGTCAACTTCAAGCGCGCCTCGGTCACGACGCCGAGCGAGCCCTCGCTCCCCGTCACGAGCTGCGCGAGGTCCACCGCGGAGCCGTCCGGCGCCGCCATGTGCGCCAGGTTGTACCCGGTCATGTACCGGCGCAGCTTCGGGAACGTGCTGGCGATGACATCGCGCTGCGTGGTCGCGATCTCGCGCGCCAGCGCGTGGGCCCTCCCCACCAGGTCCTGCCGCGCGCACATGGCGTCGAGTTCGGCGCCCGTCAGGCGCTCCGTCCTGTGGACCACGCCGCCGCGCAGGACCACTTCGAGGTCGATCACGTGCCCGCTCGTCTTGCCGAAAATGCGAGAGCCCTCGCCGCTCGCATCGGTCGAGACCATCCCCCCGAGGGTGGCGCGATTGGACGGCGCAAGGTTGGCCGCGAAGAACACTCCGTGCGGCTTGAGGAACGCGTTGAGATCGTCGAGGACGACCCCGGGCTGCACGCGCACGAAGCCGGCGGCGAGGTCGAGCTCCAGGATCTTCGCCATGTGACGCGAGAGATCCACGATGACGCCGCTGGTCAGCGACTGGCCGTTGGTGCCGGTGCCGCCGCCCCTGGCCGTGACGGCGACGCCGTGAAAGCGCTCCTCGTCGATGAGCCGCAGCGCCAGCGCCACGTCCGACGCGGCGCGCGGAAAGATCACCGCCGCCGGCAGGACCTGGTAGATGCTGTTGTCGGTCGCGGCGGAGAGGCGCGTCGCGTAGTCGGTGCGCACGTCCCCAGAGAAGCCCTCGCGCCGGAGGGTGGCCGTGAACTCGGCCACCCTCGGTTCGATGGCGGCCAGGGGGTCGAGACGGGGGAGGACCGCGGCGTGCACGGCGGGGATGCCAGCACGCGGGGTCCACCTTTACAAGCCGGTTACATCAAGCCGTGCTCGCCGAACTCGTACGCGTTGGCCGAGTCCATGGCGTGCCCGCAGAACCCGCAGCTCGATCCGACGAACTTGGCCTTCGCCGTGGGGTCGTTGCGGAAGACCATCTCCCACCACGACACCGTCTGATCGGTCACGCGGTCCGGCGTGAGCATCAGCACGAGGTGCCCCCGGATCATGCCCACCCCCGCCGGGTCGTGATAGTAGAGCCAGGCGCCGGGCGCGCTGGCTCCGTTGACGGACGACGCCATGGCCGAGGGGCTCGTGTTGAGGACGTCCATGTCGCCCGAGAGGACCACGAACGGCTTGGTCGCCGACAGCCCCCCGTTGAAGACGAAGATGTCCTGGATGCGCGGATCGGTGGAGGCCGTGATCGTGGCGCCCCCACCTTGCGAGTGGCCCATCGCGCCGACCTTCGTCATGTCGAGGTGCTGGTAGTACGGGCTTTTCGAGTCCATGTTCGCGGCCGCCGCGAAGTCGAGGGCCTTGAGCATCGGCTGGCTGCCGTCGGAGTTCTTCATCCCCACCTGGCGCGAGTTCGCGGCGACGATGACGTACCCGTAGGACGCGACATAGCGCAGGAGCGCCCCGTAGCCCTCGGGCTGCGCGCACGTGCCGTTGCCCCACGTGATGACCGGGACCGGGCCCTTCGGCCAGACCGCGGGCCGATAGACGCTGTAGAGCGAGAAGTCGATCGTGACGCCGTTCATCGACGTCTGCAGGAGCATGTTGGTGATGCCCGCGGGCTCGCCGAAGATCGCGGCGAAGGCCTGGCACCCGGGGTTCGGCATGGGCGGAGTGTCGGTCGACTGCACCGTGTTCTCGAATCCGTTGCCGACGTTCACGTCCATCTGCGCGCCGTACTGGCCGAGCTGAATGGGCTGCATCCCGCCGTCCTCGAGGGGGTACGCGAACGAGTTGCACGCCTTCGTGTCCGCCGACACGCACGCGCCAAGACTCGCCGATCCGGCGTCGCCCTCGCTGGCGCCGCCGCCGTCACCGTTGTTGTTGTTGTTGGAGCCGCCCGATTTATGGGAGCTGCCGCAGCCCACCATCAAAGCAAGGCCGCCGAGCAGCGCGAAGAACGAAGCGGACCGTGTGCCGGCTGTATCCAAGGAAACCATCGAACATACCCTCCGCGCGCCGTCGGGGCGCACCGTCCGAATCGCACCCTACTCCAGCACGCCCTACTTCAGCAGGCTATTGGCGCCGTAGTCGGCCTGCCCGACGCCGGTGCTCGCAGCCATCGTGCAGAGCGAGCAACTCCCGCTTGGCAGGAAGAGGGCCTTGCTTGGCGCGTCGTTGCGGAACTGCCACTCCCACCACGCCACGGTCGGCTTGGTGACGCGCTCGGGCGTCAGCATGAGCACCAGGTGTCCCCGGAGCGAGCCCATCCCTGCGGGCATGTGGTACCACTCCCAGGCGCCCGGAGCCGTCGAGCTAGTCACGCCGGACGTGAAGGCCGACTCGGAGCTCTGCGCGATGTCCATGTCGCCCGAGATGGTCCAATACGGCTTGGACGAGGATCCCGCGTTGAGGCCGTTGAAGATGATCAGGGACTTGATGCGGCTGTCGCTCGAAGCGAGCGCCGTGGCGGCTCCCCCCTGCGAGTGCCCCATCGCGCCGACCTTGGTGAAGTCGAGCTTGTTGTAATAGGGGCTCGTGGAATCCTTGTTGGCCGCCTGCGCGTAGTCGAGGGCGCGGAGCATCGGCTCGACGTTCCCCATGCCGGACGTGTTGTTGGTGCCCACCTGGCGCATGTTGGCGGCGACGACGAAATATCCGTAGGACGCCACGTACCGCAGCAGCGCTCCATATCCTTCTGGCTGCGCGCAGGTGCCGTTCCCCCACGTGATGACCGGGATGGGCCCGCTCGGCCAAACGGCGGGCCGGTACACGCTGTAAAGGGAGAAGTCGACGGTGATGCCGTTCATCGTCGTCGTCAGGAGCTGCATCGTCAGCTTGGGGTCTTCCCCGAACAGATTGGCGAACGACTGGCAGGTGCTCGACGGCTGGGGAGGCGTGTCGCTCGACGGGACCGTGTTCTCAAAACCCTTGCCGACGTTGACGTCCATCTGGGCGCCGTACGGCCCGAGCGGGATCATGGTGCCCGTGGGGGTCGTGAAGGACGAGCAGGCCTTCGTGTCCGCCGACACGCAGTTCGCCAGGGCGACGCCGCCGTCGGCCGACGTCATCGGGGTCCCGCCGTCGCCCGAGGACGCGGCGCTGCCGGTGCTCGCGCTCCCCGTGCTCGCGGAGCCGCTGCCTCCGCTGGTCGGTCCGCCGGTCGTCGAAGACCCCGTGCTGGACGCGCCGGATCCCTCGAGGCCGCCGCTCGTCGCACTGCCGGTCCCGCCGCCGCCGCCCACGTTGTTATCGCCTGAGCTGCCCGCCCCGTTCCCGACGGCGCTGCCGGTGGACCCGCCGCCGGTCGGGCTCGTGCCCGAGCCGCCGCAGTGAGCGAACGCGACGATCACGCCAGCCGCGACGAGGCAACCGCGCAAGTTCGAACCTACGACTGTGCTGAGGCCCATCGGAACCCTCCTGAACGGATGCGTGCCACGAGCGGTGGCCATGAAAGACCCTCGAGCTCGAGGTCCTTGAAGGACCAGGCGAGCACCCGATTCCGTTGCGCACCCGACGTCGCGCTAACACGAGAAATCGGCCTGGGCCGTATACCCAGTTGGCGAGGTTCTTACCGCAATCGCCGTGAAGCTCAATTCCCTTGCCGGGCCAAAAACTGTCCTTCCGAGGCCCCCTCGCTCGCGGTCGCTCAGGTTCGAATCAAGCTCGTTTGTCGGGCGCGGACGTGCGAGCGCGAACGAACCGGAAGCGGCGCGCTTGTCATGTACGGCCATCGCTGACCCATCGCGGACCGGGGCGGCGCGTCGGTCGACCGCAAGCGCGAGTGGCAGCGCGAGTCGAACCGGCGCGCGAGCGCGAGCGCAGCATGACGGCCGCGAGGGTCAGCAGCCTCGCGAAAGGACGGGAAAAGCTGCGACCGGAGCGACCGAACCCCCCCGCTTGGCGCGCCCGTCGTGGGACTGTATTCTTCGGCCCTGAGGGGAAGCGGGCGCCACGGCGCCGCGATCCGACGCGCATGTCCCTTGATCCGCTGGAAGAAAGGGCCCGCGGCCGCGTGGGCACGGTGCTGCACGGCAAGTACCGGATCGACCGCGTTCTCGGCGTCGGAGGAATGGCGGTCGTCTACAAGGCCACGCACAGAAACCAGGCCGAGTTCGCCGTCAAGATGCTGCACCCGGAGCTGTCGCTCAACGCCGAGATGCGCGAGCGCTTCCTGCGAGAGGGCTACGCGGCCAACTCGGTGAGACACCCTGGGGTCGTGCGGGTCGTCGACGACGACGTCGCCGAGGACGGCTCCGCGTTCCTCGTCATGGAGCTCCTCGACGGGATCTCGTGCGAGAGCCTGCGGTCGCCCGACGGTAGCCCCCTCTTCCTCGACGGCGCCTGCGCGATGGCGCTCGAGCTCTTGGACGTGCTGGCCGCCGCCCACGCCCAGGGCATCGTGCATCGCGACATCAAGCCGGCCAATTGCTTCCTGCTCCGCGACGGCTCGCTCAAGGTGCTCGATTTCGGTATCGCCCGCGTCAAGCTCGCGATGGGCGGGAGCGCGCACGCGACGGGTACGGGGATGGTGCTCGGCACGCCGGCCTTCATGGCGCCCGAACAGGCGGTGGGCAAGCCGAGCGAGGTCGACGCGCGGGCGGACCTCTGGGCCGTCGGCGTGAGCATCTTCTCGCTCGCCACGGGCAAGATGGTCCACGACGCGGAGACCGCGTCGCATCTCCTCGTCAAGCTCGCGACCGAGCAGGCGCGGTCGCTCGCCACGGTCCTGCCGAGCGCCCCCGCGCCGATCGTCCAGGTCGTGGACCGGGCGCTCGCCCTCGATCGCGCGCAGCGCTGGCCGTCGGCGATCGCGATGCGCGACGCGCTGACGCAGGCGCGCCTGGAGGTCCTCGGGCCGTACGCGCCCGCCCCACGCGCCGTCCTGGCACCGCTGGTCGCTTCGCTTGCGCCGCCGTCGATTCGACCTCCGGGCGTCGGCGACGCGAAGACCGAGAGCTCGCCCGCCTTCCCACCCCCGCGGCCGACGCCCGCGGCAGGCGGTTCACCGCACGCCTCGTTGCAAGCTGCGGACACCGGTCAACCGGTCTCGCGCGAGGGAGGCGGATCGAGGGGCCGCGCCACGCGCCGGGCCGTCGCGTCGATCCTCGCGCTCGCCGCGTGCGCGACGATCGCAGGGGCGCTGTCGTTCCTGCGCGCTCGCAGGTCGCCGGGGGCCGCCGCCGCGCCACCCAGCTCGTCGGCGGTCGCGGCGACCGTCCGCTCGGCGCCGGAGCCCTCCCCGCCCCCGGTGGCGGTCGCGCCGACTCCCCCCATCCTGGAGTCGCCCGACGCTGCCGCGCCGCTCGCCGCGACGACACCCGCCCCGGCGAAGGTGGAGTCGCCGGCCCACCGCGAGGCGGCCCCCCGTCCCGCGGGCAAGAGCCACGGCGAGGCACGTCCGACGGGCTCGCCGCACGCCGAGTCGCCGCAAGCTCCCCCCGCCGCGGCGCAGACCGTCCCGCCGGCCGCCGCGACGGCCGTCGATCCTCTCGACGGCCGCCGCTAGACGACCGAGGCCATTCGACCGTCGGCCGAGATCCTCGGCGGGACCGAGCCGTCGCTCCGCGAGACGACGCGCTGAATGCGAACGACGATCGCGGTCGTCCGCTCGTCGCGCGCCGGCGACGGCGCACCGGGCTCGCTCGTGGCCTCGTCGCAGGGGCCCCGTGCGCGAAACCAGCCGGACTGTCACGCCGACCATCGCGACCGACGACGAAGCCAGCGCGGCCCGCTCGCTGACCAGGCCGTTCACGGCGCCGACGACCCGGATGGTCAACGAGAGGGACGCGATCGTCTTCGAGAGCGAGCGGATCGTCGGCGTGACGATCACGATCGTCAGCGATTCGGGGCGGTCCGTTCGCTCAACCGCCGAGGTCACGGCGCTCGCAACCCCGGACCGTCGGCGAAACGGCCACCCTCGAACGCCAGAGGGAGCAGATCGTCGGCGTGACGACCGCGATGGAGAACGAACCGACGCCCTCCCACGGCATGCCGATCGCGATGGTCGGCGACCCGAGGTCCTTCGACGGCTTCTCGATCGCGTTCGTCGGCGATACGAAGCCCTATTGCACCTTCTCGATCGCGATCGTCAGCGATGCGGAGCGGTCCGTCAGCCTCTCGATCGAGTTCGTCAGCATCCCCGCTCGCTCTTTATCGCGACCGGCGCCGTAGGCGCATCGCGAAGAGCGCCACCGCGAGGCCTGCGAGGCCGAGGCCTTCGAACGACCATCCGCTCGTCCGCACGATGTCGCACGTGCACCGGACCGGCGGCGGCGGCGGCGGCTCGTACGGCTTCTCCTCGGCGGACACGTTGGTCCTCACGTGGGCTTCGCCCTCGTTGTTGACTCGAATCACGTAGAAGTTCGGCGCGATCTGCTGCGCCGTCTTGTCCAGAAACTCGAGCGAGTTCGTGAAGCCGTAGAACTGCCCCTGGTGATTCAAGTAAAAGCCGAAGGGCACCATCGGGACGAGCACCTTTCGGGCGCTCCCCTTGACGGCGATCGTAT
>Ga0070735_10003846_pt1 | contig 12947 bp, 23 predicted proteins | sample Coa_R1_FD_66443 | JGI IMG/M metagenome (GOLD analysis project Ga0070735, IMG submission 66443) | Surface soil microbial communities from Centralia Pennsylvania, which are recovering from an underground coalmine fire - Coalmine... | ecosystem: Environmental > Terrestrial > Soil > Unclassified ...
ACCTTTCGCTCTCGGCGACGTCCGCGCGGGCGCCTGGGTGCAGTTCTACCCATCCGCAGTGAATCTCCTTTACGATCGTCCGGACAGGGCCGTGACAGATTCGCCGGCCCCGCTCAATGAACTACTTCTTCGCCGTCGCTTTGCGCCGTCCGGCGACCGTCTTGCGCGCTCCGCGCTTGGTTCTGGCGTTGGTACGGGTTCTCTGTCCGCGCACCGGAAGATTGCGGCGGTGCCGCAGACCCCGGTAGGAACCGATTTCGGTCAGCCGCTTGATGTTGAGAGCAACCTCCCGTCGCAGATCGCCCTCGACCTTGAGGTCACGATCGATGACTTCCCGAATCCGATGGACCTCGTCTTCGGTGAGATCGCGGACGCGCGTATCCGGACTGACACGCGTCTTGGCCAGCACGTCGCGGCTCAGCTTCGGGCCGATGCCGTAGATGTAGGTGAGCGCCACCTCGACGCGCTTGTCTCGTGGAACGTCGACTCCGGCGATTCGTGCCATACTTCCCTCTTACCCTTGCTTCTGCTTGTGACGTGGGTCGGTACAGATAACCATGATGACGCCGCGGCGCCGGATGATCCGGCACTTATCGCAGCGTCGTTTGACCGAAGCAGATACTTTCACTTGAACCTCTTCCTTCCACCGCGGCCTGCGGCAGGAAACGCCGGGTCCGCAACACGCGGAAACACCTGGATCAGGCAGCGATCCAGGTGTGCACACCCGCTGGCGCGTACCATTATTGTACCTCTTTTGCCACGAAAAATGGTATACTGCTCGTTTCGGCGTGGTCCGGCAGGGTGAGCACCTCCGGTCCATCCGCGGTGATTGCGATCGTGTGCTCGAATTGCGCGGACAGCGACCCGTCGGCGGTGACGACGGTCCAGCCGTCGCCCAAAAGGCGCGTCTCATGCGACCCAACGTTGATCATGGGCTCGATGGTGAACGTCATCCCCTCCTGCAGTCGCGGCCCGCGCGCGGCCTGGCGGAAGTGGTGGACGGTCGGCGCTTCATGAAGCTTCCTGCCGATGCCGTGCCCGACATACTCGCGCACCGGCGACAAGCCGAAGCGCTCGGCGTAGTCCTCAACCGCGGCGCCGATATCGTTCAGAAACGCGCCGGGCTGTGCCGCGCGGATGCCCATGGCGAGGGCCTCTTCCGTGACGGTGATCAGCTGCCGTGCTTCCGGGCTGACTGTGCCGATAGGGACGGTGATGGCGGCGTCACCGTGGTACCCGCGGTAGATCGCGCCGACATCCACCTTGACGATGTCACCCTCACGCAATCGCCGCCTGCCCGGTATCCCGTGCACGATCTCCTCGTTGACCGACACGCAGGCGGTCCCGGGGAAATTGTTGATGTGCGGGAATGCAGGCTCGGCTCCCTGGCTCCGGATGGATCGCTCGGCGATCCGATCCAGGTCGCCGGTAGTCATTCCCGGCTCTGCCCGCTGCGCCATTTCCGCCAGTGCGTTGCCGACGATCCGGCCCGCCTCGCGCATCGTTTCCAGCTCGCGCGCGGACTTCAATGACACGCTCATGACACGCCCCTCAGGCCAAGCACCCCATCGACGAAGTCGTTGACTTCCGCCATCGGCCGGGAACCGTCGACCTCGCTCAGCACGCCGCGGGCCGAGTAGTAGTCGACCAGCGGACGCGTTTGCTCGACGTACGACTCGAGTCGAGCGGACAGGGCCTCAGCTTCCTCGTCGGTTCGGCGCTCGAGGGCGTGGCCGCAAGTATCACAGGCGCCCTCCTCCCGCGGCGGGTTGGAAACCTGGTTGTAGATGGCATGGCACTGGGGGCAAATGATGCGGTCCCGAATGCGCTCACGCAGGATGTCGTTGGGCACGACCAGGTGCACGGCGAGCTCGATCGCCCGCCCCGCCTCGAGCATCGCCCGGTCAAGAGCGTGCGCTTGAGGAAGCGTGCGCGGAAAGCCGTCAAGGATGAAGCCATGCGACGTGTCGGGCTGCGACAGGCGGCGCAGAATGAGCTCGATGGTCAGCGCGTCCGGAACGTACCGGCCGGCGTCCATGTACTGCTTGACTTCCTGGGCAAGCGGCGTGTCTTCGCGGCGGATGTCGCGGAACAGGTCCCCGCTCGAAACATGCGGGAGGTCAAGCAACGCCTCAAGGCGTCGAGCTTGCGTTCCCTTGCCCGCGCCCGGCGGGCCCAGCAGTATCACATTCATGGGCTAGCGGTTCAGGAACCCTTCGTACTGGCGCATCATCAGCTGCGCTTCCAGCTGCTTCATGGTGTCAATGGCCACGCCTACGACGATCAGCACGGCGGTGCTGCTGAACGTAAACGTGTTGATCCCCGTCGCCTTACTGATGAAGAAAGGCAGCACCGCGACGACGGCGAGGAAGACGGCCCCGGCAAGTGTGATGCGAGTGAGGACCCGGTTCAGGTAGATCTCGGTATTCCGGCCGGGCCGGTAGCCAGGAATAAAGCCCCCGTTCTTCTGCAAGGTCTCGGGCAGGTTTTGCTGCTGGAAAGTGACCGCCGTGTAGAAGTACGTGAACCCGACGACGAGCCAGAAGTACAGGAACCAGTAGACCCCGTTGGTCGTCGTCATCACGTTGTAGATCCAGTGCGCGGCGTTGTTCAGCCACGCCTGCTGAGCGCCGAAGAAGTACGTGGACAGCGTCCCCGGGAGGATGACGATCGACGCGGCGAAGATCAGCGGGATCATGCCGGCCGAATTGACGCGCAGTGGAATGTGCGTCGACTGTCCCTGGTACATGCGATTGCCGCGGATCTTCTTCGCGTACTGAACGGGGATACGCCGCTGCCCCTCGGAGATGAAGACGATCGCGAAGATCACGACTGCCGCGATCAGCCCCATGACGATCAGGAAGGCGATGTTGCCGGCGCTGATCTGCTGGCCCAGCAGCTGCGGCAGGCGCGCCACGATGCCGGCGAAGATGATCAGCGAGATTCCATTGCCGACCCCGTTCTCGGTGATCAGCTCGCCGAGCCACATCGCGAAAACGGTACCCGCGGCGAGGGAGATCAGGACTGTCAGGGTCGGGAAGAACGTCGACCCGTTGAACAGGCCGAAGTCCGTGAACACTCGAGTCGTGCTGAAGTTGTTCAGAGCCAGCATCTGTCCGTACGCCTGGATGAGCGCGAGCGGAACGGTCAGGATTCTGGTGTACTGGTTGATTTTGTTGCGCCCGTACTCGCCTTCCTTCGACAGCTCTTGCAGCGACGGGATGATCGGCACCAGAAGCTGCATGACGATGGACGAGGTGATGTACGGATACACGCCCAGCGCCGCGATAGAGAAGCTCTGCAGCGACCCTCCGGAGAAGAGGTTGAGCATCTGTAGCAAGTTATTGCTGTTCAGTACGTTGGTAAGCGCGGCGTGATTCACGTTCGGGACCGGAACGTGCGCTTCGATCCGGAACACGACGAGCAGGCCCAGCGTGAACAGCAGCTTGCGCCGTAGGTCCGGAACCCGGAAGGCGTTGAAGGCTGCCTGAATCACTCCGCCACCTCCTCGCCTTCGGGCTCCTCGGCCGCTGACTCCTCGGCCGCTGCCTCTGCCGGTGTTGCCTCTGCGACGGGCGCCTCGGCCGGGGCCGCGATGACGATTTCGGGAAGGGGCTCTTCGATCGCTAACTGCGCCACCGGGGTCTCTGCGACCGCCGACAGCGGCGACTCTTCCTCATCCGCGGCGGGTGAGTCTGCCACGGCCGGCTGAATCTCGGTCGTGATGCTCCCGCCGGCGGCCTCGATCTTTTGACGGGCCGATTTCGACACGGCCAGACCCACGACATGAAGCGGTACCGACAGCTCGCCGTCGCCCAGCAGCTTGACGTGTGTTTCCGACCGGCCCACCAGCCCGCGGCTGATCAGCGCGGGTAGGTCCACGGTGTTGTCGGCCTTGAAGTCCCTGAGCGATTCCAGGTTCACCGGCCGATAGGATACTTTCCATCGATTGTTGAACCCGCGTCGTTTGGCAAGGCGCTGGTTGCGGGATGACATGCCCCGGAATCCGGCCTTGAGACCGCCCGATCGGGCTTTCTCGCCCTTCGTTCCCTTGCCCGCGGTTGTTCCCTGGCCGCTGGCGTTTCCGCGACCGATGCGTTTCCGGTTTTTGGTTGAGCCCGCGGCGGGCTTCAATTCATGCAGTCTCATCTGCCCTTTCCTCGTCTATCTCCCGCCAGGCGATGAGATGCCGGACACTGTTTACCATGCCGCGAACCTCTGGCGTGTCGTTATGTCGAACTGTCTCGTGTAGCCGGTGCAACCCGAGCGCCTTCACGGTGCGCCGCTGTCGGGAGTTTCGCCCGATCGCACTCCGGGTGTAAGTGACCTCAAGCAGACGCGCCATCAGTCTCACCTGGCAGCTCAGCCGCGGGCATCGGCTCCAGTGCCGGCTGCTCGCCCTCACCCTCTTCCGTGGTGCGGCGGCCGGTGAGGGTCTCTACCGACATACCGCGTGCCGCCGCCTGAACCTGAGGAGTTCGCAGCTCCTGAAGGCCCTTGATCGCCGCCTTGACCACATTGACCGGGTTATTGCTTCCATAGTTCTTGCTCAAGATGTCGCGAATCCCGGCGGCCTCGACAACGGCGCGCACGGCTCCCCCTGCTATAACGCCGGTACCGGGAGCCGCGGGCTTGAGCATGATTTTGCTCGCGCCGAAGTGCGTGTCGACCCGATGCGGAATCGTGGTGCCGGTCAGCGGAACGCGCACCACGTTCTTCTTCGCCTGTTCCACACCCTTTCGGATGGCCTCGGGTACCTCACCGGCCTTCCCGAGACCGGCTCCAACCAGACCATTGCCGTCTCCGACGACGACCATGGCGCTGAAGCTGAACCGACGGCCGCCCTTCACAACTTTGGCGACACGGTTTACGCGGACCACGCGTTCTTCAAGTTTTACGTCCGAAATATCTATTCTTGGCATGCTTTCCCTCTACGAGGCTCCCACTCCACAGGAGGCGCCGGCCTTCCTGGCGGTCAAAATTCCAGTCCTCCTGCTCGCGCGCCCTCGGCCACTGCTTTCACGCGACCGTGGTACAGGTAGCCGCCGCGGTCGAAGACGACTGCTCGGATTCCCTGAGCGATCGCGCGCTCGGCAATCATGCGGCCGACCTCCCGCGCCCGGTCCGCCTTGGTACCTTCCGCCTGACGTGCCGGCCCTTCGAGGGACGACGCGGCGGCCAGCGTGTGGCCGCGGTCATCGTCTATGACCTGAGCGACCACATGCGCGCTGCTTCGAAACACGTTCAACCGCGGTCGCTGCGCGGTACCGTGGATGCGTTTTCGGATGCTGCGGTGGCGGCGCTCACGGCGACGTCGCACCATTTGAGTCGATGCTGGCATAGTCTCTACTGCTCCTCGTGTCCGGCCGTCATGCTTACTTGCCGCCGACCTTTCCGGCCTTGCCCGCCTTCCGCCGGATGACTTCGTTCTCGTAGCGGATGCCCTTTCCGAGATACGGTTCCGGTGGGCGCACCGAGCGAATCTTTGCCGCGATCTCCCCCACCGCCTCCTTGTTGATCCCTGCTACCACCACCCGGTTCGGGGCCGGCACGTCGAAGGTGATTCCGGGAGGGGCCGTGATCTCGACGGGATGCGAGTAGCCCACGGCGAGGCGGAGATTGTCGCCATCCTTGGTGGCGCGGTAGCCAACGCCGGTAATGAGAAGCGTCTTGGTGAAGCCTGCCGTCACCCCCGTGACCATATTGGCCAGGAGGGAGCGGATGAGGCCGTGCAGGGCTCGCACGTTCGGCTCATCCGAAGACCGATGCACCAGCAGCGTTCCATCTTCCTGAGCTATGCGGATCGACGCGGGCACCGACTGCGCGAGCGAGCCGCGCGGGCCCTGCACCGCCACGTTGTCCTGGCCGACGGTGATGGTCACACCGCCGGGTACCGCTATCGGCTTGCGTCCGATTCTCGACATTCCGGCCTCCTACCAGATCTCCGCGATGAGCTCGCCGCCAAGATGGCGGCGGCGTGCTTCGCGTCCGGTCATGATGCCCCGGTTCGTCGACACGACCACCGTGCCGATGCCTCCGAAAACCCGCGGGAGATCGTGCATGCCGGCGTAGACGCGCAGGCCGGGACGGCTGACGCGGCGCAGACCGTTGACGACCGGCCGTCGCTCGGCGTCGTACTTCAGCTGGAGGCGCAATGAGCGGCGTGTGCCCTGCTCGTGCACGTCGAAACCGTCGATGTACCCTTCCTGCTCCATGATCTTGGCGATTGCCAGCTTGATCTTGGAGTACGGTATCTCAACCGATGCGTGACGAGCCTGGGCGGCGTTCCGCACCCGCGTCAGCATGTCGGCGATTGGATCTGTAGTATTCAACCGCGCGCCCTCCTACCAGCTGGCCTTCATTACTCCAGGGAGCACACCGCGCAGGGCAAGCTCTCGGAAGCAAATGCGGCACAAACCGAACTTTCGAATGTAGGACCGAGGGCGACCGCAACGAGCGCAGCGGTTCTTCTGCTGCACGCGGTAGCGCGGTGGACGCTTCGACTTTGCGATCATGGATTTCTTTGCCAAGCTGTCGTCTCCTTAGCGTCTAAAAGGCATACCGAGAAGCTCGAGAAGTCGCCTTCCCTCTCGGTCGGTTTCTGCGGTGGTAACGATGGTGACCTGGAGCCCGCGGACTCGGTCGATCTTGTCGTAGTCGATCTCGGGAAACACCAGCTGCTCGCGCAGTCCCACGCTGTAGTTGCCGTGCCCGTCGAAGCCGCGGTCGGAAAGCCCCGAGAAGTCGCGGATGCGAGGCAGCGATGCGCTGATGAAGCGGTCGAGGAATTCCCACATCCGGTCGCCGCGCAACGTCACCATGACGCCGATGGGCATACCTTCACGGATCTTGAACTGGGCGATCGAGCGCCGCGCCTTGGTGACCACGGGCTTCTGTCCGGCGATGGCGGTGAGATCCCCCACCGCTGCGTCGGTCGCCCGAGGATTGGTCAGAGCCTCACCGAGCCCGATGTTGAGCGTGACTTTCTGGAGCGTCGGAATCGCCATCACGCTGGGGTAGCCCATCTCCTCTTTCAGAGCCGGTGCTACTTCGTTTCGGAACTTCTCTTTCAGTCGTGGAATCGCCATCATTGACCCTTGTCGATGATCTCGCCGCACTTCTTGCAGACGCGCGCGTGCGTGCCGTCGGCCAGTACGGTGCGGCCGCCGCGGCTCGGCATGTTGCAGTTCGGGCAGATCAGCATCACGTTGGAGCGGGCAAGCGGCGCGGGCTTGTCGATAATACCGGCCTGCAGGCTGCCAGGTTGGCGCCGCAAGTGGCGCTTTACCATGTTGACGCCATCCACGATCACTCGATTCTTCTCGGGAAAGACACGCGTGATCTCACCACGCTTGCCTTTGTCCTTCCCGGTCAGTACCACGACCTGGTCGCCCCGCCGGACGCTCATTTTCGGGCGCATCTTGCGCTTATCTGCTTGCTTGTGAACCGTCATTACAGAACCTCCGGAGCCAGAGAAACGATCTTCATGAACTGTTTCTCTCGGAGCTCTCGGGCCACCGGGCCGAATATGCGAGTGCCACGGGGGTTGTTCTGGTTGGTCATCAGAATGACTGCCGCGTTGTCGTCGAACTTGATTCGCGAGCCGTCAGGTCGGCAGTATTCCTTCGCCGTCCGCACCACGACGGCACGCACGACGTCGCCCTTCTTCACCGCGCCGCCGGGATTCGCCTGCTTCACGGCAGCCACGACGATATCGCCGACACCGCCGTACCTCGCGTTCGAGCCCTTCAAGACGCGAATGACGCTGATCTCTTTCGCTCCCGTGTTGTCTGCCACCCGCAGCCGTGACTCGTTCTGGATCATCCTCTACTCCTGCCCGGCTGTGGTATGGTCGGCGCGGCGGATGATCTCATCGAGACGCCATGTCTTGTTCTTACTTATGGGACGGGTCTCGGAGATTCGAACCACATCGCCGACGTGTGCTTCGTTGGCCGCGTCGTGGGCCTGGAACTTCTTCGTCTTCCGCACCCGCTTCTTGTACAGCGGGTGCTCGACCAGAGCCTCCACGGCGACCACGATGGTCTTTTCCATCTTGTCGCTCACGACCTGGCCAGTCTTGGTCTTAACGGCCACCTATGCCTCCTGCTCTCGCTCGCTGAGGACCGTAAGGATCCTCGCAATCTGGCGCCTGGTCGCGCTGACCCGCGCCGTGTTTTCCGTTTGTCTGGTCGCGAGCCCGAACCTGAGGTTGATGAGCTCGTTCTTTGCATCCTGCAGTCGCCGGTGAAGCTCTGGCGTATCGAGCGTCCGCAGCTCTCGGCTCTGTTTGTTCGACATTTAGCCCGTCTCCTCCACGCCGGCCTCACCCTCACGCACGACGAACCGAGTCTTGACTGGAAGCTTGTAGGCGGCAAGCCGCATCGCTTCCTTTGCCATGTCCTGCGGCACGCCGGCGAGCTCGAAAATCACGTGTCCGGGTTTGATCACCGCAACATAGTGATCGGGCGCGCCTTTTCCCTTTCCCATACGGGTTTCGGCCGGCTTCTTGGTTACCGGCTTATCTGGGAACACGCGGATCCAGACTTTGCCGCCGCGGCGCACATAGCGGGTGATGACACGTCGGGCCGCCTCGATCTGCCGGCTGTCGAGCCAGACCGGCTCGATCGCCTGCAGGCCAAACTCGCCGAATGACACTTCCGTGCCCCGACTGGCGGTCCCACGATTTCGGCCGCGCATCTGCTTGCGATGTTTGAGGCGTGAGGGCATCAACATGGCGGTTCTCCTCTACCTCGTCCTCAGGCTTCCGCCGCCGCGGGCTCGGCCGGGGCGCTCAGCTCGGGTGAAGTCAGAACATCGCGGAGGTAGATCCATACCTTGACGCCGATCACGCCGTAGGTCGTGATTGCTTCGGCGGTGCCGTATTCAACATCGGCGCGCAACGTCTGCAGAGGTACACGTCCGCGTCGCTCGCTCTCCCGTCGAGACATTTCGGCCCCACCCAACCGGCCGGCAACCGTTACCTTGACTCCCCGCGCGCCGCGGTCCATCGTCCGCTGAATCGCCTGTTTCATTGCTCGCCGGAACGAGACGCGCTTCTCCAGCTGATCGGCAATGCTGCGCGCGACCAGCACGGCGTTGAGGTCCGGTTGGCGGACTTCGTGGATGTTGACCTTGACCTTTTTGCCGGTCCGCTGCTCGAGCATCCGTCGAAGCTGCTCGACGTTCTGCCCGCTCTTGCCGATGATGATTCCAGGCCGCGCGGTCTGAATCGTCACCGTGACGTTGTTGGCGGAACGATCGATGTCCACGTTGGCGACGCCGGCGTTCTGGTGCCGCTTGAGGATGGAGTCACGTATCTCCATGTCCTCGTGCACCAGCTGCGTATACCCCTTATCGGCGTACCACCGCGCGTGCCAGGGCTTGATGATCCCGAGACGGAATCCGTTGGGATTGACTTTCTGGCCCAATTAACGGGCTCCTTTCTCATCGACTACAGCGGTGATGTGGGACGAGCGGCGGAGGCGCGGCGCCGGACGGCCGTGAGACCGAGCCCGGTAGCGCTTGAGAGTGGGCCCCTCGTCCACGTAGATGCGGTGAAGGTAAAGATTGTCGCCGTCCATCTCGAAGTTGTTCTCGGCGTTGGCGGCTGCCGACTTGACGACCTTGTACACGTCCTCAGCCGCGCCCTGCGGCATGAGCTTCAGCGCGCTGAGCGCCTCACGCACGGTCATACCGCGAACGACGTCGGCGACAAGTCGGACCTTTTGTGGCGAGCGCCGGATGTTCTTGGCGACGGCACGAACTTCCATACTCTTCTCCTACCGGACCGATCCCGATCGCTCGCCCTTCACGTGGCCACGGAAGTGCCGGGTGGGAGCAAATTCACCGAGCTTGTGGCCGACCATGTTCTCGCTGATGAATATCGGAACGTGACGCCGTCCATCGTGGACGGCGATAGTCAGACCCACCATGTCGGGTATGATGGTCGAGTCCCGCGACCAGGTGCGGATGATTCTCTTCTCGGTGGTCCGGGTCGCGGCAGCCACCTTCTTCGCGAGCGCCGCTTCGATGTACGGCCCCTTCTTGACTGATCTAGACATATTTCATCTGTCTCCTAGCGGCCCGACTTGCGTCGCCGAATGATGAACTTGTCGGAAGGCTTCGAACCGCGCGTCCGGTGGCCAAGCGTCGGCTTGCCCCAGGGCGTCTGCGGCTGACCGCCGATCGGAGCGCGGCCCTCACCGCCACCGTGCGGGTGGTCGACCGGGTTCATCACCGATCCGCGTACCGACGGCCGCTTGCCGAGGTGCCGGTTGCGCCCCGCCTTACCCACCGTCATGAGTGAGTGTTCGACGTTGCCTACCTGGCCGAGCGTGGCCATGCAACGCGTGTTGATAAGACGCATCTCACCTGACGGCATGCGAACCGTTCCGAAGTCGCCTTCCTTGGCGACGAGCTGCGCCTGGTTTCCGGCGGAGCGGACCAGCACACCGCCACGCCCGGGTTGGAGCTCGATGTTGTGGATGTAGCTTCCGACCGGCATGTTGGCCAGCGGTAGCGCGTTTCCGACCTTCACCTCGGCATCAGGCCCGGAAGAGAGCGTCTCTCCCACCTGCAGCCCGACGGGCGCAAGAATGTATCGCTTCTCGCCGTCGGCATAGTGCAGCAGCGCGATGCGGGCCGACCGGTTGGGATCGTACTCGATCGAGGCGACCCTGGCCGGGATTCCGCTCTTGTTGCGCTTGAAGTCGATCAAACGATAGCGCCGCTTGTGACCGCCGCCCTGATGGCGCTGGGTGATTCGACCTTGATTGTTTCTGCCGCCGTGGCGGTGAAGCGGTCGCAACAGCGACTTTTCCGGTTTGCTGCGCGTGATCTCCGAGAACGTTGAAACCGTCATGCCCCGCCGGCCGGGAGATGTCGGTTTGTATTTCCTCACTGGCATCTAGACGGCTCCAAAGAAGTCTTCAATGCGGTCGCCCGCACTCAACGTAACGATCGCCTTTTTCCAGGAACTGACAAGTCCGCGCCGGCGCTTGTTACGTCCGACGTAGCCGGCGCCCTTTTCCTTTGCCGGCATGGTCACCGTTCGCACGGTAGCCACTTTGACGCCGTAGCGGTCCTCGACGGCGCGGCGAATCTCGATCTTGTTGGAGCGCGTGCTCACCGCGAATGTGTACTTGTTTTCAGTGGCCAGATCGGTGCTCTTCTCGCTGACAACCGGTCTCAGCAGAACCTCATGCGTTTCCATCGGACAGCAACCTTTCCAGCTGGCGGATTCCATCGACGGAGAACACGAGCTTGTCGTGCTGCAGGACGTCGACGATATTGAGGGTAGAAGCCGGCCGCATCTCGACTCCCGGAATGTTGCGAGCCGCTCGATCCGTCAGGTCGCTGATCCGCTCGTCGACCAGCAGTATCTTGCCGGTCGCGTTCAGCGCCTGCAGGGCCGTCACCATGACCCTGGTGCGGGGCTCGTCAGGAGTCAGTTGAGACACCACGATGATTCCGTCGTCGGCGATGCGAGAAGTGAGAGCCGAACGGGTGGCGGCTCGACGCATCTTGCGGGGCATCCGCACCTGGTAGCTTCGCGGTGTGGGCGGAAACACGACGCCGCCGCCTCGCCACAATGGAGAAGTGCGGCTCCCCTGCCTGGCCCGGCCGGTTCCCTTCTGGCGGTACGGCTTCTCGCCGCCACCGGAAACTTCTCCGCGTGTCTTCGCCTTCTGCGTTCCAGCCCGGCGTGCCGCCAGGATCCGGACAACCGCCTGATGCATCAACGGTGCGTTGACCGGGGCACCGAACACCTCGTCGCTGAGAGAGAGGGTCTCCACCTCATTGCCGGCCAGGTCTCGCACTGCTATTTCTGCCATGTACTCCTCCTAGCCCTTTCGGCCCTTGATCGCCTTGCGGACGACCACGATACCGTTCTTGGCTCCCGGGACGCCGCCTTTGACCAACACCAGATTTCGCTCTGGTATGACGTCGACGACCGTGAGATTCAGCACCGTGGCACGGCGGTTTCCCATTTGTCCTGACATGCGCATGCCTTTGAAGACGCGGCCAGGCGTGCTACTGGCGCCGATCGAGCCGGGCGCGCGATGGCGGTCGGACTGGCCATGCGTCTTTGGCCCACCGGCGAAGCCGTGGCGTTTGACCGTCCCCGCGAATCCCTTGCCCTTGGTGCCCGCGGTGCCCTTGACGGCCCCGACAGTAACGTCGACCTTCTCGCCTTTCGCAAACACGCTCGCGTCGATGGTCTGGCCGGTCTCGGCGTTTCCCTCCGAGTCGGTAACCTCGTGCAGGTGCCGCAGGCCCGCCACCCCGGCCGCTTTGACGTGGCCGCGCTCGGCTTTCGACAGCTTTCTCGACTCGAGGAATCCTAGCTGGACCGCCGAATATCCATCACGCTCGGGCGACTTGACCTGCGTAACCACGTTCGGCCCGACCTCGAGGACGGTCACGGGGAGAGCCTCGCCGGTCTCGGTGAAGACCTGCGTCATGCCGATCTTCCTGCCAATCAGAGCATCGACCACGTTCAGCCTCCGCCTAGAGCTTGATCTCGATGTCGACGCCGGCCGGCAGATTCAATCTCATCAGAGCATCTACCGTCTTGGGCGTCGGCTCGAGCACGTCGATCAGGCGCTTATGCGTCCTGATCTCGAATTGCTCCCGCGAGTCCTTGTCTTTGAAGGGGGATCGCAGGACCGTGTATCGATTGATCTCGGTGGGTAGCGGCACGGGGCCGGATACGTTGGCTCCGGTGCGCTGCGCCGTGTCGACAATCTGAGTCGCCGACTGATCGAGAATCTTGTGGTCATACGCCTTGAGGCGTATGCGGATGCGTTGCTTGGTGAGCGTTCGTCCCACGACTTACTCCTTGACGGCAGTGACGACGCCGGCGCCAACGGTGCGGCCACCTTCGCGGATGGCAAAGCGCAGGCCCTGCTCGATGGCAATGGGGGTGATGAGCTCGACCTGCATCT
>Ga0070735_10003847_pt1 | contig 12947 bp, 16 predicted proteins | sample Coa_R1_FD_66443 | JGI IMG/M metagenome (GOLD analysis project Ga0070735, IMG submission 66443) | Surface soil microbial communities from Centralia Pennsylvania, which are recovering from an underground coalmine fire - Coalmine... | ecosystem: Environmental > Terrestrial > Soil > Unclassified ...
AACAGTCACTCGATGATCAATGACCCGCGCACGGGTGCACCGGAAATCCATGCCTGGTGGGCGGGCGACCAGGAGCAGGTGGGCGCGTTGTTGTACGCGTACAAGTCGTCGTGGCTGCCATCCTCATTGCTCCGGCCAGAGCAGCGGCAGCGCCTGGTCGATGCGCTCTATGCCAGCAGTCGTCATCAGGAAGTCGAGTTGCATTTCAACAAGGGGCTCGCTGGCGCGCCCGCTGAGGCGCTGGCCGCGGCGGCGGACACTGCGATGAATCCCGCGGTGTTGGACGCCTTCGCGCTGGCAATCATCGCCGATGGAGGGCCGCCCGCATATCCGGGTCTGCCTGGCGCGGCGCCTGATCTCGCTCACGCGCGCCGCAAGGCGACTGACGTTACCAACGCCATGAACGAGCTACGTAAGGTGGCTCCAAACGCCGGCTCCTACATCTCGGAAAGCGACTATTTCGAGCGTGACTGGCAGCAGTCTCATTGGGGTAAACACTACGCCAGGCTGCGCGCGGTGAAAGCGAAATACGACCCCAGCGGGTTGTTCTTCGTCCACCATGGGGCAGGCAGCGAAGACTGGAGCGCTGACGGGTTCACCAGGCTGACCGGACCGTAGGGGCGCCTCCAGCGGCGCTGATTCGCGCCGGGTGTCAGGTGCAGCGTCGGAAGGTACTTGGCGTCACACCAACCGTCTGCTTGAAGACCCGGGAAAAATGAGCTTGATCAGAGAAGCCTGTCAGGTGAGCAATTTCGGCCAGCGCCAGCCGGTCCGATCGGATGAGCTCCTTGGCGCGCCGGATGCGGCGCTGAATGACAAACTGATGGGGGGTCATGCCCGTGGAAAGCTTGAAGCGGCGCAGGAAGTGATATTTGCTCGCGCAAGCCAGCGCGGCAAGTGTCTCGAGCGTGATCTCGCGGCCCAGATTCTCCTCGACATAGTCGATGACGCTGTGCAGGTGGCCGGGCACGAGCCGTCGCTCACGTCCGCGCAGCGATAGGCCGCCATAGGTCGCAATCAGATGGACGCCGAGCTGCTGCGCCCCCGCGTCGACCACCAGCTGATTGACAGGATCATCCGACAGCGCGTGAGACATCAAACGCCCGGCCCGCGCGCGCAGAAACGGATCGTCATGGATGGGTCGCGGCTCGAGCGGATTCCTGGCCGGATCGCGATCAAACAGCTCGAGCATGATGGCGTCGACACATTCGCTGACCAGGGAGATCTTCGTGAAGTGGAATGCAGAGCGCCTCTCCCAGCAAACCGGGTTTCGGGCCGGTATGAACTGCGTGGGACCGGTACCTGCATTGACTTCGTGTCGCATGCCCCCGACCTGACTGCGCACGTGAGTGGCTCCGTGCCAGACCAGAACGACATGCTCACGCATGCCCTCCGGAATGTCGGTGACACCACCCAGCGGCCGGATCCGCCGTTGCACGTTCAGCTGCCTCCAGCCAAGAGGCGCAGTCGAAAACAGCACGCTCTCGGGCGTGGCATCCAGGGCGGTCTTGGGGTGGGGCCCCTCCTGGCGGACCTCGGACTTTGGCTCGGTGGCCATGATCACAGCCCCCGTTTGCGCAACTCGTGGCAACGGATTCGCAGTTTTGTGCAAATTCCGCGCCGCGGGATTTTGCAAACTATCCCCGGGAGGAGAGCGGGTGGCGATGCATTCGACAAGGGGTCCATGAGGAATATTTCTCGCGGTGGGTTTCCGGGATGACGGATTTACGTCTGTTCGACCTCAATCTGCTGGTCGCCTTCGACTCGCTGATGGGGGAGAGGAATGTGACACGGGCGGCCCAGCGAATCCATATCGGCCAGCCGGCGATGAGCCACGCTTTGTCGCGTTTGCGCGAGCTGTTTGGGGATGAGTTGTTTACGCGCAACGCCGGGTCGATGTTGCCAACGCCCAAGGCCCTGGAGCTGGCAGGTCCCATTGGCGAGATTCTCGCTGATATTCGCGAGAGCATCTGGGCGGGCCGGGCCTTTCGGCCGGAAGCCGCCGAGGCAACATTCCGCCTGGGGGCTACGGACTACGCGGAGGTGGCCGTTCTGCCTGATGTTCTAACCGCCATCCGCTCCACGGCGCCCAAAGTGCGTGTGATCGTCAGCACAATCGAGCGCGAGTGGCTCGGCTCGATGCTCACGAGTGGGACGATCGACCTTGCGATCGGGTATTTCTCGGAGTCGGTCGAGCCTTCCGGCAGCGAGGTTCTTTTCCACGAGGAATTCGACTGCCTGTTCGATGCGGCGGCCTGCGAAGTCACCGCACCAATCGCGCTCGAGGACTACGCCGCGCTCCCTCATCTGGACATGTCACACTGCAAGGAATTGACGGAGGGTATCGAGGCCGCGCTGGCCTTCTCAGGATTTGCCAGGTTCGTGTTCCTAACGACACCGCACTTGCTGACCATTCCTTTCCTGCTGCACGGATTTCGCGCTGTCGCCACGGTCCCCCGCCGGCTCGCCAAGAACTGCGCCGCTGCGGCAGGATTACAGATCAGTCCCATGCCATTGCCGATGAATGGCTTCGACGTTTCGATGCATTGGCATCCCCGGACCGATACCGACCCGGCGCACCGCTGGTTCCGCCAGCTCGTGCGCGATGCGGCGCTGGCGCGCGCGGCGCACCGCTGAATTCGCCCGTCACTTGCGTGGATCCGGTTCACCGGTTCGACGCGGCCAGCTGAATGGCAGGTGAACCAGGATGTTGAATTGCGACCCGCCAGCTGGAGCGTAGGCTGTTTGCCTCCAGCGCGCCCCTGAGCTTGGCTGCCTCCAACATACTGATCCGCAACGGATATAACTGCGTGTGCCGCGGGCGGAACTCGCGGTGGTGTTCTGCTTTCACACACTGGTAGGTCGAGTTTCAGTGAAGCCCAGGCGGAGGCACAGATGCGCGACTGGAAGTTTGCAATCACTCAAGTTGGAAGCGGCGCCCGCTGCGGGAGTGCGGCAGTCATTGCCGTCATCGCTGTAGTGACGGGCTGCGCTGCCGGCAGACACAAGCAGGACCCCGGGCCCTTCACCGCCGCTGCGCCTTTCAGCAAGACCATCGCCGGCTCGGGCGACTCAGTCTGCTGGAGCGTGAAGCGCGCGCTGCTGAGCCAGGGGTACATGTTGGAGCGAGCGCCCGACTCCGGAGTGTTGACGGGAACCATCGATTCTCAGCCGAAGCCAAAGATGAACGAGACGATACGTCTGCAAACGACATGTGCCGACAATCGTAATGGAACGAGTATTGTGTTCGCTACGGCCAGCCGGGAAGAGAATCGGCTGCAAAAGATGAAGCAGACCACGAGCCTGGGTGTCGGACCGGCAACGCTTACGATGCCATCCGGCTCTGCCAAAGTCCTTGGTGTCGTGAGGCGCGAAACCATCACGGACCCGGGTTTTTACAACAGCTTCTTCGCTCTCGTCGAGAAATTCGTGGCGCGCGAACCGCACTCGCAGGGTGATGACGAACCGCGTGCTGAAGCACGCGAAGCGCAGAAGTAGCCACCGCCACGGACGCCGGTTCGTGCAGTTTTGAGGCGAACCGGCAGTCCGTATCAAACCGAGGAGGTGCCATGAAACACCGAACTCCACTTGCAGTATTTATTGGGTTGGTTCTTGCGTTGGCGCTGCCACGCGCCTATGGCGGCAACGGTCCGCTCCCGCCGGCCACGGCGGGGAGCGATCCGCAGAGCGTGCCGGCTACCGAGTCGCAGGATCCAGGCGATCAGTCGGACAATGCACGTGACAAGTCCGACATCCGGAAGGATAAACAGGATCTGTCCGCGGACCGGACCGGTCGGCGTACAGACCAGCTGGATTTGCGCCGGGACCAGCGCGCCAAGGCATCAGGTAAGACTGACCGCCGCGCTGACCGGACCGATATCGCTGCGGACAAGCAGGATATCGCGCGCGATCGGGCTGACATTCGAGCCGACAGGCGGGATGTTGGCCGGGACCGGGCGGATGTCCGGGCAGATACCAAGGATCTGGCGCAGGACAAGGCCGATATCCGGGCAGACAGTCGGGATATCAACCGGGACCGGGCGGATGTCCGGGCGGACAACAAGGACATAGCGCAGGACAAGGCCGATATCCGGGCAGACGGTCGGGATATCAGCAAGGACCAGGCGGATGTCCGGGCGGACAACAAGGACATAGCGCATGACAAGGCCGACATCCGGGCGGACAGTCGGGATATCAGCAAGGACCAGGCAGATCTGCGCGCGGACAGGAAGGATCTGGCGCGAGATCAGGCTGACATTCGAGCCGATAACAAGGACCTTGCGCATGACAAGGCCATCGGCGCGAACAGTCGGGACATCAGCCGGGACCAGGCGGATCTGCGTGCGGATAACAAGGATCTGGCGCGAGACCAGGCCGATATTCGGGCGGACAGTCGGGACATCAGCCGCGACAAGACGGACCTGCGTGCGGATAACAAGGATCTGACGCATGACCAGGGCGATATCCGTGCAGACAACCGGGATATCGCGAAAGACCGCGCGGATCTGCGGGCGGATGCCAAGGACTTGGCGCATGACAAGGCGGACGTCCGTACGGACGGTCGGGACATCAGTCGGGACCGTGCTGATCTGCGGGCGGATGCCAAGGACTTGGCGCATGACAAGGCTGACGTCCGTGCGGACGGTCGGGACATCGGTCGGGACCGTGCTGATCTGCGAGCGGACAACAGGGACGTGACGCGTGACAAGGCCGATGTCCGCGGTGATCGGCAGGACCTGCGCAAGGACAATATGGACCTGCGTTCAGATAAGGCAGACATACGCGCCGACCGACACGACCTTCGCGTCAATCCAGGCGCGGCGCACACTCAGACACGAACTCTGATGGCGCAGAATGAGGTCAGAGGCGCGCATGGGCAGTTGAATGCCAACCAGGGGCGGCAGCCGGGTATGACGGCGAAGACCTTGGCGAACGAGACCGCCAGTCAACAGCGGTCCAAGTCATCAGCTAACCATCCTGCGCACCGCGCGTGGTATCACTACGTCTGGCCGTTCTGATCGGGGACGCTAGTGCAACAACCGACCCCCTCCAAGCCGTACAGGACAAGGAAGTCCCGTACGGAAGGAGAGGCCGCTGCTCGCTGGGGACTAAGCGCGCGCTTCCCGGAGGGTCACGCTCCGCAGGGTTGCGACGGCGCGGAGACCATCCGCCGTCTGCGCGATGTCCGACAAACTGATCACTCCCTCGAGCTGGCCAGCTTCGTCCAGGCAGAGCATCCGTGATACCTGCATTTCACCCATCAGGTCCTGGGCAACGCTCAAGTCATCGGTACTTCTGCATGCGATGACGTCCGGAGTCATGAAGCGTGCTATCGGGTCGTTGGGTGATTCGCTCTCGGCGACGACGCGAACCACAATATCCCGATCCGTGACGATGCCAATCACTTTGCGCGCCTCGTCGCAGATGGGTATGAATCCGATCTGCTCATCGCGCATGAGCACGGCAACCTGAGCTACTGTCGTCTGGGGCGTTACGTACCGCACGTCAGGTTTCATTATCTCTCGGCAAAACATGGCGCTTCCCCCTCGGATAGACAGGATTCGATTGGTAAGCAAAGCGTGTGCCCGTTGGGGGGAAGAGGCTTGCGATATATTACACCATATGGTGTAATTGAAGGCATGGATCAGTTAACCGACGTTCTCACAGCCATCTCTCACCCCTCGAGGCGCGCGATGATCGGGAAACTGGCGGCGTGCGGGCCGGCGCGGTTCACCGATCTGGCGAAGCCGTTTGATGTGGCGCTGAACGCCGTGACAAAGCATCTCAAGCTGCTCGAGCGGGCGGGATTGATCTCGCGCGAGCGGCAAGGGCGGGAGGTCTTCATTTCCCTGCGTCCGGAACGCCTGCGCCTGGTAGCGGATTGGGTGCATGAGTACGAGCGCTACTGGAGCGAAGAGCTCGATCGATTCCAGGGTTATTTCGCTGCCAGGAAGAAGAAATCTTGACTCTTACGACAAAGACGATTGAGCTCGAATTCGAGCGCGTCATTGCCGCCGCGGTCGATGAGGTGTTCGATGCGTGGCTCGATCCGGCGATTCCGGGAAAGCCTTGGCACGGCGCGGCGAAGTTGATCTTCGCCCCCGAGGTCGATGGCCTGTTTTATTTCAGGACGCATCGCAAAGAGGGCGGCGGCGGAGAGATTTCTCACTATGGCCGGTTCACTGCGATCGACCGTCCTGGAAGGATTCAGCACACGTTTGTCTCGCCGTTTACGTGGGGGCTCGAGTCTCTCGTCACGGTGACCTTCAAGGGCAAGGGCGGCGACACTTTGATGAATCTGCATCACGGAGGTCTGCCCGATGATGAGAAGGGTAGGCGGCATGAGCTGGGCTGGAACTATCTGTTGGATGTTCTGGTGAAGCACTACGCAGGCCAACGCTGAAAAGCGTGGCGAGTAAGGGATACAAACGGAGTCGTCCACATGAAGCTTTACTACTTCCCACCTTCGTCCCGCTCCCTTGGCATTCTTGCGCTGAGCAGGCATTTGGCTCTGGATTGTGAGATGCAGCCAGTGGACCTGGGGCGAGGCGATCAGCTGCGCCCCGAGTATGCCGCTCGTAATCCGAATACCAAGGTGCCGACACTCCAGGTGGATGAGGGCTTTGCACTTTGGGAGTCGAACGCGATTTTGTTCTACCTCGCGGCGCAGCGCCCGGATGCAGGTCTGTGGCCCGCGGACTTGCGCGGCCAGGCAGATGTTGTGCGTTGGCTGGCGTGGAAGAGTGCGCATTGGGACGCGGAGTCAATCGGTATGGTTGCCTTTGAGAAGAGCTCGAAGGCGGTTCTCGGCTTGGGTTCGCCGGAAGCCCCATTCGTCGCGCGAGGCGAGCAGAATTTCAAACGTTTTGCAGCCGTCCTCGACGGCGCCCTGAAAGGCAGGACCTGGCTTCTTGGTGAGCGTCTCACCATCGCGGATTTCTCAATAGGAGCGCTCGTTCCATCGGCGGAGCGCCTCGGCCTTCCACTCAAGAGCTGCCTCGAAATCTGTCGCTGGTATGGTCAACTTTCCGCTCTTCCCGCATGGCGGGGCGCCGTTGCGGAAAGGGACGCCGCGCTGGCTGCATTTCAGGCCGGAACAGGGCCGTACTCCTGGCGCAATACGGCAAGTGCGTGAGCCGCAAAGTAAAAGAGAAAATCGCATGCGTCGCTTGGTGCAACTCATTGGTATCCCTTCGGACAGTAATTCCTCATTCCTGAGGGGGGCGGCTCGCGCACCGGCACACATTCGTGCCGCGCTCGTCAGCACGCACGGCAATAATGCCGCTGAGAATGGCCTGGAAATCGGCGCCGAGTTGAATATTCAAGATATGGGTGATCTGCCCATCACCGAAACGCCGGACGATGATGCCGTTGTTGCTGCTGCGATCCACAAGGCATCGAAGGCTGGCGCACTGCCGATATCGATCGGCGGCGATCATTGGGTCACCGCCCCCATCGTGCAGGCGCTCGCCGGACTGCATGGGCCCCTGTCGATCCTTCATGTTGACGCACACCCCGATCTCTATGATCAGCTGGACAACAACAGACGCAGCCACGCCTCGCCTTTTGCTCGAATATTGGAGAGCGGCTCGGCCAAGCGACTGGTGCAGATCGGCGTGCGGACAGTCAATCGGCATCAACGCGAGCAGGCTCACAGATTCGGGATCGTGGAGCAGATCCCCGCCCGTCGTTTCTCACCAGCCCTGGTTCCTGCTCTGGAAGGGCCCCTGTATGTTTCGATTGACCTTGATGGGATCGACCCAAGCGCAGCTCCGGGTGTTTCGCATCACGAGCCGGGCGGCTTGACGGTGCGCGAGGTGCTGGATGCCCTCGACCGGCAAACGGCGTGGCTGGCCGGAGCGGATGTAGTGGAGCTCAATCCCGACCGCGACATCGACGCAGTGACTGCTGTTCTCGCGGCGAAGTTGATCAGGGAACTCGCAGCCATGGCCGGGGCCGCGTAGCAACTGCGCTGCCGGCGCCGCAGCGCCCTGTTTACTGCGGATTCGTGAAGCCACGGCACACCGCGGCCACTTTATTGCCATCGGGATCGCGGACGTAGGCGGCATAAGAGTCGGGTGCGTAGTGGAGCCGCAGCCCGGGAGGACCGTCGCACCTGCCGCCCTGCGCTATCGCCGCGGCATGGAAGAGATCGACGGCCCTCCATGAGCGCGCGCTGAACGCCACCATGCTGCCGTTTCCGACCGAGGCAGGCTGCCGGTCGAATGGCTTGCCAACCCAAAATGCCAGCTCGCGAGCCCCGCCGTCCTCATATATGCCCCATCCGGCGGCGGCGCGATCCCACTCCGGGTCGTTGGTCACGCACCGATTCATCCCTAGAGGCGCCAAGGCAGCGCTGTAGAAGGCAATGGCTTGTTCGAGGTCGTTCGTGCCGAAGTATATGTAGCTGAGCATTGCTGCCCTCCTGAGCACAAGTGTGATGGGTACTTCCTTTGCTGTCTCGATAGGCGCAGTGTTTGCGGGCCCGCGTCCATCCATATGAAACCATTGAGGTGTCCACATGGCCAAGTCACCGGGTCACGCCAAATGGCCTGATCATCACATCCTCGAGCGGCCGCTCGGCCAGCGGGTTACGGTCGAAGTCGACGGTGAGCGCATTGCCGACTCGCATTCGGTCATTCAGGTTCGCGAGGACGGCAATCCTGATCGATATTATTTCCCAAGAGAGGACGTGCGCACAGAGAAACTGATTGCCTCCTCTGTGACGACCGAGTGCCCTTTCAAAGGGACGGCTCACTATTTCAGCCTGCAACGTGGCGGTACAACGCTACCGGAGGCTGTGTGGTCTTACGACGACCCGTACGACGAGCATCACTCGTTGCGGGGCAGATTGGCGTTTTACGAGGAGAAGTTTCCACAAATCGAAATTCGTGTCGAGGCGCAGCCTTCGCGCCAGGAAGCCGCGCTGCCGAGGATCGACTAGCGATGTGGATGCGTTCCCGTGCTTGAGGGGACGTGGCAGAGAACCGTCGGCGCGCACGTCCGGGAACCACGTATCGATGCGCGTCGGTTGCGGAGGTCTTTCGCGGGTGACTGTCATTCGAACAAGCCATCCAAGAACTCCGCGCTGCAAGTAGACTTTCTTCCATGCCCATCCGGGATACACAACATCATACCTACGCTGACTACCTGGTGTGGTCTGCCGATCATGGCGACGAACTGATAGATGGGGTTGCCTATGTGAGAGATCCGCCTGCGCCCTCTCGACTACATCAGGAGATTGTTTTGGAGCTTGGTTACCAACTGACCAATGCGCTCAAGGGTAGGAAAGAGCGGGTGTACGTTGCCCCGTTTGACGTGCGTCTGCCGAAACACAGCGATGCCGACGATCAGATCGACACCGTCGTGCAGCCGGATGTCCTCATTGTCTGCGATCTGCGCAAGCTGGATGACCGTGGCATGTGTGGCGCGCCAGACTGGATTGCAGAAGTTCTCTCACCTGCCACTGGGCGTTACGACCAAGGTGCCAAATTATCTGCTTACGAACGCGCAGGCGTTCCAGAAGTTTGGCTGATTCAGCCCACTGATCGCACGCTCACCGTCTACCGGCTCGTGGCCGGTCGCTACACTCGCCCCACTATTCTCGAGCTCACGGGCCGGACAGATATCACGGCGGTTCCCGGCGTTGGCATCGATTGGGATTGCGCCCTGGTCAACTTGCGGGCGATGTCATCGCGCGAAGCGTAATAACGTCGCCTGCGGCACGTCCGGAGCACGAACTCATGCGGGCGTCGCTCGGGCTCCCCCGCGCGCGGCTTCGCTCACTTCCCACGCCAAACGAGCGACAGTCTCAGTGCCACCGGGTCGCCACTGACCCATCCCGCGTCGGTGCGCACCAATCGTGCGTCCCGGGTCAGGTCCATCCAATGGATGTCGGTCTCTACATTGAGCTGCCCCGTCAGCCGCCAAGAGGCGCCGACGTCCGCCATCATGCCCACCGCGCGCTGGCGATGGGCCGAAAGCGCGGAGGAGGGGCTCAAAGCGCGCGAGTCGAGATACGCTGCCCGATCGATCCCAGCGGCGCAGTACAGATAAAACGGCGTGTCGGAAGCAAAGTCATGCCGCAGGGCAAGAGTGTCGGGCCGATCCCAGAGATGCCGGTCCGCGACCACCCGGATGCCCTCGACATCGAGCAGTTCCGTGAGCACATCGGCGGCGGTTCGTTGCGTCTTCCAGCTGAGATCCAGAACCAGGCGATGAGATGCAAGGTCGTCGCCAGCGCTGAAGCCGCACCCCTGAACTACTCGCGATATCCTCAGCGGAGTCCCGCAAGTGCTGTCGCGCGCAAGCGCGGACTCGTGCAACAAGCTCGACTGTCCCTGAGCCGCATCGGTTGAGCCTGCAAGCAGGGCAAGGGCACTGGTGCTAGCCAACTGAAGCGTATACAGACTCATGGAAGCCACTCCTGCAAGGGGAGGGACGCTCGGGACGCGTCGCCTCCACGGCTACAGAGTGGTCAGGAAATCCGCATCGCAGCGGGCGGCAGGGTGGCCATTACGGCCAACATTCGGGCGGATTGTGGCGCCCCGGGGAAGACGCCCGGTGACTGTGTCAGCAGGTCACGGGTACGTCACTCGGGGAGAGTCTCGAAAGCCAGAGGCCGCGGCGGTGCCCCGCCGTTGCATATCGAAGCCGGGCAGCACGACACTGCGATTGCGAGGTCCATTTCCGCGCGCACGACAAATGAATCGCCCGCACGAGATCGGGGTGGCGCGAAAGCCAGGCGCCCGTCTGCGCCCACCTCTACGTGCATGAAGAAATTGAATGCCGTCGGAAGCGGGTCTGGCGCTATGCCCAGTTTCCGAAGCTCGGCACACAGATTATCGTGACAATTCGCGTGGTAGCCGGTCACGCCGTATTGGATGTGATACATCTCGAGGCTGCAAGGAGCATAGAGAAAATCGTGCCTGCCAACATCGTCGGCGACGATGGTGAGCATTGGCTCACTGCGATCGGACCAGATCACGTCTCCCATCGAAAGATAAATCTTCCCGCCGTAGTCGAAGGTACGGCCGTTCGAAAGGCGTTGGCATCCGTCCTGAGAGAACGCAACCAGATCACCGCTCTGTCCGCCCTGAGGATCAATGATCCGCAGTCGCTCGCCGCGCTTCAGACGAAGCCCCGCGCCGCCTGCCGCAGGAATGAGTGTCTGCATATCTAGTCCTCCCAGCGGCGGGCGTTCTTTGGAAAACCGGGACGCTGTGCTCTTACGACGCAGAAGCGTTGTCCGGTGGGCGCTTCCATCACTACCCAGCGCTCGAGTCGGACTACAACGGTGGCTCCCAGCTTTGACAGGCGCGTCACTTCGGCTGGGATGTCGTCGGTCTCAATGTCAATGTGCACCCGGCTTTCGTGATCCACGCGTTGGATCTGCACGATGGGCTCGTCAGGCTGGTTTTCCAACATGAGGTAATTGCCCCGGCTGCCGGGATGGCTCGCATCCACTGGACGACCGAGAGCCTCACCCCAGAAACGCGCGGCCCCTTCCAAATCGGGAGTCCTGCAGTCGATCAGCACGGCACAGAGGCGGGAATGATGCATGTCAATGCCCTCAGATTTGGTCGAATGCGGATCCCAGCGATCGTCATGTCTTGAGTTCCACCGTCCAGGTTACCGGTGCATCGGCGATGAGAGAGGAGCGAACACTGCAGTACTTGGTGACGGACAGCTCGACGGCTCGCGTGGCCTTTTCAATGGTCGTCCCTGGCGCCTTGATGCTGAAATGCAGAATGGCCGAGGCCAGGCGGCGCGGGATCGAGTCAACGCGACTTGACTCGACGCGCACATTGAGCGCCTGCACCGGGGTGCGCTGTTTCTCCAGAATGGTTACAACGTCTACCGAAGCACATGTCGCAATTCCCGCCAGCAGCACGTCAAACGGACTGGGAGCAGTCTGCCCATCTGCGTCGATGCGAACTTTGGGCCTTTCGGCCTGACCGGCTTCGAAGGTGAGACCGCCGATCCACTGTACGTCAATCGGTGCGTGAGGGCGGGTTCCTGAGGGAGAGTCGTGCATTTGAGGCCCGGCAAGAGGTTCTGGAGATGTAGTCGAAGAGTATGCCCAATTCAATGGCGTCATGCTGCACTCCAGCAATGGGGGGCTCTAGCGTTCGTTGACTTCCTGCCGCGGCGGGGCTATTCGGCTTCCCAGGTCGTCGACGTCGCCAATGACAAACCCGCAATAGCGGGAGATGGGGGCAAATATGAAACGATCCATCCAGAGGGCCGCAGTGGTGCTTGGCGTGGCCATCCAAATTGTGGCGAGCTCGATCGTCGCGGCAGCGGAAACCGCGGAGGGTAGTTCCGGGGCACTGCAGGAGATTGTGGTCAGCGCGCAGCGTCGCGAGCAGAGCCTCCAGGAGGTGGGGACTTCAGTGACCGCGTTCGATGCCACCTCGTTGCAGCACCTCGGGCTGACGAGCGTGACGGACATTGCCGCCCAGGTACCGGGCATGCAGTACCAGGCGTTCAGCCCGACGATTACGATCTTCAATCTGCGCGGCGTCTCGCAGAATGATTTCGGTGATCACCACGAGGCGCCGGTTGCCGTGTATACGGACGACGTGTATGTCGCATCCATGGGGGCGGTAGCGGGCGCAATGTACGATCTCGACCGTGTGGAGGTGCTCCGCGGTCCTCAGGGGACACTGTTTGGTCGCAACGCGACTGGAGGCCTTATCCACTACATCAGCCAGAAACCTACGTTTGATCAGGGTGGGTTCCTGGATGCGGACATCGGTGAATACAGCCCGAACTCGGTCGCGGCTTATCAGTTGGAGGGGGCGATCAACGTTCCCATCAGCGATGCTCTCGCGACCCGCTTCTCGTTCGCCGCCGACCATCACAACGGCCTCATCGACAATAGCGTCGGTCGCAATGCCGATTCGACCAATCAGTACGCCGGACGCTGGCAGTGGCGCTGGAAA
>Ga0070735_10003848_pt1 | contig 12943 bp, 15 predicted proteins | sample Coa_R1_FD_66443 | JGI IMG/M metagenome (GOLD analysis project Ga0070735, IMG submission 66443) | Surface soil microbial communities from Centralia Pennsylvania, which are recovering from an underground coalmine fire - Coalmine... | ecosystem: Environmental > Terrestrial > Soil > Unclassified ...
GTAAGCACCTCTCGCGGGGTGAGATCGTGGAGCTTTTCATTCTTTGGATTTGTTACCGGGCCGAAGAAGACGCGCTGATAAAGCCACAGTAAATACGCCGCCGCCAGCACAACGCCGGGCACGGCCCACGCGCCCCACCGCCAGTTCTCCATGAATGTTCCCTGCAGAATGGTGAATTCGCCGACGAAACCATTCAACAGTGGCAGCCCCATGGAAGAAAGGAACATGATCATCGTGATCGTGGCATAGACCGGCATGACGTTCGAAATCCCGCCGTACTCGGCAATCTCGCGCGTATGTCTGCGCTCATAAAGAATTCCCACAATTAAGAACAGCGCGCCGGTTGAAATTCCGTGATTGATCTGCTGCAGCACCGATCCACTCAGTCCCAGCGGAGTCAGCACAAAAATCCCCAGCGTGCAAAAGCCAAGATGGCTCACGGAAGAATAAGCCACCAGTTTCTTCATGTCCTTTTGCATCAAAGAAACCAGCGCCCCGTAAATAATCGCAATGATCGACAATCCGATCATCCAACCGCGAACTTTCGTGTGCGTGAGAACGTCACGAAAAAACGGCAGCGAGAAGCGGATGAAGCCGTACGTTCCCATCTTCAGCAGTACACCCGCAAGAATCACCGAACCCGCGGTGGGAGCCTCCACGTGCGCATCCGGCAGCCACGTGTGGAAGGGGAACATCGGCACTTTGATCGCAAAGGCGAAGAAGAACGCAAAGAACAACAGGGTCGCAATCGTGGGACCGTATGCCGGATCGGAATAGATCTTCGGAGCGGTCTGATAGAGCGCTGTAAGGCTAAAGGTGTAAATGCCGGTCAACGCGTGATGATGGAAGTAAAGAAACAGAATACCCAGCAGCATCAGCACCGAGCCTGCCAGCGTGTAAAGGAAGAACTTGATCGCCGCATATAACTTTCGCGGTCCGCCCCAGATGCCGATCAGCAGGTACATGGGCACCAGCATCGCTTCCCAGAAAACAAAGAAGAGGAAGAAATCGAGCGCCATGAACACGCCCAACATGCCGGTCTGCAAAATCAGAAACCAGACGTAATACTCCTTCACTCGATTCTCAATCGCAGTCCACGATGAGAGGATTGAAATCCAGCCCAGCAGCGTGGTCAGCATGATGAGCAAGAAGGAAATGCCGTCGATTCCGATCACATAACCCGCGCCGATCGAAGGAATCCAGTTATTCGGCGCGCCTTCGATGAACTTGAAGCCGGGCTCGAGACGCAATGCCCAGAACCACGGCACCAGCGGCAGAGAGATAAGAAAGCCGCCAAGCGCAAAGATGTTGGCGATCCAGCGAATGGCGTCCTTGTTCTCCTTGGGAACAAACAGGAGAATCAGTGCGCCTACCAGCGGCGTGAAGAGAATAATAGAGAGAATGTGGTTGTACATGATCGTAGTTCTAGCTGCTAGCTACTAGCTTCTAGCCTTACTGCCTAGCGGCTGTCGATTTTGCTAGGAGCTAGAAGCTGCTAATGCCACACATAATAAAAAACAAACCCCACCAGCCCGGCCGTCATCACCAGCGCATACCACTGCACCAACCCCCACTCAAACAAGCGAGCGGGATACGACAGCATACGCGCCAGAATCGCCGGGCCGTTGACGCCGATCCCATCGATAATCCACTTATCCCACCAACTGGAAAGCGTCGCGAAGGCACGCGTGAACCGTCCTACAAAGTTAACCAGACCATCCACAACGTGCGTGTCAAACCACGAAGACGCTTCCCCCAGGCCTAACACTCCAAGCCGCACACCGCCAACTTTGCGCCGGCCCGTGAATATATAGTCGTAGCCTTCATCCACGTAATACTTGTTCAGCAGCAGCTTCTGGGTATGAGGTGCGTACTCGGCAATCGGCTCGACGTAGCCTTTATCTGCGTGGCGATACGCTCTCCACGCCAAGGCCCACCCAGCGCCCGCTGCGGCCAGCGACAGCGCCATCAGCAGCCATTCCGTGCTACTGTTCTTCTCTTCTTCCACGCCCTGCACTAACTGCCCGGTTCGCCCTTCTTCCTGCAGCACGCGAGCCTCAGTCTGAAAAACCGGCTCCAGGAAAGCGGTAAATCGATCCGACCCGCCAAGACTATGCGGCCATCCCAGCCATCCCGCAAAAATAGCGCAAATGGCAAGCGCGACCAGCGGCACCGTCATGGATCGAGGCGATTCATGAATGTGGTGTTCAACATCGTGGCTCATGCGCGGCCGGCCATGAAAAGTCAGATACATGAGCCTGAACATATAAAACGCCGTCATGAATGCTGTCGCGTAGCCGATGTACCACAGGAAGCGGTAAGCGCCGCCCTCACGCGACCACGTTTCCCAAAGGATCGCGTCCTTCGAGAAAAATCCGGCGAATGGAAAAATGCCTGCGATCGCCAGCGTTGCTATAAACATCGTCGAATGCGTAATACGGATGCGGTGGCCGAGATCACCCATATTGCGCATGTCCTGCTCGCCCGACATGGAGTGAATTACCGAGCCCGCGCCGAGGAACAGAAGCGCTTTGAAAAACGCATGCGTGAATACGTGGAACACGCCCGCAGCGAACGCCCCTACTCCAAGCGCGAGAAACATATACCCGAGCTGCGAAACCGTGGAATAAGCCAGCACCCGCTTGATGTCGTTCTGCACCAGGCCGATCGAGGCTGCAAAAATCGCGGTCAGCGCGCCGACGATAGCAACTGTTTTCATCGAGGTTGGCGCAAGTACAAATATTGCGTTCGACCGCGCGATCATGTAAACGCCCGCCGTGACCATGGTCGCCGCATGAATGAGAGCGGAAACTGGTGTCGGACCTTCCATCGCGTCGGGTAGCCAGACGTAAAGTGGAATCTGCGCCGACTTGCCGCACGCGCCGACAAACAGAAGCAAAGTCGCAGCCGTGATGATGGGATCGCCAATGGCAAAGCGTCCGCTGTGCGCAAGATGCGTTACCTCCGTAAAGCGCAGCGAGCCGAAATACCAGGCGATGAAAAACATTCCGAGAATAAATGCAGCGTCGCCGATTCGATTGACGATAAAAGCTTTCGCGGCCGCGTCGCTCGCCGACTTGCGCTGAAAGTAAAATCCGATCAGAAGATACGAGCACAGGCCCACGCCCTCCCAGCCCACAAACAGCATCACGTAATTGTTCGCGAGGATGAGCGTCAGCATCGAGAACATGAAGAGGTTGAGATAGCCGAAAAATCGGTAATATCCCCCTTCATGCGCCATATATCCCACCGAGTAAATATGGATCAGCATCCCCACGCCAGTGACGAACAGCAGCCAGATGCTGGAAAGCGGATCGAGCAGGAACCCTACATCTGCGTTAAACGGCGCTTGCGTTCCATCGCGCAGCGTGTAAGTCATGTGGCCGGTGCCAGTGCCGAGCCACGTGTACATGATCGTTTGATAGGGCTGATGGTAGTGGTCGCTATTCGAGGACCAGGCTGAGTACTGCCAGACCGCACCGCAGGACATCACAAACGCCACCACGATCACGCCGACGCAGAGAGCACTGACCGTCCGCTTCTCCAGCGTTCGGCCGAAAAAGAAGATTATTGCCGCGCCGAAGGCCGGCAGCAGCGGAATCAGCCAGATGTGGGAAAGAAAGATCAGCTTCTAGCTCCTGGCTTCTAGCTCTGCTCTCAGCAATCGTCACTTTTGCTAGGAGCTGGCAGCTAGAAGCTGCATTTCACCACTTCAACAAATTCACTTCATCGATGTTGATCGTCTCTTTGTTGCGGAAGAAAGCGATCAGAATTCCCAGCCCGACCGCTGCCTCCGCCGCCGCGTCTGTGATGATAAAAATTGCGAATACCTGACCATGCAACCCTCCCCACATGCGAGAGAAAGCAACCAGGTTCAGGTTCACGGCATTCAGAATCAATTCAATCGACATCAGGACGATCACGACATTTCGCCGGGTCAGTACCCCAATAACGCCGAGCAAAAACAAAGCCGCACCCAGCACCAGGTAATGCAACGTCGTGATGTGAAGCATCGCTTGCATGGTCAAATTTTCTTCTTTGCCATCACCACGGCCCCGATAATCGCCACCAGCAAAAGTAAAGAGGCGATCTCGAAAGCAAACATATACTGTCCATAAAGCAGGGTGGCGATTTTCTGCGTGTTGTCGTTCTCCACGACCGGCAACGCGTGATCCGGGAAAATATTCGTGCCCTTGGTGTAGACCGCGATAAATAATCCACCTAAAGCTGTAGCCGCAATAATTCCCGCAACCCACTGGCTGTTGAACTGCCGCTCTCGCATTGATCGGTCAATGCTCACCAGCATGATTACAAACAGGAACAACACCATAATTCCGCCCGCGTAAAGAATGATCTGGACGCCAGCCACAAACGGAGCGTAGAGCATCAGATAAATCGAAGCCTGCGCCAGCAGCGTCACGATTAGGGCCAGCGCCGAATGCACCGGGTTCTTCCGCGTGATCACCAGGATGCCGCCGATCAACATGATCCCGGAGAGCAGGTAAAAAAATAATGGTGTAGCTACCGGTGCCATAGATTTTGCTGAAACAACCCGACGCAAGCCGTGAGAAGAAGCACTCCCAATCCCATCGGCAGCAGAACTTTCCATCCCATCTTCATGAGCTGGTCAAAACGATATCGCGGGAACGTGCCACGATACCAGATATAGAGATACATGAATCCCGCGACTTTCGCGGTGAACCAGAAAATATCCTGAATTCGCACACGGACTCCCGGAACGAATAATGCCAGGCCGATAAATCCAAGAACCGCGCCGAACCCAGCAAGCCCGATGGTCTGAATCCGAAAATAGGGATGCTTCGGCATCCGCACGACATTGAAGAAAGTAATCGCGGAGAGAAAAAGAAACGTCACGCCGGGAACGAAAGAAAAAATCTGATCCCAAGTCGCTCCACCCAGCCAGTGCGGAAAGGGCCGCAGCCATCCCCCCAGCCAAAGCGTAACTGCGATGGAAGACACTGCGATCATCGCCGAATATTCAGCCAGAAAGAACAGTGACCAGCGGAATCCGCTGTATTCCGTGTGGAAACCCGCCGTCAGTTCGGATTCGGCTTCGGCCAGATCGAACGGCGCGCGGTTGGTTTCCGCAACCATGGCGACCGCAAAAATAAAAAACGCGATCAGTCCCAAAGGGAAAAATTTAAAAATGAACCACTCGCCCTGCGCCTGCTGCGCTTCCACGATGCCGATCATGCTCAGCGTTCCAGTTCCGCTCGCGTTCAGACTGGTCATCAGAACGGCTGAGACTACGGCAAGTCCCATCGCCACTTCGTACGAAACCATCTGCGCGCTTGACCGCAGCGCGCCAATCAACGGATAGTGCGAGTTCGAGGCCCAGCCGGCCATCACTATCCCAAGCACGCTCAGTGACGACACACCGAGCATGAACAGAATTCCAATATTCATGTCGGTGATAGCGTGTGTAGGGCCAAACGGAACCACCACAAAGACCGTAAACGCTGCCAGCACAACGATGAAGGGCGCGCACCAGAAAATAGCGCTGTCCGCCTCGGTGGGCATGATGTCTTCTTTTAATAGCAGCTTCAGGGCGTCGGCGATGGGTTGCAGCAAGCCGTGCGGTCCCACACGCATCGGGCCCAGCCGCACCTGCATGTGCGCCAGAATTTTTCGCTCCAGCCAGTTCATCGCAATCACGGCGACCGACAGCCCCACGAACACCAGCATGATGTACACGAGCATCCAGAAAATATTTCCCGCCGCGCCGGGTGTCTGATTGCTCTTGAGATATGACTGGACGTATTGAACGAGCTGGCCCATCAGCGGTCCACCTCGCCCAGAACGATGTCGAGCGTGCCGATTACCGCAATCACATCGGCTACGAGCTGGCCGCGGCACATCAGATCGAGCGCCTGAAGGTTCACAAACGACGGCGGCCGCACGCGCACGCGATATGGCTGCGTCGATCCATCGCTCACAATGAAATATCCCAGTTCGCCCTTTGGCGCTTCAATCGAGTGGTACACCTCGCCCGCCGGGGGTTTCATGACTTTCGGCACTTTCGCCATGATCGGCCCCTCGGGCAGCGCATCGACCGCTTGCTCGATAATCCGCACCGATTGCCGCATCTCCGCCATGCGCACCAGATACCGGTCGTAGGTGTCTCCGTTTTGTCCAGTCGGAATTTCAAAATCGAAATTCTTGTAGTTGGCATAGGGCTGCGCCTTGCGCAAGTCCCATTTCACGCCGCTCGCGCGCAGCACCGGGCCGGTCACACCCAATGCAATACAATCCTGCGCGGAAATCTTCCCGATGTGCTTTGTGCGCTCCACCCAGATACGATTCGTCGTCAGCAACTCTTCATATTCGTCGATCTTGGGGCGAAAGAACGTGAGAAAGTTTTTAACCTCTTGCTCGAATCCACTGTAGGTTTCGTATTGCAGGCCCCCAATGCGGAAAGCGTGCGTCGTCAACCGCGCACCGCAATATTTTTCGAAGATCTTCAGAATCTCTTCGCGATCGCGGAACGTATAAAACAGCGGCGTGATCGCCCCAATATCCAGCGCATGGGTGCCCAGCCAGAGCTGATGGCTGGCAATCCGGTTCAACTCGGTCAGAATCACGCGCACGGTTTGTGCGCGCGGCGGCGCTTCCACGTGCAGAAGTTTCTCGACCGTCTCGCAATACCCCAGGCCGTTCGAAACCGCGGCGACGTAATCCATACGATCGACGTATGGATTGAACATTGTGTAAGTACGGTTCTCCCCAATTTTTTCAACGCCGCGATGCAGGTAGCCAATGACGCATTCCAGCCCAAGAACTTTTTCGCCATCCAGCCGCAAAATCACCCGCAGCACGCCATGCGTGGCCGGATGCTGCGGTCCCATGTTGATGACGAGTTCGTTCGCATCAAGATAAGTCTTGTCGGAAGTTTCCAGTTCCGGATGCGAGAGGGTATGCTGTTCGGTCATCGTTCCTACTGCCCGCTTTCAATTCCGAGGTTAATCTGCACCCACTCGTTATCCTGTTGCAAAATGCCGTAGTCCTTGCGCAACGGATATCCTTTCCAGCCTTCGGGCAGCAGAATGCGCTTCAAATCGGGATGTCCCTCAAACTTTATGCCGAACATGTCGTAAACTTCGCGTTCCAGCCAATTGGCCGCCGGCCAGATCGCCACCGAACTCGGCACCGCTTCTCCCTCCAGAATCTGCGTCTTGACGCGAATGCGCTCGTTACGCGAAAACGAGTAAAGCACCCACACGACATCGAACTGCTTCTCGCGCTTGGGATAATGCACCGCGGTGATATCCACGCAGTAATCGAACAGCTCCTCGTTCCGGAGAACTTGCAGAAGCTCGGGAATCAGCAAGCGATCTGCATTCATGTAGTTTTGTCCCGCGTAAGTCAGGGGCTCGATTCCTGATCCGTAGGTCCGCTTCAGCTTCGCAACCATCGGCGAATCCCATGGAACTGGCGTAGGCACCGGAGCTTTGGCCGGAGCGGCCGGCTTTACTGCACCTGGAGCCGCAGGCGCACCCACAGCTGGTTTTGGCGGAGGGGACGAGGCTGGGGGTGTTGCGGGTGAAAGAAGCCTCTCAGGAGACGTTTTCGTTTCGCTCTGCACGGAGCTGGAACCAGTAGCCTTCACTCCATCGGCAACAGCAGGTTGATCCGCCGTCGGTTTCGGAGCACCGTCCGGCGGCGGCGAAGAGGCCGATTTGGTTTCGTCCGGCATAAGTGCGTACGCACAGACCTGCGGCGTGCACGATTACGGAGAGAACGTTAACTTTTATCAGCTTGAGCATGCGGTGTCAACGCGTGAGCGCAAGAAAAATTCGCGAGTTGGCTCGTTCGTCAATCGTCGATATGCGGCTCTGGACGGCTCGTCAATGGACCTTGACCCACGCGTAAAAATCCACAAGATTTCCGTCTGGATCACGAAAGTAAATGGAGCGCGTACCCCAGGGCTGCGTGGCCGGAGTTTTCACCCAATCCTTCACGATGCCGCGCAAACGCGCATATTCTCGATCCACATCGGCCACTTCAAACTCCAGTATCGCGCTCTTGTTTTCTGCCGGCTTTGCCGAGCCGGGAATATATTTCTCCTGGGCGATGGCGGAAAACACCGCCAGCACTCCGCCCCCAGTCGCGAATTCAGCATAGTCACTGCCAGTAGTTTTGGGAGAAATTTGCAAAACGCGGCCGTAAAACTCCAGCAGCCGTTGCACGTTATTTGTAATCAGGCAGGTGTGTCTCAGTGCCGGCTTTTGATCTGTTTCCGCGGCGTCCTTATCCAGCCTTTGCCGCACGGTTCCCGCTTCGGCAGTCGCTAGAATGACGCCGATTACAAGTATAGAGATAGGATGTTTTCTCACGCAGCGCCTTCTCACTCTCCGCAACCTTCTGTCGCGCTAAGAGCGCGATTGCGCCTGATAGCCCTCAATCAGGTCGCGGATGCGTTGCGCATCCTTCTTGCGATGGCCATAACTGGTGATAGGGTCGGTGCCCCCGGACGATTCAATCACAATCACTGACCACAATACGCCAGTGGAAATATGCACCGAGGCTACCTTCGACATTGGAATGGTCTCTTCATTACTGCCAAAAAGGCGGGACTTGATGCGGCTCACTCGTTGCGGACTGACAATGATTTTCGTCGGAAAAATAAAATTGCCTTGCGTCCAGCGGCTTGCAGCAAAGGTCTCGGCCTGCGGTTCAGGAGTGGACGCAGGCGTTATACCCATTCCAGCGCCCCTTTTTGCCAGATCCAGATATAGCCAACCACAAGAATGACAAGAAAGATAAGGACTTCGATGAAACCGAAAAGCCCCAGCGCCTTGAACTTGACCGCCCACGGAAACAGAAAAATCGTTTCCACATCGAAGACCACAAACAAAATCGCAATGATGTAATAGCGAACTGTGTAGCGGCCTCTGGCATTGTCGATGGGATCAATGCCGCACTCGTAAGGCATCAGTTTCGCTTTGCCTGGATTATTCGGCCGCACCAGCTTCGCCGCCAGTAGAGTCAGAGGAAGCAACACCAGGATGACTCCGACGAAGAGAAAAATCGGTACATAATTTTGTGGCATCGAGTGCCCTCGCGGAACTGCAAGCAGGTTATCTTACCGCTGGCGGTCGGCTACTTCAAGCGCGTAAGCCGTGTTAAGTCTTAAACGAAGATAATCGCCAATGCGCCTCTGCCAATCACGCATCTTTGCCGCGTATGCATCCTCCGAAAACGATTCCAACAAGGTTCCCGCATTCGTTCCAAATGCCGTGACCGTGTAGCTCACCGTCACATTGCTCCGCCCCGCATCCAGAGCGTCAACCTTCACGACAATGTGTGCCGCGTGCGAAGCCGAAGCGACCCGCACATATTCGGCTCGATGCGTTTTCCAGTCCGCGCCAACGATTATCCAGATCGCATCGTTGTGGCCCTTCCCTTCCCGAAACACGGTTTCTCGATCGAATACGATGTTTTCGGGGAACACCGGTCGAGGCTCCCATCCTGTCACCCAATCCCGCTCCCCTTCCGGGCTGAAGAGCGGGAATGCAACTTCAGCGTTGCACGCCAACTCAAAGCTTCCGCTGCGGCTGACCTGCCGTGGGGCGCCAAACCCAAGATCTGCTCGCGACATCGCCATACGATTCCTTCCACCCACTCGCTGCCCTGCCTACGTTCTTTCTTCCGCAACCACCCACGCCGCCGCGACGTAGATCAACAAATTTCCCACTTCGTACATCCCATGCAGAAAATGAATAACGATCGCCAGCAGCAAGACCGCCATTAGAAACCAGGCGCCCCGCGCCGCGGTACGCGGATACAGCATCAGAACACTGCCGATAATTTCTCCAAACCCCACCACCAATCGGATCGCGTTCGGCAGGTGTGTGCGGGCGAAAGCGTGCGCGGCGCTCGGCAGAACGAACAAGATCGCTTCAATCAGAATCACTACTCCCAGCGTCCACTGCAGGGCGGTGATCGCACAGTTTCTTCGGGAAGCTGTCATGGTGGCCCTCGAACTTCTTTTACCTATCTTCTTTTTTTATCTTCTTTTTTATTTACCTTCTCTTTTTACTTATCTCCCGCCCGCTTTCGCCCGGGGCGCGCCTTGATTTCCTTCAAGCGATGGCTGGCGCTCGAGTCCAAATCGAATTCGTAAAAGCGTTTCAGCTCCTTAATTCGGTCGAGTGAAGCCTGGCTGAATGGCGTTTTGCCGTCGAAAGAATGAAGCACAATGCCCTCCAGCAGATCGCCCAGCGTCATGTCGTGATACTCGGCGAACGCCTTCAGTATCTTGAGCAGGCGCTTCTCCATGCGCACGCCAGTTTGCACTCGTTCCACCAGCAGCCGGGAATCGTCGACCATGTGTACCAAGGTACCATAGTACATGAGTAATCATCAATAAGGGGCGACGCGTTGGCGGTCTCTCCGATGCCGATTGTTTATAATCACGTTTCGCTCATTTAACGATTTCCCGCGCCGCTTGGCGCAATTTCCGTTTACAAGGACCGCCTTGGCTCTCGACGAAAACATTTACGAACTGCGCCGCCAGAAGCTCAAACAGATCGAAGCTCTGGGGCAGCCCGCCTATCGCAGCAAATACGAATTCACCCACACGATTCCGCAAATCCTGGCGGAATATTCGCCGAAGACCGCCGAGCAACTGGAAAATCCACGCGTCCAGGTTCGTATCGCCGGACGCATCATGGCCATTCGCCTGATGGGCAAGGCCGGGTTCTGTCATCTGCAACAAAGCGGTCAGCGGCTGCAGATTTACGTGAAAAAAGACGACGTCGGAGAAGCCGGGTTTAACCTGTACAAGCTACTCGATGTCGGTGACCATATCGGCGTCAGCGGCTACCTGTTTCGCACCCGCACGGGCGAACTCACCATTCACGTGGAAGAACTGACTTTTCTGAGCAAAGACTTGCTTCCCTTGCCAGCCGGCAAACAGGTCGCATCCGACGAAGCAGGTGCGGAAGCGAAAAAGTTTAACGAACTTGCAGATGTCGAACTTCGCTACCGCCAGCGTTATGTCGATCTGGTGGTGAATCCTGAGGTCCGCGAAGTATTTCTAAAGCGCAGCAAGTTGGTGCAATCGCTGCGGCGCACGATGGAGTCGCACGGCTTCATCGAAGTCGAGACGCCGATGATGCAGCCGATCGCTGGAGGCGCAGTCGCCCGGCCGTTCGTCACGCACCACAACACTCTCGACATGGATCTTTACCTGCGCATCGCGCCTGAGCTTTACCTGAAGCGCCTGATCGTCGGAGGCCTCGATCGTGTCTACGAAATCAACCGCAACTTTCGCAATGAAGGCCTGGGCTGGCGCTGGAATCCCGAGTTCACCATGCTCGAGTACTACCAGGCCTACGCCGATTTCCGAGACATGATCGACCTCACGCAGGAATTGATCACGCAAGCTGCAAAAGATGTAAACGGCAGCACAAAATCAAGGTGGGGAGATCAGGAAATCGATTGGGCCAACTGGAAGCGCATGACCATGCGCGAGGCGATCATTCACTACTGGCCGGATGCCGCAGGACCAAAGCCGGAGATGAGCGATTTCATTTCTCCCGAAGGAGTGAAGAAATTAGTAGAAAGATTCAATAAAGCACATTCACATATCGCCTACGATCCCGCCGAGCCCACCGGAAAAACGATTGCCAGTTTATTCGAAGCCGTCGCAGAAGAACATCTCACCCAGCCCACCATCATCTACGAATTCCCCACCGCCGTCTCGCCGCTCTCCAAGCAAAAACCCGACGAACCGGACTGGACCGAGCGCTTCGAAATCTATGCCGGGCAAATGGAAATCTCTAACGGCTTCAGCGAACTTAACGACCCCGAGGATCAGCGCCGAAGATTCGAAGCACAACTGAAAGAACGCGAGCGCGGAGACGAAGAGGCTCACCAGATGGATGAAGACTACATTCGCGCTCTCTCATATGGGATGCCGCCGACCGGTGGCGTTGGGGTAGGGGTAGATCGTTTGATCATGTTGCTCACTGATTCTCACACCATCCGCGACGTGATTCTGTTTCCTCTTCTGCGCCCGGAAAAAAGCTTAATCCCAGAGGATAGGTCGGAAGACAAGTCAGGAAAGGGAACATAGCACCCAGAAAAACCATAAACCTTCCAGGAGTTCCGGCATCTAAATAACTGGAACCCCGGGATGCACTAGAAAAGGTGCATGGAAGTTCCTATACTTCTGCCCATGTATTTGGGCTCAGTAGTGGCGGCGCTGCCGTAGTGCCCGGAACAAAGGCACTGGGTCGGCAGCGCTTTGCTTTTGAGCCTCAACGTCTATTTCATTCTTTTCCCGTTAGTGCTCGCTGTTCTTTGCGGGTCATACGGCGGCTTGTCCGGGCTGAAGTTCGAGCTCAAATAATCGATCAACGCCTCGCGATCCCCGGGATCGACCACTGCTCCCCACTTAGTCATCTTGTCGACTTCTTTCGTCCAAGCCGCTTTGCTCAGCCGTTGCTGCAGAAGAATTCGCGCCTCGTGGCACTCAGTGCACGCCGCCGTAGCTTTCGCCTGCATCGGACCGGGCGGGAGGTCTGCCGTATAGTTCGCCTGCACTGGCTTCTCAGCTTGAGCATTGAAGGAAGCGCTAATCACGATCAGCGCGATTGTCGCGCAGGCTCCGATGATTCTGCCGAAAACGTGACCCCATTCACCTGCTCGCTCACGCCACATGCACTTTCACCTCGTCGATGGCATTGTAAAGATAGCCGCTAGGATTCCATTGCGGAGTTGCGGGCTGCGTCCGTCCCTGACTATCCGTTGCGCGGGATTGCAGCGTGTAATCCCCCGGCTTCGACGGTGTCCATTCGTAGCTCCACAATCGCCACGCGTAGTGCGATTGTTCACGTCCAAGTTTGGCGGGATTCCAACTCACGCCGCCATCGGTTGAAATGTCCACCTTCACAACATCTGCTTCTCCCGCCCACGC
>Ga0070735_10003849_pt1 | contig 12937 bp, 11 predicted proteins | sample Coa_R1_FD_66443 | JGI IMG/M metagenome (GOLD analysis project Ga0070735, IMG submission 66443) | Surface soil microbial communities from Centralia Pennsylvania, which are recovering from an underground coalmine fire - Coalmine... | ecosystem: Environmental > Terrestrial > Soil > Unclassified ...
GTTCCTCGACGTGTACAGGAGCTTGACATGACGACGTTCGCGGTACTCGGCGACTCGATCTCGGCGGGGCTCGGCGATCCGTCGCTCGGCGGCTGGCCGGCCTTCCTTGCCGCCGCGCTGAATGAAGCGTCACTACACAACCTCGCCGTTCTGGGCGCACTTTCCCCCGATGTGGCACGGGAGCAGTTGCCGGCGGCGGTGGCGCTGCGCCCGGATGTGGCCAGCGTCGTCTGCGGGCTGAACGACACGCTGCGCGGCGGCTTCTCGCCGTCCCGGACTGCCACGGCCCTCGAGGAAACGGTGGCCGGGCTGCGGGCGGCCGGCACCGTGGTGCTCACGATGCGGCTGCCCGACCCTGGCGTGATGCTCGGACTGCCCGCCGCGCTCGCCAGGCCGCTGGCCCGCCGGATGCACGAGGTCAACGACGCGATCGACGACCTCGCCGCACGGTACGGCACCGTGCATTTCGACGCGGCCGCGGACCCGGCCAGCTACGAGCGGCGTAACTGGAGCGTGGACCGCCTCCATCCCAACGAACGCGGCCACCGCCTGATCGCCATCAGGTTCCATTCGCTGCTGGCCGCCTCGGGTTTCCCGGTCGGCCACGCGCCGGACCCGGAGCCCGCCTCACCGCCGCCGACCCGCCGCGCCGAGTTCGCGTGGATGGCCACCAAGGGAACCGCCTGGGTGCTGCGCCGCTCCACGGACCTGGTACCTGGCCTGCTCTATCTGGCCTTCCGTGAGGCCCGGCGTACTCACCGTGAAAGCTGAACGTCTTCATCGAGTCTTCAGGAAACCTGCGGCATAACGTCGGGTTCTCCGAGGTTCCCTTCAAGCCTGGCTGGCAACTATGGCGATGTAACGAACGAGACAACCCAGCGCCAGTAGGGGCACGAGGACCATGAGTGAATACGCGTCATACGGGACCTATCCACCGCCACCGCCGCCACCGCCGCCGGCCAGACACCGGCACCGGCTGATCGTCACTGGCGCGGCGGCCCTGATGATCGGCGCACTGGGCGGAGCGCTGGTCAACGGCGTGCATTTCGGCTCGTCGCGCTCTGGCTCGACGACGGCGACGTCAGCGACGAGCCTGACCGCGAGCGAGATCGCACAGCGGGTCGACCCGGCCCTCGTCGACATCGTCACCACGAACAGCATCGCCGGCACCAAGGCGGCGGGCACCGGGATCGTGCTCACGGCCAACGGTGAGATCCTCACCAACAACCACGTCATTGAGGGTGCGACGTCGATACGGGTCACCGACGTCGGCAATGGCCAGACGTACACGGCCACGGTGGTCGGCTACGACTCCACGTCCGACGTCGCGGTCATCCAGTTGCAGGGTGCGTCCGGGCTGACGACGGCGAGCCTTGGCAACTCCAGCTCGGTCGCGGTAGGCGATGCGGTGACCGCACTCGGCAACGCCCAGGGCAAGGGCGGCACTCCGGCGGTGGCGTCAGGCACCGTGACCGCGCTGAACCAGTCGATCACCGCCTCCGACGAGTCGGCCGCCAGCTCTGAGCAGCTCACCGGCCTGATCCAGAGCAACGCGCCGATCCAGCCCGGCGACTCCGGTGGCGCCCTGGTCAACTCGCACGGCCAGGTCGTGGGCATGAACACCGCGGCCTCGTCCAGCTATCAGTTCCAGTCGACCGGCGGCACGGGCACGCAGGCGTTCTCGATCCCGATCGCCACCGCGGTTACGATCGCCGACCAGATCGAGGCCGGTCACGGCTCATCCACTGTGCACGTGGGAGCGACCGCGTTCCTCGGTGTCGGGATCGACAGCTCGCAGTCCGGCAGCGGAGTTCCCGGGTTCCCGGGTTCTGGCTCTGGCTCTGGTTCTGGTTCGGGCTCCGGTGGCGCGTACCTGAGCTACGTCCAGCCAGGGTCACCCGCCGCGAACCTCGGACTGGCCCAGGGCGACACGATCAGCTCGCTCGGCGGCCAGCAGGTCAGCGGCGGCACCGACGTGAAGCACATCCTGGTCAAGTACCACCCCGGCGACAACATCGCCGTCGGCTGGACCGACGCGAACGGCCAGGCCCACACCGCGACCCTGACCCTCACCAGCGGCCCCGCCGCATAACCTTCCCGGCTCCTTCTTTCCCGCACCCCTGGCTTTCCCGCACCCCTGGCTTTCCCGCACCCCTGGCCCGGTCTGCCTCCCCTGCCGGCGGACCGGGCCAGCTCACGCCCGCACCCACCTGCCCCGCCCGCTCCGATGCGCCCCGCCCCGTTCCTATGCGGCCAGTGCGACCTTGCGACCCGTCGGTACGCACTCGCGCCCGAAATATACGGACATTTCCTGCCAGTCGAGGTACCGACGCGTCGCAAGGATGGGCAGGGCGCATCGGAGAGGGCGGGCGCGAGCGGCAATACCCGCCGCGCGGCCGGATGAATGCGGCAATCAGCCGGGCATAGGCGGCTGGTTGCCACATTCATCCGGGGGATCCAGGCTCTAGCGCGCGTGGATGCGCGGCGTGCTCGTGCGTGAGGGACGGCCGGGGTTCAGCGGGCAGTTGGGGCTGAGGCGAGTGGACCGTAGCACCGTGACCGGCAGCCTGGGGGCCAGCGGCGGGCTGGGCGGCCTCAGCGGAACCAGAACCAGAACCAGAGCCGGACCCGGGCGCGGAGGCATCCCGGCTGGCGGCGGCGACCGCTTCTTCGTAGGCTTCCCGGATCTTCGCGATCTCCCGGTCCGGGTCAAGGAACCAGTTCGTGGACCACAGCCGCCGGTACTGCCAGCCGAGCCGCTCCAGGTGCTCCTGGCGCAGCCGGTCCCGGTCGCGCACCGAACCCGAATCACGATACGACGCGCCGTCGGTCTCCACCGCGAGGATCATCCGGGACGGGTCATCGGGATGCGGTACCGCGAAATCCACCCGGTATCCACCGACGCCGTACTGCGGCACAAGCGTGATGCCGTACTCGGCGAGCCGGGAACGGACCGATTCGGTGAAGGAGTCGGCGACCGCATCCGAGGAAGAGGAGGCGGCCACCGGCGTGCCGCCCGCACCGGCGTACTCCAGGTACTCCGCCAGCATCCGCGCTCCGGCCTTGGTGAGCCGGGCCGGGTCTACGTCGTGCACCGAGAACGAGCTGACCAGGGTGAGCCGTTGCCGGGCCCGGGTCGTAGCGACGTTCAGCCGCCGCTCGCCGCCATCGCGCAGCAGCGGTCCCCACTGGTAGCGCATCCGGCCGTCCGCGTGCTTGCCGTAGCCGACGGACAGGATGATCGCATCCCGCTCGTCACCTTGCACTCGCTCCAGGTTCTTCACGAAGAACGGCTCCGCGGCATCCTCGGTGAAGAACGCCTCCACATCGGACGAGCCAGAAGAGCCGGAACCACCGGACCCCGCGAGCGCCGCGCGCAGCGCGGCGTCGATCCGTTCCGCATGCCGTAGCCCGAGTGCGATCACGCCGAGCGACTCCCCCGGCCGGGTACGGGCGTGCGCGAGCACCAGCTCGACGACCTTGTCGACCTCCGCGCTGACCTCGGAATCCGCCGATGACGGCACGACGACGTGCGTCAGGCAGTCGTCGCGCAGCACGCCGGGAAACGTGGTCAGCGCGCCGCCGTAGATCCGCTCGTTGGAGAAAGCCACCAGGCGCTCGTCCCGCGATCGGTAGTGCCAGGTCAGCGGCGCGGTCGGCAGCAGCGGCGTCAGCGCGTCGAGCAGTGACTCGAACCCGGACCCGAACGAGACCAGCTCGTCGTCCTCTTCGTCCATGGCCTCGGCCGAATCCGCATCGGCGGCCTGCCGGAAGAAGCTGGTCGGCGGCAGCTGCCGGTCGTCACCGGCCACCACCACCTGATGCGCCCTGATCACCGACGGGATCGCGTCGGCGGGCACGATCTGACTCGCCTCGTCGAAGATCACCACGTCGAACAGCCGCGCGGCCGGCAGCACCTGGCTCACCATCAGCGGCGACATCGCCCAGCAGGGCTTCAGCGCGAACAGCACGTCACCGACCTGGTCAAGTAGCCGGCGCAGCGGCAGGTGGCCCCGGCGAAGCGCCGCCTGCTTGCGTATCACCCTCGCCTGCAGCGGATGCCGGTCCTGCGCGTCGCTGGTCATCGACGCCCACGCGGCCCGCACCCGGCCACGGTTCGCGGCCAGGTGCTCCACGTCCCTGGCCTGGAAGTCCGCCGCCAGCTCATCGAGCGCCCCGCCACGTTCGGCCGCGTACCTGGGGTCGCGTTCCCTGATCCGGTCCAGAATCGAGGCATACCAGACGTGGTCGAACGACGCGACGGCCAGGTCGGCATCGGCGCGGCCAAGCGCCAGCTCGTCGAGCAGCGGGTACAGGTCGAACGACCCGAACCGGCCCGCGAGCTCGTACAGTCTGGGCAGCTTCCAGGGCGTGTCCTCATCCTGCGCCAGCGCCCGCACCCAGGGTTCCACGTCCTTTCCGTCGCCGGGAACGATCTCGCGCAGCGCGGCGAGCTGCCGCTCGGTGTCCTCGAAGAGCACCGCCAGCTTGTCGAAGTCGGCGGGCACCCGCGGAGAGCCGGCGCCGCCGATCCGTACCCACTCGGCGAGCTGGTTCGAGGCCGTGGTCAGCGCGGCGTGCAGGTCTTCCAGGGTGGGTTTCGCGGCGCCAAGCCAGAGCGAACGCGCCTGACCGCGCAGCCGCCGCCGCTCCAGCAACCCCGGCGAACCGGACCCAGAGGCGGCGCCGCACGCACGAGCCAGCTCAATCGGCGACGCATCCCATACGTCACTGTCCAGCACGTTCTCGGTAACCCGCACGGCCGCGAACAGCTTCATCGCGAACGCCTGCTCGTCGTAGCCAGTGAGACCCGGCAGGCCGACTGACGCACACGCCTTCCCCACCTGGTGGCCGAACCTCGGCAGCGTCTCGGTTGCCAGCCGCGACGCCAGCGACCAGGCCACCCGCGCATCCGCCGCCGTCCGCACCGCCGCGCCGAACCACGCCGTCGATTCTGGCCGGAGGGCGAACCCGCCGAGATGCGCGAACTCCCGCAGCTCATCGCGCAACGAATCGGCTGTGGCCGCGTCAATCCGCTCCACGGCGGCCAGCCGCACTACCAGCCGCCCGCGCTGCGGCACCCCTAGGAGCGCGGCCTGCACCTGGTACGCGGAAAGCCCCCACGGCTCGTGCGCCTGGTGTAGCGCATCCGCGTGCCGCCGCAGCCGGTGCACCCGGTCCGTCAGCCGCCGCCGCGTCCTGGGTTCCGACTCGCTCGCGGCCGCCTCGGCCAGCGACAGTGTGGCGCCCAGGTCACGGGCTATCCGCAGCCGGTCCCTAGTGCCCTCGTGGATGTCGAGCACGATATCGCCGAGCTCGGCGACGGTAAGCCGCGACAGCACTGCGTCGATCGCCGCCCGCTTCTCCGCGACGAACAGCACCTTGCGCCCGCGCGCGACCAGCGCCGCGATCAGGTTCGCAATCGTCTGCGACTTGCCGGTGCCCGGCGGCCCGTGGATGACCAGCGACTGCCCGTCGAGCACCGCGTCGATCGCGGCCCGCTGCGATGAATCCGCGTCCAGCACCGAGTAGTCCTCGTCAGGCACGTCGGCCAGGGTCACGACCGGCCTGTCCCCGGAAATCGCCTCCTGCGCGTCCGGGTCGCCCGCGATAGCCGCGACCAGGTCGCTGTCCGCGAGCAGGTCACCCGCCGCCTCCATGTCCCGCACCATCGGCAGCTTGGCGTAGGTGAACGTGCCGATGACCCGCCGGTCCACGATCGCGAAGCCGGGCACCTCGGCCGCAGCCCCGGCCATGGTCAGCCGCGCGGCCACGTCGCCGGCTCCGATCCGCTCCACATCCGCGCCGTACACGGTGGCGAGCTTGTGCAGCAGGACGGGGTTGACTTCTTCGTCGTCGTCAAGAGCGAGATCAAAGTCGTCATAACGAGCGCGCGTAGGAGTGATGGTCAGCCCGCGAAGCAGCACGGGCGCCGCCGGCTCCAGGAACAGCTCGTCCCAGCGAGCCATCCCCGTCGCGAGGTAGCCGGCCCTGATGCCGCGTTCCTCCAGCAGTTCGCGCGCCTTGCGGTGGATCGCCTGCATCCGCCGGATCGCGTCAGCTCGGGTGTCCGCACGCTGCGGCCCCGGGAACAGCCTGGTGAGCCGTATCGAGCCGGTAGTCAGGAACCGGTCGAGCATGTCGGGATCCGCCTCGGCGAGGTCGAGGGTCCCCGCCCGCCGGTCCTTGTAATAGAGCAGAGTGTTCCGCCCGCCCAGGTCGGTCAGCGCCGCGATCCACTGCTGCTGCGCCGCCGCCACGAGCGCCTGGCGCCGCGCGTCAACCGTCTCGGTCACCCCGCCCCGCTACCCAGTTCGCCCCCCTTTATCCCCCGCAGCTCGCTCCGCCACGGCGGGAGCTTCGGTCGCCCGCCAAATGTGGAGCCCAAGTCCCCTCGCCCCCTCGCCCCACGCCCGCCGCCCGCCGCCCGCCGCCCGCCGCCAAACGTGGAGCCCAGATACCCATGGGTGGGTGAGCGTAGAGCACAGATGCCCATCGCGGCTCGGGCCGGTGGATGAGCGTGGAGCACACATGCCCATCGGGGCTCAGGCCGGTCGGGCTGCTGCGGCGCGAGCGGTTGGGGCGCTTCGTGCCGCGCCAGGTCTCCGACCTTGGACTGGCCTTGCTGGGAGGCGGAGCGCTCACCGGTAGGGTGGGGTTACATGCGGATCTTTCTCGCCGGGGCCAGCGGGCTGATCGGCGTTCGGCTGGTGCCGCTGCTGGCCGAGGAGGGGCACGAGGTGGCCGGGATGACCCGGACCGCCGCCAAGGCCACGATGCTCGAAGAACTCGGTGCGACACCGGTGGTCTGCGACGTGTACGACGCGGAGGAACTGGCACAGGCGGTCGCGGCGTTCGAGCCGGACGTGGTGATGCATCAGCTGACTGACCTGCCGGATTCGGTCGCGGACATGAGCTCCTATACCGCGCGCAACTCCCGGATGCGGGTCGAGGGCACGCGGAACCTCCTCGCGGCGGCCGCGGCGGCGGGTGCGAGCGGGTTCTACGCACAGAGCATCGCCTGGGAACAGCCGTCCGACGAGGCGAGAGCCGTAACGGCTGAGCACGAACGGATGGTGCTCGGGGCTGGCGGCGTCGTGCTCAGGTACGGCCAGTTCTACGGCCCTGGCACGTTCTACCCGGAGCCGGCCCGGGTGCCGAAGCCGCCGCGCATCCACATCGACGCCGCCGCGGCCCAGACGCTTCCCGCGCTGGAGGCGCCCGGCGGAGTAACGCTGGTCATCGACGACCGGGCGCTGGCCTGAGCCTCGCCCGGGGAGGCTGAGGGTTTCCCAAGAAAGCTTTGCAAAGCTATCTTTGCATTCATGGAGAAACCCCGCCCTGTTACGCATCTGTCCGACCCCCGGGCACTGCGGGCATATGCCCATCCGGTTCGCATGGCGCTGGTAGGGCTGCTGCGCACCGAGGGACCGCTGACCGCCACCAAGGCCGCCGAGCTGCTCGGCGAGTCGTCGGGGACCTGCTCGTTCCACCTGCGCCAGCTCGCCAAGTACGGCCTGGTCGAAGAGGCCGGCGGCGGCACCGGCCGGGAGAAGCCGTGGCAGGCCACGACGATGACCACCTCCTGGTCGTCGGTGACCCGCGACCCAGAGATGGCGGCGGCGACCAGCATGCTGAACACGATCGTCGCTGAGCGGTACTTTGAGCAGCTCGCCACGTGGCTTGAGCGCGGCCAGACGGAGTCGCAGCAGTGGCAGGAAGCGGCACTGTTCGGCGACTTCTTCCTGTACGTCACGGCGGAGGAGCTGACCGAGATCGGCCGCCGGGTTCAGGGCCTGCTTGAGGATTACCGGGAGCGCCAGACCCAGCCGGAGCTGCGGCCGGACGGTGCGCGGCGTGTCACGTTCCTGAAGCTCGCGTTCCCCACAGAGTACGCGTGATCCCGCCGCTGCTTCGGGACCGTGTTTTCCGCCGGTACTGGAGTGCGTCCACGATCTCGCTGTTCGGCGACCAGATCGGCGGCCTCGCGCTGCCGCTGGCCGCGGTGCTGACGCTACGGGCCGGCCCGACGCAGATGGGCTACCTGACCGCGCTGGAGTGGTTGCCGAGCCTGCTGTTCGCGCTGTTCCTCGGTGCCTGGGTGGACCGGCGCGGGCAGCGGCGGCTCACCATGATCTGCGCGGACCTCGGACGGTTCGTGCTGTTCGGCGGCGTGCCGCTGTGCTTCGCGCTGCATGCGCTGTCTATGCCGCTGCTCTACGGCATCGTGTTCGCGGCCGGCACGCTGACCGTGTTCTTCAACGTCTGCGACGGGGCGCTGTTCGTCTCGATCGTGCCACCAGAGCGGTACGTGGACGGGCAGTCGCTCAGCCACGGCAGCCGGGCGTTCTCGTATCTTGGCGGCCCGGCCCTGGGCGGCGTGCTGGTCCAGTTCGTCACGGCGCCGGTCGCCGTGCTCGCCGACGCCGGGTCGTTCCTCGGGTCGGCGTTCTTCCTGAGCCGGATCCGGCCAGCCGAGCCGCCGTCGGCGTCGGCCTCGACGTCGGACGGGTCGGTGCTGGCTGGGGCGCGGTTCGTATTCCGCGACGCGATCGTACGGTCGTCGCTCAGCTCGGTGGCGTTCATCAACTTCTTCAACCTGATGTTCGGCGCGCTCTACCTGCTCTACGGCGTGCGCGTCCTGGGCATCCGGCCGGGCACGCTGGGCCTGCTGCTCGGGGTTGCCGCCGTCGGCGGCCTGCTCGGCGCGGTATGCACCAAGCGGATCGCCGCGCGGATCGGCCTCGGCTGGGCGTACGTCGCCGGGTCCTTCGGCTTCACCGCGCCGGCGCTGCTGTGGCCGCTCGCGCACGGCCCTCGGCCGGCTGTGCTGGTCATGCTGTTCCTGGCGGAGTTCGGCTGCGGGTTCGGCGTCATGGTGCTGGACATCTCGATCGGGTCGATATTCGCCTCCGTGATACCGAACCAGATGCGGTCCCGGGTGACAGGCGCGTTCCAGGCGATGAACTACGGCACCCGGCCGCTGGGCGCGCTGGCCGGCGGCGCACTGGCCACCTCGCTCGGACTGCGCCCTGCCCTGTGGATAGCGACCGCCGGCGGAGTGGCGGCCGCCTGCCTGCTGCTGCGATCGCCACTGCCAAGATTCCGCTTGCCGCACGCGGCGCCGATCCCTGCTGAAGTGCCCCAGGCCGCGGCGTCCACTCCGGCTTCGTTACAGCGGGCGGGACCAGTTCTGGCCGGTCAGGTCCTTGCCGAAGCTGTGATGCTGGTTCTCGCTGTCCAGTGTGAAGCCCGCGCGCTGATAGATGCGCCTGGCGCTGGTCAGCACGTCATTGGTCCACAGCGTGATCCGCGTATAGCCCGCCTGGCGGGCAAAACGGAGCACCTCATCGACGAGGCGGCCGCCGATGCCCAGGCCGCGCGCCCACGGCTCGACCAGCAGGAGCCGGAGCCGCGCCGTGGTGTCGCTATCCCGCACACAGAACACGCATCCGGCGGGCACCCCGTCCACCTCGGCGATCAAGGCCGCCTCTGCGGTCGGATCGAAGTTGTCGACGTATTCGGCAACGATGCGGGCGACCAGCGCCTCGTATGTCAGATCCCAGCCGTACTCCTCGGCGTACAGCGCCCCATTCCGCGCGATCACCCAGCCGAAGTCCCCCGGACGCGGCTCGCGGAGCAGGTAGCCGCGTGGCCGCTTCGTCTCGGTGAGCACGTCGGTGATCGTCCGCATCGCGTCAAGAAGCCTGCTCTGGTCGCCGGGCCGGATGCCGGATAGCAGGTCCGCGATCTGGGAGGCGGCGCGGGTGTCGAGGACACCGATCGCTTCCCGTCCGGCCGGGGTCAAGGCGATCTGTTGACGCCGGGCGTCGGCCGCCGACTTCTGCCTGGTGACCAGGCCGCCGGACTCGAACCTGGTCAGGATCCGGCTGAGGTAGCCCTGATCCAGGTCGATGATCCGGCGCAGGTCGCCGACCTCGGCAGTCTCACGCTGAGCCAGCTCGAACAGCACCCTCGCCTCGGTGACCGAGTAGGCGGTGTCCAGGTACTTGCCGCGGAGCACCCCGATCACGTTCGTGTAGAACCGGTTGAACTCGCGCACCGTACCCACCGCATCGGTCATGGTCATCGCCTCCGCGATATCGTTGACTCAGGCAACAATATCGCTGACTCAGGCAACTAGTCCAGTGCTAGCCGGTCCCGCGGACCGGATTCCCGGCATCTACCGCGAACCGGGCGCACGTCCCGGCATCTCCGTCTGCTGGTTGTGACAACCAGCCGGTGATAGGCGGCTGGTTGCCACAGCCATCCGCGCCCGACTAGCGGGCCGCCTTCTCGGCCGTCTCGTCCCGCCAGAGACCCGGTCAAGCGCGCGCCGACTTGACACGGTGGCCGTCGATGGCAATACTTAGGCAAGTGCCTAAGTATTCGGGGCTCGACCTGATCTTCCATGCGCTCACCGACGCCAGCCGGCGGGCCATGGTGGAGCGGCTGTCCCGCGGCCGGGCCTCGGTCAGCGAGCTGGCCCGACCGTTCTCGATGGCAATGCCGACCGTCGTCCAGCACCTGGGCGTCCTGGAGCAAGCCGGCATCGTCAGCTCCGAGAAGAACGGCCGGGTCCGCACGTACCAGCTGGTACCAGGCGCGCTGGATACCGCCACCGCGTGGATGGGCCTGCAGCGGCTGCCGGCGGAACGCAGGCTTGACCGGCTAGGCCGGTTTCTAGCCGACCTTGAGCAAGACGGGACGACACAGGAGAAGGAGACATGACATGACCGACACCATTGAGCGCAGCGAGCAGCACGCGACGTTCGTCATCGAACGCGTCTATCCGGTGCCGGTAGCGCAGGTGTGGCATGCGCACGCCGACGCTGACGCGCGCCAGCGGTGGTTCAACGGAGGCGAGGCCTTCAGCTACGACGAGAAGTCGCACGACTTCCGGGTCGGCGGGCAGACTACCGAGGAGGGCCAGTGGCACGGCGGTCCGCGTTCGCGGTTCTGCGCGACCTATACGGACATCATCGAGCCACGGCGGATCGTGTTCAGCTACGACATGTGGAACGACGGCAGGCACCTGTCCACGTCGCTAACCACGATCACGCTTGAGGCCGACGGCCCCGACCGGACTCGGCTGACCTACACCGAGCAGGGTGTGCATTTCGACGGGCTCGACAGCGTCGAAGGCCGGGAGGAAGGCACCAGGAGCATCCTCGACCAACTCGGCGCATACCTCGAGAAGGAGGCACAATGACCGCGGTGACCGCACAGATGTCGGTATCCGCCGACGGTTTCTATGCTGGGCCACTGCACAGCGACCCGTCCGACTGGATAGGCAGTCCTGAGGCGCTCGGCTTCTTCCGCGTCACCAGGTGGGTGATCGACGCGGAGGCATGGCGGCAGCGCCTGGGTTTCACGGGCGGCAACCGCAACACCAACTCGGACATCATCGCCGAGACCTATGACGCGGCCGGCGCGTACGTGATGGGGCGGCGGATGGCCGACGGCGGCGAGATCCCGTGGGGTGACGAGCCGCCGTTCCGCGCACCGGTATTCGTCGTCACGCACCGGGCCCGGCAGACGCTGCAAAGACAGGGCGGGACCAGCTTCACATACGTGACCGACGGCGTGCGAAGCGCCGTCGAGCAGGCCCGCGCCGCGGCGAACGGCAGGAATGTCGCCGTCGCGGGCGGGGGCACGCTGGTCCGCGAGGTGCTCCGGCTCGGCCTGCTTGATGAGCTGGAGCTGCACATCGCGCCGGTCATCCTCGGTGACGGCCTGCGCCTGCTCACGCCGGACCTCGGCCTGGACCGGGAAGACATCGAGCTTACGCCGGAGCGCGTGATCTCGACCGAGGACGTCACGCACATCCGCTACAAGGTCGTCGGCCGGCGTCCGCTCGTCACCGATAACAGGGGCCGTGACGAGCAGTGAGTGTCGGACCCAGGTCACGAGCGTAGGCGCGGTGGCGGCCCGCGGGCCGCTGCTAAACCTGCGTCGTCACCCGGTGGCGGGTTCACTCCGCGAAGGGCGCGGCGGTGTCGGGGACGTCTACCGAGTAGGCGCGAAGCACCTCCAGCGGAACGATTTCCAAGGCGCGCTGGTGGGTGGACGCGAGCACGACTGGCGCGGCGGCGCCGTCACGGTGCGCACGCAGCCAGTTCATCGCAGTGACGCACCACCGGTCGCCGGGCACCAGCCCTGGGAAATCGAAGCGCGGCATCGGAGTCGACAGATCGTTGCCGATGCCGCGCTGGTGCTCGAGGAACTCAGCGGTCATCACGGCGCAGATGGTGTGGCTGCCCTGGTCCTCCGGGCCTGTGTTGCAGCACCCGTCACGGTAGAACCCGGTAAGCGGGTCGGTACCGCACGGTTCTAGTTCGCCGGCCAGTACGTTGCGCGGAGTGCCTCCGGGGCTGTCCATGGCAGCAACTTAACGCAGCCTTCACTGGCGCTCAACAGACGTTGCCTACTGTCAGCGACGAGGGGCGGGGCGCCGGGAACGGTGGGCAGTGACAATGCCGCTAAGCTGCCTACCGGTCCCGGTGATGTCAGGCGAGCGCGCGGCCGTTATGCGAAAATCGTGTCTGTGAACATCCTTGACATCCCGGTGAAGACCCTGGCCGGGCAGGAGTCTTCGCTCGGCTCGCAGACCGGCAAGACGATGCTCGTGGTCAACGTGGCATCCAAATGCGGACTCACCCCGCAGTACACGGCGCTGGAAGAACTCCACGAGCGGCTCGCGCCGCGTGGTTTCGCGGTTGTCGGGTTCCCGTGCAACCAGTTCGGCGGCCAGGAGCCTGGGACGGCGGAGGAAATCGCGGAGTTCTGCTCGGCCACGTACGGCATCACGTTCCCGATGTTTGAGAAGATCGAGGTCAACGGCCCGGGACGGCACCCTATCTATGACGTGCTGACCGCGGTCCCTGACGGCGACGGCGAAGCCGGCGACATCCAGTGGAACTTCGAGAAGTTCCTG
>Ga0070735_10003850_pt1 | contig 12936 bp, 12 predicted proteins | sample Coa_R1_FD_66443 | JGI IMG/M metagenome (GOLD analysis project Ga0070735, IMG submission 66443) | Surface soil microbial communities from Centralia Pennsylvania, which are recovering from an underground coalmine fire - Coalmine... | ecosystem: Environmental > Terrestrial > Soil > Unclassified ...
GCTGGGTTATGGCCCGCGTACCCCAATTTGGATCAGCTAGTCGGAACCATCGCAGCAATCAACTTCGGCCTGCTCATCTTCAACATCATTCCCATATACCCGCTGGATGGTGGCCAGATTCTTCGCTCTTTGCTTTGGTTCGTGATGGGCCGGGCACGTAGCCTGATGACGGCGGCCGTCATCGGTATCCTCGGCTCGATCGGCTTTATCTTTTTGGCGATCAGGGCTGAAGACATCTGGCTGGGTGCAATCTCGCTTTTCGTGCTGATGACTTCGTGGTCCGGACTGCAGCAAGCTCGAGCTCTTACGCAGTTTGCGAAACTACCGCGTCGCGAAAATTTCGCTTGTCCTGTCTGCAAAGCTTCTCCGCCGATAGGAGATTACTGGAGATGCTCGAAGTGTGGTCAGCCGTTCGATACATTTCAAACCGCGGGGGTATGTCCACATTGCGGATCGCGGCTTGACCAAACGCGCTGCCTCGATTGTGGCAACGTTCGCCCGATTCATGAGTGGAGCGTGCCTGTGATCGCGGGCACCCAGCGATCTTGATTTCGATCTAGAAAGTTACCCGTACGCCGATCTGTGCTGCGAATGGAATTCCGACCGTTGTTCCCGGTCCAAAGAAATCCCCCAGCCCGCCTTCGGGAATCTCAAGCTGTTTGAGGCTTGTGATAGGCGCTGTTTGCGAGCAGTCAGCGTTCGTACAGATGAGCGTCAAGTTGGTAACGCCTTGCGCGTTCGGCTGCATCTGCGCCGCAGGAACCGGAAGCTGGGCGACATTCACTGCAAAGTTTGCGCCGGGATTGTTGCGGTTGAAGAGGTTGAAGAACTCGATGAATGGATCGATCTGCCACCGCTCATTCACCTTGATGGGACGCGTGACGCGCAGGTCGGATTGAATGTAAGGGGTGCCGCGAAATTCATCGAGGCTGGTGTACATGCCATTGACGTAGATTCGGTCAGTGTTGTCGGCGTTCGTAATCGTGATGGGTCTCGCGCTTTCGATCTGATTAATGGTGCTCAGTTCGAAGCCGCCGGGAATGTGCACGATTCCGGCCAGGACGATGCGGTGACGCACGTCTTCGCCGGAGGGTCCGTAATCGCCTTGTCCAAAGGCATTCAGGAACCCAGCATTCGGCGTTCCGGGCTCATTGGGGCACACGCCATCGACGTAGTCGAATAACTCTCCCAGCAGGCATCCCCAGGTTTGTGCTTTGGAAAGAGTGTAGTTCGCCACCAGGCTAAAGCGGTGCGTGTTGCCTTGAAGGTGGAGCATCAATCCGTTGTAGCTGGAGCGATTGTCGGATGCGAACAGATTGATATTGGGCACCACATTCGTCTGATCGGTTGAATAGTCCGGATCGCTCGCGGGAATGAGCGGAGTGAGAAGATTGGCGCCACCGGCGTAGGGAAAGCCGCGATAGCCGTGATTGCCCTGCTCGTGCACGAAGTCGGCGCTCACCAGCCAACGCTCGTTGAGAGCGTGCTGAATTCCTCCAGTAGAGTGGATCGAGTACGGAGTTTTGTAGGGCGAGCCGATCAAATTGCCGGTAGCCGCTGCGCCACCCATCAGGCAGCCTGAGCCTGAGAGCGCGTAAGTTCCCGGACCCCCAACAAGGCTGCAGGTTCCCGTCGCGAAGTTCGAGTTGTTCACACCCTGAAATGCGGTCGCCCATCCATTCTGGGCCAAATCGTCGTAGTAAAGACCGAAGCCGGCGCGAATCACAGTTTTTCCGCCAGTGCCGGGGGAATAGGCAACTCCGAGGCGAGGTGCGATTTGTTTGCGATAATCCTGAGGAACGCTGGGCGAGATCGGAATCTGTAAAGCGTTCGCTGTAATAAATGCTGCATTCTCCTGCTGGCTGCGTCCCGAACCGGTGAACAACCCCCACGTTGTTTGATAACGCAAACCGTAGTTGAATGTAAGTTGATGCGTGATTCGCCAGGAATCCTCCGCGTAGAGCCCGAGGCGCTGCACGTTCTGCGAGAAGCTGCCATCGCCCGCTGGAGTAGTGGAAGCGCCGGCGGCGTAATCGATAGGAAACTGTGCCGGATCTGACACGTAGAAAGTCGGATTTTCAGGGAACTGATAAAGAGTTTCTGCGTTGCCAGGAAATGCGCCGCTCAACACCGGTTCGTGAATAAAATCCACGCCAAACTTGAGGGCATGATCGCGTATCACATGACTGAGGTCGTAACGGAATTGATATTTGTCCTGATTGCGGAGGTCGGGAAAGAGTGTGATCGGCGTGGCGAATTGATTATCGCCGTAAGTCTCGAAGCCGGAGACAGTCAGTGCGGTCGAACTAAATGGGAAGGCTAGCGCAAAGCCGAGATCGGAATTTCGGGTCTGCGTGAGATGGAGCAAGCTGGCGTCGAAAACAAGAGTACCCAGCCAGTTCGGATCGAAGGCATAGGTGTTACTTAGGGCCACATTCCAATAGTTGTTATGCGTCAGGAGTCCGGTGGAAGGCAATGTGGCTTGCTGCACCAGTGCATTGTGCGTGGTGTAGGCGTCAGACGATGCGCGCAAGAACCAATTCGATTTCGATGATTGGGCCCAGTCAAAACGAAGCGAACTCAAAAAATCACGAAAAGGAATCGGAACTGTAGCTGGCACAGAGATGGAAGGGACACCGGGAATCAATCCGTCGGAAGCAAGTTGTGCAAGCGCGTCGAATTGCGTGGTGCTAGCCGGGCTGTAAGCAATGCTCGCATCTTCATGCACCGCTTCAAATGATGTGAAAAACCATACTTTCCCTTTTGCGATCGGGCCACCAATAGTTCCGACGTAATTCTGGCGAGAGAAAGGCTGCTTCGGATTATTGACGCAGCCCATGTCGGTGCAAGTCTGAGACGGATTTTCGATTGGAAAACGCGCATTTAACGCAGCGGCGCGCTCGTAGAAGGCGGCGTCGCCGTGCCAATCGTTGGTGCCATGCCTGGTGGTGATAATGACGGAGCCGGCAGTAGTCCATCCCGTATCGGCGTCTTCGTTCGACGTACGTACTGCGAATTCTTGAATCGCGTCTGGAGAAAAATTCTGCAGGAAGCCACCGATCCAGTCGTCAGAATTGTCGGCGCCATCGACCGATAATTCATTGTTCAGTCCAGAACTTCCTCCAGTAGAGACTGCGGTAATTCGAGCCTTAGTGGGATCGGAAGGTTCGACCGGTTCGGTTCCGGGCACAAGGTATGCGATGTTGGCGAAACTCCGGGCCGGTAGCGGCATAGTTTCGAGGTCTTGGGTGCCAACAACGCCTCCCCGCACTGCGCTCGTGCTATCAATCGGCTCAGTAGTGATTGAAGAGGTTGTGCTCTGGACGCCCACGGTTTCTTGAACAGCCGCGGGTTTTAGCGTGACCGAAATATCGTGCACGTTGGCGACGGCGACCGTCACCTCAGATTCGGCGGTGGTAAATCCTGCGGCACTTACTTCCACAATGTACGTGCCTGGTGGGAGGTCGTCGAGACGAAACTCTCCACGGTCTTCGCTCTTAGCGGTGCGTTGCTGGGACGATCCCGATAACCGGGCAACGACCCGGGCGGAAGCGATGCGGGCGCCGGAAAGATCCTGCACAGTTCCACGCAAAGATCCGCGCGGATTTTGGGCGCTGAGAGTAACTGTGAACAGACAAGCGAAGGCGAACGCCACAGCGGCCGGCAGGGATTGGCGGAGATTTCTCTTCATTCTAGAAATTCGATTGGAACCGCGGATCAGATTTCCTTAGGACAAGGTAGGGTAGAGTGGTCCGACCAGTAACTACCAGAGGCAGTAGAACGCGCTCAGCTAAACGGGCGTAAAAGGCAGAGCTTTCCCGCGGCAGCCGCAGTGTAAGTTCCGACTAAGAGAGAAAGTTCCGAACCTACTTCCCTGCATAGGTCTTAGCGGACCCGATGCCCGAACATTTATCGAAGCCGACGCCACACTCCGAGCTGCCTTGAGTGATGTCGTTGAAATCGTCTGCGTACTGTGTCGGATTCGCAAGTTCGTTATACATTTTCGTCAGTTCGGCTACGCTTCCTTTGGCTTTATGTCCGGCCGCGTTTACGATTCCCGCGAAAGTTGGCGAGGCCCAACTCGTGCCGCCAACGGAATACCATGCTCCGTCAAGATAAATCGGAGCGCAGCAGAAATCCGAAGCCACGTCAGGATAGCCGCGATGGGTGCCTACAACATTTGCCACGCCATTCTGATAGGCGGGGCGTGGCTCATAAGGGCTCAGGTCGCCGCCTCCGCCGCCGCTGTAATAAACTTCGTCGACAAAGTTGCCGTTCTGAGAGCGATTAAAATATGTGCCGCCAACTGCGACGACGTTCGGCGATGCGCCGGGATAAATGCTCACCCCCAAACCGCTATCGCCTGCGGCCGCAAAGAAAACAACTTTGTTGTTCGTGAAATATTTATCCCACGACAGTTCCTGGCTTTGCTCGGGATCACCCCAACTCATGCTGACTACGCCTCCGCCGGCCTCGGCTACGAGCTTCGCGGCGAGTAGCACGCCCTGCCACGTCGGATCGGTATTTTCTTGCACGGTCTCAACCAGATAGAGCTTGGCTTGCGGGGCCATCGCGTGCGCCCATTCGATGTCGAGCGCTTCTTCGGTCTCCCAGCCAGAATAAACGGGCGGCTTCTTGCTGCCCGGCCAGGTTACGGTGAAATCGGCGGAAGGAATTCCGTAATAACTCGAGAAAGCGGCTAAGTCCGATGCGGCACTGGGATAATCGCCGGCATCGACAATAGCGATCGCGCCCCATCCGCCCGTGGGGACGGCAGTGCTGGTGGAAACAGGACAACCCGCCGGTCCGCTAACCAATTGATACACGCATGCGACCGATCCGGGCGTCTCGACGCCCGAAGGTGGTTGTGGTGCAGGCTGATCGGAATCTACATAGAAATAATTTGTGTGATGGCGCCCGGGATGGGGAATGCTGGATTCGGGATAGATGATTCTGTGGCCGTTGAAAACTGTCTCCAGTGTTTGGGCCGTGGCCGGCACGGGGGTAACTGCGAAGAGGATGCCTACCACTAAGATAGTCAATGCGAGCACCTTGAGTATTCCGGACGAATGCGTCATTCCTGGCTCCTGGTAAGGCTTTTGGCGTGCATCGGGCATTGTACCGCAAAATTGAGAAAAGTCAGTCCGACCACGCCGTCGGCTTACGATCCCAGCGATGATGCTTCAGTTCTTTCAGCAACGCAGATTCAAGTCCGCCGGCGTCGCTGGCCGCGATATTTTCTTTAACGTGTTTTGCATCGCGCATGCCGACGATGGTTGTGCTGACGGCCGGATGAGACAGGACGAATCGCAGGGCCATTTCTGGAAGAGTCATTCCCGCCGGCACGATTTTCTTCAGCTTCTCAACCCGCTCAATGGTAGGACGAAGATTCTCTGGGCCAAAATATCCTGAGCGCCAATCGTCCTTGGGGAAGCTAGTCTCCGTTGTCATCTTGCCGCCGAGGCTGCCTTCGTCAAGAGGCACTCGAGCGATGACTCCGATATTGAGCTCCTGGCAAAGCGGAAACAATTCATCTTCCGGAGCTTGATCGAAGATGTTATAGATCACCTGCACTACGTCAACGAGACCAGTGTGGAGGGCCTTGATGCCGTTTTCCGGTTCCCAGCGGTTAAGGCTCAGGCCGAAATATTTGATCCAGCCGCCGTCTTTGAGCTTCTCGATGGTGGAGCGGAAGTTGCGATCGTCGGTCCAACTGTCATCCCAAACATGGAACTGAAGCACATCGATAGAATCGACGCGTAACTTCTTGCGAATCAGATCGGCATATTTAAGAACATGGTCGGGCGGAAACACGTCCTCGTATTTGTAGCTGGGCAGCGCCGGCCATTTGTCGTTTTTCGGGGGAATTTTAGACGCAGCATAAAGGCGCTTCTTGGTATTCCGCGCCATGATCTCGCCCAGCAGACCGTCGCTCTTGCCCTCGCCATAGGCCCAAGCTGTATCAAAGAAGTTGCATCCGGAATCGATGGAGAGCTGTAGGGAATCGAGAGATTGTTTATCGTCCGAGCCACTCCAGCCACTCATGCCCCAAAGGCCGTACGAGATATCACAGGTTTCGAAACCGGTGCGCCCCAACTTGCGGTATTTCATGAAGGCTTTCCTTGTTGGAATTATGAATTGAACGGCAGAACAAACATCGTAGCAGCTTTGGTAAAAGCGAACTTGCAACCGGGCCGGAGCGAAATCGAGATTCTGTTTTTTCGATGGAGATTATCGAGATTTTGCCGCCTCAGCAAGCCTCCGGGATGTTTCAATAGTAGGTAAGAACAAAAGATTCCGGAGGTCCCCTAAATGAAGCCCGAACATCCTACGTCTCAACGAACTCGTTATGATGAAGAAATGCGAACGGTTTCGGCAACTCGTCTTGTCGATGAAAAAATTTCCGACGATTCCGGCACCGAAGCCAAGGCGGCGGATAAAGCCCTCGCGCCCGCAGGGTTGAAAAATCCGTTCTGGAAGTAATTTTTTTGCCTTCTGAGCGGCCTGCTAGCGCGTCACAGGGCAAGCGCAAAGTCGACCAAACGCAGGGCCTGGCCTACCGTAAGATTGGCAACGATAAGCAAGGTCGCAGCGCGAACGGTAACGCTGACATTTCGTGAAGGGCAGGCTGCAGCTGGGAGTCCCGGCACGGCTCAAGCGTGATAACGAATGGCAGCGCGCTCTTCTCGAAGCCCGGTTTTTGCAGCACCGAATCAATGTTTAGTTGATGTGCGGAAAGAATTGAAGCCAGCCCGGCAATAATGCCGGGCTGATCTTTTACCCAGAACCGCAAATACCAAGGGGTTTCAAAATCGCAGTTCACCTTGGGCGATATCAGATGCAGCGCATGATTGCGGCGCCCTCCCGCCGAAAGCCCGTCTGCCACAGAGATCAAGTCTGAAACTACGGCCACTGCGGTGGGATCGCCGCCGGCTCCAGCACCGAGGAAGGCGATGTCCCCGCCATATTGTCCCGAGGTGAGAACCAAGTTTAGATTCCTCTGAACCCTTCCAAAGGGTGATGATGCGGGAACGAGGCTGGGGCCAACCTCTGCGAACAGAGTTGTTTCCTTCAGATCTGCGCGCGAGATTTGACGGATCGTACAGCCTAAGTCGGCTGCATAGTCAAAGTCGACGGCATCGATGGAGCGTATGGTGCGGGCGCGAATGTTATCGGGCTCAACATGAACATGCAGACCGGCGAGCGCGAGAATTGCCAGTTTGGCGCGGGCATCTCCGCCGTCAAGATCCTCGCTCGCATCAGCTTCGGCGTAGCCTCGGGCTTGCGCCTCTTCGAGTGCGTCGCCGAATGGAACGCGTTCGGCCTCGATGCGGCTCAGGATGAAGTTGCAAGTGCCGTTAAGAATGCTCGCGATGCCATGTAGCCGGTCACCAGAAAGACCGGTCCGCAGAGCTGGAAGAACGGGCACACCTCCCGCCACCGATGCTCCATATTCAAGCTGACAGCCATTTTCATTCGCGAGTTGCAGCAACTCCGGACCATGCCGGGCGATGAGCTGTTTGTTGGCCGTGACGACCGACTTTCCGGCGGCAAGCGCCGCGCGCACCAATTCTCCGGCGGGTGAAAGTCCTCCAATAAGCTCGACGACGATTTCCGCATCGGAGTTGATGACGTCGCTGAACTGTTCGGTCCAAACCACATTGGCCGGCACCCAGGGCTGTTTCTTGCGCGCGACATTCCGATTGCATATCTGGGTAAGTTGAAGGGCGCCATCCGAGCGCCCACAGAGGATCTTGGCGACTGCCCGCCCCACCGTGCCGAAGCCGACCAGAGCGACCCGCGCATTTGTCCGCGCCGGAGAGTCTGGCTGTTTATCTCGCGATGCCTTTGCCAAGTTTATTCTCGAAGATGCTCCCATAATACGTGTGAGCTGGATCAAGTGCGAAGCGCAAAGAACAGATGTGCGAAATCCAAAGCGACAGGCTTCTCGAAAGGAGAAATTGCAGTTCGATCGGGCCGGGCGGCATGCAAAACAAATTCCGCATCAAAAATTGGTAATATGGTTCGATCCCGTTGCAATCGAGGCCCGGCCTTTCTGCGAGGAATCATAGCGGAACCTTTATTGACGCGCCTTTCCATGCCGAGCGCTACGGTCCGCCACTACGCCCGGTAAGGGGAGGAGAATGGATGATTGGAAAGTTCGCGAATGTACTGGCGTTGCTGAGCTCGATGGTGCTGATGGGAGCGCGTGGAGTTTCTCAGACCGCACCCGCCGACCAGACACCGGCTCCAGCTCCTTCTGCCCAACAACCTGCCGCCGCACAACAACCCGCTGCCCAGCAGCCTGATACGGGCCAGGAACCCACCGAAGAAACTTCACCACGGCGAAGAGTCAGACCTCGTACTTACAGGCCGTGGTCCTTCAATGCAGGTCTGGGCGCAAACTTAGATAGCGGAACAACCAAGACCTTCGTTCGCGGCGGAGGCTATGACGGGACGGTCGGGGCAGCTCGCAATGCGAGTAAATATCTGGGTCTTCGCGGTGACTTCCTTTTTGCTGATCTTCCCTTGCGCCAGTCTTCCCTGGCATTGGCGCAGGCGCAGAGCGCCACGAGTTATCTCTTTGCCGTCACGCTGGGCCCCGTCATTAATATCCCCGCGACGAAAGACTGGGGTGGATACATTGTCTTCGGTCCCGGTTACTACCGGCGCTTCGGGACTCTGAGCGGCGATACGGCAATTCCCGGATCGACGTGTAATGCGTTCTATAAGTGGTGGGATGGCTGCCCGAATGTCAGCATTCCGCTCAGCGGCAACTTTATACATTCCAGCCAGAATGATTTCGGATACAACATCGGCGCGGGCATCACACGAAAAATGCCCAGTGGAGTGGAGCTCTATGCGGAGTTCCGGCTGATGCATGGATCGGCCAACGGAACCACGACCGATGTAAGGCCAATCACAGTTGGCGTGCGCTGGTAGCGGGCATTATTCCGGGTTCGTTCGGTAACTCCACAAATCTCCAGCGCGCTGCTGCAGTTGGACGAACGAGGACGCTGCGACGGGCTGCGAGATTGAGTCGTTCGAGTTGGTTTGTTCCAATGCCTCTTGCACGATGTGGTGCGCCGGCGCCAGCGAGCACGCGGGGTCGGTTGCGGTAACATCGCCTGCCAGGAGCAATGCCTGGCAGCGGCATCCCCCGAAATCCTCGGTCCGGCGTTCGCAGCTACGGCACGGTTCCGGCATCCATTCTTCGCCACGAAATTTCTGGAAAGAATCCGAGTCCCGCCAAATTTCTTCCAGTGTCTTCTCGCGAACGTTCTCAAAACTAAGGTCGGGAATGATTTCTGCGGCGTGGCAGGGAAGGACTTTACCAGACGGATTAATGAGCATTAGCTTCCGCCCCCATCCGCCCATGCAGGCTTTCGGATACCGGGCGTAATAATCGGGGACAACCGAATCGATACGAATACGTCCGGCTAATCGCCTTTCTGCGGCCGCAACAATTTCGACTGCTTTATCAACCTGTGCTCGAGTAGGAATCAACGCTGCGCGATTGCGGAGCGCCCAGCCGTAGTATTGCGTGTGAGCGATTTCCATGCGCTCGGGTGAAAGTTGCTCGATGAAGGCGATCATTTCTTCGAGGTGATCGATGTTCTGCCGGTGAATGACCAGATTCACCGTGAATGCGATCTCATATTGGCGGATCAGCCGCGATAGTTCGATCTTGTGAGCGTGCGCCTTGGCTCCGGCGATCCAGTTGGCGGCGTCTTCGCGCGAATCCTGAAAACTGATCTGGATGTGATCGAGTCCGGCCCCTACGAGGGATTTTAGCCGTGGCTCGCTCAGCCCGATGCCGGACGTGATGAGGTTGGTGTAAAGACCTGCGGCCCGCGCGGCGGCGACAAGTTCGGTTAAGTCTGCACGCGCTAACGGTTCGCCTCCCGTGAAGTGGGCGTGGAGCATTCCCAGCGTGCCTGCCTGACGAAAAACGTCCGTCCACTCGGACGTGGACAACTCCGTATTGACCGCCGCGAGTTGTTCAGGATTCGAGCAGTAAACGCAGTGCAGCGGGCAGCGGTGCGTAACTTCGGCAATGAGCGCGAGAGGGTTGGGAATCATCGATGGTCGAGTCTGGAGCTATTCGGCCTTTACTAAGAATACAGTTTTTCTTTTGGTTGTTCCCCCGTCGCCCGGAACCTGTACTCATTGTTGACATAATTGTTACCGTGAGTAACAATCTTATACGTGTATAAAGTCGTCACGACGAGGTCGTTTGCCAGGGCTTTTTCGCGGCTTCCGCTGAATTGGCAAAGGCGAATCGTGGCAAAGATCCGAGACATCGCGGTCGATCCTTACGCCCAGCATAATAATGTTACCAAGCTGCAAGGGCGCAATGGCTATCGGCTTCGGGTCGGCGACTGGCGAGTGATATACGAGTTACACAACGATCGCCTGGAATTATGGGTGCTAGACGTCGGACCTCGAGGAGGAATCTACTGATGCGCATCGAAACCATTACCCGCGAAGGCCGGGAGTTCGCTGTAATTCCCGTGGACGAACTGCAGAAGCTCATTGATGACGCAGAAATGCTTGCCGATGTAAGAGCGTACGATGCCGCCAAAGCTCGTCTTGAGGCAGGCGAGGATGAACTCGTACCGTTGGAAATCACCGAACGCAGGCTGCGGGGCGAGGCACCGCTGCGGATTTGGCGCGAATATAGGAAACTCACCCAGGAACGGTTGGCCCGGAAGTCGAAAGTGTCCCGCGCTCTCATAGCAGCCATTGAGACTAAACGTAAGGCGGGATCTGTGAGCACATGGAAAAGGCTGGGCGCAGTGCTGGGCGTGAGTTGGGAGCAGTTGACGTAGCTGTTCCTGGTGAAGCGCCACTAAACTTCGGATATTAGGTCAATAATCGACGATCCTCTTCTTCTGCAACTGCTCCAGAAACACTCCGATGTCGGATCGAATCTTGGCGGGGTCGGCGTCGTCGAACTGCTTTTGCAACTGGGCGATGATCTCACCAAACGTGCGTTGACCGTCGCAACGCTCGAGCACCTGACGGCCCGTTCCTTGCAGCTTGATCGCGCCCTCGGGGAATAGGATCACGCGGTCTTCTTCCGTGCCTCCCCAACGGCAACCGGCGGCGAGGCGAGGCTGGCTGGAATCATCAGGTGTGGCCACTATCTGCCCTCGATTTGAAATGCGCCCGGCGGCGGCCATCCCGGCTGGACATAGGCGAAATAGAGGGCATCGAGTTGTGCCCAAAGGATATCGCACTTATCGCGCAGGGCTTGCATCGCCAATTCCTGCTCGCCACGCGTTTTAGCGTTCTCGTAGACGTAGTTCACCGCGAATTGAGAATCTTCCGGAGCTTGATAGAGCCGTGCCTCAAAGTAATCCAAGCCGCCGGCCAGCCACGGATAGTATTGCCGCAGCTTTTCCACCCGCAGCGTAATCAACCGCGTGGAAAACAATTCCGTGAGGGAGGAAGCGACCGCTTCTAAAAGAGAACGACTGCGAACGATGTTGAGATATTCATTCACGGCGAAGCGAGTAGCGGGCAGAATGCCCTTGCCCGCGCGCACCTGCCCCGCGTCCAAACCGGTTGCTTCCGCCAGCTTTATCCAGCGCTTGATGCCGCCTTCGCTGGTCGCATCACCATCGTGATCGACGACACGCTTGCGCCAGGCTCGGCGAAAAACCGGATCAGGACCCCGGGAAAGAATGATCGAATCCTTGATCGGAATGATGCTCTGATAGTAATAGCGGTTCAGCGCCCAGGCCTGCAGTTGGCCACGGCTCAGCTTGCCCTCGTGCATCAATTGATGAAACGGATGCTTGTGGTGGTAGCGCTCCTCGCCGATGGCTTGAAATTGAGCACGCAATCCGTCGAGGGAGATTAATGTCGCGCCTTCAGGAGCCATTCCTATAGGGTGAACTGCCATCCATCCTCCGCGATTTCCCAACCTGCGCTCCGCACCTGGTGAGATTGAGGGCTTGCCTCGTCCAGCATGGGATTGGTGTTGTTGATGTGTACAAATATTTTACGCGGGCGGCGAAGTCCCGCCAACCTGACCAGAGTTTCTTCGACTGGTATGTGGCCCATCTGTCGGGCGGTCTGACCATCTCCCTGCACACGAATCAGTTCGTCGTCACTCCAGAATGTGCCGTCGAAGAGAAGCAGATCGCTGTTCTCAAGTTCGTAAAGGAGCGCATTATCCAGCGCCGGAACGGCAGGCAGATAGGCAAGCCGCGGGTGCGCCTTTGAAGCCGGCTCGCGCGATTCGACGAAAAGTCCGAGCGACGCTTCGGACTGTGCCAGTTGTGAGCGGCGGCCGGCTCTTACATAGGCGGGATAGTGCTCGTTCAACGACCAGGCCAGACCCGTTAAGCCGGAATCTTCGCCCTGCGGGTTGCATACGGGAAACTGCTGCCCAGGCTTAAAGTCAGTCCACGTGACTTGACTTTGAACTCGCTGCAGCATCGCGAACATAGAATTATCCTCTCGAAGAATGCAGCGAACGGAAGCGGTGGCATGAACGCGAAAGGGCTGGAGCTCGCGCAGCAGGAGAAGTCCGAGAACGTGGTCGACATCGGCGTTCGCAAGTACGACGCCCGAAATCGGCGACTGGCGCAGGCCTTCGCGGGGATGCAGTTCGCGATTGGCTTCGATCTGGCTGCGCAGGTCAGGAGACGCACCCAAAAGAAACCATGAGCGTCCATCTTGTGAGATAGCCACCTGCGCCTGCGTGCGCGGTTTGCCATGGAAAGTACCGGCCCTTAAAGCGTGGCAGTTTGCGCAAGAACAATTCCATTGCGGAAAACCACCCCCGGCTGCGGAGCCCAGAATTTTTATTTGCATCAGAGCGAGTTTACAACTTGGAGGTAGTTGTTTTGGACGGTCAACATGACGGATCTTGCAACTTTTCGACGATCACGTGCGGTGAATGTGAAACTTCCTGCAGCCTTC
>Ga0070735_10003851_pt1 | contig 12935 bp, 13 predicted proteins | sample Coa_R1_FD_66443 | JGI IMG/M metagenome (GOLD analysis project Ga0070735, IMG submission 66443) | Surface soil microbial communities from Centralia Pennsylvania, which are recovering from an underground coalmine fire - Coalmine... | ecosystem: Environmental > Terrestrial > Soil > Unclassified ...
TGAAACGTTGCGATTGCCCGTCCAACCGGCCGAAGCCCAGGACTCGATCGCCCGGTCCTCGAAGTCCCGCGACAGCAGCGGTCCGCGCTCGCGCAACTCAGCCAGCACGTACTGGCGGAACGGCTCGTTCACTTGCAGCCAGCGTCCCACCCTCTCCGGTGACTCGACATGCTCGCGCCGCAGCCGTTCCATTTGAGAGCGAATGGCGGGCAGGTCGCCCATCGGGTAGAGGAACGCTCGCCACTCGAAAAGTGCGCGGTCCTGCCAGAGCAGGCGATCGATCTCGGCCGGATCGTAGGCACCCAAGCGGCTCCAGAGCACAAGCAGATGGCTCCGCGCCACGCGATTCGTGGGATCCAGCTGAAGAAAGCCAACGTGCCGCACGGTGTCAAGCGTGTCCGTGGCCGAACCGTCGAGGAGTTGAGCGCGTACGGCGATCCGCCGCGCCTGCTCGACGGTCAGCGAGATCGGTTCGGATGAACCGGATAAGTCGGCACACATGCGGCCATTGTACTGAGTGCCACTCCCTTGACACGCTGACCCACGTGATCTAACATGAAACCTGAGTCGGTCATCAGGTGATGCCTGAGTCGGGTTTCAGTTCTCTCACGGCGGGCGGACCGAGGGCCGCCGCGAGCACGAGGTAGCGATGGTCGTTCCGGTCACCGCCCGAGGCCAGGAGACACGGGCCCGTCTCCTTGCCGCCGCCGAGAAGGTCTTCGGCGAGAAGAGCTACTTCCAGGTGTCCATTGCCGACATCACCCGCGAGGCCGGCGCCGGCAACGGCACGTTCTACCTCTACTTCCCCTCCAAAGAGGACGTCTTTCGCGAGCTGGTCCAGCAGCGCGGCCATGAGCTGCGGATGGTGACCCATGTCGCCACCGAGGGAGCGCACGACCGCAAGCAGGCCGAGCGCGCCGGCTTTGCCGCGTTCTGCGACTTCATCAGCCAGCACCGGGCACTCTATCGCATCGTGCGGCAGGCCGAGTTTGTCGATCTCGCGCTCTTCAAGGAGTACTACCAGCTGTTCGCCGATGGCTATTGCCGGGCGCTGGCGGTGGCCATGGACCGCGGCGAGATCGCACGGATGGATCCGGAGGTCCTCGCCTACTGTCTGATGGGAATCGGCGACTTTCTCGGCATGCGGTGGATTCTCTGGACCGGGGAGGCAATCGACCCGACGGCGTTTGACGAGGCCATGCGCTTCATCCAGTACGGACTCACCGGACCGCGCCAGCAGGAGACACAAGGAGGTGAGACAGCGCGATAAGTACGAGCAGCCGGTATGAGAGTGTTCCCTACGTACTGAGTCTTATGGAGGAGTTCCGAACCATGCGATTCACCCGCTATTCCTATCTTGCGATCGCGAGCGTCCTGTCACTCTCGCTGTTCGTGCAGGGTGTCGGCGGAGCCGCCGCCGCCCACCCAGCCGCCGCGAAGCTGAGCGGCAAGATCATCATCGGCCAGATCACGTCGATGAGCGGCGCGTTCTCGCCCTACGGCACCGAGCAGATCGACGGCTTCCAGGCCGGGCTGCACTACGCGACCGGCGGCTCGATGAAGGTGGACAACGCCAAGATCGTGGTCAAGACGTACACCGATGTTCCGAGCTCGGGAACGCTCCCCGACACGCCGACTGCAGTCACCGCCGCCAAGACCGCGATCCAGCAGGACCACGCGCAGATCTTGCAGTGCTGCGCCTCGAGCGCCAGCGCGATCGGCGTGGCCACGGTCGCCGCGCAGTTCAAGAAGATCCTGATGGTGGCCCCGGCCGCCGACGACAGCCTGGCCGGGATCAACCGGTACACGTTCCGCACCAGCCGCGAGTCTACCCAGGACGCGCTGACCGGCGCCAAGTACGCGGTGCAGAAGTTCGGCAAGAAGTACGTGGCCCTGGCTCAGGATTACGCCTTTGGCCACGGCCAGGTCGACGCCTGGAAGGCACAGCTCGACAAGCTGGGCGCAACCGACGCCGATAGCATTTTCTTCCCGCTGACCGCCACCGACTTCACGCCGTACATCCAGCGCATTCTGGCGGCGAAACCGGACTGGGTCTTCCTGGCCTGCGCCGGAACGCAGTGCGTGTCGCTCGCCAAAGCACTCGACGCACAGGGCGTGCTCGACTCGACGCATGTCATGACGGGACTCGGCAACATCGCCTCATTCGGCGGCTACGGTGACGCCGGGACCAAGCTCGCCTACATCAGCGTCTACTACTACAAGTTCCCCAAGACCGCTGCCAATAAGTACCTGGTCAGCTACATTCAGAAGCATTACCACCGGCCGGCCGACATCTTCGATCAGGACTCGTTCGCCGCGGCGCAGCAGATCGTGGCGGCATTGCAGAAGACCCACTCCACCGCCGCCAGCAAGATGATCAAGGCGCTGGAAGGTCAGACCGTCCAGGGCCCGAAGGGACCATACACGATCCGGAAGCAGGATCATGTCTGCCTGCAGCCGATGTACATTGCCGCGCTGCAGGGCAGCGGTACGACCTTTACCGCCAAGCTCCTCGCCACCCGATCGCCCAAGCAGACCACGCCGCCAATTCAGAAACGCAACTGGTAGAAGGGTTGCGGACCTCCCCGCGCCGAGTGGGGAGGTCCGGTCCCGCCGGGAGCAGCCCACTCATGTCCTCCGTCACTCCGATACTCGAGACCCGTGACCTGACCTTTGGCTTCGGCGGCAACCTGGTCACGGACCATGTATCGATGAGCGTCGCCGAGGGTGAGTTCGTGTCGATCATCGGGCCCAACGGAGCCGGAAAGACCACGTTTTTCAACGTCATCAGTGGCGCCTACCGGCCGTCGGCTGGCGCCATTCTCTACCGGGGACGGGACATTACAGGCACGAGCCCGGCGGAACGCGCCCGAGCCGGGCTGGCGCGGTCGTTTCAGCTGAGCACCATCTTTCCCACGCTTACCGTCCTCGAGAACGCTCGTCTGGCGGCCCAGGCACAGGGCCCCGACAGCTTCCAGCTCCTTCGACCCTTCACCGCCTACCGCCGCTACATCGAGCGGGCCGAGGCGGCACTCGAGCTGGTCGGCCTCCGCCACCGGGCCTGGATGCCGGCCATCTCACTGAGCCACGGTGACAAGCGCAAGCTCGAGCTTGCCATGGTGATTGCGATGGATCCGCAGATCCTGCTGCTCGACGAGCCCACCTCCGGGGTCAGCGCCGAGGACGTGCCCGCCATGGTGGAACTCATCTCTCGAATCCGCCAGGTCGAGAAGAAGACGGTCATGATGGTCGAGCACAAGATGGGGGTGGTGCTGCGCCTCTCCGATCGCATCGCGGTACTTCATCAAGGGAGACTGCTGGCCTTCGACACACCGGAAATGATCCGGCAAAACGAGACGGTGCAGTCGGCGTACCTGGGTAAGGAGCAGCCAGGAGGGACGGCGTGACGGCACTGCGCGCGGCGTCGGGAGTATCGGTGGCGGGATCGCGCTCCAGCCTCCTTGCGCTCGCCGACGTCCACACCTACATTGCCGGCTCGCACATCCTGCAGGGTGTCAGCCTCGACGTTACCGAGGGTGAGACCACGGTCCTGCTTGGGCGGAACGGCGCCGGGAAAAGCACCACGCTCCGGACCATCATGGGCATCCTTCCTCCGGCGCGCGGTTCGATTACCCTCGGCGAAGTAAAGCTGGATGGCAAGCCGCCGTACTTCGTGGCGCGCCAGGGTATCGGTTTCGTTCCTGAGGACCGTGACGTCTTCGTCTCGCTGACCGTGGAGGAAAACCTCAAGCTGGCCCAGCGCGCCGGCGTCTCGCGCGGCGCCGCCGGCATCGAGCACGTCTACTCGCTCTTCTCCGATCTTCGCGTGGCGCGGGGCCGCTCCGCCGGCGCCATGTCGGGCGGCCAGCAGCAGATGCTGGCGATCGCGCGGGCGATGGTCAATCGAAATCGGGTGATCCTGATTGACGAGCCCACCAAGGGCCTCGCCCCGGTAATCGTCCAGGAGCTGCAGTCGATCTTCCGCTCGCTGCGCGATGAAGGCGAGACCATCCTGTTGGTGGAACAGAATCTGGAGTTCGCGCAGGCGGTCGGCCACCGCTTCTTCGTCCTCGACGAGGGGCGAATCGTTCACGGAGGGCCGATGGACGAGTTGGCGCGGGATTCTGAGCTGCTGCGGCGCTACATCGGAGTCTAAGCATGAGCACCTTCCTCACTCTCACGATTGCCGGTATCTCCCTCGCCGCCCTGTATTTCATGGTCTCGGCCGGCCTCTCGCTCATCTTTGGTCTGATGGGTGTCCTGAACTTCGCCCACGGCGCCTTCTTTCTCTGGGGTGCGTACGTCTGGTATCAGGTGTTCTCCCAGACCGGGAACTTCTGGGTGGCGCTGCTGGCCGCGCTGGCCGCTGGAGCTGCCATCGGCGGGATCGTGGAAGTCATCTTCATCCGGCCGATCTACCAGCGCCCGCTCTCCCAGATTCTGGTGACGCTGGGACTCGCGCTGGTGCTGACGCAGCTCGTAATCGCGGTATGGGGCGTTAACGCCGAGTACCCTGCCGATATCCCCGGATTGTCGCGCACCCTGTACCTGGGGAGCTTCTACGTCCCGTCCTACGATTTCTTCATCATCGGCAGCGGGCTGGTGGTCCTGATCCTGGTGTGGTCGTTGCTTCGCTTCACCCGCATCGGCTTGATCGTGCGCGCCGGCGTGGAGAATCCCACCATGGTCAGCGCGCTCGGTATCAACGTCCGGCTGGTCTTTCTCGGCGTCTTCTCGCTTGGCTCGGCGCTCGCCGCGCTGGGGGGAGCGATTTACACCCCATACGTTCATCAGGCGACACCCGATATGGGCCAGAGCATTTTGCTCTCCGCTATCATCGTCGTCGTCCTGGGCGGCCTCGGCAGCTATCTCGGCTCGGCGCTCGGCGCCCTCATCATCGGCCTCGCCCAGAACTACGTCCCCTACTACACCGCCCAGATCCACGGGCTCGAGACTGTCAGTGCCTCGGCGGCGTCATTGATCTCACTGGTGATTCTGGTAGTGATTCTGCTGCTTCGCCCGCAGGGACTGATGGGAATCAAGCTGGAAGGAGGGCTGTAGCGCGATGAGAACGCGGCGCTACCTGGAGGGGACGCGCCCTGGCTGGACGGTCGGCGCAGCTGTCCTGCTGCTTCTGCTGCTCCTGCCTGCCGCCCTTCCGGTCGCCCAGCTCACCCTGCCGACCGATGTCTTTGTCTTCGCGCTCTTCGCGCTGACCTACGATCTGATCTTCGGCTTCGCCGGGCTCATCTCGTTTGGCCATGCCCTGTTCATCGGGTTCGGCGGGTACGCTCTGGCAGCGGCCATGACGAACTACGGTATGCCCCTGTGGCCGGCACTCGGCGTCGTCTTGCTGGTCGGGATCGCCGTCTCGGCCGTCACCGGTGTCCTCGCTCTGCGCACCCGGGGCGTGTACTTCGCGATGGTCACGCTGGCGTTCGCCCAGGCCGCGTTCTACCTGGCCGAGAGCAATATCGGCAATCTGACCAACGGCGAGAACGGACTCAGCGTGAACGGGGCGCCCGAGTGGCTGGTCGGCCCGACCAGCGGCCTGCACTTCTACTACGTCGCGCTCGCCTCGCTGGTTGCCGTCTTCCTCCTCTTGCGCGTTTTCGTCCGATCGCCTGCCGGTCGGGTATGGCAGGCAGTGCGAGAAAACGAGCACCGCGCCCAGATGATCGGCTACAACCCGTTCGCCTTCAAGCTACTGGCCTACGTCATCTCCGGCACCATCGCCACGCTGGCGGGAGCGCTGTACGCCCTCTACGTCGGGACGGTATCGACCAGCCTGTTCTCTGCCGACACCACGATCCGGCTGCTACTGATGGTGATCATCGGTGGAACCGGGAGCCTCTGGGGAGCGATGCTCGGCGCCGCCATCGTCCGCTATCTCGATCACTACCTGACGGTGCTGGCGAATGCCGGCTGGATCAACAACCTGCCCAATTGGCTGCATCAGACGATCGGCCAGCCGCTGCTGCTGTTCGGCATCATCTATCTACTCCTGATCTACTTCTTCCCGCAGGGAATCGCCGGCCTGGTGCAACGGCTGCAGCCAGTGCGCTCGGCGGAGCCGGCGCCCGGGCTGGCTCAACTGGAAGCTGAAGCAGCAGCCACCGGAACCGACTCGCTGGAGCCGTCCGGCGGGGACACCACAATCGCGCCGGTCAATCCGCCAACCCGAGGATAGATTCCATGCCAGTCGCCCGCGTGAACGACATCGACCTCTACTACGAGGAACATGGGGAGGGTCCCCATCTCGCTCTGATCGAGGGCACCGGCTACCACACCTGGATGTGGTACCGGCAGCTCCCGGCCTTGACCCCTCAGTTTCGGGTCCTGATCTACGACAACCGGGGAGTTGGCCGAAGCGATAAGCCGCCCGGCCCCTATAGCCACGAGCAGAATGCCGATGACCTGGTCGGGCTGCTCGACTTCCTGGGTTGGGATCGCACCCATGTGCTTGGGATCTCGATGGGTGGGTTCATCGCCCAGGAGTTCGCCCTGAAGTATCCGGGCCGCCTCGACGCGCTGGTACTGGTCGCCACCGCCTTCGGTGGCCCCCACATGGCGCCGGTGCCGGCCGAGGCCATCAGAGCGATGTTGCCGGATCCGAATCTCACTCCCGAGGAGCGGATCCGGCGCGGCATGCGCATCGCCTTCTCCGATCCGACGTGGCCGGAGCAGCATCCCGAGGAGTTCGAGCAGATCGTCCGCTGGCGCCTGGAGTACGTGCCACCGCCGGAAGCCGCCGCTGCCCAGGTCATGGCCGGCGCCACGTTCAACACCGAGCAGCGCCTCGGCGAGGTCACCGCTCCCACCCTGATTGTTGCCGGGGACGCCGACCGGGTGGTGCCCGCCCGCAACGCCGAGCTGCTGGCCGAGCGTATCCCTGCAGCGGAGCTTGCGATCATGCCCGGCGGCGGCCACCTCGCCTTCATCGATCATGCGGATCAGTTCAATCAGCTGGTACTGAACTTCCTGACACGAGTCGACCGGGAGGCGCGGGTGTGAGCGAAACAGGGTCACATGTGCCGGGGGATGCGCCAACCGTCGGAATCGTCGGGCTTGGCTCGTTCGTGCCGCCGGAGACGGTCGACGCCGTGCAGCTCGCCGGCGAGACCGGAATCCCGGCAGAGGTGCTGGTCGAGAAGTTCGGCGTGCGGCGAGTTCACCGTGCCGGCCCGGACTGTCACGTATCGGAGATGGCGGCTCGGGCCGGCGCAGCCGCGCTGCACGACGCCGGCGTGAGCGCCGACGAGGTCGATCTGGTCGTGTACTGCGGGAGCGAGTTCAAGGACTATATCGTCTGGTCGGCGGCGACGAAGATCGCGCAGCTGCTGGGATGCCGGCGGGCCCAGGCCTTCGAGGTCTACGCGCTCTGTGCCGGCACGCCCGTGACACTGCGAATTGCCAGAAACATGATGTGCCAGGAGCCGGAGCTGCGTACCACCCTGATTGTCGCTGCCTCCAAAGAGAGTGCGCTGGTTAATCGCTCCAACGCGCGCACCCGCTTCATGTTCAATTTCGGCGACGGCGCGGGAGCTGCCCTCCTGCGCCGTGACGCGCGCCGCAATCTCGTCCTCGGCTCGTCCAGCATGGTCGATCCGACGCTCAGCGAGGACGCGGTGATGCCGGCCGGTGGCAGCCGGCGTCCGGCTTCGGCGCAGACTGTGGCCGAGGGAGCGCACTATCTCGACGTGCCGAACCTCGAGCACATGCGAACCCGACTGGACGAAGTATCGAGCACCAATTTCCTGCATGTGATCCACGACGCCCTGCAGCGTTCGGACGTCGATCGCGTCGATTTCCTGGCTCCGGTTCACATGAAGCGCTCCATGCACGAGTGGCTGGTACGCGCCACCGGCGCGGAACGCGCGCTCTATCTGGAAGAATTCGGCCACATGCAAGCGGCCGATCAGCTGCTCGCCCTGGACGAAGCGCGCCGGCAGGGTCTGGTTCGAGACGGCGACACTATCGTCCTCGCCGCTGCCGGTGTCGGCTACACCTGGGCCGCCACGGTGCTGGCCTGGGGTCCGCAGCGTACCGGCCGCACGGAGATAGCGCCATGATGGCCGAGCTTCCCGGTCTCCGCGATCTCGCGCCATGCTGGCTGGACCGGCTGGCCGCGCTCTGGCCGGATCGTGTCGCGCTGGTGGACCCGGACCGCGACCATCGCTTCACGTTCCAGGATCTGCGGGCCCGGGCCGACGCCACTGCCTGGAATCTCCTGCAACAGGGCGTGCGGGCGGGCGATCGGGTCGCCGCGCTCATGCAGAACAGCGTGGTCATGCTTGATCTCCTCTTCGCCTGCGGACGGCTCGGTGCGGTCCTCGTGCCACTCAACTGGCGCCTGAGCGAGCGCGAGCTCGCCGGCATCATTGCGGAAACCGAGCCGGCGCTGCTGGTCGCCGACGACGAACTGGCGCCGCGGGCGGCGGCCCTCACCCCGGACAGTCGCGCGGTCCGGCACTGCGTCCTCGACGTGGACACGTTGTCGGTCATCGACGGTCCGGCTCCACCCGACGCCGGCGCCCGGCTCTCCGATCCGTGGTTGATCCTGTTCACCGGAGGGACGACCGGCACGCCGAAGGGCGCCGTGCTCACCCACGGCTCGATGACGTGGAACAGCATCAACACCGCGGTGAGCTGGGGACTGTCGGCGGAAGACGTCGGTCCGGTGTTCACCCCGATGTTCCACACCGGAGGCTTCAACGTCTTCACCCTCCCGCTGCTGATGCTGGGAGGCCGGGTGATCCTGCCGAAGCGATTCGATGCCGGCCAGGCACTCCAGATCATCAGGCAGGAACGTCCAACTATCCTCTTCATGGTTCCCACCATGTTCCAGCTGGTCGCCGAGCAGCCCGGATTCGAGGAGGCCGATCTGTCTTCCTTGCGCTGGGCCATCTCGGGCGGTGCGCCGCTGCCCGACCCGACCTACGAGCGCTGGAAAGCCCGGGTGCGTGTCTTCAAGCAAGGTTACGGCCTGACTGAAGCCGGTCCGAACAACTTCGCGACACCCGATTGCGATGCTGTACGCAAGCGAGGGACGGTTGGCCGGCTTACCTACTTCGTGCAGGCGCGCCTCGTCGACGATGCCGGCAACGACGTGCCCGAGGGGTCGCCGGGCGAGCTCCTGCTGGCCGGCCCGCATCTGTGCGCCGGGTATTGGCGCCGGCCCGATGCCACGGCCGACGCCATACGCGACGGCTGGCTCCATACCGGCGACATCGCGCGCCGCGATGCCGAAGGCTACTACTACATCGTCGACCGCAAGAAGGACATGATCATCAGCGGCGGCGAAAACATCTATCCCACCGAAGTCGAGGCCGTACTCTACGAACATTCCGCCGTGCGTGAGGCGGCCGTGGTCGGCATGCCCGATCCGGTCTGGGGAGAGGCAGTGATGGCAGTCGTCTCACTCAAGCCGGACCGGAGCGCTTCGGCCGACGAGCTGCGCGCCCACATGCGGCGCAATCTCGCCCGGTACAAGGTACCGAAGACTTTCATCATTGTCGACGAGCTGCCGAAGAGCGCCGCCGGCAAAATCGTTCGAACCGAGGCCCGGAAGCTTGCCCTCGAAAGCTGATCGCGCGGGCCGGGGTCTGTGCGATCCTCGAACAGGAGCAGAAACATGAATACAGCGTTCAAGGAGGGAGACAGCGCGTCATTCTCCAAGACGATCACCGAAGCAGACATCCTCCTATACGCCGGCGTCTCGGGTGACACCAACCCGCTGCATCTCGACGCCGAGTACGCGGCCACGACCCGCTTCGGCGAGCGAATTGCCCACGGCATGTTGACCGCGGGTCTGATCTCGGCGGTCCTGGGCACCAAGCTCCCTGGTCCAGGAGCCATCTACGTCGGACAGACCCTCTGGTTCCGGCGCCCCGTTTACATCGGCGACACAGTGACCGCAACGGCCACCATTACCGAGTACGACCGCGAGCACGGTCGCATGGTGATCGAGACCATCTGTCGAAACCAGCGCGGTGAAGAAGTTCTCGACGGCGAGGCGAACGTCATCTACCGGCCGAAGCCGGCCGGCCCCAGACCGAATGTCGCCTCCTCGATCGCCGGCTCCGCGCAGAATGAAAGAGAGGTTGAATCATGACTCAATCCCAGGACACCGGACCGTTCGATCCGTTCGCCACCTGGAACAGCATGCGTGACAGCTACCTGGACGTCTGGTCGAAAACGATGATCGACATGGTCAACTCCGACGAGTACGCCCGCGCCACCGGCATGATGCTTGATAACTGGCTGACGGCTTCTGCCCCGTTCCGAAAGGTCGTGGAGAGCACGATGAACCAGGTGCTCGGCCAGCTCAACATGCCGACGCGCAGTGACGTCGTGAGTCTGGCGGAGCGTATGACAAACATCGAGATGCGCCTGGACGACATGGACGCCAAGCTCGACACGCTGCAGCGCGAGCTTCGCTCGGCGCCGGCGGCCGGAGCGTCCAGGCCCTCAACCAGGCGATCCGCCGCAAAGGAGGAATGATGATCGCCCCTTCTACCTCACCGCAAGAGCTTGGCTCCAGGCTGCTACGCATCGAAGAGAACCTACAAACCGCCAAACGCGTTTTGACCACGCCGTACCCGGTCGCTCAGACCCCACGCGAGGTGGTGTGGGCGCTCAACAAGGCGAAGCTCTACCGCTACACCCCGGTCGTGCCGGAGGAAAAGCGGTTCCCCGTTCCCCTCTTACTGGTCTTCGCCCTCATGAACCGGCCCTCGATTCTGGACCTGCGTCCGGGGAACAGCTACGTCGAGTACATGATCCATAAGGGCTTCGACGTCTACCTGCTGGACTGGGGGATACCTGGTCCCGAGGACAAGAATCTCAAGTTCGACGACTACGTGCTCGAGTACATGCCGCGTGCCATCCGCAAGCTGAAAACGGTCGCCGGCTCTGACGAGTTCTCCCTGCTCGGCTGGTGCATCGGCGCTATCCTGACGACGTTGTACGCAGCGCTGCGGCCCGACGACGGCCTCCGCAACCTGATTCTGCTCACTGCCCCGCTAGACTTCTCAGACAAGACCTGCGGCGCCTTCATCAAGTGGGTCGACGAACGGTACTTCAACGTGGACCGGATCCTCGAAGTGACCGGCAACATGCCGGGCGAGATGCTCGACTACGGCGCCAAGGCGCTCAAGCCCGTCGAGAACTACATCTCGAACTATCTGCGACTATGGGACAACCTCGACGATCCCAAGATCGTGGAGTCATGGCACGCCATGAACACCTGGGTGAACGACCTCACGCCCATGGCCGGCGGTGCCTTCCGCCAGCTGATCGTCGAGCTGTACCAGCAGAACAAGCTGGTGCGAGGTGAGATGCGGCTGCGCGGCGAGCGGGCGGATCTCGGCAACATCCGGGCCAGCGTGCTCAACGTCGTCGCGAATGAGGACCACATCGTCCCACCCGGCGAAACGGTCGGGGTCATGCCTCTGATTGGCAGCAAGGACAAAGAGCTGATCCACATTCCAGGCGGTCACATCGGGATGATGGCCGGGAGCGGAGCGCGCAAGGTCACCTGGCCGAAGATCGACGCCTGGCTGGAGCCGCGCTCCCGGTAGCCGCCGCGGCGCGCGCGAGGTGCGTCGGATGAGACCTCTCGCGCGCGCTTCCGACCCCGCCGCCCCCGCCTCTGGTATGGTCAGGCGAGAGGTGTGAATGGGCCAGGGTGCCGAGCGCTCCCCCGACCCGGCGCAGCCCCTGGCCGGCGAGATCGAGGCTGAGGCCAGACGCCGGCAGGAGCGGATGCGCACCTTTCAGCGGGTAGTCAGCACCCCGTACCCGGTCGGCCAGACGCCAAAGCAGACTGTCTGGACGCTGAACAAGGCGAAGCTTTACCGCTACCTACCGCCGGCTCCGCCCGCCGAGCGGTTTCCGGTCCCACTGCTCCTGGTCTTCGCCCTGGTCAACCGCCCATACATCTTCGATCTCCGGCCGGACAACAGCTTCGTCCGCTTCATGCAGGAGCGCGGCTTCGACGTGTACCTCATCGATTGGGGCGCGCCCGGACCGGAGGATCAGGCGCTGCGGCTCGACGATTACGCGCTCGACTACCTACCACGCGCGATCCGGAAGGTGAAGGAGGTATCCGGATCCGATGAGCTGACCTTGTTGGGCTGGTGCATCGGCGCCCTCCTGGGGGTCATGTACGCCGCGCTACAGCCGGCGGACGGCCTGCGCAATCTGATTCTGCTCACCGCGCCGCTGGACTTCTCAGAGCGCAGCTGTGGTGGATTCTTGCGATGGGTTGACGAGCGTTTCCTCAACGTCGACGCGATCCTTGAGACGTTCGGCAACATGCCGGCCGAGCTCATCGACTACGGCGCGAAGGCGCTGAAGCCGGTCGACAGCTATCTGAGTACCTATGCCCGTCTCTGGGAAAACGCTGACAACCCGCGCGTGGTGGACTCGTGGCACGCGATGCACACCTGGATCAACGATGGCATTCCGATGGCGGGAGCAGCCTTCCGCCAGCTCATTGTCGAGCTCTACCGGGAGAATCGCCTGTTAAGCGGCACATTGCTGGCACGCGGCCGTCCCGTCGATCTCGGCGCCATCCGGGCTTCCCTGCTCAATGTGGTGGCGGAGCGCGACCACATCGTCCCGCCGCCGCAGTCGGAGAGCATTCTCGCCCGCGTGGGAAGCAGTGACAGACAGCTGCTGCGCATTCCCGGCGGCCACATCGGCATCATGGCCGGCAGTAGCGCCGTCGAGACGACCTGGCCGGAGATCGAGCGCTGGCTGGCGGCCCGCTCGCGCTGACGGCGGAACTGCCGGCCGGGCGCGCTCTCCGCTACATATACAGACCGCCGTTGACGCCGAGCACTTCACCGGTGATGTAGTCGGCGTCCACACAGAAGAACCGAACCGCCTTCGCCACCTCCTCCGGCTTCCCGAAGCGGTGCAGCGGGATC
>Ga0070735_10003852_pt1 | contig 12934 bp, 10 predicted proteins | sample Coa_R1_FD_66443 | JGI IMG/M metagenome (GOLD analysis project Ga0070735, IMG submission 66443) | Surface soil microbial communities from Centralia Pennsylvania, which are recovering from an underground coalmine fire - Coalmine... | ecosystem: Environmental > Terrestrial > Soil > Unclassified ...
AGTAGAGGCCTCCGGACATACCGGACACGTCGGCCTCGCTCGAGGATGCCCCTGAGCCCATGACGCCCGCGGGCCCTGGCGCGCCGTTCATCCCGTTCGTACCGTTCGTCCCGTTCATCCCCGCGGCCCCCGCGGGCCCCTGCGGTCCGGCTGGCCCCGCCGGTCCCGCGGGTCCTTGCGGCCCCGCCGGTCCGGTCCCGCCCGAGGGACCTGTGGCCGTCCCGACCCACGCGCCCGTGCCGTCGATGACCGTATGCCCGGCGACGCTGATGCTCGCGGGGGTGATGTCGCCGATCGCGTTGTTCGCGACGAACGCATACGGAACGCTGAGCAGCGGCTGGCGCGGCGAGAGCTCCGGATCGCTGTTCACCTGGATGCCGAGGTAAAGCGCGTTCCCGCCCGTCGCCGCCGTGACGAACGTCGCCGGCGGGATCGCCGTCGTCTCGCCGAGCTGCGCCGAGAAGAAGCCCGAATCGAGCGTGATTGTCTGCGTCTCGGTCCAGAGCGCCGTGCCCCCGGTGGCTGCGGTGTAGAGGCTGAAGACGAACTTGGTCGAGCCCGACACGGGGTTGCTCATCGCATCGAAGAGGCGCCCCTGTTCGGTCAGGAACCCGGGAACCCCCGGTGCCGCGCCCCGGGCCGAAGGGCCGCTCGCGACCACCACCAGCGCCCCCATCGCCGCCAAGCCCGCAAGTCGACCGCGCATCGGCTTCTCCCTTATTCGCCAAAAGGTTGCGTCCCCGCCGAAAGCGAGCGCAAACCGCGGCGAAACTTAACAAATGCATCCGTGAGGCGCAAGCGCGCGCCCGGCTATAGTTCGGACGGTATGAAAGGGGCAGGGCAGGGGTCGACGCGAGGAATCGTCCTCGCGAGCATCATCGGTATCGTGGGCGTGACCGCGGCGGTCGGTCTGAATCGGCAACCTGTCGCGCCTGTGCAGCCCGCGACGTCGACCACGGCGCGCGCGGCCTTCGACGCCGCCCTCGTCGCCCAAGGCGACGGCCGCTACCACGACGCGCGTGAGGGGTACCTGCGAGCCCTGTCGATCGACCCGAAGATGGCCGACGCGCGGTATCAGCTGGCGCTCCTCACGCACCGGGCGCACGCCGACGACGAGGCGAGGCATCACCTCGAGGAGCTCATCGCGATTGCCCCCCACGACCCGCGCGTACCGGCGCTGCGCCTCGCTCTCGAGAAGGCCACACCGGCGCCCTCCCGGTGACCAATACGCTATTGCGTGCCGGCGACGACCCCGCCCTTGAGCGTGTAGGACTTGGACTTGCCGACGACGTTGCCGCCCGGGGATTCGCCGACCGCGCCCACGAGCCTGTACCCGGTGCTCTTCGAGATGTTGCCACCGGCGGTAATGTCGAACCCGGGCTTCGAGGGAGCGGGGTGCGCGCCGCCTCCGTCGCCCGACGAGCCGCCTCCGTCGCCGGTAGACCCGCTCTGCGCTCCGCTTCCCGCTTCGGACGAAGGCGCGGCGTCACCGGACGAGGCGCCGCTCGACGTGCTCGCGCCGTCGTGCGACCCGCCCTCGACGCTGCCCATCGCCGACATCCCGTCGGCTCCCGTCCCTGCGGCGTCACCGCCCGAGAAGGTCGCCTCCGAACCAACGCACGCAGCCGCGCCGAGCGACAAGATCAGCGCGAGCCCGCGGCGGCCGACCATTGCGCGCACGTTCACTGTCCCTCACCTCGCATCGAAGTTGTTTGGGTGTGTCGTCCGAACTCTCGCTTCGCTCGGACGCCGAGCGCACCTTAGCGGAAAATCCGCTCAAGTGCACACGAGGGGCAAGGACAGTCCGCACAATCGCCGCTTCTTAACTCAATCTCCCGGCGCCCCCGCGTCCGCGTCTGCGCCCGCGTCCGCGCCCGGCATCTTGTCGATCCAGGCGACGACGTTGGCGACGTCCGCGGTGTCGACGATCGACGTCGCGATCGGCGGCATCTGCCCGCCGGCCGGGTTGTTCTTTCCCCGGTGCGAGATGAGCTGCGCGAGCAAGCTGCCGTTCGAGTCCCCGGGCACGATCCGCGTCCAGTGCACGGGCGCGACCCAGCCCGGCGAGACCGCGGGCACCCCCAGCGTCGTCCGCAGCGTATCGAACTCCGCGGGCGTGAGCGCTCGCCCGTCGAGATACGCCGGGTCGAGCCGCAGGCGCATGCCGACGCCGTAGGCGGTCGCGTTCGAGTTGGCGTTGTGGCAGGTCACGCCGCAGTTGATGTGGAGCCACGCGACGGCGGGCGCCGCCGCTCCGGTCCCGTCGTCTCCCAGGGCCAAGCTCGTCTGGGCCGGTGCGGGCGCGATCAACCCTTCGGCGACGAGCTCGGGAAGGGTAAGCCCCTGCGCGCCGGCGAGGCCGAGCGCGACCTGCTCGAAGCCGAGGACATGGTCCGTTCGGCCGTTGTGGCACTGATCGCACTCCGAGAAGGTCGGGATGTGATAGCTCCCGCCGTCGTCCTCGAGCGTGATGTCGCCGCCGCCCGACGCCACGGCGGCCGACTCGTCGGCGTTCCACGCGTACGTGGCGTGGACCCAGATGGGCGGGGGCCCGTCGTCGACCTTCTGGAAGAGGCGTGTCTCGACGCGGTGTCCGTTCTTGCTGAACTCCTTCCATACCTTCGTTCCGACGGGAAAGCGCCACTCGGTCGGGTCCGTCGCGTCGATCTGCGTCCCGGGCGGGAGCTGGATGAAGCGGGCCTTCTGCGCACCGTCGGACCAGAGCACGACGGCGGGTTGGTAGGGCCGCACCCCCGGCGCGAGGTTCTTCGTCGCCAGGTCCGCGTAAAGGCCCGTGCAGTCGAGCGTCGGCGGGGAAACGGTCGCGCTCGCGCACGCGTCGCTCGCGTCCTCGCCGGCATCGCCCGCATCGCCGCCCGCGTCGGCTTCCCCGTCTCCGCCGCCGCCGTCGAGCGTTGCGTCGTTCGCGCTCGCCTCGGTCCCTGAGTCGAGGGGCGCTGCGCCCGCGTCGGGTGTCGGGCTCGCCGAGTCGGCGGCGGCCGCGTCGAGGGGTGCCGTCGCCGCGTCGACGGCTCGCGAGCCGCCTTCGGCCGGGTGCGCGGCTTGGGCGCTGTTGCCACATCCGACCGCGGTCGCTGCCGCGAGCGCGCAGCATCGCACCCTCGCCGCGAGGCTCGGTCGCGTGGGTTGAACCATGGGACTCCCGGACGTTGCGGTGTTCATTGGGTCGACGGCACGGCGTCCGTCACGGAAAGAAACCATGCCCGATGTTCGGGCCCAAGGCCGCGCCTTTTCTTCGACGTTGGCCTTCGATGTTAAAGTATCGCCCATGGGGCTGATCCAGTTCGTGCAGAACTATGAAGACCTTTCGACCGACAAGGGCTTCCAGTTCAAATTCCACTGCGACAAGTGCCACAACGGATACATGACGCGCTTCCAGGCCTCCGCCCTGGGGGTGGCGGAATCGGCGCTCCGCGTCGCCGGCAACCTCTTCGGGGGGTTCTTCAACACCGCGAGCAATTCCGCGTACGAGGTGCAGCGCGCGATCGGCGGACAGGCACACGACGCGGCGCTCGAAACGGCCGTGCAAGAGGGCAAGGAGCACTTTCACCAGTGCACCCGGTGCGGCAAATGGGTCTGTCCCGAGGTCTGCTGGAACGCGCCGGCGGGGCTCTGCGAGGGTTGTGCGCCGAACTTCCAAGAGGAGATGGCCGCAGGGCAGGCGCAAGCGAAGGTCGAGGCCGCGCGCGAACAGCTCCGCGAGAAGGCGAGACACACGGACTACGTCGGTGACGTGGACATGAGCGCAAAGGCGGTCGTCGGTGCGCCGGGCCCGACCACGGTGGCCGCGGACCGCTGCGCCGGGTGCGGCTTCGCGCTGGCGCAGGGGGCGCGCTTCTGCCCCCAGTGCGGTGCCGCGCGGCGCGCGCCGGACTGTCCCGGGTGCGGCGCGCCGATCCAGCCGAATACCAAGTTTTGCGCGCAGTGCGGGGCCAAGGTCGTCTAATCGCGCCTTGCCGGTCCTTTTCGTCGTCGGCGGCCGGCCGCGCCGGTCGCGGGAAGCGGTGGCCGGGCGTCGAATGCCTCGGTACCTTGCCCTCTTGCAGCCGGGGTCACAAGGGGGTGACGGAGGGCTCCAACGGCACCTCCGGCGTCTCGCGTCGCTTCCCGATCTTGGGGATCCGGCGGAGCGTCTGTCCGCGCACCTGGTCGCGCGGACGATCGACCTGCTCATCGTCTCGGTCATCCTGTTCGCCCTGGCCCGCGCGGTCGCGCCGTCGCCGTGGCCGGCGCAGTACGCGCTGACGCTTCCGATCAGCCTCGCCTTCTTGCTCGTCATGCGATGGCAGCTCCACCGGGGCCGCGTTCGCCGCGTGGCGAAGGTGCTGTGCGCCATCGGCTGGGTCGTCGTCGGCCTCGACTTGCCGACGTACGGGCCGAACACGGTCTCGCTCGGGGGATTCGTCGTTCTCATCTTGATCGGCGGCCTCACGCTCGGCGCGACGGCGGCCACGATGCTGAGCGCCGCGACGATCGCGCTCTACGTCCCCTTTCTGCTCGGATGGGTCCCTGGCCCGTTCGCCGCATACGGCCGACCGGAGCGACTCGTTCACTACGCGACGCAGCTGGTCCTCGCGGCGGTTCTGACCGCGTGGTGGGCGCGGCGGACTCGGAAGCTCCTGGCCGACCTGCGGCAGTCGGAGGCGTGGCGAACGCTCCTCCTCGAAGAGTCTCCCGATGCCATCGTGAGCACCGACCTCGCCGGGGTCACGACATTCCAGAACCGCGCGGCGTACGAGCTGCTCGGCGAGCCCGGCGCGGAGGGCGGGCAGCGGCCGTGGACCACGCTGGCGCCCGGTCAGCAGGGCTCGTCCGCGCTTCGCGAGGTCGCGTTCACGCGCCGCGACGGTCGTGCGGTCGTCGTCGAGGCCAAGGCGGCGGCGCTTCGAGAGGAGGGGACCGCCGTCGGCACGCTGTCGATTCTGCGCGACGTCACCGATCGAAAGCGTTCTGAGGTCGAGCGCGACGCGCTCCAGCGACAGCTCGCCAGCGCCCAGCGTATGGAGGCGATGGGCCGCATCGCCGGCGGGGTCGCCCACGACTTCAACAATCTGCTGACGATCGTGCTCGGCGCCGTGGACTCGATCGGCTCGACGGGCGGAGCGGCCGACGGAGCGCTCGACGACGTCCGGGAGGCCGCGCGGCGAGGCACGCTGCTCACACGGCAGCTGCTCGCGTTCAGCCGCCCGCACCTGGCCCACCCCCGCCTGACCGACGTGAACGGCGCCATCCGCACGATACGGCCGGTGCTCGAGCGGCTGGTCGGCCATGGCATCACGCTGGAGGTTCGTCTCGCGCCGTCGCTTCCGGCGGTCCTCGTCGACCGCGGGCAGCTCGATCAGGTCTTGCTCAACCTGACGGCGAACGCGCGCGACGCGATGTCGGGGGGTGGGACGCTCACGATCGCCACCGCGTCGAAGGACGACGAGCCGACGGTCGAGATCGGCGTGGCCGACACGGGACACGGGATGGATTCGGACACCCTGGCGTCCATCTTCGAGCCGTTCTACACGACCAAAGGGGAGCACGGCACGGGGCTCGGGCTCGCGGTCGTCCACAGCGTGGTTCGCGCGGCCGGAGGGACGGTCACCGCCGAGAGCGAGCCGGGCGTCGGGAGCATTTTTCGGGTCGCCCTTCCCGCGAGCGCTCGCGTCCCGCCGCCCGCGTCCCCTCGATCCGTGCGCGCGGCCTCCGTTTCCTGGCGCGTCGCGCTGGTCGACGACGATCCGCTCGTGCGCCGCGCGATCCACGCGTCGCTGAGTCGTTCGGTATGTGCCGTCGAAGACGTGGACGCGCCGTCCGACCTCGCCGGGGTCCCCGCCGTCGCAGCCCGGCTGGCGCGGGTCGACGCGCTGATCACCGACGTCGTCATGCCCGGCGTCTCGGGCGTGGACCTGGCCCTCGAGCTGCGACGGCAGGGCTGCAACGTACCGATCCTCTTCGTCTCGGGCTATGCGGAGCACCGGCTCATCGAGCGCGCGAGAGAGGTGTCGCGCTCGCAGCTGATCCAGAAGCCGATCGACGTCGACGACGTGCGCAAGCGACTCGAGCAACTCATCGGCGACAAGTGCACGCCGTCGAGCTGACCATGGCGCGCGCGTCTCCCCCCCGCTCGGGTCCCACCGCAGCCGACGCCGTGGAGGCGGCGCTCGACGAGCTCTACGCCGCGCCGTTCGACGGGTTCGTCGAGGCGCGCCGGGTGCTCGCCGCCGGTTTGCGCGCCTCGGGCGACGTGGCGTCCGCGCGTCGGGTCGTCGCCGCGCCGAAGCCCACTCGCTCGGCCTGGGCCGTCAACCAGGTTGCCCGGCGTGACGCGCAGCGGATCCGCGACGTTCTGGCCGCGTGGGACGAGGCCGCGGCCGCCCAGGCGGGAGGCGACGCCGGCGAGGTTCGCGCGCGGTCGCGCGCGTTTCGGGCGCGCATCGCCGACGTCGTGCAGGCGGCCCGCGACATCCTCGAGGAATCGGGGAGCTCTTTGTCGGCGCTGCAGGCGCGCCGACTCGGCGAGACTTTGCAGGCGGCCGCGAGCGGCGGCGAGGCCTCGCGGGGCGTGCTGGCGGCGGGTCGCCTCGTCCAGGATCTCGAGGCCGAGGATCCGTTCGCGGGCATCGTGGCCGGAGCCGAGCCACGTCCCGCCGAGAAACCGTCGAGCGCCCCCGGAGCGGCCGCGCGTACCGAGGAGGACGAGCGCCGTCAGCACGCCCTCGAGCGAGCGCGGGTCGAGCGGGAGCGCGCGGTCGAGGCGGCGCGCGGGCGCGTCCGCGCACTGGACGACGACGTCAAGCAGGTCCGCGAGCGGGCGCGCGAGGCCGAGGTGGTTGCGCTTCGTGCGCAGGGCGACGCAGAGCGGGCACGCCGCGCCGTCGTCGATGCAGAGGGCCGCCTGGCGTTGGCGCGCAAAGAGCTGGAGAAGCTCGACGGCTGAGGGGTCCGGATCAGTCGCCGCCGGCCTCGAACGGGGGAAAGCCGCCGTCGAACCGGGGAAAGCTGCCGTCGAAGCCCGGAAAGCCGCCGTCGAACCCGGGGAATCCGCCATCGAAGCCCGGAAACCCCCCGTCGAATCCAGGGAACCCCCCGTCGAACGAGGGCGTGCAGACGCCGCGATTGCAGGTGTCGCCGGCGGGGCACTCGTCCGCCGTAGCGCACAGCTCCGCTCCGGTGCAGCCCGACGCCGGCGTGCACGACGCGCTCGCGCCGGCCCCCGAACGCGAGAGGCAGCACACGTCGCCGCCCTGGCAGTTCGCCGCGCTCCGGCAGGCGATGGGCGTCCCCATGCACTGTCCTTGCGCCGCGCACGCTGGACCCCCACCCCCGCCGTAGCAGCAGACCTCGCCGGGAGCGGCGCACGTGGTCGCTCCGCAGGGGATCGTGCCGACCGGGCCCGAGTCGATCACGCCCCCGTCGCTTGCACCGGCTTCCGTCGTGCCGCTCGCGTCGGGCGCGATCGAGTCGAGGCCGCCGTCGTCGGGCCCCGCGCCGTCCGGTGCGGCCCCTCCCTCGAAGGCCGCGTCGCCGGCGCCGGGGCCGGGACCGCCGTCGCCTCCCGGTGCGTCCGACGCGCCGCCGTCTGCGCTTGGGGTGGTCGCGTCGGCGTTGCCCGGGCCGGCGGCATCCGGAGCTTCCGCCTCGGTCGTCGCCGCGTCGCCGCGCGCTGCCGCGTCGCCCGCGCGCGGATTCATCGAGATCACCGGCGCGTCGCTCCCGGCGCCCCCTCCGTCGTTCGGGGTGATGGTCGCCGTTCCACCGCCACAGCCGGCCGCGCACCCCGCGAGCGCCGCCGCGACGGCGACGCGCCAGACACCTCGACCATCCGCCACATCGTCCGCCATGGACATGGACAGTGCTCCCGCGCTGCTCTTCCTGATGCGGTAGTGCGCCGCAACGGACGAAACGGATCAGCGCGAGGCGCGGGATGGCCGGCCCGTGTGGGGCCGACTGGTCGAGTGAACGAAGAAAGCTCGCGCGATCTCGGCCGTCGTCAGCCCGCCGACGGCATATGGAGGGTGAGCGCGATGGCCGACGTGCGCGTAAGCGCCGGATGACAGCACAGGAAGAGCAAGAGCGGCGTGTCGTCGCCCCCCTCCGGCTCCTGCCCCGGCGCGAGCGCGGCGGGCGGCTCGCTCAGCGCCTCGGCAACGAACGCCTCCTCACGGCGCCTGCGCGAGACCGACGCGCGCAAACCGTCCAGCATCTTGCGCGCCGCCACCTCGAACAGCCAGGCGCGCGGGTCGTCCGGGACTCCCTGCGTCGACCACTGCGTTGCTGCGGCGACGAGCGATTCTTGAACAGCGTCTTCGGCGGCCGCGAAGTCCCCATACCGCCGGACGACCGCCCCGAGCACTCGCGGCGCGAGCTCGCGCAGGAGGCGCTCGGGCGCGGACGGCCGGAGGCGCTCGGTCACGGTTCGGCGGCCGGTGCGCTCATGACTTCGCGCACCTCGATCGCCAGGTTGAGCGGTTTGCCCCCCGGACCGGGCGCGGCCGACGCGCGTGCAGCGATGGCGTACGCCTGCTCGCGGGTCTCGACGTCGACGATCCACGACGCGCGCCTGACCGGGCGGGGCGAGGCCCTCGGCGCCCACCAGCGTCCCCTCGTTCCGCAGGTCCTTGTTGAGGGTCATCATGAAGGCGATGTGCGCCTTCAGGTCGTCCGCTGCCCATCGGGCGACGTTCCAGTGATCGCCGGCGCCTCGAGGCGCATTCATCATCAGCATGAACTTCATGGCCTTCGCTCCTTTGAGTGAGTCCTCCGAACGCTCGCTTCGCTCGAGCCTGCGGAGGACAGGGTGGCCCGCACCCCCATCGGTGCGCTCATCGGGGAGTCGGAGCGGGCGGCCGATTCTCGACATCCGGCGACGAAATTCTTCCTTCGGTCCCGGCAATATCTCGAAAGCCTTGAAGATTGTCGACCCCGCGCGGAACGTGCGCCGGCCTGGGTCGCGACCGCGTCCATAGTATGGATGTCCCGAGGGGCGACAAACACGATGAGCTTGCGACACGTTTGGGTCATCGGCGGTTGCGCGCTCGGGCTCGCCGCGTGCGGCGGCGGTTCGGTCGCGCCGGATGCCGGGCCCCTCTCCTCAAGCTCGGGGTCGGCGAGCACGGGCATGGCAACCTCAGGGGTGGGGTCGACGGGGCAGGGCGCCGGAGGCTCGGGCGCTGCGAGCTCGGGCGGGGGCCTCGGGGGAGCCGACGGAGGCGGGCAAGGCGGGCCGCCGGGCGGTGAGGGTGGCTCGGGGACCGCTTCGGGTTCGGCCGGCAGCGGTTCGGTCGAAGGGGGTTCGAGCGCCGGCTCCGACGGCGGGACGCTGGGGACGTGCGCCGGCGACACCAAGCTGCCCCCCGAGCCGACCATCCCGCCGGCGTGCTCCACGTTGACCGCGTCGCAGACGGTGAGCGCGGGTGGAGTGCCGAGCGAGACGTCGCTCGACACGACGCGGATCCAGGCGGCCCTCAACTCGTGCGCGTCAGGCAAAGCCGTGCGATTGACGGCGAGCGGCGGAAACGACGCATTCATTACGGGACCGCTCCAGGTGCCCTCGGGCGTCTCGCTGTGGGTGGACTCGGGCGCCACGCTCTTCGGCACGCGCAACCCGAGCGTCTATGGGTCGGCCTCGGCGCTCGTCACCGTATCGGGCGCCAATTCCTCGATCGTCGGCGACGGCGTCATCGACGGGCAGGGCGGCGAGCCGCTCATCGGAAAGGCCGGGTCGTTCTGGGACGCCAACGGCGGCGGCGGCGCGAGCCCCGCCTTGATCGACGTCGCCGGGGCCACAAACTTCACGCTCTACCGGATCACCCTCCACAACTCGCCGATGTTCCACGTCAAGCTGGCGGCGAAGGGTTTCGTCGTGTGGGGCGTCACCATCAAGACCCCGTCGAAGGCCACGAACAGCGCGGGAACGGCGCTGACGCCATCGAGCGCGCACAACACGGACGGGATCGACCCCGGCGAGGCGGCCAGCGACGGTTACATCGTCTGCAGCAAGATCAGCGACGGCGACGACCACATCGCGATCAAGGGCAACACAGGGGTCACGAACCTGACGATCGCGCACAACCACTTCATGGCCGGTCACGGGATGTCGATCGGCAGCGAGTTCAAGGGCGGCGTGTCGAACGTGAACGTCTATGACCTCTCGATCGACGGGACCGGCTCGGGTCTCGGCGGGGGCAGCTCGAACGGAATCCGGATCAAATCGGATCCCAGCCGCGGCGGGCTCGTCTCGGGGGTGACGTACAGCGACGTCTGCGTTCGACAGATCGCCAACCCGATCCTCCTCACTCCTCACTATTCGAACCTGAGCGGGTCGAACATTCCTCAATACAGCGGCATCACCATCCGGGACTTTCACGCCCTCACGAGCGGCACCGTGACGATCGACGGCTACGACGCGGCTCACCTCACCGCGATCACCCTCGACAACGTCGTGGTCGACGGCATCGGCTCGTCGAACGTGAGCGCCGCCAACGCCGACGTCACGCTCGGGCCCGGGAGCGTGAACTTCACGCCGTCGGGGACGGGGGTCACCGTGAAGAACCAGGTCTCGGGGTCCTCCCAGCCGAACCCCTGCACCGGCAAGTGGGTCACGTTCTGAGCGGCTGGCCGCGGCGCCTCGGGCCGGCCGTCCTCGGCCTCGCGCAGCTGGCTTGCGGCACGTCGATCGCCGGGCCCTCCGCGGTCGGCTCGATGTCGGGCGCGGATGGCGGGATCGACGGCGCGCCGCTCGACGGCACCACCGCGGGGATCGCCGTCGACTCCGCGGTCGCCGCGGCTTCGTCGCCCAGGGACGCGCCGAGTTCGAACGACCAGGTCACGGACGATCGCGCGACCGCCCTGCTCGGGGAGATGACGCTCGCCGAAAAGATCGGGCAGATGGTGATGGTCGACTACGGTGGTCTGGCGTCGCTCGGCGACATCGCGACCTACGGAATCGGCGCGATCCTGCCGAGCGCCGACGAGGCGCCTTCGACCAACGCGCCGCAGACCTGGTCCGACCTCACCGCCTCGTTTCGCGCGCAGGCCGCGAGCTCGCGCCTGAAGATCCCCCTCCTCCTCGGGATCGACGCCGTCCACGGCAACGCGAAGGTCGCGGGGGCCACGGTGTTCCCCCACGACATCGGTCTGGGCGCCACCCGCGACGCCGCGCTCGTGACGCAAGTCGAACGAGCCACAGCGGCGGAGGTGATCGCGACCGGCTTCAACATGGCGTTCAGCCCAGACTCGGACGTCGGACAGGACGAGCGCTGGGGGCGAACCTACGAGAGCTTCGGGGAGGATCCGACGCTTGCTTCCCTCCTCGTCACGGCCGCGGTCGGCGGCTACCAGGGGCCGGGCCTCGGGGCCGCGGGGGCGATCCTGGCGTGCCCGAAGCACTTCCTCGGTGCCGGCGGCACCACGTGGGGGACCGGGGTTTCCGGCGGAATCGACGAGGGGGACACGCAGATCACCGACGCCGAGATGCGGGCCGTGCACCTGCCGCCCTTCAAGGCGGCCGTCGACGCCGGCGCCATGGTGATCATGGTGTCGTACAGCTCGTTCAACGGCGACAAGATGTCGTCGAACGGAGCGTGGGTGACCGGCGTCCTCAAGGGCGAGCTCGGGTTTTCGGGGATCGTGCTGTCGGACTTCAACGCGATACGCAAGCTCTCTGGCACGTCGCGCGAACAGGCCGCCGCCGCGATCGGCGCCGGGCTCGACATGATCATGATGTCGGACGGCTACACCGGGTTCATCGACGACGTGACGGCGCTCGTCTCGGACGGGACCATCCCTGCGTCGCGCATCGACGACGCCGTGACGCGCATTCTGCGCGCGAAGTTCGCGGCGGGCCTGTTCGACGCTTCCCGTGCTGCTGGCGCGGCGAATGCGACGGCGCTCGGCGGCGCCGCCGCACGCCGGCTCGCGCGCCAGGCCGTTCAAGAGTCCCTCGTCCTCTTGAAGAACGACGGCGCGCTTCTGCCGCTCTCCAAGTCGGCGCACGTCGTCGTCGCCGGTCCGGGGGCCAACGACCTCGGCGTCCAGTCCGGCGGGTGGACGCTCGGATGGAACGGCGTCACGCAGGGATCCTCGGCCGCCATCGGCGGGACGACGATCCTCGCCGGGATGCAAGCCGCGGCGACCTCGCCGGACCTCGTGACCTACTCGTGGGACGGCAGCACCGTCCCTTCCGGCACGACCGTGGGTGTCGTGGTCCTCTACGAGAATCCGTACGCCGAATTCGAAGGCGACACGAACGATCCGAGCTTCGACAACACGTCCTCGTCGCAGAACCCCTCCGGCCACGTCATCTACGACGGCCTCGCCGCGGGAATCGTCGGCCGGATGACGGCGGCGAAGGTCCCGCTGGTCCTGCTCCTCGTCACCGGGCGGCCGGTCCGCATCGAGTCGTACCTTCCACGCGTCGGCGCCGTCGTGGCGGCTTGGCTACCCGGGTCCGAGGGCGAGGGGGTCGCCGACGTCCTCTACGGAAGCGCGAAGTTCTCGGGTGTCCTCCCCAAGTCGTGGCCGCGCGACGCCACCGCGCTGCCGATATCGTCCCTTCAGTCGAACGCGGATCCCCTCTTTGCCTACGGGTTCGGGCTCACGTATCCGTAGTCCAGCCCGCGTCGCGGCGACGCCGTCGCCCAGCCCGGCGCGGTTCCGACGACGGCCTCGATGGGCACGCCGGTCCGCTGCGCTCGCCGGAGCTGAGCGCTGCGCCAGAGTGTATAGAGAACCGGAAGCACCTCCAGCGTCAGCGTGGCGCTCGTCACCAGGCCGCCGATCATTGGCGCCGCGACACGCTTCATGATCTCCGACCCCGCGCCGTCCGCCCAGAGCAGCGGCAGGAGGCTGGCGGCCATGGTCGTCACGGTCATGAGCTTGGGGCGAAGGCGCCGCACCGTGCCGTCGGCGTGCGCCGCGACGATGT
>Ga0070735_10003853_pt1 | contig 12932 bp, 20 predicted proteins | sample Coa_R1_FD_66443 | JGI IMG/M metagenome (GOLD analysis project Ga0070735, IMG submission 66443) | Surface soil microbial communities from Centralia Pennsylvania, which are recovering from an underground coalmine fire - Coalmine... | ecosystem: Environmental > Terrestrial > Soil > Unclassified ...
GAGCACGGTGTGCTCGTCCTTGCCGTCGGCATCGGCGACAGGGAGGACAACGGCGCGCCGCTCATCATCGGTGACATGCAGCGCGCGACGCGAAACGGCGCGTGCCTGGAGATCGTCACGCACGTCCCGCTGAGGAACGTTCGCTTGTTCGTCGCCACGGACCTGGAGCGCGCCCGCTGCAGCATCTTCTACGGCGTGGATCTCCTGCAGGCGTCGCTGGGCTTTTCGCCGGTGGCGATGCTCGAGCGCTGGGACGTCGGCATCAAGGTTCGCGTCCAGGCCGTGTCCGTCGACTGAGGACCGGGGGCAGGGGGCGACGAGCCCCCTGTACTCGCTCTCCTCGGCGCGCGCGCGGCGTTGACGCTCGAGGAGCACCCGTCCGGGTGAGTGCGCCCCGGACCCATCGCCACCCTTAGCGCTCTCCCGTCGAGCCCCTGCCGGTGGCTCCGGGGGAGCGCGGAGCGCGGGCAGTCACCGCGCTGCGCCTTGGGAGATCACCACCTGTGTTACTGTGCCAACGCCCCGACGCACGGGCCATGGCTTACGCTCTCCGGACGAAAACGCGAACAGTCTCGCTAACATCGCGTGAACGTGCATGTGGGAGAGTCGTCTGCGAGAGCCTTGAGGGGGTACCTGTTTTAAAAGTTTCGACGCGTCGCGGCATCCGGCGTGCGCGGTGGGTCGGAATCGTGATGTGCGGTCGCATCTGGACCTGCCCGGTGTGCAGCCAGAACAAGCGATCCGCTCGGGCAGAGAACATCGCCGCAGCGCTGCGCGGGCTCGGCGGCCGCTGGCAGATGCTCACCGTGACGCTCAGGCACCGCGCCGGCATGCCGCTCAAGGACCTGCACCGCGCGCTCATGCGGGCGTGGCGTCGCTGCCGGCAGGGGGGCGCGAAGTACTCCCGCCGCGTCACGGTGAAGACGAACGGCGGGCGACAGACGGTCATCGTCCGAAACCCGCGCCGCGGCGTGCAGAGCATCTGGAACGAGCTGGTGACGGCGAGCGCGCGCGCGACCGAGATTCCCCACGGGAACAACGGATGGCACCCGCACCTGCACGTGCTCCTGCGAACGTCATCATGGGATGAGGAGGATCGGGCGGTCCTCTTGACGCGGTGGAAGGAAGCGATCCGCGCGGAGCTCGGCGAGGCGTGCACCCCGAACGACGAGCACGCGCTCCGCTGGTCCGACCCCATCGACGCGGCCGACCCGAAGGGGCGCGAGCGCTACCTCACGAAGCTCGGCCTCGAGGTGGCAGGCCCCGCGACGAAGGACGTGAAGGGTCAGAATCACTGGCAGCTCGCGGAGCGTGCGGCCGAGGGCGAGCAGCGCGCGCTCCGCCTGTGGGAGGAGTACTGCCGGGCGACGAAGGGCCGGCGGATGATTGAGCTGGACGATCGCGCCGCGGACGCCGCGCGCAGGCAGATAGAAGCCGAGCGCGAGCTCCCCCGGAACGATCCGGCGACGGGTGACTACGTCATGCCGGACGTGCGCCCCGTCGAGATTGAAGTGTCCCGCGACGCGATCCGCGCGCTGCGCCAGCTCGAATCGCGGAGCATGCCGGACCTGTTCGCGATGCTGCTCACGCTCGCGGAGACCGAGGGCAGGGAAGCCGTGCAACGGTGGATCGACTACGCGGTGAGAGAACAGGAGGAACGATGGCAACGTGCAAGGGATGCGGACGGGACTTCTTCGACGCGAACGAATGGATCGAGCACTGCCAGTGGTGCGGAGGTGGCCTAGCAACTTCGTTCGCAGGCGTGGACTACGACCTGAAGCACGGCAAGCTGGTGGTGACCGAATCGCTCCTCCGGCTCCTGTCTTGTGTGGAGGGTCTGCTTGCCGACCGCGCTGCCTTGCGTCGCGGCGTCGAGGGTACGCTCCCCAAAAAGCGCTAGCCTGACTTCCGCGCGGCCGGCCCGGCCTTCACCTCGGACCCCCCTCCACGGTGAGACCCCCCGGGCCGGTCGCGCGCTGCCAACCGATTGGAGGAACCGCCAATGCGTCAGAGGACGACAGAGCGCGTCATCGCCCTACCCGATCCGACCGTTGAGCAACTTGCCGCGACGCGTCCACCCGAGACGAATATCGACAAGGAAAACCTCGACCGGATCGCCGCGCTCGCGTGGGAGATGCAGCGAAAGGCACAGATGCACCTGACGCCGCCCTACCACTCGCTCGACGAACGTCAGCGAGAGAGTTGCCGCACATCGGTCAGGCGCACCGTGGAAGCGCTCATTCTGCTCGGGTGGATCGACCCACCCGCCTAAGCAACGTTCAACCCGGCGCTCATCGACGCTGCTACCATGCGTTCGATGGCAGCGAAGAACGCAAAGACCGAAACCGAAAAGCAGCAAAAGGTTCTGGAGCGCGTGCAGCACCTGGTGCAGCTCGCGGTGCAAAACACCGAAGAGCAGGAAGCGCGCAGCGCGGCGATGCAAGCTGCGCAGCTCATGACCGAGCATGACCTCGTGTGCGTGCCCCGTTCGCAGCTCGAGGCGGCGCAGAAGGTGGTCAGCGGCGCCCAGCAGCTCGTGAAGAAGGCCAAGCAGGAGAAGTGGACGAACATGGGAATCGGTCTGATTCTCGGACAGGTGCTGCTCGGCAAAGGCGGATTGAAGCTGTAGACTCGAGGCGTGCCGCACACGCACCGCGTTTGGAACTACGTCGTCGGCATGGTCGGGCCGGCAGACGTGCGCGACCTGCAGACTCGTGTGCGGAGCTACTTCTCGGCGCTGGAGCAGTCCGTCGCCGCGGTCAAGCCGCCGCTCCCCCTCGACCAGAGCGCGTTCAGCGGGCAGGCGTGGGTGCGCATGTCTGAGCGCGTCGGTGTGTTCCTGAACGAGTCCGTAGACAGCGACTGGAACCCCATCGCGTACATCTACGCGGGCGCGACCTACGAACGCGGCCGGCAAATCATCGATGACCTGGACAAGTGGCGCGACCAGCTCGCGACGCTGAAAGCTCCGAACGTCCCCGCGCCGCTCCCTGTCCCGAACAGCGATATCGGCCTGGCCGGCGGAATCGGCATCGTCGCCGCGGCGATCGTGGTCTTCATGCTCCTGAAGAACCGATGACGCGCCCAGTCCGTCCGCCGCCGCCGGTCGTAGGTGGGGAAGGGGAGCTCTCCACCGGCACCGGTGCGCTGCTCGTCCTGCTGGTCATCTGGATTCTCACCGAGAAGGGCCACCGACTGCTCCGCTGATACGTTGGAGCGCTTGCCAACGCGTTGGCAGCGTGGGACGCTCAGCTCATGAGTCGAGCGCTGGCCCGGTACCGCGGGGCTTCCCGCCGTTCGTTCGGATACGCAAAGCCCATCGTCATCCGCACGACGAAGGTGGTGAAGCACAAGAAGAAGCACCACCGTGGCGGCGGCGCTGGCGGACTACTCGGCGGCAACCGCGGAAAGCTGATGGCCGGCGCCTTCCTGCTCGGCATGATTCAGAAGAGCGGAATCGCGTCGTCGCTGCCGACCATTCCCGTCCTCGGGCAGACGGGAACGATCGGCCTGGCGGCGCACTTTCTCGGCAAGGGCATGCCGCTCGCCGAACAGGTGGCGACCGTCGCGCTTAGCCTCGCGTGCTGGCAGCTCGCGCACGATGGGCACGTCGTCGGAGAGGACGGCGGCTTCGACGTCGGCCAGTACGTCGCGGGCGCGTAAGGCTTCAAGCCCTTCGGGGCAGGGGCGGGCGCGCGCCCCGGGTACGAATCGAACGGCTGTACCTCGTACCCGAATCCTCGCGCCACCGAAGTACGCCGGGCGTTGAGTCCCGGAAGGAGACCGCGAAATGAGACACATCGGAGCTGGATACCCACGCGTCGTCGGCTGGCCTGCAGTCGGACCGGGCACGGGTGTCTACGGATACGTGGCCGGCGTCGAGCCCATGATGGCCCCGCACGCACTGGCGGTGCACCCCGCCGGACCCCCGGCGATTCACGCGCCCGGCTGGCGCGGCTCGATGATCGCCCCCGGCGTGAACGCACCGCAGGAGGGACACGTCCCGCTCCCGCTCAACCCCGAGACGTTCAGCGGTACGTGGGGAACCGGCGCAGGCCAGGCGCCAGCCGGAACTACCATCATCTTCAGCGGCCGCCCGCAGAAGCCGTTCAAGCCCGCGCGTCTCGTCATCCGCGGTACGAAGGCCGGACCGACGGCCGTCGGAAACCTCATTGGACAGGTGTTCGTCGGGACCGACTTGCAGCAAGGCGAACTCGGGAACATCGACCTGGAGAGCATCGGCGCCGCGACGGCGTTCGACACCTGGATCTCCTTCAAGCAGGCGGAGCCCGGCGTGTGGATCCGCGTGCAGGCGACGCTCACCGCGTTCCCGACCGGAACGGACACGGAGCTCTACACCATCACGGTCCTCGGCCACTACCTGCACTAGAGCGGGAGCGCTCCCCAGAAAGGAGGGCTTCCCCCTTGCGCATCCAAGTTGCCGTTCCCGAGGAGCACGTCTCCCCGGAAGTCATCGACGCATCGCTCGAGACAGTCACCCGCCTCGACGAAAGCATGATCCGCTCGGGGCAGGCCCCGACGTCGCGCGAGCTCCTCAAGCAAGGCGCCATCTGGCGCCCGGAGCCGCCCGGCGATGAGCACTTCGACCACGTGGGCACGATCGCCGCGCGCGGGTGGGGCGACTGCGACGATTGGGCCCCTGCGCACGCGGCGACGCTCCGCGCGAGCGGAGAGGACCCCGGCGCCGTCGCCCGCGTCGTGCCGTCCGGTCCGTCGACGTACCACGCGATCGTCCAGCGCTCCGACGGGAGCATCGAGGATCCGAGCGTTGCGGCGGGCATGAAGGCGAACCGCGTCGGCGGTCCGGACCCCGAACACATCGAGCTCTACGCCTGCGACCCGCACGACGGGCGCATCTACCAGGGGAGCCTGCTCCCCACCGTCGCGCCGCTCTCGCTCCACTGCGGGCCCACCTTCGCGGTGCGAGGCGCGACCGTCGTGGGTGTCGGCAATCTCTTCGAGGGACGTTGCGACGTGCCGATCGTCGGCTCGCCGCTGCTCCACGTCCGGTCGTACTGGCGGCACCGTCCAAGCCACCGGCGCCGCTGCCACGGGACGATGCCCTACGCCATCTCGTGCAGCGCGCTCGGGTGCACGCCGGAGCAGGCCCTCAACGCGGCGATCGTCGGCGCCATCCTGTGCGGCGACGCGGCCGAGATGCACACGAGCCTCGACCGCTACAAGCTGCTCGCCACCCAGCACGCGCTGGCGGGCTTCAGCCCGGGCGAGGTGCGGGAGGCGCTGGTGCAGCAGATGACCAGCGACCTTCTCACGCACGCGAAGAACACGAACACCCATCCGGAGCTGCACTCCAAGCAGCTGCTCTCCCAGCTCGCCGCGCAAGGGCACGTCAGCGGGTGCATCGTCGGCGGCTTCTTCGACGACATCGGCAAAATCGCGAGCGGCGTCGTCTCGGCCGTAAGCAACGTCGCGAACACCGTCGCGCACGCGGTGTCGAGCGTCCCGTGGGGTGACATCATCCACGACGTGCAGGCGGCGGTCTCCGTCGTGCCGGGTCTCGGCACGGCCGTCAGCGACGTTGTCGCGGCCGCGGAGTCCGCCTACGACGCCGCGGCGGCGGCGCTGTCCGGGCACCCGCTCGAGGGGGCGATCGATGCGGCGTACAACTTCGCGCTGGGCAGCGTTCCGGGCGCGGCGGCGCTGCACCCGATCCTCGACCCCATCAAGTCGACCCTGATGAACATCGTGGTCAAGGGTGAGCCCGTCGACAGCGCGCTACTCGACGGCGTTCTGACGTCCGTTCCCGACTCGCCGCGGTTCGGGCCCATCTCGCCGCGCTCGGTCGCCGCGAGCCTCGCGCACATGATCGTCGGCCACCTGGGCGTGAAGAAGAACCCCGCGAGCCCGGTCCGCACGCCCCCCAAGCCCCCGCTCGTCGTGCACCCGAATCCGATCGTGCACCCGGTCGCGCTGCACGCGCCCGCGCACCACGTCGCGCCGCGCAAGCCCACCGCGCCCGCGCGCAAGCCTCCGGGCGTGCCGCACGCGGCGATCCACGTCATGCACGCCGCGGCCGCCGTGCCGCCCGTCGTGCATCGTCCAGGCTCGCCTGGAGCTCCTCCCGGCGCGACGCACTGGCAGTGCACGCCCGGCGCGGGCGGCACCTGGGCTTGCAGGTGGGTGTGATGCCGTTCGAGAACCCCCTTCACCACTGGCTGCGTTCGAGCCCGCGACCGCACGCGCTCCGCGTTCGCACGGACGATGGGGAGGAGCGCATCATCAACATCAGCCCGAACCCTCGCACGCGATGGCGAACGGCCGAAGAGGCTGTGCGCTCGCTGCAAGCGTCGTCGGTCGAGTGCCTGAACGAGAAGGGCGACGTCCTGCGCGCGATGCGCCTGCGCGACGACGAAGAGGACGGCGCATCGGGCGATTCGTCCAAGGCGGTGGAGAAGGCGCGCGCGCTGCAGCAGAAAGACAATGCGGCGATGCTCGACGCGTTCGGGCGCCACCTGAACACCGCGTTCGAGCACGGAGCGTCCGCCGCGAACACCGGGCAGGAGCACCTGGTCGCGCTGGTGGAGACGCTGACCACGCACCTGTCCGCGGCGATCCTCAGCATCCACAACCTGTCGGGCCACGTCGCGTCGCTGCTCCAGAACAGCGGGAGCGACGGCGACGACGACAACCCCAACGCGAAGCTGCTGGCGCTGCTCGCGCCGGTGCTCGCCGGCCGGATGGGCATGCCCGCGCCGGCAGCCGATGCGGCGAACGGCAAGCCGCGAAAGGGGGCGCCGACGTGAGCGACATGCTGACGCTGGCGTTCATCGCGCTGCTCTCCGAGCTCCAGCACGGAGGGGGCGGCGGCCAGGCCGGACCACCGGGCCCACCCGGTCCGCCCGCGCCGTACCCGGACCCCGGTCCAGCGCCCGCGCCCGCGCCGTTGCCGGCGCCCCACCCCGCGCCCGCGCCGCACACCATTCCGCCCGCTGGCGACCAGCCAGGCCCCTTCCCGCGGCCGCCGCCGGTGCCGGTCCCGCACGCGCCGGTCGTCCCTCCTGGCCCCGGCCCTGTCCCCCCAATGCCCCCCTGGCCGACGCCGCCGACCCCGGGCACGCTCCCGCCGTTCCCCGGTCCGGGGTGGTGCCCCGACACGCCGGTGACGCCCGCCGTCAGCGCGCGGGCGCTCTACTGGAACCCCCAGCTCTGGAACTACGCCGCGCGCACCATCCGCAAGGCGTTCGTGCAAGAGATGCTCGGCGGGCAGTGGGTGACGTTCGCGGCGGCGTGGCACCCGGGCGACAAGGGGCCGCAAACGTACATGGCGACGGAAGCGTGGCGCGTCTGCACTGCGCCCCCCGTTGCGCCGCCCGCGCCCGCGCCGACCCCGCCGCCCGCTCCGCCGCCCGCTCCGCTGCTCACGCCGCTGCAGCAAGCCGCGATTGCGATGAACAACGCGCTGGCCGCCGACGGCTACCGAAAGAGCGACCAGGGCGTCTACATGGCGTTTCAGGCGCAAGCTTTCCCGAGCTCCAAGCCCGATGGCTTCCCGGGCACGCACACCATGGGAGCGCTGCACGACGCGCTCGCGAGCGCGGGAGTGACCATGGCGCCGGTCACGGTCTACCCGTGGCTCGCCGGCCCTGGATACGACGGAGTGAATGCACCAACGCTCGCCGAGTGGAACCGGTGAGGGGAGAACCGAGTCATGCCGAACGAGAACGTCATCACCCAAGAGGGAAGCGTCATCACGCAACCGCGCGTGGACCTGTCCCTCGGCAACTGGGGATCCATCGTGGGTCTGAGCGGCGCGACCGTCGCGGCGCCCGCAAACCAGACCGGACCCGCGAGCACGATCGTGCTCGGCCTCTGCCTGATGCCGCTCAACACGGGAATCTTCCTGGTGAGCATGAAGGCGTCCTACTCGGACGGCACGACGGCCGGCGCGCTCATCGCGCGGCTCATCACCAAGCAGGGGGCGGGCACCGGGCAGATCGCCGGCGGCATCGGCGCTGCCAAGTTCGGGAGCAACGCGGCCGGCCTCGGCGCGGGCGTCTCGGCCACGTTCGTGGGCAGCAACGGACAAGTGCTCAACGCGGACGCGGCCGGCGGCGGGGGGCTAACCTTCGAGGGCTCCGCTCTCGCCGCAACTGGCGTCACGCAGAGCGAGGACAAGCAAGCGACGCTCACCGGCTTGCTCACCGCGAACGGCACCGGCGTCAACAACTTCCAATTCCAGGGTCCCTGCGATGCGCTCGGACCCACGGGGCTCGCGAAAACGCCGTTCACCCTCGGCCGACCGGTGTTCTTCGGTTTGCAAATCAACGACACCGCGGCGCACGTCGTGACCTTCGACAGCGTGTCGCTCTTCGTGCAGGAGCTCGCGGTTCCGTAGGCAGGGGGACGTGCGGCGTGCGCAGCGAAAGGCTCTCGTGGTGGTCGCGGTCCTCGCCATGCTGGCGATCGGCACGCGGCCGCTGCGCGGGCAGGTGACGCCGCCGCCGCGCAAAGGAGGTGGACGGATGCTGACGTTTGAAGAGCTGCGCGCGCTTGCTGAGGCGGTCGGCTTCGTGGGCGATGCCGCCGACATCGCCGCGGCGATCGCGCTGGCCGAGAGCTCGGGCGACGTGAGGGCCACGAACATCGTGACCGCGGAGCAGGCGGCCGACTGGAACGCGGCGCATCCTGGCCAGCCCCGCCATGGTCCGGAGCGAAGCTTCGGGCTCTGGCAAATCAACACGCTCGCGCACCCGCAATACGACGAGGGGCGGCTCCTCGACGGCCAGTACAACGCGCACGCCGCGTTCCAGGTCAGCTCGGGCGGAACGAACTTCAAGCCGTGGAGCACGTACAACACGGGGCTCTATCGAAAGCACATGCCCACGGAGCCCGACCCCGCATGACCACCGAGCTCCGTACGCTCCGATGGGGATCCGTCGAACAGTTTTCGCTGCCGCTCGGCGGCGACGGGAAACCGTCGCGCACCCTCCCGCGACAGATGCTCCAGCTCAGCTGGGACGTGCCGTTATCGTGGGTGGTGTGGCTCGTCATGAACCCCATCCTCAACGGCGACGAAACGCACACCTTCACGGTGCAGTGGAACTTCACGATCGGCGTAGGCCAGGCAACCGCGACGACGTCGGCCATCACGTTCACCTTCGCGCCTTCGGGCGTCTCCCCCGCCATCACGTTCGCGCCGCAACAGCAGCAGCTCTTTATTCCCGGCCAGGACATCCAGCTCAACGCAACCCTGATTGGAACCGCGTCGTCGCTGGTCTCGGCGGAGGCTTTCCAGGTGGCAGCCTTCGGCGCGCCGAACAACGCCGACGTGCTGGGGGAGATGCGGCGATGGGAAGCGCAGTCGGGTGTGCAGGTGGACCCGCGCTCGCGCGACATGGCGATGGGCGGACCGCACGAGACCCCGCTCCACTACATGCCGAGGTGACGCTGTGCCCGGGATTCCCATCCTCGCCACGCTGCAGGCGTTCCGTTCCGGTGACGCCACGATTCCCCTCGAGGGTGGCGGCACGCTGCAGGCGATCCTCACGGCCGCGGGCGCGACGACGAACCCGCAGCCCGCCTCGCTGCAGGGGACGCTGCTACTCGACCCGCAGAACTTCGTCGGCGGATCGGGCGGCGTCCCTGCGAACGACGCGAGCCCGCCGACGGCCACGGTGCAGGGCTTCACCGGTCCGCTCTTCAAGTCGTACGCCGGCATCGCCGCGGCGTGGGGCACGCTCGCGCCGCGGCTGTCGCAGGACACCACGATCGTCGGCCTGTCGAGCCACACCGACTTCAGCGATCCGATCGTGTGGCTGCCCATCTGCCCGGGCGGCGTGACCCCGGCGATCCAGGGCGCTGCGCCCGCTCTCGTGGGCAACGTCGTGCTCGGCGGCACCGTCGCGAAGTCCCGCGCGGCCGGCGCGAACTCGCTGCTGCAGACGAACGTCGGCGGCGCCGGTGCCCTCGGCCTGCTCCTCGAGAACACGACGGCGGGCAAGAGCTCCCGCGCGTGGCTCTACAAGGCGCTGGGCGCGGGCGCGTTCTCGCTCACCCAGCCCATGGTGAAGAGCGGCATCAAGGGGACGACCGTCCCGGCCGAGGTGGACACCTGGGCGAACGGAGACACGGTCAATCTCCTCAAGCCGATCGCGCTCAACGTCGTCCAGTTCCAGAACCTCAACTACGACGCCAACGCGACGTTCAACAACTTCGGTCACCTCTACCAGCTCGCGGTCCTCGACCCCGGCGCGGCCGGCCCGGGCAACACGGGGAACCAGGCGTTCCTGTCCGGCGTGCGCTGCATCGAGTGCGACGTGCAGCGGAGCATCGTCAATCAGATCGCCACGCAGCAGGAGCTCACCGTCGTCGCGACCAACTGCGCGGTACGGTCGGCCGTCGACTGCAACGCGCTCGCGATGTTCGGGGGCGCCGCGTTCCCGAGCGGTCAGACGTTCTTCGTGGGCTCGCCTGTCCTGAGCGCGTTCGACGGAGACGTCATCCTCGGGAACACGGGCGGGCAGGTGCTCACCGAGGGCGCGACGTTCGGCCTGGTCTTCCTCGACAGCGGCGTGTCGGTGCTCGACGGCATCCTGCTCGTGAAGACGTTCGCCTACGGCTCGCACGTCATCTACGGCAGCGGCGCGAATACCATCAACATGCAGGGCTGCTCCCACCTCGGCATGATCGGCGGAACCTTCGCTGCAGCCTTCACAGCGCCTGGCCTGGTGACCGGCGTGCAGCTCAACGGCACCGCGACCGCGTCGAGCTACGCCGCGGGCACCTGGAACGCGGGAATCACGACGACGCCGGCCCACCTGGACGCCGCGGCGGGCGCCGCGGGCTTCGGGGGCAACGCCATCAGCCCGGGCGGAGCGAGCTGCAGCAACTTCCAATGAACAGCGTTCCGCCGCCCCCGCGCACGTCCGTGGCGCTTGCGGCGTGCGCTGGTCTCGGCGCGGCCGGTGCCTACGGACTCGCGCACATGCCGGACAACGTGCCGTGGTGGGTGTCGCTCTCGCTGGGCGCGGTGTTCACGGGCATCGTCGCCGCGACGTTCCTGTACACGCACCGGCCTGGGGACCCGTCGTGAGCTCAGGGGCAGGCCATCACGCTTCCCGGGCACCCGCCCGTGCTGCATCCCATCCCGATGCAGGGAACTTCGCCGCACTTGTAGGCGCAAGCCGGATCGTTCGGCGCTGGGCAGCATCCGCCGTTGGGGTTCCAGTCGATCCAGCAGCAGAGCGGGGCCGACGCTTCGGGCTCGTCGGCCGCGTCCGAATAAGTAGCGTCTACCTGGGGTGTACTTACGTACGTGTCGGGCGGGTCGGCCGCGTCGACCTGGAGCTCCTCGAGGACGTCGGCCGCGGCCGCGGAGTCTCCTCGAGGAGCGGTCCAATGGTCAGACCAGCTCGTCGACGACGCGTCGGCCGAGGCGTCCGGCCCGCCGTCGGCCGCGAGCTCCGGCGCGCTGACCGCGCTGAAAGCGTCGCCGCACGCCAGCAGAAACACGCAAGACAGCTCGATTCGCATCGTGGACCCCTCCGGCGTCGAATCGTACCCGGGAAACGGTTTCGCGCCGCTGTGTCCGTTGACAAACGCGTTCGGTCGGGCGCAGCATCCGTACCTGTGGAGGTACTCATGCTGAGAGCGAAGAAGCCGAAACCGAAACTAAAGCAGGTGATGGTCCGGTTCACCGCGGACCAGTACGCGCGTATCCAGGCGGCCGCGTTGGACATCGGCGTAGAGCTGGCCGTCTACTGCCGGCTCGCCGTCATGTCGGCCGCCACGCAGCAGACCGGAGCCGTAGAAAATCGCCTAAGGGGCAATACGGTTAAGTCGCAACCGCCATCTCGATCGTCCGATGGGGGAGGCGAGTGGTCACCAAAAAAGAGCAGAAGCGTTGCTCGGCGTGCGCGTGGCCGCACTTCCGCAAACACGATGGCCGGTGCGCTCGCTGCGGTCAGAAGCCGGAGGGCCGCGTGACCACCGCCAACGGACAGGGGCCCCGCATCGTGCAGATTTGCGCGGCGGCGGTGCCCGGTGAGCGGCGCACGTTCGTCAACGTCTACGGCCTGGACGAGCACTCGCGCGTCTGGCAGTGGAACGCGAAAGAGGCTCGCTGGGAGGCTCACAAGGTTCGCCCGCGCGAACGCAACGCGGGGGACTTCGCATGACCCGCGAAGACGAGAAGACGCTCGAGCGCCACGGCTTTCGCGTGGAGGACAAGCGGCCCGAGCGCGAATACCACGTCGTCACCTGCAACACTTGCAAGCAGCGTTGGGCGGTTGCCAACAAGCACCAGTCCGCGATGCTCGCGCTGCTGGATCACGCGATCGGCCATGAGAGCGGGAAGGCGGTGCGAAGATGAGCACCACCTACGCCCGCGAGATCCTCGCGCTCGGCATCCCGCCGCGCGCAGTGATGCACCTGGTCCTCGAGGACATCCTCGCGACGCTCGGCGAGTGGACTGCCGACGTCATGACGTGCGACGAGCTGGAGCTCGTGCGCCAGGCGCGCGTGCACATCGAGAACGCGGAGCACTGCATGCTGATGCTGCTCCGTCCGAGCGAGGCGCTGTGTGAGCCCCAGCTCACGTGCACCGATTGCGGCGCGACGCTTCCCTGGCACAAGAATCACTGCCAGGCGCCCGGCTCACCGGACCGCGTCGAGCACTTCGCGTCCGTGCTGGCCCACTCGTGGCCTCCAGAGTCAATCGAAAAAGAACCGCCCGGAACGGCTGGCACCGTCCGGGCGGTTGATGAGCGCGGAACCTTCGAAGAAACCGGCTCGCCTCCTAGGTTGTCATACCTAGGACCGGGGGGCGAGACGTGAACCTCCCGCGGTGGCTGAGGCTGCCGTACCTCGACACGCTCCGCGAGCTCCTCAACGCGATCGCGTCGGTGCACTCGCGCGTCGAGGCGATCCGGGAGGAGATACGGCAGGCCGCT
>Ga0070735_10003854_pt1 | contig 12931 bp, 15 predicted proteins | sample Coa_R1_FD_66443 | JGI IMG/M metagenome (GOLD analysis project Ga0070735, IMG submission 66443) | Surface soil microbial communities from Centralia Pennsylvania, which are recovering from an underground coalmine fire - Coalmine... | ecosystem: Environmental > Terrestrial > Soil > Unclassified ...
GAACGGGGTACGACATGGTCACCGGCCTGGGCGTACCCTTCGTCGGCCATCTCATCAACGCGGTGGTCAGCGGCCAGAACGTCCCCTAGCCTAGGCAAGCAGGCGATTTTGGGGGCTCAGCCTGCGGGCGGGCCCCCTTGCCATGCCTGCTATAATGGAACGGCTGTGAAAGAGAAGATTCATCCCAAGTGGTACCCCGAGGCGAAGGTCCACTGCGCCTGCGGTAACTCGTTTACCACCGGTTCGACCATGCCGGAAATCGCCGTCGAGATCTGCTCGGCGTGCCATCCGCTGTTCACCGGTCAGCAGAAGTTCGTCGATACGGCGGGCCGCGTCGACAAGTTCCGCCAGCGTGAGGAGATCGCCAAGAAGAAGCAGCAAGAGGCTGCCGCCCGTAAGGCCAAGCGCGACGCCGCCAAAGCCGAAGCGTAACTACGCCGGTTTAACGGAAACGAGCTCCTAAGGGGCTCGTTTTCTATTTGGAAACCTATGACGAACACGTTTTACGACCGACTGGACACCATCGCGAAACGCTTCGATGAAATCGAGGCGGAGCTTGCGCATCCCGCGGGTGAGTTCGATCAGGCGCGGTACACGGCGCTGGTCAAGGAACGCGCGTCGATCGAAGAGACCGTCGGCGTTTACCGTCAATACAAAAAGACGCTCGAGGAAATTGCGGCCAACGAAGAGCTGCTCAAGGATCGCAGCGATGCCGAATTGCACGAGCTCGCAGAGGAAGAGGCAAAAGCGTTGCGCGAGCGGCGCACCGAGTTCGAGCGAACGCTGCAAGAGTTGATGATTCCGAAGGACCCCGACGACGAGAAGGACGTCTTCATCGAGATTCGTGCAGGCGCAGGCGGCGACGAAGCAGCAATTTTCGCAGGCGATCTGGCGCGTATGTACATGCGGTACGCGGAAGCGCTGCGCATGAAGGTCGAGCTCGTTTCGGAGAACGAGAGCGACGCCGGCGGTTATAAGGAAGTGGTCTTCGCCGTAAAGGGAAACGCCCCGTTCAAGTACTTCAAACATGAATCCGGCGTGCATCGCGTGCAGCGTGTACCGGTGACGGAATCGCAAGGACGCGTGCACACGAGCACCGCGACGGTTGCGGTGCTTCCCCAGGTAGAGGAAGACGTCGACGTCGAAATCAATCCGAGCGACCTGCAGGTGGACACGTACAAATCCAGCGGCGCGGGCGGCCAGTACGTCAACAAAACCGAGTCGGCCATCCGCATCACCCACGTCCCGACGGGAATCGTCGTTGCCTCACAGCAGGAGCGCTCGCAAATTCAGAACCGGGCGAAGGCCATGGAGATGCTCCGCGCCATGCTGTACGACCGCAAGCGTCGGGAAGCAGAGGAAGCGATGGGCTCGATGCGCCGCAGTCAGGTGGGGACGGGCGACCGTTCGGAGAAGATTCGGACCTACAACTTCCCACAAGATCGCATCACCGACCACCGCATCAACCAGAACTTCGGCAACATTCGCGGGATCATGGACGGCGACATGGGGCATATCGTAGAGGAGCTGCTCAAGGATGAACGCACGCGTCTTCTCGCCGGCGAAACCTCCGCCGCATAACTTGGGGCCGCAAACGGTCACCGCCACGCTCGCACGCGGCACGGTGACGCTCGCAAAATCGAGCCCTACTCCGCGCGTCGATGCGCAAATACTGTTGGCTTTCACGCTCGGCCGCGAACGCGAGTGGCTGCTCGCGCACGGGGAAAGTTTCCTCAGCCGCGCTCAATCAGACAAATACATCGCGCTGTGCGAGAAGCGGGCAACGGGGATGCCGGTTGCGTACATCACCGGCTTTGCCGCTTTCTACGGCCGAGAATTCGCGGTGAACGAACACGTGCTGATTCCGCGACCCGAAACCGAGCATCTGGTCGAGGACGCAATCGCGCACTTGCGATCGAAAATCGACGCGAGCGCGCCGATGAAGCAGCTCTTCACCGTATTCGAAGCGGGCGTCGGAAGCGGCGCAATTGCGTGCACGATCGCCGCCGAGGTTACCGGTGCGGTCGTCGACGGAACCGATGCAAGCGCACCCGCCCTGAAGGTGGCCGACTATAACGCGCGCCGCTTGAACGTGCATACGCGCTGCAAATTCCACTATGCAGACGTGGTGAAGAGCACCGACGAGCGAAGCTACGATTTGGTCGTTGCGAACCTGCCGTACGTTCCGAGCGGCGACGTTCCGCAGAAACCCGATCCGGTCGGGTTCGAACCGCGCACTGCGCTCGATGGGGGCGCCGACGGTCTGGTTCACTATCGCAAGCTGCTCGCGGCGGCCGCGCGGATGCTGCGGTCGGGGGCGCTGCTGCTCATGGAAGCCGCCCCGCCGACGATTATGCCGTTGCGCGACCTGACGGCGGCTGCATTGCCGCACGCAGAAATCGACGTCCGGCACGACTACGCGGCGCAAGCGCGCTATCTGCACGTCAAGGTCCCATCGTCCTTCGACAGGCTCAGGATGACATAGGAGCGAATACAAACAACCCGAGATGGCAAAGTATATCTTCTTTACCGGCGGTGTTGTAAGTTCACTCGGTAAGGGGATCACGGCAGCGTCGCTCGGACGATTGCTCAAGGCGCGCGGGATCAGCGTTTCCGTTCAGAAACTCGATCCGTATATCAACGTCGACGCCGGCACGATGAACCCGTATCAGCACGGCGAGGTCTTCGTCACCGAGGACGGCGCCGAAACCGATCTCGACCTCGGGCACTACGAGCGGTTCATCGACGAGAATCTTTCCAGAGTGAACAACGTCACGACGGGGCAAATCTACAACTCCGTCATCGACAAAGAGCGCCGCGGCGACTACCTCGGCGCTACCGTGCAAGTCATTCCGCATATCACCAACGAGATCAAGGCGCACATCAAGCGCGTGGCGGAAGAAAGCCATGCGGACGTCTGCATCGTGGAAGTCGGCGGAACGGTCGGCGACATCGAATCGCTGCCGTTCCTGGAAGCGATCCGCCAGATCCGGTACGACGTCGGCGATGAAAACGTGATGTTCTGCCATCTGACGCTCATGCCGCACTTGGGCGCAGCGGACGAGTTGAAAACGAAACCGACGCAGCATTCCGTGCGCGAACTGCGCGGCATCGGGATCACGCCCGACGCAATCATCTGCCGTACCGGGACGTCGTCACCGATGCCGGTCGAATTGAAAGAGAAGATCGCGCTCTTCTGCGACGTCCCCGCAAACGCCGTCGTGCAGAACGCAGACGCGCCGACGATTTATCAGGTGCCGCTGAACTTGGAAGCGGAAGGCCTCGCCGACGCGGCGGTGCGCAAGCTCCGCTTGCCGACGAATGCACCGCAGCTGGAAGACTGGGCGACGATTGTCGACCGCATCATGCATCCGGAGCGGCGCGTCACTATTGCGCTCGTCGGTAAATACGTCGAACTGAAAGACGCATACATTTCAATCAACGAAGCGCTCTATCACGCCGGTATCCACCATTCGGCGAGCGTGGACATTCAGCGCATCGACAGCGAGGCGGTCGAGAACGAAGGCATCAGCATTCTTCGCGGCGCGCACGGTATTCTGGTGGCGCCGGGCTTCGGCGCGCGCGGCATCAAAGGCAAGCTCAAAGCGATCCGGTATGCGCGGGAAAGCGGAATTCCGTTCCTGGGCATTTGCTACGGCATGCAGCTCGCGTGCGTGGAATTTGCCCGCAACGTATGCGGTCTGCCCGAATCGATGACGCGCGAAGTCGACGAAACGACGATCGACCCGATCATCGATTTCATGCCCGATCAGCGCAATCTCGAAGTATACGGCGGCACGATGCGCCTCGGGTCGTACACCTGCGAGTTGGAACCGGGCACAAACGCAGCCAAAGCGTACGGGCAGCCGAACATCACGGAGCGCCACCGGCACCGGTACGAGTTCAACAACCGGTACCGGCCCATTTTCGAAGAGCACGGAATGCGCTTTTCCGGTCACCACGTCGTCGGCAAGACGACGCTCGTCGAAATGATCGAACTGCCGCCGGAGATGCACCCGTGGTTCCTCGGAACGCAGGCGCATCCGGAGTTCAAATCGCGTCCGAACCGTCCGTCGCCGCTGTACCGCGATTTCATCGGCGCGGCGCTTTCTCACGAAGAGCGCATTCGCGAGGAGCAAGAGTTCGCGCGAAGCGCGTCGAGCTAGCCGAAGCCACGGATCCGCAAGCGATAACCGCCGTCGTTCTCACGCGAAACGAAGAGCGCAATTTGCCGCGGCTTCTTGCGTCCTTGCCGCGTGGTGTGCAAGTGCTCGTCCTGGATTCGCAGTCCACGGACGCAACCGCGCGAATCGCGCAGGCCCACGGCGCACGCGTCGTCGTACGGCCGTTCATCGGCTTCGTCGATGCGCGTCGGTTTGCGCTGGCGCAAGTTCAAACGCCGTGGACGCTGATGATCGATGCGGACGAGGTGTTAAACGACAGGTTGCGCGCCGAACTGCTTGCAGCAGACGACGGCGTCGAAGGCTATACCGTTTCGCGCACCACGTATTTTCGCGGCAAGCCGCTGCGCGCGTGGACCGGCGAGCGTCTGCTGCGGCTCTTTCGAACGAATCGCGCGCATCTCGAAGCGGCGCCCGCAGCCGGAGGTGACGCAGATCTGCACGAGCGATGGGTGTGCGATGGTGCAGTCGGAGCGCTGCAAGGCACGCTTGAGCATTATTCGTATCCCGATACCGAATCGTACCGTGAGAAGTACGCTCGGTATACGGACATCGAGGCACGCGGATTGCATGCCAGCACCGCAGGCGCGCTTCTGCAATCGCTGCTCGTGCCGCTGCGCTTTACGCGAACGCTGCTGCGGGGCGCCGCACTGGACGGCCCCGACGGCTGGTACGTCGCGTGGTATTCTGCACTGTATCCTGCCGTGGTGCAATGGAAAGCCCTGCGCTCGTAGCGCTCGATGCGCGCATGACGCGCCAAATGTCCGTCGGCATGAAGGCGTACGCGCGCGAGCTTGCGGCTCGACTGCCGCGCGTAGCGCCGGATTTACGCTTCGTTGCGCTGCGCGACGGCGCGAACTTCGGTTGGGATGAACAGGTGCGCCTTCCGCGTGCAATAAGGCACAGCGGAGCGAGCCTCACGCATTTTCTTTCGCTGTATACGCCGGTCGTCTCGCCGCGACCGTACATCGTCACGATTCACGACCTGATTCACTTGCACTTTCCGCAGTATTTCAAATCGAAAGTGCCGGCGTACTATCAAACCGTGGTCCGCTTTGTGACGAGCCGGGCGGCGCGCGTAATCACCGACGACGAACGGACGATCGACGATCTGCAGCGGTTTCTCGGCGTCGTTCCGAGCCGCGTGCGTGTCGTACCGCTTGGCGTAGACGACCGGTTTCTGCAGCCGGTGCGGCCGTTTCATGCGCAGCGCCCGTATCTTTTCTATGCAGGCAACCATCGTAAGCACAAAGATCTGCCGACGCTGCTGCTGGCGTGGTCTTCGCTTCCGCAATCGTACGAGATCGATCTCTATTTGACGGGACCCGATGATTTCAACGGAGCGCTCGAGGCGTATTCGACGCCGTCGCGACGCGCCGTCGCGCTCGGCGATCTCACGGCGGACGACCTCGCCGCGCATTATGCGGGCGCGGCGGCGCTCGTGCATCCGGCGCTGCTCGAAGGGTTCGGTCTGCCGATGCTCGAGGCGATGGCGTGCGGCGTTCCCGTGATCGCGGCAAAGGAATCGTTGCCGCGTGCGCTCGACGGCGCAGCACTGACGTTTCCGGCCGGTGATGCGCAAGCGGCGCGGGATGCGATCGTCCGCGTGCTCGACGATGCGCCGCTGCGGGGGCGGCTGGTGGAAGAAGGTCGGCGGCGTGCCGAGACGCTAACGTGGGATCGATGCGCGTTGCGAACGGCGGAGATTTATCGCGAGGTGCTTGCGGAGCATTTGGACCAATGAAACGTGTCGTTGCTTGCCTACTCGCCGGTTTATTACTTCTCGGTGCCGCGCGGCCCGCGCACCGTAAACCGGTCGGCAATCGCGTTTTGCCGATTGCGCTGGTGCTCAACGGCACGAAACTCGCGGTCAACCCGCCGCCGGTCTTCTACAAGTATCACTTACTCGTGCCGGTACGTCGCATTTTGAGCGCGCTCGGCCTTTCGTTTGAAAAGAGCGGAAGGTACGTGCGCACCTCGGCCGGGGCAAAAAGCATTCAGCTCATGATCGGCAGCACGACTGCGCAAATCGATAATCAGGCGGTCGAACTGGATGCACCGCCGGTAGAGATCAAGAACGTGCTTTACGCGCCGCTGCGCTTTTTTACGGAAGCGCTGCAGGCGCAAGCGGTATACAACCGGCAGACGAACAGCGTCGAGATCGTTTCCACCCTCGTCGGGCGTTCGGGTACCGGCATCGTCAACAACGTGAACGGCGGCGTGCAACTGCTCGGAACGGTAACGCGCGTCGACCTCGATTCGGATCCGCCGACGGTCACCGTCGCGTACAACGGCTCGGTGCGCACCGTTTCGGTCACGCCGGACGTTTCCGTTCTCGTCCAAGACGTCAACAGCGGTACGAGCAACGCGGGCGATCTCGCGCAGCTGCACACCGGAGATTACGCGCACCTCTATCTCGACCGTGAAGGCGCGGCCAAAGAAATCGTCGATGCGTTCGGTTTGCGCACGGGCGCCATTGCCGCCATTGCCGGCGGAGAGATTGTCTTGGACGACGGTCATGTCATCGTGCCGAGCAGCGCGACGACGATAACCCTCAACGGCAGCAACGCCACGGTCGATTCGTTATTGGTCGGCGATCGGTTGATGGTGCGCTATAACATCGATAGTTCGGAACCGCTGCAGATTCTCGCGACGCGCAAATCGACGGGAACGCCGCCGCCGCAGACCAGCGTGTCAATCAGCGGTATCGACGTGTCACCGCATCGGCCGCTGCGCGAAGGCGATACGCTGAACGTGACCATGCACGGAACACCGGGCGGATTTGCGGGCTACGACATCGGTCCCTACGTGACGAATCTCACGCTCACGGAGCAGCAGCCCGGCGTGTACACCGGTTCGTATACGGTCCGGCGGGGAGAGAATTTCGCCGACGCGCCGATCCTCGCGCATTTGAATGCGCACGGAGTCGATGCGCCGCAAGCGGTATCGCAAGCGACCGTTTCCGTCTCGACGCAGGGGCCGGGAATCGTCGACTTCGCTCCCGACGACGGCGCCGTCGTGAACGATACCCGGCCGAGCATCTACGCGACGTTTGTGAGCGGAACGGTCGACGTGAATCCGTCGAACACGCGCATCGAAGTGAATGGGCACGACGTAACGTCCAGCGCGGTGCGTACGGGACGTTTCATCGACTACACACCCGGCATCGATTATCCGCCGGGGCCGATGCACGTTACGGTGCGCGTTTCGGACGCCGCAGGCAACAAGTCCGCCAAGAGCTGGACGTTCTTCATCCGGAGGTGAAACGCGTGAACGACTCATGCATCTTTTGCAAGATCATTGCCGGAGAGATTCCCGGGAAGTTCGTACACCGCGACGGCGATATCGTCGCGATCGAAGACGTCAATCCGCAAGCGCCCAAACACGTGCTGGTCATGCCCGTCAAGCACGTGCCGAATCTTCCGCAGTTCGTTGATTCGGAAGCGCCGGACGTGATCGCGAACGTCTTTCGTGCAGCCGCGCGAATCGGCAGCGAATCGGCCGGCGGAGACTTTCGCGCGGTGATAAACACGGGACCGCAGGCCGGTCAAACCGTCGATCATTTGCACGTTCACGTGCTCGCGGGACGCGCAATGCACTGGCCGCCGGGATAGCTCCTTTACGCAAGCCGGGCCAAGCAGCCAAGATGGGGTATACCGCTCGTATACCACAAGGAGGCTTCATAATGCGAATGTTTCTGAGCGTAACGGCGCTGGTGGCGTGCGTTATAGCGATGGTGCCGTCGCCCGCGCGAGCGCAGGCAGTCGGCGAGCAGTTTGCCGGAGCGTTGGCAAATCCCGTAGATTCCCGGACCGGCTATGTGGGCCAGCCGGTGAAGCTGGTCGGAGTGTATAACGAGCGCGGAACGATCAACAACGCGACGATGTACGGCACCGTCACCCGCGTCGTGCACGCGGGTCAAGGCACGCCCGGCAAGATCCAATTGACGTTCACCCGGCTCGTGCTCACGAACGGCCAAACGTACGCGATTGACGGCGTCGTCACCGGAGCGAAGGCCGTTACCAAGAGCAACGCGGTCAAAGAGGCGGCGGGTACGGTCGCCGGCATGGCAGTCGGCAACATCATCGGGAAGGCCATCTTCGGCTTATCGGGGATCGGCCTGCTGGGCGCGGCCGGCGGCTTTCTCCTGGCGCACAACAATCGGCAAAACGTCGGGATTTCGAAGGGCTCGGCGGTGCGCGTGACGCTTCGTTCGGTACGCCGTCAGGCCGTTCACTGACCTCGCAGGTCGTTTGACGCCGCAAGATACCTATGGTATGGTGAGTAATCGGGGCCCGCTTGGGCCCCGAAATTTTCGTGCGCCATCGGCGCCGACGCAAAGGGGGGTTGTAAATAATGGAAGTACGCGTTGCTCCGGGTGAATCGATTGAGAGCGCGCTGCGCCGTTTCAAGAAAGCCACCCAGAAGGCCGGCGTCTTGGCGGAAGCGCGCAAGCACGAGCACTACGAGAAACCGAGCGTTCGCCGCAAGAAGAAATCGGCGGCCGCCCGCAAGCGCCGGGCTTAGCTTCGAGTCCTCATGGCCGAGCTGAAAGACCGCATTGCCTCCGATCTGAAGGAGGCAATGAAAGCACGGGATCAACTTCGGGTCGACACGCTGCGGTCGGCCCTTTCCGGTTTTACGTACAAACGCACCGAGGCCGGCGTGGAACTCTCCAAAGCGGACGAGCTGGACGTGGTTCGCAAGCAAGTCAAGCAGCGCAACGATGCGGCCGCCGAGTTCGAAAAGGCCAACAGACCCGAACTGGCGGACAAGGAAAAGCGTGAGCGCGATATCCTGACGGGGTACCTGCCCGCGCAAAAGTCGCCCGACGAGGTGCGCAGCGTCGTCAAGGCCATACTCGTGGAACTCCCGGGCGAAACGCGCAACCAAGGCGCGGTCATGAAGCTTGCGATGGCTCAGCTGAAAGGCCTTGCGGACGGTAATCTCGTCCGGCAGATCGTCACCGAAGAGCTGAAGTAAGAAGCAGCATTCCCGCGGCTCGCCGTCGTAACTTTCCTCAAGCGAGCAGGTAGCTCGTCTGGAAATGGAACTGGTTCACGCACTCAACACGCCGCTGGTCAGTGCGGTCCTGCTCACGGTAGGGCTTCTTGGACTGCTGCTCGAGATGCAGACCCTCCACGGCATTGCGGGCCTGTTCGGCCTCGGCGCTCTCGGCCTGTTTTTCGGAAGTCACATCGCCAACCATGAGGCCGGTGCCCTCGTGATCGTTCTCGCAGTCCTCGGCATTGCCGGAATTCTTTGGGAATTGCACGTCGTACCCGGGCACGGCGCACCGGGAGTTCTCGGCGGTGCGGTGCTGCTGCTCGCGATTCTGCTCGCGTTCGGTACGCCGATGATCTTCGTTGCGATGCAAACGGTCGCCACGGCAATCGTCGTGACGATCGTGTTGTTCTATTTGGCGACGCGTATCTTTCCGGAAAACGCCTGGATCGCGAAGCTGACCTTCGCCGGCGCTCAAGGCGCCGATTATGTGACGAGTGCCGACTTTACTTCGCTTGCCGGTAAGAGCGGCGTTGCCGGTACGTATTTGCGGCCGTCCGGCGTTGCACTGATCGACGGGCACCGCGTCGACGTTCTGACGCAAGGCGAGTTCATTCAGGAAGGGACCCCCATTCGCGTAACGCGCGTCGAGGGTGCGCGCATCTTCGTCGAGCCCATCACGCTCCCGAGCTATAAGGAGTAAACGTCTGTGGTCGCAGCCAGCGCGGTGATTATCTTCCTCGTCGCCATCATTTTGCTGACGACGTTTCTTTATTACTTTCCGCTGGGATTATGGTTCACGTCGGTTGCCTCGGGTGTTCCGGTTTCGATCGGATCCCTCATCGGTATGCGCTTCCGGCGCGTTCCGCCGAGCCTCATCGTGAACAATCTCATCACGGCGCGCAAGGCCGGCCTCTCGCTTACGGTGGATCAACTGCAGTCGCACTATATGGCCGGCGGTAACGTCGAGAACGTCGTTCGCGCGATGATCGCCGCGCAGCGCGCGCAGATTCCACTTGACTGGCAGCGTGCCGCAGCCATCGATCTTGCGGGCCGCAACGTTCTCGAAGCGCTGCAGACGTCCGTCAATCCGAAAGTCATCGAAACGCCCGTTTTTCAAGGCGTCGCGCAAAACGGCATCCAGCTCAACGTGAAGGCGCGCATCACCGTGCGCAGCAACCTCGACCGTTACGTCGGTGGCGCCGGCGAACCCACGATTGTCGCGCGCGTCGGCGAAGGCGTCGTTTCCGCGGTGGGCGCCGCAATCGATCACAAGGAAGTGCTCGAGTATCCCGATCGCATTTCGAAGACGGTGCTGGCAAAAGGACTCGACGCCGGAACGGCGTTCGAGATTGTTTCGATCGACATCGCCGACGTCGACGTCGGCAAGAACATCGGCGCCGAGCTGCAGATCTCCCAAGCCGAAGCCGATCGGCGCATCGCGCAGGCGAAGGCGTCGGAGCGGCAGTACGCAGCGCAAGCGGCTGAGCAAGAAATGAAGGCCGAAACGCAGCGCCAGCGCGCGAAAGTCGTGGAAGCGGAGGCGGCCGTTCCGCAGGCGATTGCCGAGGCGTTCCGCGACGGAAACCTGGGCATCATGGATTACTATCGCATGAAGAACATCCAGGCCGATTCCGACATGCGCGGCGCAATTTCAACCAGCGTGGGCACTGCGACGGAAAACGGCAGCAGCCCGGCGCCGCTCACTTCACCGCCGCAAAAAGGTCAATGAATGATGTTTGGCGACATCGAAACAATGGCGGGGGGGCGTGAAGCCCGAAGGGCGGATATGCCTTTTCAGACCGATGGTAAGAGCCTCTTAAGAGCGATAGTGGCGAGCGAGGTGCTCGGCCCATGCGCTGCCCTTCGGGAGAACCGTCTCTGGACGCAACAACCCGGCGAACCGTCGACTTAAGTCCCTTAAACGATCACTTCCGCCTGTTCGGAAAGTTCGATCAGAATCTCTCGGCCTTGGAAGACGCCCTGTCGGTTGCATTGCGGGTCGAAGGAAACGCGCTCGTTTTGCACGGTGAAAGTACCGCGGTCGAGCAGGCATACGCCGTCGTCCAACGGATGTTGAACGCCGCGGTAGGGGGCGCACAGGTGACTCCGGACGACGTCGCGCTCGCGACGTCCGACGTGCTGCGGGGCCGTTCGGAAACAGCGCTTCCCGAGACGCTCTATCGCTCGCATCGCGGCAAAGAGCTGCGGCCGAAGACTGCCGGGCAGCGCGCGTTCGTCGAATCGATCGTACGCAACACGCTGACGTTCGGCATCGGGCCGGCGGGCACCGGAAAAACGTTTCTCGCAGTCATCATGGCCGTGCGCGCACTGCGCGAACGCGAGGTTGCGCGCGTCATACTCTCGCGGCCTGCGGTCGAAGCGGGAGAAAAACTGGGCTTTCTGCCCGGCGACTTGAAAGAAAAAGTCGATCCGTATCTTCGACCGCTTTACGATTCGCTTGCCGAACTGCTCGACGGTACCGTCGTCGAACGCTATTTGGAGCGCGGGATCATCGAAGTTGCACCGCTGGCGTACATGCGCGGCCGCACGCTTTCCGATGCGTTCGTGATTCTCGACGAAGCGCAGAACGCTACGCGCGATCAATTGAAGATGTTTTTGACGCGCCTCGGGGGCGGCTCGAAGATGGTCGTGAACGGCGACGTCACGCAAATCGATCTTCCCGGCGGCGCGATGAGCGGACTGCTCGAAGTGCCGCGCCGGTTTGCGGACGTGAAAGACATCGGCATCGTCGAACTCGGCGAAACCGACGTCGTGCGTCATCCGCTGGTTGCAAAAATCATCCGCGCGTACGCGGTCCAGCCGCCGCCGGAATGATCCATTTCCGCAACGCCGTCAAGAAGAGCGGCGTCGACACACGACAGCTCAAGAGCGTCGCCGGCAGACTGCTCCGCGAAGTGGACGAAGCGGACGCGGCGCTTTCGATCTCGCTGGTCGGCGATCGCGAGATTCAAACCTTGAACCGGGAACATCGCGGCAAAGACAAGCCGACCGACGTCTTGAGTTTTCCGTTGTACGAACGGGGCGAGGCTTCGGACCACGACGGCGAACGATTGCTGGGTGATGTCGTCATCAGCGTCGATACGGCGCGGCGCCAAGCGGCGGACTACGACGCCCCGCTTCAGAATGAAATCTATCGCTTGCTGATTCACGGCATCTTGCACGTTCTGGGCCACGACCACGAGGAGGCGGCAGAGCGGAGCGCCATGGAAGCCGAAGAACGCCGCTTGGCGGCGGCCATCGGCATGCTGTGGCCGTACGATTAATATGCTGCACGAACACAAGCCGCGGGAGCGGCATGGCGAACACGAGTACGTCCGCATCACCGAAACCAAGTTTTGGAGTTCGTTCCATTACGCGTTCGCGGGCATTCTGTACACCGTACGCACGCAGCCGAATATGCGCGTGCACCTGTTCATCGCTGCCTTGGTTCTGATAGCAACGCTCGTGCTGCGGCTCGACCGCATCTACGTGGCCGCGGTCGTCATCATGATCGTCATCGTGCTCGCGCTGGAGCTGTTGAACACGGCCATCGAGGCGATGGTCGACCTGCTGACCGTCGCGCACCATCCGCTGGCCAAGACAGCCAAGGACGCGGCGGCCGGGGCCGTGTTCATCGCGGCGATCGGAGCCGTCCTCGTCGGCTACCTGGTCTTCTATCAAGGGATTCAGGCGGGCGGCACGCGCGTGTACGAAGCGGTCGCGCAGGTGCCGGCCAACGTCAT
>Ga0070735_10003855_pt1 | contig 12930 bp, 12 predicted proteins | sample Coa_R1_FD_66443 | JGI IMG/M metagenome (GOLD analysis project Ga0070735, IMG submission 66443) | Surface soil microbial communities from Centralia Pennsylvania, which are recovering from an underground coalmine fire - Coalmine... | ecosystem: Environmental > Terrestrial > Soil > Unclassified ...
GTTCTCCCAATTCCATCCGTTGTAGCGATTGGGATCGACCTTGACGCCATCGTAGATATAGAGCTGCTTGGTAGCAACGCCTGCAGCGTGGATGAATTCGACCTGCTTGGTTTCTCGATCTCGCAGAGTCGTCGAGTGCTCGAGCGTGTAGAGATGGTATTCATCGAAGGTTTTTTCCGTCACCGGCGGGGCCATGACACCGCCAGCCGATCCAGCCATTTCCATCCGTGCGGCCTTATACATCACTCCCGGCTGAATCTTGTTCACATCGCCCGCCATCAACTTGATGCGCGCGTTCTCGAAAGTGCGGCCCGTGCGATTGTCCATTGTGATCCAACCGACGATGTCAACAATGTCTCCTTTCTCCGGAGCGACGATGTTGTAGTCGGCTTGCCAGCTCATTCCGCCGGTGACGTAAGAAAACTCGGCCGGGAATTTTCCGCCTTTGTCGGTCGAAATCATCCATTCCAGGCGCGGTTTCAAAATCGTCTCAGAAGTCAGGTCGGGGAAGATCGGCGTACCGGGCAATCCAAAGCGTAACTGGCCTCCAATTTCAACGATCGGTTCTTCTTGCGCCGGATATCCCTGGTTGTAGCCGTTCATATTGAAGGTGTCGGGACGTACGTATCCGCTGCGAATGACTTTACCCTTCACCGTGGAGTGATCGGGGAGTTCGAAGTCGATAGTGCGACCTTCATATAAGGAGAGCAGCGACATCTGATTCACCGGATCGGCGCGGTAGTTCTGCTCGAGGATGTTGATGGTGTGCTTGCCAGAAGGATCTCGCAGAATCACGGAATCGGGCTCAAGATGCATCGTGATCTCATTGAAGTTGACCTGATTTGTACCGGACTTCAGATCGAGCGGGACATCCTGACGGACGACCGCGAAGTCCTGGTTATAGATGGTGAGCGAGGGCTGCGAACCCTGCTGCGCGAAAAGGCCAACACAAAGAGCGAACACACAGACGAAGCGTGCAAACATGAAGACATCCCTCCTGAAATTCCTGAGAGCGATCCTCTGAGTTGTGATGCGGGTTCTCTCGACTTACGCCTCAGCCTACCTGCGATAGAACGACCGAGGGAGTGACTCTTGCGGCGCAGCAAGAAACAAACCCGGATGAGGTAACGTCCGGTGAGTTACCAGCAGTTACTCAGGTGTGAACTTAACTTCCACGATTTCGTGCGATTCATGCGGCGCGGCCTCCCATTTCCAGCGACGAACGGAATTGACCGCGGCTTGTGCCAGAACAGGATGCCCCCCCTTGATCTGCGTCTCTTTCACACTGCTTCCGGAGAAACGACGACCTCAAGCTTGACCGTTCCCTGCAATGCCATGTTGCGGGCGAGGGGCGGATAAGGAGCCGGCATCCTTGCCACGACTTTGCGGCTGGAGTCCGCTTGCTGCGCGCGAGCGCACAGGGATGAAAGAAAAAGAAATCCAAAAACGATCGTTAGAAGAAAGACGACAGGTACACAGCGACGTACGGCTGCCTTGCATTTTTTCATTGGGGGTCGAACTTTATTTCAATGAGCTCCTTAGTTTCATGAGGAGATGGCTCAAACTTCCAGTGCCCCACGGCAGTGACGGCGCTTTGCGTAAGAAGCGGATGTCCGCCTTTTACTTCTACCGACTTGACGCTGCCATTGGGCTCAACCAGTGCCTCGAGCTTTACGACTCCATGAATGTTCATGGAGCGTGCCAGGGATGGATATTGGGGGGCCGTTTTGTTGACCACTTTACGAACGGCATCCTGAGCCGAGCTAACGTTAGGAAGCAATAAAAAGACCGCAGCAAGAAGCACAATTTGCACTGCACCCTGCCGCATCAGGGCTTTCATCATGAGAAAAGTCTAAGAGAGGCTTGGAATTTCAAGAAGATTACGCAGGTAATGGGACCTTCGCTTGTCTCTTTAGGTTCTATAGCTTGCGAACGGGAAGGCGAGCACTCGGCGTCAATCAGCGGCCCTGCTCTTCGAGAAACTTCTCCACCTCAATGGCCGCCATGCAACCGCTTCCCGCCGCAGTGATGGCTTGGCGATAGCGGCGGTCTTGTACATCACCGCACGCATAGACGCCATGCACTTTGGTGAACACATAATTATGTGTCTTGAGATAGCCGTCGGCGTCCATGTCGAGTTGCCCGGCGAACATCTTCGCGTTCGGCTCGTGGCCGATTCCAAGGAATAGCGCGCTGGTAGGGAAATCCCAAACTTCGCCTGTTTTCAGGTTACGTAGCTTGAGGCCAGTAACTTCCTGCTTGTGAGCGTCGTGGACGTCTTCCACAACGGTATCGAGCAGGAACTTGATCTTCTCGTGCTTTTGCGCGCGCTCGAGCATGATCTTTGAAGCGCGGAAACTATCACGTCGATGAATGATTGTGACTTTGGTCGCGAAACGGGTGAGAAATAGGGCCTCTTCCATGGCCGAATCGCCCCCGCCGACGACCACAATTTCTTTGCCTGAAAAGAAGAAGCCATCGCAGGTCGCGCACGACGAAACGCCGTGACCGATCAGTTGTTGCTCGTGTGGCAATCCTAACCAGCGGGCGGATGCACCACTGGCGATGATCAATGTGCGGGTGTGGATTTGCTGATGTCCTATATGGAGAAGAAATGGACGCTGGCTCAAGTCGGCGCTGGTCAAATGCGCCATACGGTATTCCGCGCCAAAGCGTTCGGCTTGCTTGCGCATGTTCTCGACCAGTTGTGGCCCCATGATTCCATCGGGGAATCCGGGAAAGTTCTCGACCAGGGTGGTCATCGAGAGTTGCCCGCCTGGCTCATGGCCTTCGATCACAAGCGGTTTCAGGTTGGCGCGCGCGGCGTAGAGAGCTGCGGTATGTCCGGAACATCCGGAGCCGATGATGACTACGTTTCGAGTTTCACTCATGAATGTTTTTGTCTGCTGATTGGATGGCCGATTTCAGTTTTCGATGCAGCTGCTGTCAAACGCACGACCTTAAACGCAAAGATTACTTCTTGTTTTCCGCGGCCTTTCGCGTTCTGGATTCTGACGCTGGCTTTGATTCTCCGGAAATCTTCCCAAGTTCCTCGGGCACGATGGTCTTCACGCGCAGCAGCCCACGGTAATCCGTCAGCACTTGAGAGGCGCTGCGGAAGAGAGGCTCGTAGGCGCTCTGATCGGGAACGGGCCCGCCTTCCACGCCTGCGCATCGCGCTAGCGCTACCGACGACTTACCGAAGCGCTCCAGGCGCACACGACTGACTGGCGTATTGGCGCCCAGCATTACCTGCGAACTCGTGACCGACGAAGCGCTATCTTCGAGCGACACCTGGATCAAGTCTTTCGGGTCGCGCACATGCAGGACAAGAGTCTCGATCATGTTGATGCCGTCGTTACTGAACGAGTACTGCACGCTGGAGAACGTCGCCTGTACGGAGAATTCCCGCCGAATGCGTACGTAACTCGCCACGGAAGGCTCACCCGCCACGTGCCCCGCCTCTCCGGCCTGGAACATCGCCGGCATATCGGTGAGAGTGGAGCGTCCGCGGGAAACTTCAAAATCGGTACTGAACAACGGCTGCTTCGGAATGCGCGAGAGCGCCGAAGCGATCTCCTTTTGCTCCTCCGCCGAAGGCGAACAGACGTTCAGCATATTTACCTTGACCTGCGGCTGCTGGGACGCAGCATCGCCAGCTTGCTGGGAGCTCTGCCCCAGAGCGGGTAGGACGACTACGAGCATACAAAGGAGAAAACCTGGGAATCTGGGCACGCCGGAATTCTAAACGAGAAGGCGGGAAAATCTAAATCGCAAAAGCAGCCGGAGTCGCGGCCTGCGCCGGGACGTCGTAAAATCGATGGTATGGCAAATCTGACGCTCGTCTATGGCATGAGGCTGCTGCCCTCAGAGGAAGTGGCCGAAGTTGGTCAGGCTCCGGTAAAGCTCACGAATGGCCGCGAGGCACACGTCACCATGCACGTCTTGGAAGGCAGCAAGGAAGAGATTGAGAAGCAGCTCCGGACCAGCCTGGAAGCATTCTTCGATCTCTATCCAGAGATCTAACTCCCGGAACGCCGCGGTGCAATGACAGGCTTCAGTTTGCCCCCAAACTGCCTGAAGCAGCCGTATAATTCGGAATCTCGTCACGTCCGTAAAAGCGATGGAATGGTCTTACTCAGAATTGAAGAGCAGACTCTTGCAGGCAGAACTTTGGCCGCAGGGGCGCATGGCGCGGCTGGCGTGCTATTTGGCCGCTTTGTCGGTCGGTCTATTCGGGCTCGAAAATCTGCTTGGGTTGTTTAAGCTCTCCTGGGGCAGCCATCTGGGCGGATGGGTCAGCTTTCTCGGATTTCTGGCTGGCGTCCTGTTCTTCATTCTTGCGTTTCGCTGGGTCAGGCGACGCATTCTATGGCGGCTGCGCAATCGTCTCATCGTTACCTACGTCTTTATCGGTCTCATTCCAGCCGTGCTGCTGATCGCAATGGGACTGATTACGCTTTATGGGCTGGGTGGGCAGTTCGCGGTATTTGTGGTCACGTCTGAGATTCATGCGCAACTGCGCAGCCTGGAAGCGGTGAATTCCGCTGTCAGCAACGAACTTGCGGCGCACCTGGAACGTGGCGATAAGCCAACTTCAGAATCTCTCGTGGGACTGCGAAAGCGGAATGCGGTATGGAACCGGCGGCAGGTTTGCGCCTGGTACGGCGATAAGCCGCTGCCGCTCTGCGAAGACTTCCATGGCTCCTCACTCACGCTGCCGGGATTTGTGAACGGCAAGTTTGAGGATATCGTTCGCGATCACGACCAACTGCATCTGCGGGTCGCTTCCGCGATGCCGGTCGGGAGCAGCAAATTAATCGTGGTTACCAGCGAACCGTTCGACAAAGATCTTGTCGGAAAAATAGCGGCTGACCTGGGAGAAATCACCCTCTATACGCAAGCGTTCGTCTTCGACGCGCCTCAAAGGAAAGAAAACTCGGCCGGCCCCAAAGAGAGCACTGTTTCGACGACCCAAAAGGAAGGAATTGTAATTACGACTGGTCCGCAGGGCACCAAGGAGTCCCACGATCGGGACGTACTGCATGCCAGCTTTTCCGTGGGCACGATGCCGGAGTCTTCTGGCCTCTACGATCGCGAGATCACCTTCGGAGCGCCGTTGTCGGTCGTAAATTGGAGTACCGGACAGCCCCAGCAAGTCGGCGCCATGCTGCAGGTCACCACGCGTCCGACTGTGCTCTACAGTCACTTATTCGCCGCGTTGGGGGAATTCGTGCGTGGAGTGGCGTACATTCTGGTCGGCGTCGCGATTTTCTTCGCCATCATCGAACTGATCGCCCTGATTATCGGTACGCGAATGACCCGCACGGTAACAGCGGCCGTGGCGCAACTTCACGATGCGACGCGACACGTGGACCGCGGAGATTTCAGCCATCGCATTCCAGTGAAATCCAGCGACCAATTAGCGGATCTGGCGCATTCGTTCAATTCGATGACTGCTTCCATTGAGAAGCTGATTCTGGAGCAGAAAGAAAAGCAGCGGCTGGAGAACGAGCTGGCCATTGCACAGGAAGTGCAGAATCAACTTTTTCCGCGCTCGATCTCGGAACTGGAATCGCTGGAAGTGCACGGATTCTGCCGCCCCGCGCGTACGGTCAGCGGAGATTACTACGACTTTTTATCGGCGAGTTCCCACAAGCTGATTCTTGCGGTCGGCGACATCAGCGGAAAAGGAATTTCTGCCGCGTTGCTGATGGCCACAATTCACTCCGCAGTGCGCGCCTACAGCGTAGAAAGCTTGCCGCAGATGCGGGAACCGCTAGCCGTAGGAGCGGTCTCCGGTTCGGGTAGGGTGATGGCGACTTGGCCGGAGGGCATTGAAGTGTCTCCCGGCGCGCTTCTGGGCCTGCTGAACCATCAACTCTACGACAGCACTCCGGCCGAGAAGTACGCAACGTTATTCCTCGGGATCTACGATGGCCGAATCCGGCGACTAACTTATAGCAACGGAGGCCATCTGCCGCCGATTCTCATTGGCAAAGATGGCGCGGTGCGAAGGCTCGAGGCTGGAGGCACCGTGGTTGGCCTGTTTGACGGAATGACGTACGAAGAGGGTTCCGTTGAAATGCATCCCGGTGAGGTGTTCGTCGCCTACAGTGACGGCGTGACTGAGCCTGAAAACGAGTTTGGTGAGTTCGGAGAACAAAGGCTGATCGACCTAGTCCGCGACAACCGCAATCTTCCGCTTGAACAAATCAGCCAACTGGTCACCTCGGCAGTCGACGATTGGATCGGCGATAAAGAGCAACCCGACGACGTCACCCTCGTGCTCGCGCGAGCAAGATAGCGGCAACGCTTATTAGGCTTCGTGCTAGATTTTCTGCTTCTTCCAGTTTCCTCGCTTGAACAGAATCGCACTTGCTGCCGCCATGGATGACTCTGCGATCGCGATCGAAAAGTAGACGCCGTTTGATTTCATCCCGAACGGCTTGGCCAAGATATAGGCAAGTGGAATCTCGAAGAGCCAGAACCCGAAGAAATTCACAATCGTCGGGGTGATAGTGTCGCCTGCGCCATTGAAAGCCTGCATCATGACCATGAAGTAGGCATAGCCGAGATTACCGTAGCTGACGATGCGCAGACACGATGCTCCAAGCCCCACGACGTCAGGATCGTTAATGAATAGGCGCACGATTGGCTCGGCAAAGATCACGAAGATCACGCCCACTGCTCCGAGGAAAATCATGTTGTAGATGCCAGTTCGCCACACCGCCTTCTCGGCGCGATCAGGCTTCCCTGCTCCCAGATTCTGGCCCACGAGCGTAGCTGCGGCATTGCTCAATCCCCACGAAGGCAAGATCACGAAGATGACGACTCGGATTGCGATCGTGTACCCGGCCAGTGCAGCGGCGCCGAACGTGCTCACAATGCGGACGAGGCCAATCCAACTGGTGTGCGCGATGGCAAACTGCAGGATCCCCGTCACCGAGACGCGAACCAAACGCCAGAGCACGCCAAGGTTCACACGCACCTGCCGCGACAGGATTCGGATACGCTCAGTTCCTTTCAGCAGTCGGTAAAACTGGTACGACACGCCGATGCTGCGGCCTGTGAACGTGGCCAACGCTGCTCCGGTCACGCCCAATTTTGGAAATGGACCGAGTCCGAAGATCAGGCAAGGATCCAGAACTAGATTGATGATGTTCGATACCCAGAGCAGCCGCATCGCAATGGCCGCGTCTCCCGCGCCACGGAAAATGGCGTTATTGAGAAATAGCAGTAGCACGGCGCAACTTCCGCCGAGGCAGATTCTGGTATATCCGCTGCCAATCGAGATGATGTGAGGTGTCGCACCCATTAAGCGCAACAATTGAGGAGCAAACACCAGGCAAGGCAGTCCGATTGCCAGAGAAACAATCAGGCCAAGAAAAATCGCCTGCACGCCGGCGACAGCCGCCCCCTCAGCGTCTTTCTCGCCGATCCGGCGCGCAACCATTGCTGTGGTGGAAAGGCTTAGACCCATAGCAACCGCAAACACTAAGCTCAGCATGGATTCCGTGAGGCCGATGGTGGCCACGGCGTCGGCTCCGAGTCTCCCCACCCAGGCGACGTCCACCACCGCGAATAGCGACTCCAACACCATCTCTAACACCATAGGCACAGCCAGCAGCAAGATGGCGCGATTCAAGCTGCCGCTGGTGTAGTCCTGGTGCGATCCGCGAACGGCCTCGACCAACGATGACCAAAGAGAGCGTTGAGGCTCCAAGGTTGCAGTTTTCGCTTCCATAAAAACCTTTGGCTTTCTGCATCAACGTCCGCATGAAAGTGCGGAGCCAACGCAAATGAGGTATCTCAAGATTGAAGGAACCCGGAATCGAATCGGAATGGAGGCGAATTAACGCGGGATGGACATAGTGTTCCTCAGCGTGGATCGTTTGGACTGCCTGGTCCCCACGGGAAACGAACGGCTGCCGAAAATATTACCGCAATCGGGCGCAGGCTCCAAATAGAAAAGCGGCAGATGGTCGGAGGTCCATTTGCCGCTCTCTCAGGAGGTATAAAGCGATGTTCGCTCTCTACAACAAGGACATCCTAGCTCTGGATAGGGGTCAGGCAAAGATAACGAAGGTATGGAGAGGCCAAACGGAAGTTTTGTTAGAAGCTCCTTAGACCTACTTCTTCGAAAGTGCTAAGACCCTCGCGGACACGGCGGAGTTTTTCAGAGTACCGCCGACAATTAAGGGACCGAGAGGAGTCGACACGATTCCACGCTCATCGGCTCGCACATCGTACGTATCGTCCGTGATGGTTTCCCAATGCGTACCGTGTAGGTCAAATGCGAAGGTCACTGGCGAGAGTTCGGCTGGCTTTCCGTCATCCCCGAGCCCCTTATAGTTATGCGGAGTCAGGGTTCCACCCGAGAAAAGAATGCGGTGCTGTTCGCCGCCACCGACGATGCCGAAGCGCCCTGGTCCGGGATGGGCAGGGAGTTTGCTCCACTCGATTTTAATGGGATCTTTATGGTCAATCTTGCCCATCCAGCACTCGTCGGATGAGACATAGTGTCCCGAAGGATCCTTCTTGGCGCCATCCACATAAACGATCGTCTCATCGGAGATTCCGCCAGCGTGGCCGAAAACCGGCGTTCCCGGAGACGGCGTCGCCTGCGCCCAGGTATTTTTCTCAGCATCGTACACCTGTACGTTGTTCACCGGACGATCCTTCGATCTGCCGCCGATCACATAGATAAAGCGGTCATGGATCACACCAATCACGGCGTTGTCGACGGGTACCGGTAAATCTGCGGCGCGATACCAGCGGTGAGCTTCCGGCAAGTAAGAATTCACGTCACTGACGGTGTATTCATTTCCCTCTCCGTCGATCGTGTAGCCGCCGAAGACAAACACTTGTCCTCTCGCACTGATGGCCGCAGATCCCAGGCGGCCTGCAACTCCCGGCACCGGCCGTCCTTCCGCCCACTTCCCAGATTTCAAGGAGAGCACATACATTTTGTTGGTGACGTCGTCCCACGTTCTTTTCGTGCCAATCCCCATGATTGAATACACCTCAATGCCGCTCTTGAGTGACGCTATGGAATTGCTGGTCACAGCTATGGGCATCGGAGGAATTTTCGGTTGATCAGCCCCAAGCAAGAATACGGCCCACAGGACCGGAAGGCAGTACACGATCTTCTTTTTCATTGCAGAGATATTACGTCTTCGGGCAGGCAGCGGCAAAGGGATACCTGAATGGGCGCGCTTGCCCTAAGGTCTGGCTTATTTGACGAATCCCTGCCGCACTCCGTGGATGTAGTCGGTATACGCAGGCGTTTTTCCAGCTTCGCGCATGTGGCTGGCAATCTGCCCGCGATGATACGCCGAGTGCATAATGACATGAGTCAGCACATCGATGATAGTACTGGTCCACTGTTCGCCCTTGCTGTTCTTGTAGGTAATCGAGAGTGAGACATCTCCCGCCGTGACCAGGTCGAGATGGTCGTGCCAAAGCTTGCTGAGATCATTGGCCTCCTGCTGGCATCGGTTCAGGTCGAAGGTCGGCCACACTGGGACGCTCTGCGATTGACTCTTCAACCGTTCCAGCCACACCCGCTCCGCGGCAAGAATGTGGGACAAGAGGCTTAAGGAACGAGTATCCTGCGCGCCCGCTGCGTTGATTGCGGCCAGCACTTCCTGATTCGCCCAGGCGTTATAAGAGAATTCCCGGCGCAAGTATTCAGCAAGATTCACGAAAACTCCTTCTATTCATGACGTCTCCGTTTCGACAATACTACGTGGCGAATCCACAGAACTTGTAACGCTACTGTCATATTGCGAGAATACACTTTCGGGTTGTTCCGCTAGTACGGTTCTCCAATTTCGATGCCGCGCAAGACTCCAGAGATGCGAAAGACTCAAGGCGCGAACGACGCGTCGGGCGCTCGTCCCCCAGCTGAAAAGGCGGTCGCTCGCAAGATCCAGCACGGGGCGGCGGTTGGTCCCGACGATCTTTCACGTCTCGCCTTGAAAGCCTGTCTGATCGCGCGCGACGCGGCCTTCAACGTGCGTGATCTCCTGATGCACTCCTCGCGCATGGCCTTTCTGGCAATCAAGGATTGCGAGAAAGAACTCGACCTGATCGAGCGGCAAATTGATGAGCGTTTACCTGCGGCGATCACGCGGGTGAATGAGGCGCGGGCTCGCCAACTGCTTTCGAGTTTGAAATCTACCACGGACCTTGAGCGCATCGGCGACCTGGTGATGAGCGTTGCCTTGCGGGTACAGGCGCGGACTACGAAGATTCCGGCCTCTGACGTGCGCCAGCTGGTTGAAATGTCTTCTGTGCTGCGCGAGATGCTGGACCTGATTCACACCGGTTTCTCCAATCTTGATCTCGAGTGCGCGCGCAAGGTTCTTCAAATGGATAAAGAGATCGACCGTGTTTGCCACGCGCTATTTCAGAAACATCTGGCGGAGACCGTCCCGCAGGGCGACACGTCAGGGTTTGAAATTCTGCTCATGGCACAGGCGTTGGAACGTGCCGGGGACCACAGCACAAATCTTGCGGAAGACCTGTACAGCCTGATCGAAGGCCGCAGCCTGAGGCATGTACCCAAGAAAAAAGCGGCGAATTAGTAGCGCCGGCAACCACTCCTTTACAAATTCATCATTCATTAACAAACGAGCAACATCCGCGCAACATTTTCCCCATAGAGTTTGTGAGTATCGAAACATCCGATTCGGACTGTGTCATCGAGTAGCAACCCTGATACCAATGCATTTTCCGGCCGAACCTTCTGAGCGGAGCCTTAACCCAGGCGCAGCGGCGCCATTCCGTCCCGTCATCTTTGTAGTTGAAGATGAAGAAGATATCGCGCGGCTGATCGCCCATAATCTGCAGGCGGCTGGTTTTGAAGTACAGAGTTTCGTCAGTGGCGCGTCGGTTCTCGCCGAGGCGATGCGCGAGCTGCCGGCGTTATTCCTGCTCGACGTGATGTTGCCGGGTACGGACGGCTTTGAACTGTGCCGGCATATCCGACAGACTCCAGCCCTCTCCGCGACTCCTATCATCTTTCTGACCGCCAAAACTTCGGAAGCCGATCGGGTGAAAGGACTGGAACTGGGCGGCGACGATTACATCACCAAGCCCTTCAGTCCGCGTGAACTGATCGCGCGGATCCGCACCGTCCTTCGTGGCATAGGACACACTACGGCTGGATCAGAGGTTCTTCGACTCGGCGATCTGGAGATTGATGTCTCGTCGATGACCGTGCAGATCGGAGGCCGTAACGTCCTGACGACCGTGCGTGAATTCCGGCTGCTGGAATACCTGGCTGCCCATCGTGGCCGCGTGCTCAGTCGAGATCAACTTCTGGATGCGGTATGGAAAGAAACGCCATTTGTTACGCCACGTTCGATTGATGTTTACATCCGCCGCCTCCGGGAAAAAATCGAGCCCGATCCACGACACCCACAATATCTAAAGACTCTGCGCGGCATCGGCTACCGCTTCGAAGTCCCCAAATAAGCACCCTCTTCCCAAAGCTTAAAATTCTGGACTTTTGGTCGGATCGGGCGTCTTGTCATTTATTCTGTTGACCATCCTCCAGCGATGGCCAAGAAATCAAAGCTGCTGTGGAAAGTGGACGACCAACAGGCGCGCCTCGCCGAGTTGACGGCCAACTCTGACGAACCGACGAAAAATAATCCTTTGCGGCGGGACGTCCGCTCTCTGGGAGCGATCCTGGGGCAGGTACTGGAGGAACAGGGCGGAACGGAATTACTCGAGTCCGTAGAGGAATTGCGCCGCCTGATGATCGAGCATCGCGAGGGCGTTCGCAAGAATCCAGACCAAGCTTCATCTTCTGAGTTGCTGCGTCAGGCGCAGGAGATCGTTTCAAAGATGGATCTCGCTCGCGCGCATCAGGTCACAAAGGCCTTTGCAACCTATTTCGAGTTGACCAATCTCGCCGAGACGAACCATCGCAAGCGACGGCGCCGAGCTGGCAAGCTCGATCGCAATCACCCTCCACTTCCCGGATCGTTCCGGGGAACTCTGCTCCGGATGAAGCAAACCGGCATTTCCGAAGAACAGGCGCTGGCTGCGCTGAGCGAAATCCGGATTATGCCCGTTTTCACCGCGCATCCTACCGAGGTCGCACGCCAAACCGTACTCCTCAAGCGCCGCCGGATCGCGCAACAATTGGAGCACCTGGACCGCCTGCCCCTTACGGAACAGGAAGCCGAAGACTGCGAGGAACAGATTCGCGCCGAGGTTACATCCCTCTGGCAGACGGATGAGGTCCGCCTGGCCAAGCCAACGGTCGACGACGAAATACGTATGGGTCTGCGGTACTTCCGTCTCTCTCTGTTTGATACGCTGCCGAAGATCTACGACGAGATCGTCGAGTCTTTTCACGATGTGTACGGCTTGGAGTTGGATGAGGAATCGGTACCAAACATCATTCATTTCGGTAGCTGGATTGGGGGCGATCGTGACGGCAATCCGCTGGTCAAGCCCGAATGCACCCGCAATGCGCTGGAGATGGCACGAGCGCTCATTCTGCGCGAATATCTGCGTGATGTGGAATCACTCAGTGATCGACTGAGTTCTTCGCGTCGCCAGACCGAGGTCTCGGAAGAACTGCTGGCTCGCCTCGATCACTATGAACGCTCTATCCCGGGTGTTCACATGGCGTGGGGACCACATAACCGGGCGGAGAGCTACCGTCGCTTCCTTTCCCACATGTTTCACCGGCTTCAGCAGAGCCGGAATGCACGGAACACTCCGGGCGCGTATCGCGATGCGGCCGAGTTCGAGCAGGACTTAGTGCTGGTACAGCAGAGCCTGCGATCGCATCGAGGAGAGCAGTTGGCGCAAACCTACATGGGATCGCTGCTCCGCAAAGTGCGTAAGTTCGGATTTCATCTCTACGTTCTCGACATCCGGCAGCATGCTCGCGAACATGCGCTG
>Ga0070735_10003856_pt1 | contig 12930 bp, 14 predicted proteins | sample Coa_R1_FD_66443 | JGI IMG/M metagenome (GOLD analysis project Ga0070735, IMG submission 66443) | Surface soil microbial communities from Centralia Pennsylvania, which are recovering from an underground coalmine fire - Coalmine... | ecosystem: Environmental > Terrestrial > Soil > Unclassified ...
CAACTGGAATAGCAGCACGTTCTGGCGGGTGAAGCCGAGGTCGATGGATTGCAGATTTGAAAGGGTGCGCACAAACAACCCGGCCGCCACCAGCATCACGAGCGAGATGGCTATCTGCCCGACGACGAGCACGCGACTGAGGCTGATGGCACGGAAAGAATGTTTCTGGGGCTGGCCGGCTCGCGTTGTCTTCAGAGCGGGCATCAGGTCCACGCGCGTGGAGTGGAGCGCGGGCGCCAGGCCGAACAGTACACCGGTCAGGAGAGAAAGCGCGGCGGCGACGGCGAGCACGCGCCAGTTCAAGTCCGCACGCAGGGTGAAATTGGTCTGGCCATTAGCCAGCAGCAGCGTGAGGAAACGCATTCCCCAGATGGCGAACATGATTCCGAGCACGCCGCCCAGCGAAGCTAGCAGAACGCTTTCGGTGAGCAGTTGGCGAATTACGCGAAGCCTGCCGGCGCCCAGGCTCATGCGTAGGGCGATTTCACGCCTTCTGGCGGCGGCGCGGGCCAGCAGCAGGTTGGCGACATTGGCGCAGGCCAGGGCCAGGATCAATCCCACCAGCGCCAGCAGCACATAAAGAGGCTGCGAGTACTGGCGGCGCAGGGTGTCGAGGCCGCCCGCGCCTTCATTGACTACAAGTTCGGGAAGATTGGCGCGCTCCCGGTCATTGTCAGCGGTGCTGGCTACCCATTGCCGAAACGCGGGAGCCAGTGTGGCCTGGGCTTGGGCGCGGCTGACGCCGGGACGCAACCGGCCCATGACATGGATCCAATAGTAATTCCGATCGAGGTAATCCTCGGGGCCAAATCCAAACTGATGGCCGGCTCCCAGCAACTCATTGGTATGCAGGGGAAGATAGACGTCCGGGGCTGCCGCGGGATCCACGCCGAAGAATTCGGGCGGAGTCACGCCCACGATGGTGAAAGGCAGGTTGTCGATCAGGATCGGCTGGTTGGCGGCACTGGCAGGTCCTCCGAAACGACGCTGGCTGAACGCGTAGCTAACGACTGCTACTGGCGGCGCTCCCACACGGTCATCATCGGGAATGATCAGGCGTCCTGCGGCGGGAGGAACACCGAGCCCGTGGAAATAATCGCCCGAAACACTCCAGCCGGTGGCCAGGTCAGCCTGCCCTTTGATGGTGACGTTGAAGTTTCTCGCTTGCCGGTATTGGAAGTGGGCAAACACGGTGGAAAAGACGGAGTCGTTTTTCCGGAAAAGTTCGTACGCAGGAAAAGGGAAGATACCAGCGGTGGTTCCCGTCTGGGGATCGTCATAGGTGTTGCCGCTCATGCCGTGCATGACAAAGTCGCGACCGATGGGCTTGGCATGCCAGTTCAGGAGAACGAGCGACTGGGGATCGGACACCGGCAGCGAGCGCAGCAGGATGGAATCCATGAAGCTGTAGATGGCGGTGTTAGCCCCGATTCCTAGCGCCAGTGAACAGATCGCCAGCAGAGTAAAGAGCCAGTTAGCGGCCATGGTCCGGAAGGCGTAGCGCAGATCCTGGCCGAGTTGCTCGAGGATGGTCCATCCCCACATGGCGCGAGTGTTCTCTTGCAATAGCATGAGGTTGCCTAACTCGCGGCGCGCCGCCCATCGGGCCTCGTCTGGGGGGAGCCCCGTCGACTGATGCTCGTCGGCTTCCTCATCGAGATGGAACTGGAGTTCCTCGCGGAGCTCGGCATCTTTGCGGCGGCGTTCGGTCAACCAATGCAACTTACGAAAGAACGAGTTCATTGTCCCTCCTGATCGACTGGATTCAAGATCAATCCCATGGCGCGGGAGAAAGCCTGCCACTTGGATTGCTCGGCGGCTAACTGTTTCCGGCCGAGGCGTGTGAGGCGATAAAACCGGGCGCGCTTGCCTTTGCCCGACAGATCCCAGGAGGCCGCGACCCAGCCTTTAGCCTCCAACCGGTGGAGCGCCGGGTATAACGACCCGGTCTCGACCTGAAGGAGCTCTTCCGAAGTCCGCTGAATGTGCTTGGCGATGGCATGGCCGTGGGCGGGCCCCGCAAGCAGAGTGCGGAGGATGAGGAGGTCGAGCGTGCCTTGCAGCAGCTCAACGCGGGACGGCGGCTCGCGATCCATTGTGTAGGCATTCTACTAATTTTTGTGTAGGGTGTCTACGGTTGGCGGGCCGAGGGAAGTCGAACGAGGAAACTACAGAGAAATCTGTAAGGAGTTAGGCGTGGGCGCCGACTATCTTATGTAGAGGCAAAGTGGGCGTAGCAGGAAGCCAGGACGAACTATACACGAAGGCGGCGGGCGAGTACGGGGCGGCTCTCGACCGGCTGGCTTATGGCTACGAAGCGGATGCGGACCGGAGACGCGACTTGCTGCAGGAGATTCATCTCGCGTTGTGGCGTAGCTTCGAAAAGTTCGAAGGGCGCTGCTCATTGCGCACGTGGACGTATCGGGTAGCGCACAATGTGGCTACCTCGCACGTCATTCGGAAAAGCAGGAGGAACCCAACGGCGTTTCTCACTCTGGAGGAGGCCCAAGAGCAACCCGATCAGGGGAGTGTGGAAGTGTCGGCGGATCGCCAGCAGTCGCATACGCGCTTGTTGGCATTAATCCAGCGGCTCGAGCCCATGGATCGCCAACTCATGCTGGCCTACCTGGAAGATATGGATGCGGAATCAATGGCCGAGATCACGGGCCTCTCGGTGGCGAACATCTGGACCAAAATTCACCGGATCAAGCAGGTGCTGACGCGCCAATTTCGCGCCGGAGGGTCCGATGGCAGGTGACTATTTGCCCAATGATCTGAAGATGCTTTGGAAGGAGCTGAGTGTGAATCCGCTTCAAGTTTCGCCGGATCAGCTTCGGAAGGAGGCGGAAAAGCTGCGAAAAGGGCTGCGCAGGAGGTCCGTCATAGGGGGCGGGGCGGCATGGATTGGGGTTGTAATATGGACAATTTTCTTTTTCCTGTTTCCGAACCGATTGCAGCGTGTCGGGTCAATCCTGACAGTTTTGGGCTCCGCGTATCTGCTGGTTCAGTTGCGAATGAGGCCGGCGCGAGCCATGCCTGACGTTGGCGAGACCGATTGCACTGAATTCTACCGTGCGGAGCTGGAGCGCCAGCGCGACTTTCATCGGGGAAAGTGGTTTTGGTCGCGCCTGGTGGTTGTGCTGCCGGGTCCTGTGATGTTTTGTGTGGGTTTTGCTCAATCTCATCCCGAAATCGCGCTGTTCATTTGGCTGGAGCTCGCGGTCATTCTGGTATTAGCCGCGATTGCGGTGCCGCTAAATCTCAGGTTGGCCAGGAAGTACCAGCGCCGGATCGATACGCTAAACGCGTCTCTCAAGAGCACCGAGTAGAAGGACCTGGCTGGCCGCTATACTGGACGGAAACGTCAGGGAAAGCGGCGGAACCGATGACACCTGAAAAAGTCGCGACGACCTGCTGTGTGGTGGGCGGTGGTCCGGCAGGAATGATGCTGGGTTACCTGTTGGCGCGAGGGGGCGTGCGAGTGACGGTGCTCGAGAAGCACCGGGATTTCTTCCGCGATTTCCGGGGGGATACGGTGCATCCTTCGACGCTGGAGCTGTTTTACGAGCTTGGGCTGCTGGAGGAGTTCCTGAAAGTGCCGCATCAGCGAGTGGAAACGCTGGGAGGCGTCTTCGGAGATTTCACGTTTCAGGTGGCGGACCTCCGGCATGTGCCGGCGCATTGCAAATTCGTCGCGCTGATGCCGCAATGGGATTTCCTCGATTTCCTTTCGAACGAAGCGAAAAAGTTCCGGCATTTTGACTTGCGGATGGAGCACGAAGCGACGGGGATAACGAGCGATGACGGGCGCATCACGGGCATAGAGGCGCGGACGCCCGGCGGAACTGTGGAGATTCAAGCCGGCCTGGTTGTGGGTTGCGACGGTCGTCATTCCACCGTCCGGAAAGCGGCGCAACTGGCGGTGATGGAATTCGGTGTGCCCATCGATGTCCTGTGGTTCCGCATCAGCCGCCGGGCGGACGATCCGCAGGAACTGTTTGGAAATGTGAACTACGGGCGAGCCCTAGTGCTGATCAATCGCGCCGACTACTTCCAGGCGGGGCTCATCATTCAAAAGGGATCCTTCGATGAAATGAAGAGCGCAGGTCTGGAGGCGTTCCGCGAAACGATAGGCAGGATCGCGCCGTATCTCGGGGACCGGGTGCAGGAGTTGCAAACTTGGGATCAGATCAAGCTTCTAACGGTGCAGATTAACCGGTTGCGAAAGTGGCATCGGCCGGGGCTGCTGTGCATTGGCGACGCGGCGCACGCCATGTCGCCGGCTGGAGGGGTAGGGATTAATCTCGCGATTCAGGACGCAGTTGCAGCAGCCAATCTGCTGATGGGGCCGCTGCTTGACGGACGCGTGGACGATGCGTGGCTGGCTAAGGTGCAACAGCGCCGCGAGTTTCCGACGCGGGTCACACAATTCTTGCAGACCAACGCGCATCGCGGATTCGAATGGGTATTTCGGCACAAGGGTGCAATCCGAGCGCCCAGGCAACTCAAAGTTGTGGCGCGCATCCCGGGAGTGCAGCGAGCGATCGGGCGCATGGTGGGGATGGGCATCCGGCCGGAGCACATTCCGAATGCTCCGAGGAGCACGGAAAACCGCAGGGCCGCGGTGTGGCGGCTGGCAGTGTGCGCGGGCACCCTCATTGCCGTGGGCGTGTTGCTGGTGGGGAAGAAGCGGTAGCCGAGACGACGCGCTGGGGCTTTCCTGTAGACGTAATTCACTGAACGACACGCTGGGGGACAAGAACTTTCACTGCGGAGGCTGGGCGCGGTTCACAATCCGGTCGCACTTCGGCAGATTATCTTGGGAGAGTGGCGAGCAGCCGGAGTTCCGCAGCGGTGATCAACCTCCGTGCGCCATCCGGAAAGATTGAAAGCCATTGTTGTCGCGTATAGGGTATGGAATAACGGCGGTGCTGCCACGCCTTGTCCGGCCGATCAAAAGGCGGTTTCTGGTTCCAGATGAATGTGTCCATGCCCGCGCGAATGGAGCGGCCGGAGCGAGCGACTTCTTTTCGCCCTCCGGCCGCCGAGGTGATGTTCACTGCGATGTCAACTGCGAGCCCGCTGTCGGACGGTAGATAGTTGCGACCGGCGATTTCTCTAAATTCCTCGACGCCATGCATATATGCGAGAAAGCCAACGTAGGAGATACCGAGTACATAGGCGTGGCTCGCGGCTTCGACGAGCTGCGTGAACAGCCGAACGCCGCGCTCAATGCCTTGCTTGTCGGGCATTAACCTTCCGCTGGATTTGTGGTCGGGAATCATCGTCATGTAAGGGTCACCTCGCTTGTCCAGCGTTCTATAGATCTCGCTCCCTAGCGTCAGTGGCGTGTCTTTTGAGAATAGTTAGCCCATGATCAGTTATGCGATACGAGCCACCGCGGCCTGATTTGTCCACAATCGCGCCGTGGAATACTAATCGGGCGAATGCGTAGGCAACCTTGTTAACGAAGACCGTTATTGGGAACCCGGGGCGTTTCAAACACAATTGCTCAGGGGTGAGCGGGAATTTAGCCAATATACGCTCGCGGATCTCCTCGACGTTGTGTTCGGTACCGTCAGCAAGAATCCGCAGGACCTCAGAGAGGTACCTCGGGGCCGGGTAGGGGAAATCGCGTGCCGATGAATTCAGTGGCATGGGGAAATCACTTGTAAAGTGGCCGACGGTTCATCACGGTCAATCGGCTCGTCAGCCGTTTGGGAATTGGAGTTCAAAGTGTCCGGCGCGCCCCAAGATGTGTCAAGAAACTCATAAGATCGCTTCTCCAAGATGCTGATGTGCCCTGGTGCAGGCATGAGGAAGTAGACTCGCACCGATGTTCGGCGGAAAACGAATGCCCACGGTCTCTCGCAACCCAGCGACCGAAGCAGCGCGAACTTCTCCGAAATGGTAACCGCGAGGCCGCCTTTCTCCCGCGTCTGATGGTGGTAAATGATAAGACTATTTCCTCGCCGAAAATACGGGCCAACCTCCTCCGGCGAGACATACTTTGCCGCCGCTGCCCCCATCAGGCTGGCTGGCCTCCGGGTCAAACCGTTATCCGGGTCCATAAAAACAAGGTCAGCTTCCGCAAGGACTTCGAGTGCGCGAGCGTTCCAGGCAGCCCGTCGACTCGCACGACCGAAACTATCTCGCGACGAAAAAGGCAACGAATAGAAAAGGGTATTCGCTGGCAGGATTCGCGCGCGCTCGACTTCGGCTACGGAACGACGACCATCGCGCACCAGATTCTGCAGTGCCTCAAATAGCGGCGGGTCACAACTGCTCAGATGCCGGTACTCCGTGAACTTCCCATCAGTGTTCCCTTCTTCGTCGGTGTTCAGGTACCAGTGCACTCCAAGGCGCAAGTCGTCGCCCGCGAAAGCGTTCAGGAGCGCGTACTTACCGAAATCACCGATATCTCCCACGTACCGGTCCTGCATGACGCCGAATTCTATCACGCGCCCCGGCCCCCGCGGTGCTTGAACAGTCAATGTCCGACGCCTTGAAGTAACGGGCATGGTCCGGGTTGGATTGCCGGGCTTCACCATCACACATACGTTAAACTGGCGATGCGGCCCAACTCATGGCGACTCGCCCGGACATTGAAAAATCACTGAACAACACGCAGGACCGGAGTTTCTTCGGACATCCGCGGGGGCTAGCCACGCTGTTCTTCACGGAGATGTGGGAGAGGTTCAGCTTTTACGGGATGCGGGCGCTCCTGATCTTGTTTATGACGGCACCGGTGGCCAGTGGAGGGCTGGGTTTTGGGGTGGCCAAAGGGGGGGCGATTTACGGGCTCTACACCGCAATGGTGTACCTGCTGTGCCTGCCCGGGGGTTGGGTGGCGGACCGAATCACGGGACAGCGGCGGGCGGTGCTGGCCGGAGGAGTGCTGATTTCAGCGGGCGAATTTTTCCTGATGGGGCCCAGCGAAACGACGTTTTATTTCGGGCTGGCGCTGCTGATGATGGGGACGGGGCTGCTCAAGCCGAATGTGAGCACCATTGTGGGCCAGCTCTACGGGCCGGGCGATCACCGGCGAGATTCCGGATTTTCGCTGTACTACATGGGGATTAATCTGGGCGCGCTGATTTCACCGCTGGCGTGCGGATGGGTGGGAGAGAAAATCAGCTGGCGGCTGGGATTTGGAGTGGCGGGCCTGGGGATGGTGGTAGGCGTGATCCAGTTTGCTTGGGGGCGCAAGCACCTGGGATCGGCGGGGATGCATCCGGTGCGGTCGGAGAATCCCGCGGAGGACCTGCGGCTGCGGCGGAAGGCATTGATGATCGGGGCGGCGGCGCTGGCATTGGTGGCGGCGCTGGGAACTCTGGCGGCAACGGGCGCGGTGGAGTTGACGGCGCAGAGGATTTCAAACTCGCTGGGAGTAGGGCTGATCGCGGTCTCGGCGGCGGTGTTCTCGTGGCTGATTTTCGGACGCGGGTGGTCGGCTACGGAGCGAAAGCGGTCGGCGGCAATCCTGGTGCTGTTCCTGGCGTCGGCGGTCTTCTGGTCGATGTTCGAGCAAGCGGGATCGTCGTTGAATCTTTTTGCGGACCGCAACACCAACCGGCATGTGATGGGATTCGAATTTCCGGCGAGCTGGTTTCAGTTCGTGCAGCCGACGCTGGTGGTGATTCTGGCGCCGGTTTTTGCGTGGCTCTGGGCAGTTATGGGACCGAGGGAACCTTCGAGCCCGGCGAAATTTTCACTGGGTCTATTTTTTGGAGCCATGGGCTTCGCGGTTTTGGTGCCGGCCGCGCGCATGGCCATGGCGGGCACCATGGTCTCGTTGTGGTGGCTGAACGCAACCTATTTACTGCACACGATCGGGGAGTTGTGCTTGAGTCCCGTGGGATTGAGCGCGATGACGAAACTGGCACCGGCGCGCGTGGCGGGATTCATGATGGGCTTATTTTTTGTTTCGATCAGCATTGGAGATTACCTGGCGGGACAAGCGGCGTCGGTGTATGAATCCATGCCGCTGCCGACTCTATTCGGAACGGTGGCGGCATTTGGGATGGGCGCGGCACTGGTACTGGCCATCATGATCAAGCCGACGGTGAAATTGATGAGTGGAGTGAAATAGGCGACGGGAGGCGGCGGTGAAACTGGCTGAAATACAAGCAGCGCTGGGGCGGGAAGGAGTGGACGGATGGCTGTTCTTCGACCATCACCGGCGCGATCCGCTGGCATATCGGGTGCTTGGATTCGAGCCCGCCAGCCACATCACGCGGCGCTGGTATTACTTCATCCCGGCGCAGGGCGAGCCCATGGGATTGGTGCACCGGGTGGAACCGAAGATGCTGGATGCGCTGCCAGGCGAGAAGATCCGGTATTCGAAATGGAGCGAGCAGGCAGACGGGTTGAAGCGCATTCTGGGGAAGGCACGGCGGGTGGCCATGCAGTATTCGCCGCTGTGCGCGATTCCGTATGTGGCGATGGTGGATGCGGGGACGGTGGAGCTGGTGCGGACGACGGGCGTGGAAGTGGTGAGCTCGGCGGAGCTGATCCAGCATTTTGAGGCGCGATGGAACCAGGCGGCGTTGGACTCGCACCTGGAGGCGGGGCGCAGGGTGGATCGCGTGCGGGCGGAGGCGTTCCGGCTGATCGGGGAGCGGACGAAAAATGGCGGGCGAGTGGAGGAGCTGGAGGTAAAGCGCTTCATTATCGAGGAATTTTCCAAAGCGGGAATGGAAGCGGTGGACGGGCCGATTGTGGGGGTGAATGCGAACGCGGCGAATCCGCACTACGAGCCGCAGGAAGGCATGACACGGCCGATCGGGCGCGGGGATTTCGTATTGCTGGACATGTGGGCGAAGTTGAAACAGCCGGGAGCGGTCTATTACGACATCACCTGGACGGGATTCTGCGGGCCGGAGCCGCCGGCAGAGATACGCAAAGTATTCGGCATCGTACGCGACGCGCGCGACCGGGCCATCGAACGCGTGAAAAAAGCAGTAAGCGCGGGCGAAGAGGTGCACGGATTCGAAGTGGACGACGCGGCCCGGGAATACATTACCAGCCAGGGGTACGGCGAATTTTTCGTGCATCGCACGGGGCACTCGATCGGACAGGAAGTGCATGGGAACGGGGCCAACATGGACAACCTGGAGACGCACGACGATCGGCGAATCGTACCCTGGACCTGTTTTTCAATCGAGCCGGGGATTTATCTGCGCGACTTCGGCGTGAGAGCCGAGGTGAATATGTTTGTAGGCGAACGCGAGGCGCGGGTGACAGGGGAAATACAGAAGGAACTGGTTTTGATTTAGCGGCCGCAGCTTGCGGTTAGGGCATTTTATCCAAGACGGCGGATGTGGCCGGCGCCGGCATTGAAGGATCGTCGGGTTTCAGATAGGACAGGAAGCGCCAGTCGGGACCATAGAGCTTGAAGAGCGCCACTTCGGAGCCGGACAGTTCAAATTTTGGCAGACAGGCCTTGAGGTCGGCGGGCGCTTTGTCCCAATCCACTTGCCAGTGAAGCTGAACGTTGCGGGTATCCGGCTGGGCTCCCGGGGAGATATTCGTTATTTCGAAACTATAGGGACCGCGAAGCGTAAGCTCATGCCGTTTGCCGGAATCGCTCAGATTGATGGCGAACAGTACCTTGCTTCCCTTCTCCGTTAGTTGATAAGCCCGGCGGGTATAGCCGCGATCGACCGTTTCAACAAGTTTCCAGAGGCCATTACTAACGCCGCACTCGACCAGGGTGTCGGAATGAAAGACCACAGACAGGTGATTGAGCTCATCGTGGGACCATCGCTGGGAGATGAGAGTCGTAGCTCCGGGAGCGGTGAGGTCGGGAGGCGCATCCGCACCGCAGCCGACCAACAAACAGCAGATGGCGGCGACAACGAACGAGAGAAACGTTTTGTAATTGGTGTTCGGCACTATATCCACCACAAGGATAGAAGGTTCGCCAGGGTTTGGGCAGGTTGTCGAAGGTTAGTAACCCTTCAAGGGTGGAGGATGATTTCGTCAGACGGTCTTGTCTTTGGCGTAGCAGAGGGGCTCGAGCCGGCACTCGATGCATCGCGGCTTGCGGGCATAACAGAGGGCGCGGCCGTGGTGAATCAACTGGTGGGAGAAGAGAATCCATCTTTCGGGCGGGATAATCTTCATCAGATCGCGCTCGACTTTTACCGGATCGGTGTGCTTGGTCAGGTCGAGGCGGCGGGCGACGCGCAGCACGTGAGTATCTACCACGACGCCCGAAGCGATTCCGAAGGCCGTGCCCAGAACAACGTTGGCGGTTTTGCGAGCTGCGCCGGGAACGGTCAGCATTTCCTCTATAGTGCGTGGAATGCGGCCGCCGAAATCGGCCAGAATCTTCTTCGCCGCGCCCACAATCGATTTGGCCTTGTTATTAAAGAAGCCGGTGGAGCGGATGTCCTGGGCTAGAACTTCGGGGCGCACGGCGGCGAAATCCTGCATGGTTGGATATTTTTTGAAGAGGCCGGGGGTGACCTCGTTGACGCGCTTATCCGTACATTGCGCCGAGAGAATGGTGGCCACGAGCAGCTCCCAAGGGGTCTGGTGCACCAGGGCGCAGGTCGCGTGGGGATACATCTCATCGAGACGCGCCAGAATTTCGGCGATGCGAGCCTGACGCTCGGCAGCGGTTTTGGGACGCTGTATTTTGTTCTTTTTGACGGCAGCCGGCATACTTCTCAGGTGAATGATATCAGCGGGAATAGGGAGGGAGGAAACGGCGAGCATACTTTGTGCATGTCAGCATCTCCTTCATACGTATACTTTAATCTTACGAATGATTGAATCACATGATTAAAACGACAGAGAAAATTCTGGATACGGCGGAAGATCTGTTCAGCGAGAACGGGTACTCGGCGACCTCGCTGCGGAGCATCACGCAAGCCGCGGGAGTAAACCTGGCGGCGATTCATTATCACTTCCATTCCAAGGACGCGTTATTGGACGCGGTGATCGCGCGGCGAGCGGAAGTGATGAATCGGGAGCGGTCGGCGCGGCTGGATGAGTGCGAGCGGCGGGCGGGCGATGGGCAGCCGGCACTGGAGCCGGTGCTCGAAGCCTTTCTGATTCCGGTTTTCGAGCTGGCCAACCATTCCAGGCGCGGGCGCGTTTTCGTGAAGCTGATGTCGCGGGTTCATTCTGAGGCGGAGCTGTTTTCCCAGATCCTTCAAAAACATTTCAGCGAAGTAGCCACGCGCTTCGCGGCGAACTTGAGACGAGCCTTGCCGGAACTATCGCCCGAAGATCTGTTTTTGCGATTGAATTTCGTGATGGGTGCGGTTTTGAATGCGCTTTCCGGACCGAGATTGGTGGAGGCGCTGCCGGGCGGACACCATCCTGCGCCGGACGGGGAGACGGTGGCGGCTCGGTTGATCGAGTTCGTGGCAGCGGGTCTGCGGGCGGGAATGAAGGCTTGAAGGTTGTCAGTCAGACGGGGAGCGGGGTTCCGGAATAGACTGTCACGGGCGATCCATCGGCCAGGAACGCGGAATCGGGCGGGCGGCTCAAAACCGCCGAAAACGCCGGGCCATAGAGCAGCGCGGCATCTCCAGTAAATTCGGCCCGGGAGGCGTCCCAGACGCGCCAGGAGGGGTGATCCACTCGGTACTCGAGGGTAGAACCTCCGGGCTGGGTGGAATAACCCCAATAATGATCGGCGATGAACTGCTGGGGAGAGCCAGTGGTGAGCGGCATGGGATTGCCATTGGCTTCCGCGCTTAAAAGATAATGTTGCGATGACATGCGCCAGGTATATTCGGCGCGTACCCGTGCCCCGGTGTGGAGAATGTCATGGGTCATGGGCAGGGACCTGTAATTTTCGTGGTAAAGCCAGCGGGCTATGGCGGCGATGGCCCGGCGCGGAACGATCTCCTGAATGAAGACTACGCCGCGCCGAACTTCGCCATTGGCGCAGCGGCGCACGTAAAAGCGCAGATTCACCTCGTCGAAATGGCGGTGGAAGGGGATGGCGACGCCTCGGATCTTGGTGGAAATAAAGCGGAAACCGACGAGGCTGAGGAACGCAGTGCCGCCGAATACATCCAATTCAGTGCCTGCGGGGACGAGCGGAGCAATGAGGGCGGGGTCGATCACATAGTTCAACATGACCAGGTAACGCCATTCGGCCGTGAGAAAGGGGCGGGTTTTGGAGGCGTTCCGAGACATTGGAGTTATAGTAGCGGCAAACCAGGAGACAGGTATCATTGAGGTAGTGGCGACCCCCAGTTGACACAAATCACGGGGCTTCGCTATGATTGAAAGGTTTCGCGAGTAAAGTTCTGCTCCCGTGCTACCTCCACATGTAAATAAGGATGTGGACCGGCCGGGGGTCGGCCCCGAGGTTCCAGAACAAACAGGGCAGAAAACAGTTGTCTGGAGCATGGGCTAGTCCGAAGTTCTCGCAATTTGACCGATAACAGCCAAGCAGCCCGTTGAAAAATGGGAGGCAGGTCTGCGACGGGTCGCGTCACGTTTTTTTAGAACACATCTTGACAAGGGAGTTGCGTGCCCACTTTTAATCAACTCGTGCGTAGCGGGCGAAGACCGCCACGGTGGAAGACAGCGAGTCCGGCGCTGCAGGCATGCCCGCAGAAACGCGGGGTTTGCACGCGCGTGTATACTTCGACCCCCAAGAAGCCCAACTCGGCGCTGCGGAAAGTAGCGCGCGTGCGGCTGACTAACGGGATCGAGGTCACAACCTACATCCCCGGCGTGGGACACAACCTGCAGGAGCACTCGATCGTGCTGATTCGTGGAGGTCGCGTGAAGGACCTGCCGGGCGTGCGCTATCACGTGATCCGCGGGGCGCTGGATACGGCCGGGGTAGCCAACCGGAAGCAGGGACGCTCCAAGTACGGAGCGAAAAGGCCAAAAGCGTAGAGGTAAAGGATGCCGAGAAGGAGAAGCGCAGAAAACCGGGAAGTGCCGCCGGAC
>Ga0070735_10003857_pt1 | contig 12927 bp, 9 predicted proteins | sample Coa_R1_FD_66443 | JGI IMG/M metagenome (GOLD analysis project Ga0070735, IMG submission 66443) | Surface soil microbial communities from Centralia Pennsylvania, which are recovering from an underground coalmine fire - Coalmine... | ecosystem: Environmental > Terrestrial > Soil > Unclassified ...
CCGACGACGCACCGGCGCAAACGCCGCACAACCTGGAAGCCGAGCAGGCGCTCCTGGGCGCGCTCCTCTTCGACAACGCCGCCTTCGAGCGGGTCACCGATGCACTCCGAGCGCAGCACTTCTACGAGCCCTTCCACGCGCGTCTTTACGCGGCGATCGAGGAGCACGTGCGCAAGGGCCAGCTGGCCGAGCCGATCATGCTGGTCGACCGGTTCAAGAACGACCCGGCGTTCGAGGAGCTGGGCGGCGTCCGCTATTTGGCCGACCTGGTCGACCGCGCCCCGCCGGCCGCGAACGCACCCGACTACGGCCGCGCGATCTACGACCTGGCGATCCGGCGCGAGCTGATCCGCATCGGCGGCGACATCGCAACGACGGCGACCCGCGGTGACGCCGAGCTGGCGGCGCGCGACCAGATCGAGGCGGCCGAGCAGCAACTCTACAACCTCGCCGAAACCGGCGGCGTCTCCGGCGGCCTGATGCCCTTCGCCGAGGCGCTCAGCGGGGCCGTCGAGATGGCGGCCGAGGCCTTCAGCCGCGACGGCGGGCTGGCCGGCCTTTCCACCGGCCTCGCCGACCTCGACCAGAAGCTCGGCGGGCTGCACAAGTCGGACCTGCTGATCATCGCCGGCCGCCCGTCGATGGGGAAATCCTCGCTCGCGCTCAACATCGCCTATCACGTGGCCAAGACGTACGCCTGGGAGCCGCAACCGGACGGCGGGCGAAAGACCGTGAACGGCGGCGTCGCGGCTTTCTTCTCGCTCGAAATGTCGGCCGAGCAGCTGGCCATGCGTCTGCTGGCCGAGGTCTCCGGCGTGCCGTCCGACCGGCTGCGCAAGGGCGAGATCAACGCCTCGGAGTTCGGCCGGGTGCGCGACGCGGCCGCCGACATCCAGTCCGCCCCGCTCTACATCGACGACACCGGCGGCCTCTCGATCGGCCGCCTTGCGGCGCGCGCGCGGCGGCTCCAGCGTCAGGTCGGCCTGGACCTCGTCGTGGTCGACTACCTGCAGCTGATGACGAGCGGCGAGTCCAACCGGGTCGAAAACCGCGTGCAGGAGGTGACGCAGATCACCCAGGGGCTGAAGACGCTGGCCAAGGAGCTCTCGGTGCCGGTGATCGCCTGCGCCCAGCTCTCGCGGCAGGTCGAAAATCGCGACGAGAAGCGGCCGCAGCTGTCGGACCTGCGCGAATCCGGATCGATCGAGCAGGACGCCGACGTGGTGATGTTCGTCTACCGGGAGAGCTACTACGTCAGCCGCCGCGAGCCGAACGTCGGGACCGACAAGCACTTCGACTGGCAGCAGGAGATGGACAAGGCGCGCAACCTCGCCGAGGTGATCATCGGCAAGCAGCGCCACGGCCCTATCGGCATCGTGCGCCTGCACTACAACGACGATTTGACGAAATTCTCCGACCTCGCCCGCGAAGACCGATACGAGGTGCGCTGATCTGGCGCCTCTGGCGTCATGGGAAAACGTCGAACGCCCTGAGCGCGCTCCCGACCAGCCATTCGGCCCCTCCCGCCAGGACGCCGACCGTCGCCGCATAGCCAATCCATTTGGGCGCCGGGGATTGCATCAACCTCGGAAGACCCAGGCAGAAGAGGAAGACGCCGTAGAGGACGGCCAGTGCGGGCCCGTCGAACGCCAGTAGGGTATCCGGTCTTCCGCTCAGATACAGAACGACAGACGGATGGAGCACGATCTGCGTGATCGTGGGTGTTGGGCCGACGCGCGCGTGAAAGACCTGGAACACTCCGGCGAGCCAGCCAGGCGTCGATGAATAGACGACCAGCGCCAGCGACCTTCGAAAGCTGGCCCGGCCGCCGAAAGGCCGCGCCAGGAGGTGGACGACCAGGGCGAGGACCAGCACGCCGACGACGGCGAGCGGGTAGCCGACGACGCAGGCGCGCACGGCGTCATCGAACGAATAGCTATCGATCGCGGCGGCCGCGAGCCGCGCGGCAGGTGCGATCAGCGCGAAGAGGCAGGCGTAGCCGAAGAAGAGCGCCGGCGCGCGCGGCGGGTCGGCGGCGATGCGATCCCACTCGGCGCGCGGGCTGAAAAGAATGCCGGGAAAGGGGTGGTAGAGCGAAGCCCGCCCCGCCGGCGCCGCCGTTGAAGGGCGATCGGCGACAGCCGTCCCGCCTCGCGGCGCCGCCGGCTGCGGCGCCGGGGCCGGATCCGGGGCGGGCGCCGCGGGCTCCGGGGCGGGCGTTGGAAGCGGCTCGACGACCGCCGGCGCCGGCGGCGGCGGAGGCGGGCCCAGATCAGCTTCCGGCGCGGCGAGAGGCGGGCCGCCGTAGGTCTCCTCGAGCTTGGCGCGCGCCCGGGTCATGGCGCGCGAGGCGTCGGAGAGGGCCCCATCCGCATCGCGCGCGGTGCGGCGGGCGGCGTCGGCGGCGGTGCGCGACTCGTCGAGCTGCGCCTGCGCGGCTTTGAGGATCGGCGCGCCGGCGCTCATCTCGACAACGCGGCGGAACTGCTCGTCGGCGGCGGCGAACGCGGCCTGGGCATCGGCCATGGCGGCCGACGCGCGCGCGGCGGCGCCCTTGGCCGCGGCGAATGCGTCTTCGGCGTCGGCAAGCCCACGCTTGTCGGCGCGGACCACCTCTTCGTGCGCGCGAAGTCGACCCACGAGCTCGCCGCGCTTGCCAACGCCGGCTCGCACCAGATGCTCCTCGAGCGTCTGCACGACCCGCGTCCACCCGCTGTGCGGATCGCGTCCGTCCCATCCGTCGAGCGGCAGCCCGTTGGTGCGGTCGAACGGGAACGGCGGCTCGGGGACGCCCACGAGCACGTTGACGAGCTTGTTGACCTTCTGCCCCAGCCTGGCTTCGTCGCCGACGTTTTCGCTGCCCTTCGACAGCGGCGTCCAGATCACCACGACGGCGGCGAGGTCGTTGATCTGGCGCTCGAGTTCGCGCTGCCAGTTCACGCCCGGCATGTCCTCGTCCCACCAGACGTCGAGACCGAGCGCCCGCAAGCCGCGCACGATGCGGTCAGCGATCGCGCGGTCACCGCGCGAATAGGACACGAAAACGCCGCCCATAGCCCCTCCGGGGCGCCACCCTAGCGCGCGGCGCGCCCCGAGCGGAAGTGGACGCCCTCGATCGCGGCTAGCTGTGGACCATGCCCTGCAGCCGGCCGATCCCGACGGCGTTCACCGCGCCCTTCAGGTCGTCGATGGCGATGCCGGAGCCTTGCGCCTCGACCACGAAGCGGCTGGCGACCAGCACCGAATATTTGCCGGAGTTCGATTGGCGATCGAACTCTTCCTCGGTCATGTTCCCGTTGACGCGGCTCACCCGGTCGTAGCCGGTCTGGGTCTCGTGATCGGACTCGACCGAAAACGCCGAGGCGAGGCTCGCCATGGCGCCCATGCCGGCGATGTCGGTGATGCCCAGCGTGATCCGCTTGGGACCGGCCGAGTAGGTCGCCTCGGCGTTCGAGCCCGACAAGCCGGCCACCGAGCCCGACGTCGAGCTCAGATCGGTGCGCGGCAGACCGGAGATGTTGTCCGGCAGAAGCGACTTGAGCTGGTCGGCCGGCACCGCCTTGACCGAGCCCGCGGGCGGCGGCTGGCCATTGGCCTGCGCCTGCATCGCCTGGCTCGCGGCCTGCGCCGCCTGAGCCGCCTGGTTCAGCTGGGCGAGGTTCACGGAGGCGTTTCCGACGTGGATGGTCCCCGTGGCCACCGGCATCGCAAACGCCAGCGAGACGAGAAGGATCGCGCCGACAATGGCGCGCACCCACCAGAGGATGCCGTTGAGCACGACCGCGATCACGATGGTGACGGCGCCCAGGCCCGCGGCCTTGTCGGCGGGCGGACGCATGAGCTTGGTCGAGGCGAAGTAAAGCAGCACGCAGGTGTAGACGAACCCGGCCCAATAGAGCAGCGCGCCGAGCACCGGGAGGAAGAGCAGCACGCCGCCGACCCAGGTGGCCGTGGCCGTGTAAACCGCGACCTTGGTCGCTTTGGTTGCGTCACGAGTCCCGTCGAAGCTGGGGGTCAGAGCGTCGATGAGAAGCGAGAGGATGAAGACCGAAACGAGCGACAGGGCGTACATCAGGACCGCCGTCACCAGGCCGCTGATCAGGCCGCGGACGAGGCCGTAGGCGCCGAAGAGGGCGCTGAACGCCACCGAGCCAAGGAAGCTGCTGAGCGCGGGGATGGCGGCGAGGATCGCTGCGTACCCTGTGAAGAGCCCGCGCACGGTGGCGGGCTCGGCGTCGATCTCGTCCCAGACGGCCGTCGGCTTGAAGAGGATGGCCTGAGCGCGGGCGATGAGCGAGGTCGGCGACGGGATTGGGCCCGGCGTTGGGTCGGCTGTGGACATGGCGATAGTCTCCCCGGATTCTCCCCTGGCGCGACCATATCCACGTTATCGGCCACTGTAACGTCCGAACCGCTCAAGGGTCCGTGAAGCGCCGACGGCCGACTCGGCCCAGATTTGACCGTCGGAAAGCGAGGAGTTCGCATGGCGCGCGACGGCGCGGTCTACGTCTGCCAGTCCTGCGGCGGGGCGCACTCGAAGTGGGCCGGCCAGTGCCCGGCCTGTGCGGCCTGGAACACGCTGGTCGAGGAGCTCCAGAGCCGGCCGCCGGGCGCGCTGGCCCCGGCGCGCGGCGCCCGCCGCCGCGGCCTCGTCTTCGAGACGCTCGAGAGCCAGTCGCCCGCGCCGCCGCGGGTGGTCACCGGCCTCGATGAATTCGACCGCGTGTGCGGCGGCGGCGTGGCGCGCGGCTCGGCCGTCCTGATCGGCGGCGATCCCGGCGTCGGAAAGTCGACGCTGCTGCTGCAGGTCGCTGCCGAGGCGGCGCGGCGCGGCGCGGCCTGCGCCTACATCTCCGGCGAGGAGGCGGTCGAGCAGATTCGCGCCCGCGCCGCGCGCATGGGCTTCGTCAACGCCGAGGTGAAGCTCGCCGCCGAGACGGCGGTGCGCGACATCACCGAGGGCCTGAAGCGCGAGCCCTTCGACCTCGTCGTCATCGACTCGATCCAGACGCTCTGGAGCGACATGCACGAAGCCGGGCCAGGCTCGGTGACCCAGGTGCGCGCGGCGGTCGGCGAGCTGGTGCGGCTGGCCAAGTCGCGCGGCGTCGCCATGCTGCTGGTCGGCCACGTGACCAAGGACGGTCAGATCGCCGGGCCGAAGGTGGTCGAGCACATGGTCGACGCGGTCCTCAGCCTGGAGGGCGAGCGCGGCTACCCCTTCCGCATCCTGCGCGCCGGCAAGAACCGCTTCGGCGCGGTCGACGAGATCGGCGTGTTCGAGATGGGCGACGCCGGCCTGCGCGAAGTGCGCAACCCTTCGGCGCTCTTCCTCAACGAAGGCGGCGAGCGGGCGGCGGGCGCGGCGGTGTTCGCCGGGGTCGAGGGCTCGAGGCCGGTGCTCGTCGAGTTTCAGGCGCTCGTCGCGCCGTCGGCGTACGGAACGCCGCGCCGCGCCGTGGTCGGCTGGGACCAGGGGCGGCTCGCCATGCTGCTCGCGGTGCTCGAGGCGCGCTGCGGGGTTGGATTTGCGGGACGCGATGTCTACTTAAACGTGGCCGGCGGCCTGCGCATCGCCGAACCGGCGGCGGACCTGGCCGCGGCGGCGGCGCTGGTCTCTTCGGCCCTCGATGTCGCGCTGCCGCAGGATTGTGTCGTGTTCGGCGAGGTCAGCCTCTCTGGTGAAGTTCGCATGGTGAGCCGGGCGGAGACGCGCCTGAAGGAAGCCGCGAAACTGGGTTTCCGTCGCGCCCTGGCGCCGGCGGGGGCGGCGGAAGGCGCCGGCGTTCGCATGACCGGCGTCGCCCGGTTGGCCGACGCGGTGCGCCGGATCGGCGAGGACGCCTGGGATTGACCCTGTTCGACCTCATCGCGCTTTTGATTCTGGGCGTCTCCATCCTGGTCGGGCTCCTGCGCGGTGCGCTGCGCGAGGTGGCGACCGTCGTGGCGTTCGTGGCTGCGGTCGCGATCGCCATCTTCGCGCTTCGCTTCACCGGCCCGATCGCCCGCGCCTCGGTGCACCCGGCCTGGGCGGCGACCGCGGCCGCGTTGCTCGTGGTCTTTCTGGCCGCTTATATCGCGCTGCGGGTGGCCGCCGGCGGGCTGATGCGCGGCGTGCACAACATCAAGGCGTTAGGCCTCATCGACAGGATCGCCGGCGGCGGCTTCGGGCTCGTCCGCGGGCTGGTCGCGCTTGGCCTGTTCTACCTTGTCTTCAACCTCGCCCCGCCGCCGACCGGGACGCCCGCGTGGATCGCCGACGCCAAGCTCTATCCGCTGGCGAAAGCATGCGCCGATGGTCTGCGCGCGCTGGCGCCGCGTGGCTCGGCCTTCGCCGGCAAGCTCACGCCGGCCATCGCCAACGCCGTCCGCGACGGCGGCAATGCGTCCGATAGCGGACAATCGTCGCAAAGCGGTTATAAGGGCGCGCCCGAACCATGACTCGCCCAGGGGCAGATTCGAACGTGACCCGAAAACGACCTTCGCCTCGCGATCGCGACGACGACGTGATGCGGCTTGAGTGCGGCGTCTTCGGCGCGTTCGGCGTGCCCGACGCGGCGGCGGTTGTCGCGTTAGGCCTCCTGGCCCTGCAGCACCGCGGCGAAGAGGCGTGCGGCATCGCTAGCTTCGACGGCCGGCTGTTCCACCACGAAAAGCACGTCGGGCATATCTCAGACGCCTTCGGCGACAACGAAGTCGTGGAACGACTTCCGGGCGCCTGCGCCATCGGCCATACGCGCTACTCCACGACCGGCGGCAGCGTGCTGCGCAACATCCAGCCGATGTTCGCCGACCTGGAGTCCGGCGGCGTGGCGCTGGCCCACAACGGCAACCTGACCAATTTCCTCGCCCTGCGCGACCGGCTCGTCTCCGAGGGCGCGATCTTCCAGTCGACGTCGGACTCCGAGGTGATCCTTCACCTCATCGCCCAGTCCCGCAAAGGCAAGATGATCGACCGCTTCATCGACGCGCTGCGGCAGATCGAAGGCGGCTATGCGCTGATCGCGATGACCAACAAGAAGCTGATCGGCGTACGCGATCCCCTTGGCATCCGCCCGCTGGTGCTGGGCGACCTCGACGGTCACCCAGTGCTGGCGTCGGAGACGCGCGCCCTCGATATGACGGGCGCCCGCTTCGTGCGCGACGTCGAGCACGGCGAGATCGTGGTCATCTCCGAAAACGGGATCGAGAGCCACCGCCCCTTCCCTGCCGCCCAGGCCCGGCCCTGCGTGTTCGAATACGTCTACTTCGCGATGCCCGACTCCATCGTGAACGGCCGGTCGGTCTACGAGGTGCGCAAGCGCATGGGCCAGCGCCTGGCCGAGGACAGCGCCGTCGCCGCCGACGTGGTCGTGCCTGTCCCCGACTCCGCAGTGCCGGCGGCCATCGGGTACTCTCAAGCCAGCGGCCTGCCCTACGAAATGGGCATCATTCGCAACCACCACGTCGGCCGCACCTTCATTCAACCCACGCAGGGGATCCGCGAGCTCGCCGTCGGGCGGAAGTACAACCCCAACCGCTCCGTGCTCGAGGGCAAGCGGGTGATCCTGGTCGAGGACTCGATCGTCCGCGGCACGACCTCGCTCAAGCTGGTGCGCATGGTCCGCGCCGCCGGCGCGCGCGAGGTTCACTTCCGCAGCGCCTCGCCCCCGCTCCGGTTTCCGGATTTCTACGGCATCGATATGCCCGAGCGCGAAAAGCTTCTCGCTGCGACCCGTTCGCTCGAGGAGATGACGCGCCTGCTCGAGGTCGACAGCCTGGCGTTCCTCTCGGTCGACGGCCTCTACTGGGCGATGGGCGCCGGGCCGCGCGACCCGGACCGGCCCCAGTTCACCGACCACTACTTTACCGGCGACTATCCGACGCGGCTTCTGGACCGCGAGCGGTTCGAGAGCCGCAACGAACTGGCGGAAAGGCAGCTCTCCTTCCTGGTCGACGCGTGACGCCGCCCCTCGAGGGCCGGATCGCCCTCGTCACCGGCGCCTCGCGCGGGATCGGCCACGCTGCGGCCTTGGCGCTGGCCGAGGCTGGAGCGCACCTGATCGCGGTCGCGCGCACGCAAGGGGCGCTGGAAGAGCTGGACGACGAGGTGCGCGCCGCGACCGGTCGTTCGGCGACGCTCGTCCCCCTCGACCTCGCCAACGGCGACGGGATCGATCAGCTGGGGCTGGCGATCTTCGAGCGCCACGGCCGTCTCGACATCCTCGTGCACGCCGCCGCTGTGCTGGGCGGCCTGACCCCCGTCGCCCACGTCGATCCACCGCACTGGGACCAGGTCGCGGCGGTGAACCTGACCGCCGTCTATCGTCTCATCCGTTCGCTCGAACCCTTGCTTCGGCGCTCCGACGCCGGGCGCGCCATCGTGTTGACCTCTGGCGTCGCCGTTCGACCGCGGGCGTTCTGGGGGCCCTATGCCGCGACCAAAGCCGGCCTCGAGGCGCTGGTGCGCTGCTGGGCGGACGAGATCGAGTCGACGCCGGTGCGCGCCGTGTTGCTCGATCCGAACGTCATGCGCACCCGCATGCGCGCCGAGGCCTTTCCCGGCGAGGACCCGGAGACCTTGCCGCCCCCGTCGCAGATCGGGCCGATGATCGTGGAGCTGGCGCAGGCGGCGCACGGCCTGCCGCGCGAGACGGTCAAGTTCTCCGACTGGAAGGCCGCCCGCGCCGCACCGGCGTCCTAGCCTGCCGCGCCCGCGGCGCATCGCCGTCGACGTACGGGTTCTTGTTGCGCTTCACGGTCAGCCGCACCGGCACGCCGGGCAAATCGAAACTCTCGCGCAGGCTGTTGACGAGATAGCGCCGGTAGGGCTCGGGCAGATCGGTGGCGCCGGTCGCCATGGCGACGAACGTCGGCGGCCTGGCCTTGGTCTGCGCCATGTATTTGATCTTCACCCGGCGCCCGCCCACCATCGGCGGCGGATGCCGCTCGAGCGCGATCGCGAGCCAGTCGTTCAGATCGCGCGTCTTGATCTTGGTCGACCAGTCGGCGTGCAGCTTGATGACCGTCGGCACCAGCCGCTCGACCCCAGCGCCGGTCTCGGCCGAAAGCGCGACCAGCGGCGCTCCGCGCAGTTGCGGCAGGGCCCGCTCAGCCTCCTCGGCCAAGGCGCGGACGCCGCCGGGGGCGCCGCTCATCAGGTCCCATTTGGCGAGCACGAAGACGAGCGAGCGCCCTTCCCGCTCGACGAGGTCGGCTAGCTGCAGGTCCTGGATCTCGAACGGGTGGGTTGCGTCCATGACCAGGAGCACCACCTCGGCCAGCGCGATGGCGCGCAGCGCGTCCTGGACCGAGAGATGCTCCAGCTTCTCCTGCACGCGCGCCTTGCGACGGATGCCGGCGGTGTCGACCAGCCGGAAGCGCCGCCCCTCCCAGGTCCAGTCGACGCGAATCGAGTCGCGCGTGATCCCGGCCTCAGGCCCGGTCAGCATCCGATCCTCGCCAATCAGCCGATTGACCAGCGTCGACTTGCCGGCGTTCGGACGGCCGATCACGGCGATGGCGATCGGGTGGCCGGCGTCTTCGGCGTCCTCGTCGCTCCCGGCTTCCGGCGCGACGGCGATCAGCGCATCATAGAGGTCGGAGAGGCCATCGCCGTGCTCGGCGGAAATCGCGATCGGCTCGCCCAGGCCCAGCGCGAAAGCCTCGGCCAGCCCGGCGTCGCCCGCGCGGCCCTCGGCCTTGTTGGCGAGCAGGATGACCGGCTTGTGCTTTCGCCTGAGCATCTCGACGAAAGCGCGGTCGAGCGGGGTGACGCCCGCGCGGGCGTCGATCATCATCGCCACCACGTCGCAGTCGTCGATCGCCAGCGCCGTCTGCGCCTGCATGCGCGCAGCCAGGCTCTCGTCGTCGATGTTCTCGAAGCCGGCGGTGTCGATGATCTCGAGGTCGATGTCGCCCAGCCGGCCGGTCCCGATGCGCCGGTCGCGCGTTACGCCCGGCCGGTCGTCGACGATGGCCAGCTTCTTGCCGGCCAACCGGTTGAACAGGGTCGATTTGCCGACGTTCGGCCGCCCGACGATGGCGAGCTTGAGCGGCATGGCTTCTTGCGCCTAGCGGATGGCGACGAGCTCCGCCGCCTCGGTCGCAACGTAGAGGTCGCCGTCGGCGGCGATCGGGTTCATGAGCGCGTCTGAGCCAATCTTCAGCCTGCGGTCGACCGCGCCGGTCTTCGGGTTGAGGCCGACCGCCTCGCCCTTGCTCGAGACGATCACCAGCCGCGGGCCGGCCAGCACCGGGCCGGACCAGACCGCACGATCCTTGTTCCGACGGCCGAGATTGAGGTCGGTGATCCAATAGATCTGGCCGGAGTCGCGCGCGATGCAGACGACCCGGCCGAGCGTGTCGGTGACGTAGACGACATCGCCCGCCGCCCAGGGCGTCGAGATTCCGGTCACCGGGCTGGTCCAGCGCGTGGTGCCGCTGTGCAGCTCGACGGCGGCCATCACCCCGGAGTGGCTCACCGCGTAGACGTCGCCGTGATAGATCACGGGACGCCCAGCGATGTCACGAATCTCGGACAAGGCGTTGTTGCGGTTCGACTTTGAGAGCTCGGCGGTCCATAGCACGTCGCCGTTGGCGGTCTGCATGGCGACGAGTTCGCCCGAGGCGAATGCGGCCACGACGACGTCGCCGGACACCGCCGGGCTGCTGGCCGCCAGGATCCGCGCCGACTCGGTGAGCGCCTGATGCTGCCAGCCTGGCTGGCCGGTCGTCTCATCGAAAGTCAGCAGGTTGTCGTCGGCGGACACGGCGAACACGCGCCCGCCGGCGACGGTTGGGGCGGCGTGCACCGGCGCGTCGGTCGGCGTGCGCCACAAGAGCCGGCCGGAGTTCGCATCGAGGGCCGCGGCGAAGCGGTAGCCTGAGGTCACGAACACCTTGCCGTCCGCGTAGGCGATGCCGCCGCCATAGCCTTCGCGCTGCCGGCGGCTGCGCTCGGACAGGTCGCGCCGCCAGATCTGGCGGCCATCGGCGAGGTCGTAAGCCGACACCTGGGCGTCGCCGTCCATCACATAGATGCGGCCGTTGGCGATGACCGGCGAGGCGGTGACGTGGAAGGCGCGGTTCGACGCTTGCCCGAACTTGCGCCGCCAGGCGACCTGGAAGGCGGCGGCGGCGGCGGGATGTTCGACCGACTGCTCGGGCGTCCCGCCCGGAAGCGGCCAGTCGGCCTGCGGCTGGGCGTCGGGGAGGAAGAAGTCCTGACCGCGCAGCGCGTCAGAGACGGCGAGCGCGTCCTGCGGGCCGAGCACGTTAATGCGTTCGCCGGAGCCGGTGTACTTCGGCGCCGTCGAGCGCGACGGGAACGGGTTACGCAGGTGGATGCAGCCCGCGGCGGCGAGCGCGATCATCAGCACGGCCATGAGGCGTAGCGTGCGTCGGGGGGTCATTGGGCGGCTCCCTCGGGCGCGGGCGGTTGGGCGGATGCGGGCGCCGAGGAGTCCGCCGGCGGATTGGGCGGCAGGGCCTCGGCGGCCTGCACGATCTGCGGCACCTGGCCGGCGTCGCCGCTCTTGATCAGGACAATGGCCGCGCCGGCCCGCTGGCGGACGTCCTGCGGAGCGTCGGTCATCAGCGTCAGGGCGGTGAAGTCGCTCAACGCCTCCTTCGATCGCCCGACGCGCAAGAGCGCCACCCCCATCGCCTCGCGCGCCAGTGCGTGGAAGGGTCGGTTGGCATCGGCGAGCGGTTTCAAGCGGGCCTCAAGCTCTGCATACGGCGCCGTGTCGAGCAGGGCGAAGGCGGATTTGAGGCGCGCTGCATCAGAGAGAATGGGGTCCGACGTGGCCGCCGCCGCCTGGTCGAACAGGGCGACCGCTTCGTTCACCCGGTTCTGCTGCATGCGGATGCCGGCTTGCTGCATGAGCGCGAGGGCCTTGTAGGCCGCCGCGCCCTTCGAGGCCGCTTCGCCGAACTTGGCGTACGCCTGATCAGGGTCGCCCTTCGTGAGCGTGTCGAGGCCGTTCGAATAGGCCTCGGACGCGCTGTCGATGGTCTTCTGCTGAAGTGCGGAGACGCCCCACCAGCCCAACGCCACGACCAGCGCCAACAGCAGGACGCCGATGATCCACGGCAGCCAGCGCCGCGCGATGACGCCCAGGCGATCGGAGCGAAGATGCTCGTCGACCTCTTCGAAAATATCGACCACGTATGGGGGCTCCGCGCCTCTTGACGCCCAGCGACTTGCGAGGCGGCGAACCTATAGCGTGGACGGCGCCGCCGCAACGCAGCCGTTTCCGCGGCTCATTCCGCCGCCCGGCTGAAGTAGGTCTCGGCCGCGCCCGGAAAGCGGCGGGCGCGCACATCCTCGGCATAGCGGCGCGCCGCCTCGCCGATTTCGGCGCGCAGATCGGCGTAGCGGCGGACGAACTTCGGCGTCCAGTCGAACAGGCCGAGCATGTCGTCGGTCACCAGGATCTGCCCGTCGCAGGAGGCCGATCCGCCGATTCCGATCGTCGGTATCTCCAGTGCTTCGGTGATGTCGCGCGCCAGGCTCTCCGCCACCCCTTCCACCACGACGCTAAACGCGCCGGCCGCGGCGGTGGCCTTGGCCTCGTCCATCACTCCGACGCGTTCGCTGTTCGTGCGGCCCTTGGCCCTGAACGCGCCCTCCACCAGCACCGACTGCGGGCGAAGCCCGACATGGCCCATCACCGGGATGCCGCGGCGGACGAGATAGGCGATCGTGTCGGGGACGTCGGGCCCGGACTCGACCTTCACGCCCTGGGCGCCGGTCTCCTTCATCACCCGCACGGCGTTGGCGTAGGCCTCGTGCTTGTCGCCCTCGTAGCTCCCGAACGGCATGTCGACGACCACCATCGCCCGCTTCGAGCCGCGCATGACCGCCTGGCCGTGCAGGATCATCATGTCCAGCGTGACGCCGACCGTGTTGGGCAGCCCGTGCAGCACCATGCCGACAGAGTCGCC
>Ga0070735_10003858_pt1 | contig 12923 bp, 12 predicted proteins | sample Coa_R1_FD_66443 | JGI IMG/M metagenome (GOLD analysis project Ga0070735, IMG submission 66443) | Surface soil microbial communities from Centralia Pennsylvania, which are recovering from an underground coalmine fire - Coalmine... | ecosystem: Environmental > Terrestrial > Soil > Unclassified ...
CGTCTCTGGCTACCATGGATATATGGCCGCCGCCGTTTCTCCAGCCCGCGCGTTCGGCGCTGCGTCCGCGCCATGCGTGAGGCGCACGTTCGGCATCGGCGGCGCGTCGCTTTCGCTCGAAATCGCCGATGACGCCGTGTTGCGCATGGTCGAGGACGCATATGCGCTGCTGTTGCGGGACGGAGGTGCAGCGCGCGCGCACGCCTCAATCCGCCGCCTGTTCGATGGGCGGCTGCACGTGCGATACGGCCGGCAAACGCTCCGAACCGCGAGTTCGATGGATCCGGTGCCGCTTCGGGCGGCCTACCATGCGACGCGGGAAGTCTTCGCGCGCTTTGCGTGCGAACCGCTGCAGACCTTGGCTGTTTACGGTGCGCTTTGCGCGGTCGATCACGGCGCTGTGCTGCTGTTAGGGCCGACGGCCATCGGCAAGACGGTGCTCGCCATGCACCTCGCTCACGCGGGTGCGCACTTCTTGGGTGACGACACGACGCTCATCTCACTCGCGCGGCAGGAAGCGTATGCCGTTCCACGGCGGCCGGCACTGCGCGAAAGCGCCTTGCCGCTGCTGCCTGACAGCGGCATCGCGCAAAGCGTGGCGACGTCGCCAGGCGCATTTCAAACCGACCGCGGACGTTTTTGGTACGCGCTGGATGCACAGGCGTTGGGCGGCATCGAACCCAGTACGCGCGCGTATCTGCTGCGCGCGGTGTGCATATTGGGCGGGCGAGCGGCCAACGCATCGATGCGTTCGCTCGATTCATCCGATGCGGTGAAGTTCGTAGCGCCTCGCGCGTACGCGCGGCCGACGAGTTTGGCACAGGTCGGCGCACTGCGTCGCGTGCTGCGGAGCGTTTCGTGCTTTGAGATGACGCTCGGCACGCCGGGTGAATCCGCCGAACTGCTGCTGCGCGGGGTGCGGACATGCGCGTGATCCGCGCCGAGCAGCTGACGCGATCCGGCAGCAGCGCGAACACCGACCTCGAGCGGCATTGCACACACACCGCAGCATGCGAAGTGGCGGGCGTAACCATGCAGTTGCGCACGGACATTCCGGAAGTCGCGCGGCTCTTTGCGCTGCGTTACGCGGATCATCCCGCGCGCAACGAGCCTGATTTCTGCTATTACGTGGCGACGGTTCGCGGCGGCTACACGTTTTGGTGTTCGCATGCGGCGACGTGGCGGTGGACGCAAGGACCGCTTCCGCCCGAGGCCGTTGCATTTTTGGCCGATTCGGTTGCCTTGGCGGCAATCATCCGCTCCGACCCGGCTCTCGTGAGCATGCAGGCCGCATGTCTGGAACACAACGGCATTGCTGCCGCACTCGCGGGCCATTCGGCCGCAGGGAAAACCGCGACGCTGCTGGCGTGCGCGCGACGCGGCATGCGCATCTACTCCGACGAACGCACCGTGCTGCGAAATTCGATTGCGTATCCGTACTTGCGGCGCAGCTCCGTTCGCGCAGCGGGCGCGCGGCTGCTGCTCGCGGACACCGGCGACCTGCGCGATGAAGAGGCGTACTCGCAACCGCAGCTCTCACCGAAAACGTGTTTCGGCCACGAGTCTATCGCACAGCCGCGTATGCTTCGCTTACTTTTCGTCATTACGGGAACCGGGTATTGCGCCGCACTGGAAGCGATGGATACCGCCGCCGCAATGCCCTCCGTGATGCGGTACTTCGACGCGCACGGCGACATGGTCGATCGAGCAACACGCGCCATGACGATTTTGAACAGGGTGCAGTGTTACCGCTTGACGCTCGGTACGCCGGACGAAACGTCAGCAGCGATGGCGTATGCGATGATGCGCATCCCGCCGCTGCCGTAAGCTCGTTACGGCAGCCAGTCGAGTTTGAAGTGCCCGTTTGATTCGGTCAATTCCGCGCGTTCGGCGCGCTTATGCGTTTTTCAGGAAGATGTGGCGCGCGACCCAGTAGAGCGTTGCGAACGAAATAGCGGCGATGATGAGAAACAATACTGTTTCGAGCAGCACCACGCCGGCGAATTGACTGCCGCCGCACAGCGCTGCGGCGCCGGCGACGAGTGCGAGTTGAATCCGGCCAAACGGATTTGAAGCCATACCTGCGAGATGCCGCGCCTGCGCAACGAGCGCGTCGGGGGCGAACGAGACGGTTTGCACGATCTGCGCGACTTTGCCGTCCTGCGCGACGACGAACACCTTGTCGTTATGAATGAAATTCGCGTCGCTCACGCGCAGCGAGGAAATGCCGAAGCGGTTGAGCAGTGACTGAACGTCGTGCGGCTGTCCGGTGACGATGGACCACGCGCTTGCATTTGCTCCGTACTGCTTTGCGTATTGATTCAGCACCCAAGGTGAATCGTAAACCGGGTCGAGCGAAATCTCGACCAGGTGGAAGTGCGCCGGATCCAGATGCTGCTGCATGTAGCCGAACTTCAAACTGACCGCCGGGCACTCGTCTTTGTCGGGACAGCGCGTGAAGATGAAGCTGATCAGCGTCACCTTGTTGCGGAAATCCGACGCGAGATCGACGAGGTGTCCATGTTGATCGACGAGCTTCGTATGCGGCAAATGCGATCCGAGATCGATTGGAAATGTCTTGCCCGTGTCCGGCAAACCCGCGACGAACTTTCCCGCGATCGCGGCATCGTACAACCGCCACGTCGGTCCCGAGCGATCCAGAAACGCATCGACGCCGGTGCCGCTCGGCAAGGCGAGCTGCGGGGAGATGCGTACTGCGCGAGTCTGCGCCGGGAGCATGCCCGTAACGGCATCGATACGCACGATCGTCGTGCGACCGGGACCCGGTCCGAGCGCAACGCCGTGCACCGGAATGGTCAGCAGCGCAAGCAAGGACGCCACGAGATGGAACATTGCAGTGCTACTCTACGACGGTACGCAGGTCCGCCGCAACGTCTTTGAGCGGCATCTCCGGCGGCACCGTCTCACGTATGCGGCCTCGGGGGTCGATGACGAAGATCGCGTCCGTGTGCGCGATGTCGTGCTTTTGCGGCACAATCGCCACGCCGTAGGAGCGATAGACCGGCGCCAGTGCCGCCGCCGTGCCGGTGAGGCCAATCGCTTGGACGCCGACTTTGCGGAAGAATTTGCGGAGCGCGGCGGGCGAATCGCGCCGCGGATCCACGCTGATCATGACGATGCTTGCCTGCGAGGGTGTGAGGTGTGCTTCCGCGCGAGCTTTGCCGAGCAACGCCAGCGTTTGCGGGCACACGTCCGCGCAGTGGGTGAAGCCGAAATACAGAGCAACCGCTCTTCCCTGTACTTGCGAGAGCGAGAACGGTTTGCCGCTTTGATCGGTCAGCGTGAAATTCATTGCGGGTTGCGGTGGCGAAATCTGCATGCCATGTAACGCCGGCGGCGTCTTCGAACCGCATGCCGCAAGCGTAAGCGCGCAGATGCACGCGGTGCGACGTATCACGCGTAAATCCATGTCGTCACCGCCATCCAGATGCCGAGCACGATGACGACGCCCGACAACGACAATGCCACGGCGTTCGCCGCGAACGAGTTGCGATAATTTCCGATGATGCGCTTGTCGTTGATCATGACGAGCAAGAAGCCGAGCACGATCGGCAGCACGAATCCGTTGAATGCTTCAACGTCGACGGTGATCTGAATCAGCGGTAGGTGCGGAATCAGTACGACGGCGGCTGCGATGAGGACGCACGCGGCGTACAATCCGTAAAAGCGCTTGGCCTTCATGCAGGAATTGTTGAGCGAGCACGGCCATTCGAATGCCTCGCCGAAAGCCCACGCTGTAGCGAGCGACACGACGAACGCGCCGAGCAGCGACGCACCGATAAGCGCGGCACCGAAGGTGACGCCTGCGAATCTGCCGAGGAGCGGCTCGAGCGCAAGTGCCGCCTGTGCTGCATCGCTGACTTGCAGATGGCGCACATAGAGGGTTGCTGCTGTCGTGATGACGATTGCGATCATGATGATCTGCGTCGCGACTGCTCCGATGGCCGTGTCGACGCGCGCAAACGTGAGATCGCGCAGCTTCAATCCTTTGTCCACCGTCGCGCTCTGCTGGTAGAAGATCATCCAAGGCATGATTACCGCGCCGATGTTCGATGCAATCAGCAGCAAATACAGGTGGTTGCCCAGCGGCTGCGAGCCCAAAAACCCTTGGCGCAGAATCGTGAGCGGCTGCGCGTGCGCGCTGAATGCTGCCGGTATGAAGAGCAATTCGACCAGACACAAACCGAACGCGGCGATTTCGGCCCGTTTGTACGTGCCGCTGAAGATTACGGCTAACAACACCGCCGCTGCGGCAAGCACCAAATACGTCGGATTCAATCCGAAGATCAACGCGGCGCCGGCAATGCCCGCAAACTCGGTCACCAGCGCGGCGACGTTGGTGACGAGCATCGTGCCGAGCGAGACCCACGCCCAACCCAGGCCGTAATGCTCGCGAATGAGGCGGGCGTGCCCCTTACCGGTGGCCGTACCCAGACGCACGGTCATTTCCTGAACGACGAAAAGCGGAACGATGAGCAGTACTTGGAGCAGCACGAGCTTCATGCCGAACTGCGCACCGGAGGTCGCTGCCGTAGTGATGCTTCCGGCCTCCGTATCCGCGAATGCCACGACGACACCCGGCCCGGCCACCGCCAGAAAACGCAGCAGAGCGGCGCTCCAAGACGCGCGTATGCCGGTGCCGGCCCGAAGAGCCGTGTGTGCCAATGCTTCCTCCAGCAATTAGGCTGCCCTAAATTCTCAATTCAGGATACCAAATATCGGCCGCTCCCGCGTACGCCAGATGTCGGGATCCTCTCAGGAAGCCGGGCTACCATTAGAGCATGGGCGCCATGACGCTTATCGTCCGAGTGCTGGTCGGCGCGCTCTTCATCTTCGCCGGAGTGGCGAAAGTCGGACACTTCAACGACCTTGCGGCCGCAATCGCCGGCTTCCGAATCCTGCCCGAACCGGTCGTCGGCCCGCTGGCCGTGCTGCTCCCCTTCTTCGAAATCGGGCTCGGCCTGTATTTGGCCGCCGGGCTCTTCACGCGGACGGCGGCAACCATCGCAGCGGTGCAGCTCACGGTATACGCCGCGGCAATTGCGTCGGCGGTGATCCGCCATATCCCAGCGAACTGCGGCTGCTTTGGGCCCCAGGATCAGGTGCCGGCCGATTGGCCGCACGTGGTCGTGGACCTCGCGCTTGCCGCCGTTTGCGTTTTGGTGGCACGGCGCGCGCCCGGCTTATTCGCATTGGACACTCGTTTGAGGAGCGCACCGTGAAGAACACCCGCATTTTGCTTTGGATCAGCATCGTCGTCGTCATCGTCGGCGTGATCATCGCGATTCGCTACGCGAATTCGGGCGGCGTGCAGAAATCCGCGAGCCAAGCTCCGGTGCTCGGAACCGCGAAGATCGGCGCACCTGCACCCACATTCCAAGCCGCCACGAATCACGGCTTTTTCGACCTCACGAAAGCCGACAAGCCGGTGTTTCTGGAAGTCTTCGCGACGTGGTGCCCGCATTGTCAGCGCCAAACGGCAGTCATCGACAATCTGTACGCAAAGTACAAGAACCGCGTCGATTTCGTCGCGGTTACCGGCAGCAGCGTCGGGATGGACCATCAGTCGCCGGCGAGCGAAGAAGACACGCTCACGTTTGTGCAGACGTTTCACGTACAGTATCCCGTCGCGTTCGACGGTTCGCTCGGCGTTGCGAAGGAGTATCTGCAGGGCGGCTATCCGACGATGGTCGTCATCAACGGCAAGAAAGTCGTGACGTATCTGACCAGCGGCGAGACGCCCTACACCGAACTCGCCGCGGCTCTCAACGCGGCCCTTTAGCGGGTTTTCGGTACAGCACGTGGCGTTTTATTGGGTGTCCGTCGGGCACGCGCGGATGGTCGAAATCTTCGGCGGCGTCGTGCGTCATGCCGAGTTTTTCCATCACGCGCCGTGAGCGGACGTTCTTCACCGTGGTCATCGCGACGATCTCCGGCCAATGCAATTCCTTGAACGCGTAATCGAGCAGCGCCCTTGCCGCTTCGGTTGCGTAGCCGTGTCCCCACGATTCAACCGGTAAGCGCCAACCGATTTCGCGCCGCGGTTCGAACGGCACGTCGAAGCGAATGTCGTCGATCACGGCGACGCCTGCAAATCCGGGTTTGTCTTTGCGTTCCATGACGAACCAGCCGTAACCGTTTTGCTCGAGATCTTTGCGCAGTATCGCCGCAAGTTCGCGCGAACGCTCCGGCGGCGTCGTAGAGACGAAAAACTGCATGACGCGCGGATCGGCATTCATTTCCGCCCACACCGCGACGTCTTCGTCAGTCCATTGCCTTAATCGCAGCCTCGCCGTTTGAATGATTGGTGTCACAATGCGATCCGCCGCGCCTCGACTTCGCTCGGCGTCCTTCGATACCTCAGGATGACACAGCTCCGGGCTAGGATGACAATAGTGCGACTAGTCGCCCGCCGGTAATAGATAATTCGGAGGTGGAACGACGGGGTTGCCGACTTCGAGAACGATCTGCTCGTGCGCGCGCAGCGGAATCTCGCGCAGATCACCGGCGTATGGTTGAAGGTTTACATACGCGGTGACCGGTCCGGTGAACGGGCCGATTTGATTGCGGCTGAGCGGTTCACCCCAAATGTCGAAGAACATTCCCAGCGTGTACAAGCCGCCGTTCGGCGCGGTTACGCTGCCGGCTTCGATGTGAATAACGCCCGACGGATCGTGGGTGTGAAGCCAATAGAGACAGCCGCCCTGCGCGTTCGGCGACATGCCCAGGAACGCGGGCACCTCTACTTGCGTGCCGTGATAGAAGATCGCGAGATGCGTATGGATGTGCAGCTGGACCGCTTCGGTCGCCGCGCACGGAATGCCGTCGACGTCTTGTCCGATGCCGCCTTGCGCGGTATCCGCCGGGCGTCCGTGCTGCAGATCCGGCTTCGGGAATCCGGTCGGCTTGCCGATCGGCTGCAGGTTCTTGATCTGAATCGGCTTCGGCGTCGGCTGCGGTCCGGGCGTCGGCGTACTGACTTCGAATGCCAGTGCTTGCGCGCGCTGGCGGTTCTGCACCCAATTCGAGATGCCGAATCCGACGAAGATCAGCACGATGACGATCGCCAAACCCAAGTAGATCGGCGTCATCGGATCGCGCTTGGGCGGCGGGGCGTTTCCGCCGCGGGCGCTGCGGCGGCGTTCGGCGCGGGATTGGCTCATCGGCGTTACTTCACTCCTGCTGGCGCGTACGCCGGATCGAGCCGGCGATCGGGGATGAGATAATTTCGAACGTAGTCGTCCACCGCTTCGGCGAGCGGCGTGACCCGTGCATCATACCCGGTCGCGCGCGTACGGTCCATCGTCGCGCACGTGCAATACTGATACTTTTCGCGCAGCCGCTCGGGCATGTCGATGAACTCGATGCGCTCGGGCACGTTCATTGCGCGGAAAATCGGTCGAACCAAGTCCAGCCACGTCTGCGCCGTGCCGGAACCGACGTTGAAGATGCCCGTGTCGCCGTGCTCCGCAAGGTGCAACGTCATGGCGACCGCATCCTTGATGTAGATGAAGTCGCGCTGCTGCTCGCCGTCGCCGTACTCGGGACGATGGCTCTTGAACAGCCGAATCGCACCCGTTTCCCTGATCTGGTAAAACGCTTTGTCGACAAGGCTGCGCATTTCGCCTTTGTGATGCTCGTTGGGCCCGAACACGTTGAAGTACTTCAGGCCGGCGATGCGCGAGCGCAACCCGCGATCGCGCGAGTAGAGATCGAAGCGATGCTTCGAATACGCATACATGTTCAGCGGACGCAGCGTATCGAGATCAGCGTCGTCGCGCAGATCGCGTTCCATCGCGCCGTAGGTGGCGGCCGAAGAAGCGTACACGAAGCGAACGCCGTGATCGACGGCCCAGTGCGCGAGGTGCTTGGTATAGTCGTAATTGTTGCGCATCAAGAACGCGGCGTCGGTTTCGGTCGTCGACGAGCATGCCCCCAGGTGGAAGATCGTCGTGATGTTCGCAAGCGACGAACTGCGTTGCAGCACGCGCTGTTCGAAGTCGTCCGCGTCGGTGTAGTCGCGATACCGCAGCGGCACGAGGTTTTTCCATTTTTCGGACCCGTCGAGCCGGTCGACGACCAAGATGTCGTCGATTCCGCGCTGATTGAGCGCCCAAATGACCGCGCTTCCAATAAGCCCGGCGCCGCCGGTTACGACAACGTGGCCGCGTGTGAGATCATGCATCGTAGGCCGCTACGTTCATGTGCAGCGACCCGGCAGTCCTGCCGGGCCGCTGCGCACTCGCCTGGTCTCTCGGTTAGAACGGTTCGGTTACGCGGAAGAGGATGTTCGTGCCCTGCGCGTACTGCGTCGTGTTGAAGCCGTTCGCGATTTTGATGATGTACTGGTCGTTCAGGAGGTTTTGAATATCCAAACTGTATCCCAGCGAATGATCGCCGTTGCGGCCCGGGTCGCGCCCGATGGAAACGTCGGCCGTCAGATGGCTTGGAAGCGTGCCGCTGTAACCAACCGGCACCCCATTGACCAGCCCTTGAAAGCTGACCGGATATCCGGTACCGTACTCGCCCATAATAGTGGCGAAGTATGCCTTGCGCGTCCCATAACGGTGCGTGAACGCCGCGGTGGCGGCTACTGCTTGGCTATGGTCTTCCGGAGCGAGTTGATCGATGAGGGGCACGCCCGGAATCGTCTGCTGACTGGGCGGGAACAAGAACGTCGAACCGGAGATACCCGCGGCTTCCGAGTTCGACCACGTTCCCGAAACGAACCATGAATCCGCGTTTTGCAGCGTCCCTTGCAAGCGAAGCTCGGTGCCGTGCGCGCGCCCGAGCGCATTGTTGTAGACCGCGAAGAGCGGCGTGTTGAGGAACTGCGTGGTGTCGAGAACGTTTGCGACGTTACGCTCCCATTCGTTCACGTATCCGGTCAGATGCGGCGAGAACGTGTGCGCGAAGCCAATTTCCGCGTACGCGTCAGTCTCGGGCTTGAGGTCGTACGTCGGAGCTCCGCTGCAGCCTTGAAGCACGACGCACGCCTGCCGAACGTCTTCGAGCTGCGGCGCAGAGTAGAAGCGGCCGTAGTAAGCGTGAAGAACGTCTTTGGAATCGGGCGCGTAGTTCACGCCGATGCGCGGGCTCATCTGATTGCCGCTGACATAGCCGGTCGAATGGTCGTAACGCAGCCCATAGCTGACCGACAGTTTTTCGCTCGGCGTCCACTTGTCTTCCGCGTAGATGCCGATTTGCGTCCCGGCCTGATCCTGATTGGTGGTATTCAGCGTGAGCGACGCCGGCGGCGACAGCGGATAGCCCGGGACGATCGTGTTGCACGTCGGATCGTAGCATGCGAACGTTTGCGACGCCGTCAGAATCTCGCGGTTTGCATCGACGCCGATCTTCACCGCATGGTGTTTCGTCGCGATGAACTCGGAAGTACGCAAACCCACGTACTTTGCGGCGCGATCCTGGCGCAGGCCGATTTCGGACTGATACGCCGGCGCGTTCGGATTCGTGCAGAACGACGGAACCGGACTCAAATTTCCGCACTGGCCGAGATTGGTCAGACCGAGGACGTCGTTACCCAAATCTCCATCGTAAGCGATGCGCGTATAACGCACCCACGGGATGAACTGGAAGATGTCGCTGCCGTCCTTCGAGACGTGCGTGAAGTTCAAGCTTGCGTACCGGTCGTATTCCCGCTGGACGTCGTCCGTGCCCGGAACGTCGAATTGCGGGTTTGTGGCGTCGTTCGGATTCGTATTGATCGGGATTTGGAACTGATTCAGCTGATTTGAAAAGTCGAATGCCAGTGAATCCTGCTCGTTGAACGTCGTGATGGTGCGCAGGAACTGATCCGTTTGTGAGGAGTTGTCGTGAAACGGATCGAGCGTCGGAGAGTCTAAGCCGCGGCCGTTGCTTTGAGTGTTCGCATTGAAGAAGATCTCTGATTTGCCGGTCTTGATTGCGTTGTCGAAACTGGTCAGTGCCTGCCCGTAGTTACCGCCGCCGACCGTAAAATCTCCCTGGTACGGAAGGCTGAGATCGCTGGGTCGATTCGAGATGATGTTGACGACCGCGCCCTCGCGGCTGCCGCCGTATTCCGCCGGCATCGCTCCGGTGAAAATCTCGAGCGAATCGATGTCTTTGGGGTCGATGATCTCCGCAAAGTTCGAACTGGTCGCAAGCGGCAGCGGCGCCCCGTCGATTTCGTATGAAATGCCGTGAAAACCGTGCGCGACCGGCTCGTTGTAGGAGAATTTGACGACGCCTGGGACCGTTTCCACCAGTGAGTTGAGGCTGTTGTTGACCGGCAGGGCGGCGATCTGCGCGCGCGTGACGTTGTTTACGGAAACCGGCGTACCGCCGACGCCCGCGCGCGCCGTCACGTTTGCACTCGCGATTGTCGCCAGCTCGCCGAGCGCAAAGTTAATCGTCAGTACTTGGTCCGACGCGACCGTGACTTGCAACTTCTTTTCGGCGACGCCGGGATAGCTCGCCGAGAGCATGTAATCGCCGAAGGGAACCTGCGGCAGAACGTAATGGCCGGCGCTGTCGGTGGTCGCCTGCAGCAGCGATCCCTCGCCTTCGAGCATAACGTGAACACCAGCGACGGCTTTGTTGTTTACCAGAATGGTGCCGCGGACCAACCCGGTCGTCGCGGCAACCGCGGGAATGGTCAGAAAACAGAAACACGCGGCCAGCAGTGCCGCAAAGATACGAGACATGTGAAACTTTCCTTAAACGCAGTGAGAAATGGAGGCGCGTGCGTCGCGGCACGCGGGAGCGTTTAAGCGAAAGCCGGAGGCGGTCGCGAGAAAAGGCGCAGGCGTTCGGCGGCGGCAAGCGTCGACGGAACTGCCGGCAGAACGCGCAGACGAAGCGGCGGCCTCGGCGACACGAACGAAATGTCGAGTGCGCCAACCACGACCGCGACGGTCTGTGCGAAAGCGACCAATATGGCGCGAACGATCCATGAAGCGCCCGCTATGGCGGCCGCTGCCAAGAGGAAGGGAACGCCGTGCGCTTGTTCGCAGAGCTCGATGCCGGCAAACCAAGCGCTTGCCCCTAAGACGATAGCCGCAAGGTGGGGGACAAAATCGCGGCGTTTGCCGACAGCGCCGATGGCCAGCAGCAGCGTGCCGAGGAATGCGAAGACGCCCGCGCCCTGCACGAACCAGCCATGCGCACTTCCACCGAGGGTGTGCTCGCTGCCGAAAACCGCGGCATGTGCGAGCAGCGCTGCCGGCAATCCAAGCAGCATCGCGGCTATCAGCCTGCGTCCAGCCCACTTCACGAGCGGTAATCGACCTCTGTCATCAGCCCATCCATCATATGTATCTCGTTGTGGCAGTGCAATAGCCAACGTCCGGGTGGGGAGTCGGCCATAAACTGCCACGTCGCGGTTCCGTCGTAGGCGCGCACGAGTGAGGTGTCCTTGGGCAGCGGTCTCGAAAGGCGCTGACCGTCGATTTCAACGAGCCTGAACACGTGGCCGTGCAAGTGCATCGGGTGATCCATGTCGGTCTTGTTGTGAAAATGCACCGTTACCAGGTCGCCCCGATGGACGTAAACCCTCGGTGTGTTTGGATAGGTTTTGCCGTTTAGTTCCCACTTATTACTGCCGTAGTCACCGCCGTCGATAGTAAACATATGAGCATTTGCGGGAAGGGCAGGCGCTGCCCCGGCGATGCCGCCGCCCTTTTCGTACGTAAAGTAGTCGACGCCGTCCAGCGTTTGCGGATTGCCTTGAGGCGAAGCGTTTTCCATGCCCTCCGTATAGACGACCGCCGCTTGTTCGTACACGAGCGGATCGCTCGAAAGTCCTTGCAGCAAAAACGCGCCGGGCTTGGTGACCTGGAAATACGCATCGTATCGTTCCGCGACCCCGATACGCAGCGCGTCGACGTCGATCGGCTGATCGAGGCGATTTCCGTCCGTATGCGTCACCGTCAGCCGGTGTCCCGCAAGGCGAACGTAACGTGTTTGCGTCGGATTCGCGTTGAGGATGCGCAGGCGAACGCGGTCACCGACCTTCACCGCGAGTTTTTGCGTGTTCGGATAGCTCGCGCCGTTGATGCAGTGCGCATCGTACGCGACTTCGTCGCCCATCTTGTCGTCCGCTTTCATCTCGCGCATTTCCGGAGAATCGATCGGATCGACCATGGGCGCTTTGCTGACCCCGTCCATCGCGGCTTGAATCGACGCGAGCTTCGGAACGTCGTGAAAGACGAGAGCAAACTCTTTGTCGGCAGGCTCGTCTTTCGGATCTTCGACGATGATCAGACCGAAAAGCCCGCGAGCGACGCCGTCGCTGACGTGGTCGTGATACCAGCGCGTTCCGGGCGGATCCGGCGTGAACTCGTACAAGAACGTCTCGCGGTCCGGAACGGCCGCTTGGGTGACGCCCTCGACGCCGTCCATGTTATTCGGCAGAATCATCCCGTGCCAGTGGATCGTCGCCGGCTCGCCGCTGTTGTTCACGAACCTCGCGCGCAAGCGCTGCCCGTATTTCAAGCGCAGCACCGGCCCGGGAATCGTGCCGTTGTACGCGAGTCCCGCGAAATCGATCCCGGGCACAGGTGAGAACTTGAGCGGCGTCGAGGTCAGCGTGTAATCTAGGGTGTCGCTCGCGAGCGCGCGGCGCGGCATGGACGGGAGCGCCGCGACAACCATTGCGCCCGCGCCCGCGCGCAAGAAGTCGATCCGCCGCACTACTGGCCGACCGTCACCGGCACGTCCGTCGTGTTGCCGTCGTATTGCAGTTTGAGCGTCCACGGGCCGCCCATCGAGAACACCACGCGTCCGGTGAAGACGTGCGGATCGCTCGACGGTTGAAGCTGAACCTCCCGGGTCTGCATCGTGCTCGCGCCCATCTGCATGATCGGAAGAACGGTGACCGTCTTCGGCGGAGTTCCCGAGAACTTGACGGTGATCGTCGCGAC
>Ga0070735_10003861_pt1 | contig 12915 bp, 11 predicted proteins | sample Coa_R1_FD_66443 | JGI IMG/M metagenome (GOLD analysis project Ga0070735, IMG submission 66443) | Surface soil microbial communities from Centralia Pennsylvania, which are recovering from an underground coalmine fire - Coalmine... | ecosystem: Environmental > Terrestrial > Soil > Unclassified ...
GGGACACGGGCACAGGCATGGACACTGAGACGGCCGAACATTGCTTCGAGCCGTTCTTCACGACGAAAGGCCTGTCGCGTGGCACGGGGCTCGGTCTCGCCGCGGTCCACGCCATGGTCACGCAAGCGGGCGGCCAAGTGAGCCTCGACACCGCGCCGGGCCGCGGGACGACGTTCACGTTGTGGTTCCCGGCGGTGGAGGCGGAGGACGCGTCCCTCGATGAGGTCGCCGGCGACGGCGACTCAAGCTTCGGCGATGAGCTCGTGCTCGTCGTCGAGGACGAGCAGGAATTGCGTCGTCTCGCCGTCCAGGAGCTCGAGCGCCGGGGTTACATCGTGTTGGGTGCCGGCAATGGCGCCGAAGCGTTGATGGTGGCGAACTCACTCGAGCGGCCCATCGACATCCTCGTCACCGATGTGGTCATGCCGGAGATGAACGGCATCGAATTGGCCGATGCCCTCACCGAGCGCTGGCCGTGGCTCGCCGTGCTGTTCATGTCCGGTCACCTGGACGAGGGAGCCATGCAACGGCATCCCCTCGATCCCGACGCCGAGCTGCTCCCCAAGCCCTTCACGCCCGATCAACTCGGACGCCGAGTACGCGTCGCCTTGGACCGGACGGCGGCAAACAGAAAGGTCGGTGCCCTGCCCGACAACTTCCGTCGCCGGGCCACGGGGAGCTAGGAGGCTCTAGGGCTCGAAGCGGTAGCCGACGCCGCGCACCGTGCGCACCCACCTCGGCTGGTCCGGGTCGGCTTCGATCTTGCGGCGGATGCGGCGGATGTGCTCGGTGACCGTGCCCGCGTCCTGCCATGCCGACGACGAATCCCAGACCTGGGCGAGGAGTTGCTCGCGTGTGAAGACCTGCCGAGGCGAACCCGCGAGGAAGGCGAGCAGGGCGAACTCTTTGGCGGTCGTCTCGATCAGCTCACCCGAGACACGGATCTCGCGGGCGAGGGTGTCGATGACCAGGTCTCCGAACTCCATTGTTCCCGAGGGGGCGTTGACCGACCGTGTGGAGCTCCGCCGGAGGACCGTTCCCACCCGTGCGGCCAGCTCGGCCGGCGAGAACGGCTTCACCACGTAGTCGTCGGCCCCCAGTTTGAGACCCAGGACCCGGTCGGTCTCCTGGTTCTTGGCAGTGACGAGGATGACTGGCACGTCGCTCGTGCGGCGGATCGAGGCGAGGACGTCGAAGCCATCCTCGGTGGTGAGCATGACGTCCAAGATGACGAGGTCGGGTTGCCCGCGGTTGAGGGCGCCGATGGCCTCCGCACCCGTCGACGCCTCGGTGACCTTGTATCCCTCGACCTCGAGCAGCCGCACGAGCATGCCGCGGATCTCGGGGTCGTCGTCGACCACCAGGAGCTTTCCGACCGACCGCGCTGGCGCAGCCGACGACCGCACAGGTTCCGCCGATCCCATTTTCGGCACCATCTCTCAGAGGCCCCCCACCACTAATCCCGGTCGCCCGACCACAAAGCGTAGTGGAACCGTCCCTGAAATATGGATCACAGACGACCTTGCGGGCACGTTAGCGCCTGCCAGGCGCACCACGGCTGATATGTCCCGAGTTGGGTGGGGGTTGATCCCGTGTAGGTCCCCAGGTGGATTGCGTCGTGCACACTCGCCTCGTGGGCTCGTCGGTCGCGTCGAAGGTGCCGGTCAGGCTGTCGCCAATTGGGCAGCGCGGGGTCGCCCGTGAGGTCCGGTCGAGTGCGCCCACGATCCTCGTGGTGGGGACCGACGACTGGGCGATCGAACAGTCCGCCACGGAACTCGAGGCCGGGGGCTGCCGAGTCCTCCGTTGCCACGAGCCGGGGGAGCCGGCGTTTCCGTGCAACGCGCTCGTCGAGGGGCGGACCTGCCCGCTGGATGTCGGTTTCGACGTCGTGGTCGCGGTCCGGGCGCGCCCGCTCAATACCCCTTCCCCAGCAGAGCTCGGCGTGGTGTGCGCGCTTCACGCGGGCGCTCCACTCGTCGTGGCCGGGGTGGGCTCGGATCGGCTATTCGGACCGTGGGCGGCAGCCACCGTCGAGCCCGGTGGTGCCGTGTTGACCGCTTGTGAGAGTGTGGCGTCCGCCGCTGAAGAGCGCGCATCATCGGGGGAGCCCGTTCGTCATGCGCAGTAATCCCGTCGCATAGCCGCCACACGCACCATGTCCGTCAATCGCAGTACCGCGGGCATCGACGCCTGGCTGGACGAGCTCTGGGAGGCGCGGGGGACGGACCTGCTGATCACCTCAGGCGCGCCACCGCTCATACGCGTCGACGGCGAGATGGTTCCCGTGTCGAACGGCCGAAGCTTCACACCGGTCACGGCCGAGTGGGTCGTCAAGCAGGTCGTCGGGGAAGACCTCGTCGATCGTTACGAATCGGAGCTCGAGGTCGACTTCGCCTTCAGCTGGAAGGACCGCGCTCGCATTCGCTGCAATGCGTTCCACCAGCGCGGCTCCTGTGCGATGTCGCTTCGGATCATCCCGTTCGAGATTCCCGGTTTTGCTCAGCTCGGGATCCCGCCGTCGGTCGAGCGTCTGGTCGAGCTGCCGATGGGGTTGGTCATTGTCACCGGACCGACGGGCTCTGGGAAGTCGACGACGCTCGCCGCCATGCTGGACTACATCAATCGGTATCGGCGGTGCCACATTGTCACGATCGAGGATCCCATCGAGTATGTGCACGCCAATCACCGGTCGGCGGTCAGCCAACGAGAGGTCGGCACCGATACTGAGTCGTTCGATCGCGCTCTTCGGTCGGTTCTTCGTGAGGACCCCGACGTACTACTCGTCGGCGAGATGCGGGACCAGGAGAGCATCGCCACGACACTGACGATTGCCGAGACAGGTCACCTTGTTTTCGCAACCCTGCACACGAACGACAGCGCGCAGGCACTCGATCGGATCATCGATATCTTCCCCTCCGATCGTCGCGACCAGGTACAGGTGCAACTGGCGTCGACGCTTGAGGGGGTGGTTTACCAACGACTCGTCCCAAGGATCGGGGGCGGACTCGTTGCCGCTTATGAGGTCCTGATCGCAAACCATGCGATCAAGAACCTCATTCGGGAAGGCAAGACGCGCCAAATGCGCAACGTCATCGCGACGCACCAGTCCGAGGGGATGCAGACCCTGGAAATGGGCCTGAACAGCTTGCTGAGCGAGGGCATGATCTTGTACGAGACCGCCTTAGGTGTGAGTTTGTACCCGAAGGAGATTGAGCCCCCTGCACAATACGCAGGCGTGCGGCAACGACTCGATCAAGATTCACTTGGTACAGATTCCATGATTGGACGACCTAGACCGCGGATTTCCACCAGCTGACCACCGGCGACGAAGGCTTCACAGGCCTCGTGTCCCGCCTCGACGAAGCATTCACATTCTCAAAGCTCCACATCCTCGTGCGACGTTCACCCTGGATCTGCACACCTCTTGTGCTGTTGTCCCTCTTGGCGGCCTGCAGTACCGACGGTCCTGCCCGTCTGCACGCTCCGCCGACGTGCCGGAGTACCGAAGGCACGTGCTCGTTCTTGATTGGAAATCGATTCACGGTGTCCATCGATCGGCAAGTGCTCGCCCTGGCCCACGCCCAGGGCGCAGACCTTGCGGCTCAACTGTCACTCTGGCTCCACCATGTCGCGTCGCTCCTTCCCGGACCGCCGACTTCGATTTCGATTGTTACCGGCGTCGAAGGAATCGATCCGAACATCGGAGTCGGTGCCTCGACGAGCGCAGTCTCGGGATCGATCTCGATCTCAGTGCGTCCCGTCAGTCGAATACTGGTTCGAGACGTGATGGGCAGATGGCTGCGACAAGCACTGTCGCATGAGGTCGATCACAGCGTTCGTGCCCTGGACGGCCCGGGCTTGGGTACGACACTGTTGGACTACTTCGTCAACGAGGGACTAGCCGATGCTTTCGATCGGCAAGCCTGGCCAGGGATGCGATTGCCATGGGACCATGCGCTCACGACGACGGCAGAACGCGAGCTCTGGGCGAGGGCACGGCCGCAACTTTCGATTTCTGATCCCGCGGCTTACCAGCCCTGGTTCTTCGGCGGACCCGGCATCCCCAGGTGGGCGGGCTTCACGATCGGGCACGACATGGTGGACGGTTATCTCGCTCGACACCCCAAGCTGTCGGCGGCCAGCCTCGTCCGTACGCCGGCGACATCGATCCTGGCCGGAAGTGGGTTCGCGCCCTAGGGTCACGACGCGTGTTCGTCGGAGGACAATATGTGTTGTCGGCGGTGCACGAAGTCGCGCATAGCGTGGTATTGCGACCGCACTCTCTGTGTTAGTTGGCGTAATGTTGGGTGCGACGTGGCGCCAGGTTGATCCCAAACGACCATCCTGACCAGGGATGAGGCCCGAACCTCGCCCTTTCGCCGCGTGCTAGGGAAGGGGTCCCTGCCGGGATTCGGAGTGTCGTTGATCGCGAAGTCCACTGAGCAGCGCGAACCAGGCCCCGTGCGCCGCGTCCCCATCCTGAGGGACCGGTGCCCCGCGTCTTCGTTGTGCCTCCGCAGAGCCCGCATTCACGAGGAGAGTGGGGTCACGCTCGTGGAGCTGCTGGTCGTCTTGATGATTCTGCCGATCGTGGCGGGGGGCATAGCGGTGGCCTTGATCACAGCCCTCAAGGATCAAACCGGAGTGAGCGCTCGCCTCTCGAGCTCCGCGGATGCGCAGACCACGTCCGCATTCTTTGGGCGCGATGTCCAGAGCGCGTTCCAGGTGACCACCAATGGTTCGTTGGTGTCGTCGTGTACTCCGCCCGGCTTCGCGCCAGGCTCAACGGGACCGCTTGTCGGCGCCATGACCTGGAACGGTGGCCAGACGGTCGTCGCATATTGGAATGTTCGGGCCGGTGGCGCCTGGGAACTCGTGCGGGTGGCCTGCATCGCGGGGGCTCCCGGCGGCCCGTCGGCCACGACGATCGCGCACAGTCTGACGGCCACGGTGGGGGCCATGACCTGCGTACCGAGCTGTCCCGCCTCCGGCGGATGGATCTCGACGGTCGGCATGTCCAATGTGACCCTTGCTTCGAGCGCAGGCGCCGGTCTGGCGTACAACCTCAGCGCCGTTCCCAGGAACTGGACGCCGGTCGGCGGCGGCGTGCCTGCGGGCGGCTCGTTACCTCCGCTGCTCCTGCTGGGTTCGACACCGGACAACACGACCTGCTCGTCGGATGGTGGCGACCAAGACAACGACCACGGGGCCAGCAACAGCGCGAACGCCTTGCTCAGCATCGGGCACAACTCGACCTTGACCGTCGACTCGGGTTCGGGTTCGGGTAACGGTGTCGTAGCGGTGGACTCCGGCCAGAAGGGCTCGCTCTGGTTCTGCAACGATTCGACGCTCGCGGCGTCGCAGATCGAATCCGAGTTCCCGCCACCGAACACCTCCCAAACTGTGGGGTCTCAGTCAGCGTCTGAATACACCAACGGTGCCGCGGCGAACATCACCTACGTGGTGGGCGGTATTCCCGACCCTAAGTACATCGCGCCGGCGAAACCGGCCGCATCGACAAGCGCGTCAACCTGCTCTGGGAATGCCTGCACCCCCGAGGAGTTCACGAACACACTGAACGTGACACAAAACACGACCTTCTGTCCGGGTGTGTACTACTTCGACAGGGGCATCACCGTGGCGTCCGGAGTGACGCTGAGCGCGGGTTGCGGAAGCTCGGCGAACGTCCTGTTTTATGTCCACAGCGGAGCCGCGACCTTCGGAGCAGGATGCAGCGGAGAATGGCAGAACGACGGGGGCGGGGGTTCTGGCTGCGGACGCATCTCCGCCTCCTTGTCGCCTCTTGCTCAGTACACAGGTTCGAACGGGGCAACCATTAGCAATCCCGGAATTCTCATCTTTCAGGACGCGGGTGACTCGAACGCGCTGACATTCGGCGTTAGCAACAGTGGCGGCCACGAGGGCGGTGACGGCAACTGCGGCGGGAACGACGGCGGCGGCGGGGGCAACCAATGTGGCTCGCTCAGCATGGTCTCGGTCATCGCCCAGGCGCTCAAGATACCTGGGGGGTGCTCCGTCACGATCGGAAGCGGCACAAACGACTACCGCGGCTCGATCTACGCTCCCGGTGCACCGGTCGAGGTCGTTGCCACAGGCGACGGCGGCGGGGGCGGCGGGGGCGGCGGGGGCGGCGGATGACCTCGCAATGCGAGCGCTGAGACTTCACAAGCCGCTCCATACGAGGTCCTGTTCCGCGTCGAATTTCGACGAGCGGGGTGACACCCTCGTCGAAGTTCTCTTAGCCGTCGTTATCTTGTCTTTGACGGTCGTCGCCCTCCTTGGGGCGCTGACCACCTCGATAACGGGTTCAGGAGAGCATCGCAACATCGCCGCGATCGACACCATTTTGAAGAGCTACGCCGAGGCCGCCAAGTACCAAATCGAGCTGCAGCCCGTCGTCACGGGTTCCAAGCCTTCGGGTCCGATTTACGAGGACTGTCCGGGAAATTCTTCAACGAAGGTGCTGACCGACTACCGAAACGGTGTGAACGGCAAGTGGACCCCTCCACCCGGATACGGAGCCGGCAGCGGCTACTCGGTTGCGATCACGCAGGTCCAGCCCTGGAACAACCTTTCCAGTAACTGGGACCCGAGCTGCCCATCGGGCGGGTTGAACCACGACGCGAACGGCCTTCAGCTGCTCACCGTTACTGCGACCGCGCCGACCAACGTGAGTGATCAGATGCAGATCGCAGTCCGCAACCCGGACTACCCGAGCACGGTACCCAATCCTTATGCCGGCTTCTAGATCTCGTCGCGACGAGAGTGGCGCTGTGCTGCTGCTGGCGATCACGTTCGTACTGATCGTCTCGCTCATGATCGTCGGTCTAGTCGAGCTCGCCAGCAACGACCTGCTCACCACGTCGCACCTCAAGAGCCTGCGGTCGCTGGAGTACGCAGGGGACGGCGCAGTGGAATCCGCCGTCCAAGCCGTTCGGTACAATCCGTTTGCCGGTTTTACCGGACTCTGCACTCCCGGCACGGCACCAAACCGATCCGTCACCATCGGGCCGCCGAACAACGCGTCGACCCTACAGGTCTACTGTCAGGGTTCGCCCAACGCGACGGGTCGGGTGGTGAATTTTGCCGCCTGTCCCTTGGGCTCAAGCGACTACGGCGGGTGTGCCAACAAAGCTGTCCTGTTGGCACAGGTCACCTTCGACGACTACGCAATCAATGGAGCGACGGCGCCGGGCACGGGAATCACCGTTAACAGCTGGGTGGTTCAAACCGCGAACCACTGATCCATCGCCGAGCCCCGGTCGCCACCGCTGCAGCCGAGATACCGTACCGGGCTGTGTCCAGACCGCATCCCCGACGTGGAGCGCCTCTCCCGTACCGGATGCTGGCCGGTGTCGTGCCGTGCCCGAGCGGGTGGCTTGCAGCCACCGCCAAGCTTCAAGGCATCACCATCTCGCCAGAGGATCCGCAGGTCTTCTCCGAGTTGCTTGCCGTGCTTGACTACAAGCCGGCGTTCGACGTCGTTGCCCTCTTCTGCCCGGTAGGTCTGCCGGACTCGTCGGTCGCCAGGGGACGGCGATGCGATCGTGACGCGCGCCGTCTGCTCGGCTGGCCGAGGTCCGGTGCTGTTGTTTCGGCGCCCGGACGCGATGTCGTGACCGGCGTCGCCCAGGTTGGAAAGGGACCTTCCTTGGCGGGCATGAGCGCGATCAGTCGCCACCGGGCACGCCGAATCGCCGAGGTCGACCAGCACATGGCTCCGTACTGGCAGCGGACCGTCGTAGAGGTGCACGCCGAAATGAGCTTCTACCAGTTGAACGACGATCGGCCATTGCGTTTCTCCAAACGCAAGAACGCCGGCATCGAAGAACGGAGGCTGCTTCTCGAGGCTCGGATCCCGGGCGTCGAGCGGATCCTCGACGCGCGTCTACGCGGCGTGCGCGTCGAGCACCTGGCCGACGCGGCAGCATGCCTGTGGACCGCGCGTCGGATCGTCTCGCGTGCCGTGGAGCGGGTGCCGGAGGATCCCGAGTGGGACAGCATGGGCCTCCGAATGGAGATCGTTCGCTGAGCTCGCGGCAGCGTTCGGACGGAGCTCTGCCTACGTTCCGCTCCATTCTGGGTGCGGCTGTGAGCTCTGATCGCAGGGTCTGCACGCTGGGGGTGGAGGCCCCCCCCAGCGTTCCAGAGCGGCCGGTTCGGGTTCAGCTCACTTGATGGAGTTGCACTGGTTGTTCGTGTCGTAGTCCTGTGGGCCGCCACCGATGTCGACGTTCACGACCCCGTTTGCACCCAGGGTGATCGCGTAGCCATTGCTAGCCACTGTCGCACTGGGCACCTCGCGCAACCACGGCCCACTCGGGCCTGATTTGGTCAGGTCGGTCATCGCTGCTGGGTAGGTGGCGTTTTGCGCCTTGTAGGCCTCCACGGCGGACTCGACACTCTTGGCATCGGCATTGCACGCCGACTGCTTGGCGTTGGTCGTCGTGGTCCCAACGGCGAACACGACGATCGCCGCCAGAATCGCCAGGATGACGATGACGATCAGCAGCTCAATGAGCGTAAACCCTTCGTCACCTCGGTTCTTCAGATATTTCGCCTTCATGTTTCGTTGTCCCTCCTAACAACTACGGCCCAGGCAGTTGAACCTAGGTTCGTGGGAAGTGTGCGTTTTCAATTGAAATGGCGATATCGAATGTCCCTCCCCGCATTCGAGGGAACAATGTCAGTCGACGTTGAGACATTCATCGGATGTGAACCTGGCGGTAGATCCCGTACATGGCGGACACGAGAGCGATCGCGACGAAACCGACGACGATGCCGACCACGAGGATCACGGCGGGTTCGAAGAGGCTCGTGAAGTGTTTGATCTTGTAGTCCAACTCTCGGTCGAAGTAGTACGCAGCCGATTCGAGCTGGTCGTCGAGTGTGCCCGTGCTCTCTCCCACCAGGAACATGTGCCGCGCAGCTGCCGGGAAGAGCGCCGTCTGAGCAAGCGGTGCCGCGAGGCCTTCCCCTCGCATCATGGCTTCCCGGGCATTGCTGATCCCGCGTCGGAAGACCGAGTTGGTCGTGGCGTCGCGTGTGACCTGGAGAGCCTCGGGGAGAGGGACACCCGCACCGACCATCGAGCACAAGATCCTGCAAAAGCGCTCGAGTATCGCTGTCTTCACGAGGTCACCGAGAGCTGGGATCTTCAGGATCATCACATCGCGCCATTGGCGCCCGCGGGGGTTGACGGACAAGAACACGCCCACGGCAACGACGCACGCGAGGATTCCCACGAAGACGTACCAGTCGTTGGTGAAGGCATTTGCGACTCCTATGAGCATTCTGGTCGGAAGCGGTAGTTTTGCGTGGAGGGAACTGAAGAAGGTCTTGAAGCGCGGCAGAACGTAGGCGGTGATCACGACGACGGCCACGATCGCCATACTCATGACGATCGCTGGATAGATGAGGGCAGAGGAGATCTTCCTGCGAGCTTCGGTGTCTCGCTCGATGTACTCGGACAACTGGTCGAGGACGGTGTCGAGGTTTCCCGTCAGCTCGGCCGAGTGGAGAATTCCGAGGTAGTAGGCAGGGAAGGCTTCGGGATGCTGTGCTGCGGCCGCCGTGAAGGTCTCGCCGGAGCGCAGTGATTCCGCCATTTCGGCGAGGATTCGTTGGAATGCCTTGTTGCCGAGTTCGTCGGACATCACCTCGAGCGCTTCTAGGACCGGGATGCCCGCCTTCATAAAGACCGCCATCTGGCGAGAGAAGTGCATGAGATCGCGCCGAGGAATCTTCTCGCGGGTGATCTCAAACTGGAGGATGCTCTTCTTCTCGACGACCTCGACGGGTGCGAGGTCCCTGCGCACGAGCGCGCGACGAGCCATGCTCGCAGTGAGGGCGTCCTCGACGCCCGTGACGGTGGCCCCGTCTGGTGTTACCGCTCTGAACTTGAATTTCGCCATTGCCTAGGGGTGTGCCTCAAGCCGTATAGATCGAACGGATAACTTCCGAAATGGTGGTGACATCGTCAGTGACCAAGCGGATGGCCTCGTCCCTCAGGGTCCGCATTCCCTGCGAGATCGCCATGCGCTGAAGCTCTTCCTGCGTCGCCCAGCCCACGATCAGACGCTTGATCTCGGGGGTGATGCGCATCAGCTCATAGACGCCGATACGATCGCGATATCCCGTGCTAGCGCAGAAATTGCATCCCTGGCCTTGGAAGTACTGCGCCTTGGGCTGTCCTCCGCTCTCGAAGTAGAAACCCAGCTCCTCATCCTTTGGCTCGTACGGCACTTTGCATGTCTGGCAAATCCGGCGCACCAGGCGTTGACTGGCGACGGCCACGACCGAGGAGGCAATGAGGAAAGATTCAATACCCATGTCCAGGAACCTGTGCAGCGCCGCGGCCGAATCGGTGGCGTGCAAAGAGGACAAGACGAAGTGACCGGTCAGAGCAGACTGCACCGCGATGCGCGCCGTCTCGACATCGCGGATCTCGCCGACGAGGATCACATCAGGGTCCTGGCGCAAGATCGAGCGAAGCCCGTTAGCAAAGCTGATGCCAGCCTGCTCGTTTGTCTGGATCTGGTTGATCGACGGGAAGACGTATTCGACCGGATCCTCGATCGTCATGATGTTCCGACTGGGATCGTCGATCTCCGTCAACGACGCGTAGAGCGTGGTCGTCTTGCCGCTTCCAGTCGGTCCCGCGCACAGGACCATCCCAAACGGAGCCCTGATCATCCGAGTGAAGACCTCGTGGGTCTCCGGGGGCATGCCGAGGTCACCCATGCGAAAAAGGGAGCGACTCTTATCAAGGACGCGAAGTACGCAGCTCTCACCCCAAATCGTCGCAACGGTGGAGACCCTGATGTCGATCTCGCGCCCATCGACGACCATAGTGATCTGACCGTCTTGCGGACGCCGGCGCTCGACGATGTTCATTTCGGCCATGATCTTCAGCCGGCTCACGAGAGCTGGTGCCATCGCCAGAGGCAGCTCGACTGCATCGTGCAGCGCGCCATCGATCCGGAAGCGAACTCGCAGCCTTTGCCCCTGGGGTTCGATGTGGATGTCTGAAGCGCGGTCGCGCATCGCCTGAGTGATTAGGAGGTTGACGACCTGGACGACGGGGGCGTCGTCTGCCATCGCCAGCTGGGAAACGGTGTCGATCGGCACCCGGCGTGCGGGCTCGGCAGTCTCCTGAAAGGCGCGGACGTGCTCCCGAATGCTCCCAAGTGCCCGGTAGGCCGTGTCGATGGCCCGCTGGATGTCAGACCTCGGCGCAATTACAAGGCGGACGACCCGGCCCGAAGCGTTGGCAAGCGTCTTCGCCAACTCTGGGCTCGGATCTGATACCGCGATCGTCAGGCCCTTGTCATCCAGCGCGAGAGGGACCGCAAGGTGACTGCGAGCAACGCTTTCGGGCAACACGTCGACGGCATCCGCCGTTGGCGCTTCCTGCGAAAGATCGACGAGGGGAACCAGAAGCTGCGAGGCCAGAGCCTTGGCCAGATCTCGCTCGCCGATAGCACCAAGTTCGACCAGCAACGTTCCGATGCGCTCGCCGGACGACGACTGTTGCAAGAGTGCGTCGGCCAGCTGGTCGTGGCTGATGAGCTGCGCGCCTACCAGCAGTTCGCCGAGCAGCGTGCGCGAGTTTGTCGTAGACCCCGACGCGAGGTGCTGGCCCCTGCGATGAGTGGAGCCATCGCCTGGACCGCCGGAGTCAGGGTCCGGTGCGGTCGGGTTCTTCTGCTTCATTCCCACTCCCATCAGCGGAATCGCGTTTCGAGCGGGACTCTACGTGGCACGCGACCACTCAAATCTGTGTCGGGAGCGGGAACAACGGCGAAGCGGCGGAGCTCGGACCGACTCCTCTCCGAGGTGTTGCCACCGCGGGACAAACCACCAGCGTCAAGTGCGCGAAGCAGCCCCACGGTCATTGGGGGGAATGGTGGCTGCCCAGGGTCACTCGGTCCTCTATGGAGGGTCAACATTCCATCAACAGCCCATGGCCGCGTTTGGGCGAGCCTCCAGGACCCCCCAAACAAGAGGCGTCGTCAGGCGCTCTCCAACCCTTGTGACGAGGAGTGCCCTCCTCGACTTGAAGAGCGCGAATCGGAGGGTTTGTTGAGCACAAGTTGGCTTAGCGTTGCTGGTGAGGTGACCAGCCTCCTTCAGAGTGACGGCCCAACTGCAAGGAGCGGGCGGCACACCAGCCAGGCCGCAATCGGGGGGCTGCAATGGCAACGCGAGGGAAGCGAGTCAAGGGGCGCAAGACCCCGAGCGGGCGATACACACCACCGAAACGGGTTCGGACCGCCGCGCTCGCGCTAGGGGCAGTCACATTGACCGCCACGAGCGGTTCCCTCTTGGGTCACGTCGGTGTCGCTGGTGCATCAACCCACGTTTCCTCCTCGAATGCTGGCCCGCAAGGCTTGCGGGGCCCCCAAGGGCTTCAGGGTGCGCGCGGTGAAGAAGGAGAAAGAGGCGATCGCGGTCCTCAAGGACTGCAAGGCCCGCGTGGGCTCCAAGGCGCGCAGGGGCTCCAGGGCGGCGTCGGTCCGCAGGGGCTTAGGGGCGTGCAAGGGCTCCAAGGCGGCCAAGGTGCGCAAGGATTGGGCGGCTCCCAGGGCCTTACCGGCTCCCAGGGCCTTACCGGCTCCCAGGGCCTTACCGGCTCCCAGGGCCTTACCGGCTCCCAGGGTCTTACCGGGTCCCAGGGTCTGGGTGGCTCCCAAGGCTTCCAAGGCTTCCAGGGCTCTCAAGGCTTCCAGGGCTTCACCGGCTCTCAGGGATTCCAAGGTTTCACGGGGGCCCAGGGCAACCAGGGCTTCCGGGGCAACCAGGGCTTCACCGGCTACCAGGGCTTCACCGGGACCCAGGGCTTCACCGGTGTGCAGGGCCTGCAGGGCTCGACCGGTTCCCAGGGCCTGA
>Ga0070735_10003862_pt1 | contig 12914 bp, 14 predicted proteins | sample Coa_R1_FD_66443 | JGI IMG/M metagenome (GOLD analysis project Ga0070735, IMG submission 66443) | Surface soil microbial communities from Centralia Pennsylvania, which are recovering from an underground coalmine fire - Coalmine... | ecosystem: Environmental > Terrestrial > Soil > Unclassified ...
TGACCCTGCTCGCCTCCTACATTTGCAAGGCCCCCATAGCCCTAATCACACTGATCGACGCCGACCGCCAGTGGTTCAAGTCTCGCATCGGGGTCTCGATCACACAAACTCCTCGCGAGATGGCCTTCTGTGCGCGGGCAATCGAGCAACCTGATCTGTTCATCATTCCGGACGCAACCAAGGACGAGCGGTTCAAAGCCAATCCATTTGTCGTGTCTGAGCCCAAGATACGTTTTTACGCGGGCGCACCGTTTCGCAGTTCGAGTGGACATGCGCTAGGAACACTGTGTGTCGTTGACTGTGTACCGCGAAAGCTGACCGATGAGCAGCAGAACGCGCTTCGCGCCTTGAGTCGGCAAGTCCAGGGGCTGCTAGAACTGCGACGGAATCTGTCCGAGCTAAAGAGCGCTTTGGCTGAGCGAAACAGAGCCGAACAGGAACGAGACCGGACCATGGAGCATCTTCAACAGACCCTGGGGCATGTGCAACGGTTGAGTGGCCTCATCCCCGCGTGCTCGACGTGCAGGCTGGATGTCACCATTCCAGCCAACATAAACGCGATCTCCCCCGTCGTCGACGGCGTGCTGCAGCTTGCCAAAGAGATGAGGTGCGCGGAGGGCCACGAGTACGAGGTTGAAATCGCACTACGGGAATCTCTTGCCAACGCCATCGTGCACGGCTGCAAGGGTGATGCCACGAAGAAAATCGAATGCTGCGTAGCTTGCGAGGGATCCTCAGAGATAGTGATTATAGTGCGCGACCCAGGCGAAGGCTTTAAACCAGAATCTGTTCCGAGTCCACTCAGCGGTGAGAACGTATACTCCACACATGGGCGGGGGATTTACCTGATTAATCAGCTCATGGATGAGGTGCGTTTCGACGCACAAGGGACGGCAATCCAGATGAGGAAGAAGTCGCGCATCTTATAGGAGCGGGTCGTGGAAATCGAAGGGACCCGCCGAACGTTTTTTAACCATCAAATGCGGGCAACAAGTGTGTGGGGAGAGCAGTGTTTGGGTCAGGCCGCAGCCCCTTGGATCGGGCTATAATGCCAACGCCCACGCCCCTTCGTCCCCTTGGAGTCAGACTGCTCTGATTCCGGAGGAAGGTATGGACCTCAGCCTGACCACTCGCTCTCTGGGTGATACAACGACTATTGATTGCGTTGGCCGACTGGTGTACGGGAGCGAAGCAACAGTTCTCCGAATAAAGGTGAAAGCATTAATTGCCCTAGGAGTAAAGGCCATCGTTTTGAATCTTGCCGGATGCACATACATTGACAGCGGCGCGCTGGGAGTACTCACTGGACTTCAGATGAGCGCGCAACAGGCGGGCTGCCGCATCCGACTGGTCAACCCGACGGCAAGAACCGCCAAGCTGCTCCAAACCACAAACCTGATGGACTTCTTTGATGTTGCCAACTTCAGCACCCCCGAAGTGAGCCGCTAGCCGCTGCTCCGCCCCTTTTGCGCGCCTTTGAGAATTTCCTCCGCCTTCCAACGAGCCAAACTGGCAACGATTCCAGCCGTGGACATTGCCGCCTTCGGCCACGCGGTCGCAGCTGCTTTCAATATCAATTCCAAATCGTCCCCACTCAGACGAAGGCTAACCTGCCGGTCGCGTTTTGCCATATCAGACATCATCTACTTGCATTAGGATGGGTGCAATAAAATCATTTGCTGTAATTGAATGCTTTTGCTGGTAAGATGCGCCATTCCAATGTGCCTCAAAACAGTCTCCCGCGAGATAGGAATGGCGTCAGACAGGGGGGGAATTGCCAGTGGCTGTGAAGGAGCTACGCCATCGTGCCGATCACATCTATTAACGGAAAAGATGCGGCGCTATGTCCGCGCTGCAAGGGGGATGGCGCTGTGCTGACGCACATTCCCAACGAGACCGAATCCATCTACGGTTGGGCTGGATATGTGCCCTGCCCGCACTGTGGCGGCTGCGGCCATGTTTTCGGTGCCACTGAGACAAAACTGATGGCTGGACACAGTTAAGGTCGGCCCGGCTTAGTGGGTTCACCCTACATCGGCTCGTCTGCTGATAGCTGCGAATATAGGGATTCGGGCCGGACTTGACGAACGGTTCGTGCAGCATCTCCGAGGGGCTTTTGTGGTTGAGCTGTAGGGACCGGCGTTATTGTGCCTGCTTCAATTTCAGCTTGGTCTTGTTCTCTTCCAGGAAGGACCGCAAGTCGGGCGCAGCATCGAGCAATCTGATCCACTGTTCGTAATAGAGGGTCACTGGGAAGCGACCTAGACCGTACACGCTGACTCCGCCTTTTTCGCCAACCTTGAACTCAAGATTGCCAGACCGCTTTCCGCGCAGCTGCTTTTCGAGTTCTGCGATCCGCGCTTTCAATTCCTCAGGAGTCTCTGCCATACGTTCCAGCCTCAGCATTCTATAACCCACCCCGAAAAGGGGACGAGACCGTGCTATTGCCTCCATCCATAGCTAACCCGCATTCTTAAGCAGTGCTTAAGCCGCGGTTGTTGTTTCGGCTGCCTTCGCCTGAGCCTGCGCAACCGTGTAAACCACAACTGCTTTCCTACCGCCCTTCGAGGCAGTAGCGCAGATGGAGTTCAGGTTGACGCCTTTAGCCGCGAGCTTATCCAGGGTCTGCGACAGCGCACCCGGCTTGTTCGCCAGTTCAATTTCTTCGGCGGCGGTCTCCGTGTATGGGAGCTTGGCCTCGTCCAGCGCCTTTTTCGCCCGCCTTGCATCCTCAACTACCAGTTGCACCGACCCGCCGGTGCCTTGCGCCGTTCCCAGGAGTGCAAGAATATTCACCTTGGCGTTGCCGAGTGTCTTTGCGATCTCAGCTACAGCACCAGGTCGATTTTCGACAGCAATTGTGAACTGCTTGATTTTAGCCATGACAACCCTCCAACCTGTCTTGGCGCGCGATTATATGCCTCCACACAGTGACGAGCAATTGATGCTAAACTCCCATGACTGGCGGCCCGTCATTTTGCAACCATTGCGCCAAAAGCGCGTCTAACACAGCAGAGGCTCGTTTGCCCAACCTCTCCCCCTCGTTTCGGCCACATCCCAACCTCAGCAACGAGGTCAATCGAAATATCGTGCAGTCCGAGATTGAAGGCGGGGTGCGGTTGGAGGACCTGCAGCCAGGTTCCACGCTTCAGGTGACTACCCACAACACCCGCTACCATCTAATCGTTTTGATTGGGAATATGGTGCTGATTACAGGCCACCCCCGGTACTGCCCGACTCCCGTCCTGGTCAGGGTCCACGGCTCGACCTGGGGTGGTTCGATGCTCAAGATCCGGTTCATCGGTCGCGGTATGCACATGGAATTTGTTCATCCTGAATACCAAATACCGATTGTCACCTCTCCCATCCAGGAAATCAGGGAGTGCGTGCAGCCGAGCAAGGCCAGCATGGCTGCAATGGCCTAATCAACGCCTCCGCTATTGACTGAGCTTCACCCCCGTCCTACCATTCCCGCCAATGGCTACCCCCACCCAACTCCTTGGGCAGACGATCTCCCACTACCGAATTGTTGAGAAGCTGGGTGGTGGTGGGATGGGACTCGTCTATAAGGCCGAGGACACAGAACTTGGCCGCTTCGTCGCACTGAAGTTCCTGCCCGATGAACTGGCCAAGGATCCGCAAGCGCTGGAACGTTTCCGCAGGGAAGCTAGGGCAGCGTCGGCCCTAAATCATCCAAACATCTGCACCATCCATGAGATCGGAAAGCATGGGGGTCAGTCCTTCATCGCGATGGAGTTCCTGGACGGTGCGACGTTGAAGCACGTAATTGGCAGTCGTCCGATGGATCTGGCCCGCATTCTGGAAATCGGTATTGAGATCGCCGATGCGCTTGACGCAGCACATGCCAAGGGAATCGTCCACCGCGACATCAAGCCCGCGAACATCTTCGTCACCAAGCGAGGTCACGCGAAGATTCTAGATTTTGGATTGGCCAAGATCACATCCTCCAACACGGCGAATACCCAAACACGCACGGTTGATGAAGAGCACCTGACCAGCCCTGGCTCGACGCTCGGAACCGTCGCTTATATGTCTCCTGAACAGGCGAAGGGTAAGGAACTGGACCACCGCACGGATCTGTTTTCCTTCGGCGCTGTGCTCTACGAAATGGCCACGGGAGCCCTGCCATTCCACGGCGAAACCACGGCTTTGATCTTCAATGCGATCCTCAGTTCGGATCCGCCGCCGGCGATCCGCTTCAATCGGGATATTCCGTCCAAGCTGGAAGACATCATCAACAAGGCTTTGGAAAAGGATCGCAACCTCCGCTATCAGAGCGCGGCCGATATGCGAACCGACCTGCAGCGGCTGAAGCGGGACACAGATTCGGTTCGGACGGCGATCCAAGCCACCCAGAGCGTTAAGCCTCCCCGGAAACTTGCTCGCTGGATGGCGATTGCTGGCGTGACCGTACTGGTCATCGGCCTGGCGGTAGGCGGTTGGCTGTTGTTCAGTGGGAAAGCCCATGCGCTAACAGATAAGGATACTATCGTCCTCGCGGACTTCACGAATACCACCGGCGATCCGGTGTTTGATGGAACCCTGCGGCAGGGGCTTTCCGTACAACTGGAGCAGTCCCCGTTCCTGAGTATTATCTCTGATCAGCAAATTCAACAGACCTTAAAGATGATGGGGCAGAAGCCCGACGCGGCGCTCACGCCTGATGTCGCCCGGGAACTCTGTCAACGGACGGCGAGCGCAGCAGTCCTCGATGGTTCGATAACGCAGATTGGCACACCCTACCTTCTGACCCTTAAGGCAGTCAACTGCGTAAGCGGGCAGTCGCTGGCGAGCACGGAAGCTCAGGCGAGCGACAAGAACCATGTGCTCGATGCTCTGGGGAAGACGGCATCGGAGATGCGGAACAAACTTGGCGAGTCACTGAGCACGGTGCAAAAATTCGATACTCCTCTTGAAAAAGCGACTACGCCGTCGCTCGAAGCCCTAAAAGCCTATAGCTCCGGCAGCCGGGCAACTTCCCCAGCAGTTGCTATTAGCTTTTATAAGCGCGCTGTCGAACTCGACCCAAATTTCGCAGTTGCCTACGCGTGGTTGGGTATCTGGCACACCTCTATTGGAGAACCCACCATCGCAGCCGGATACACACGAAAGGCATACGAACTGCGCGACCACGTGAGTGAGCCGGAGAGGTATTTCGTGTCGGCCATCTACTACAAAGAGGTTCCGGGTAACCTCGAAAAAGCCGAACAAACCTGCAAGATTTGGATGCAGGCTTATCCCCGCGCCGAGATGCCGCATACTTACTTGTCAGGCGCAATTTACCCGGCGATGGGTCGCTATGATGGAGTGGTTTCAGAAGCCACAGAGGCAATTCGTCTAAAACCAGACTATCCTGTCCCCTACGTCTTCCTCATGGATGGCTATATGGCTCTGAATCGCTTCGATGAAGCGACCTGGGCGCATAGGCAAGCCTTCGAACGCAAACTGTACCACCATTACTACCCTGCTTCTCTGTACCACCTTGCCTTTTTGCGGAACGATACAGCAGGGATGAGACAGCAGGTCACACTATCAGCGGGTCAGCCCGGGGTAGCTGATACGTTGCTTGCATACGAGGCCGATACTGCGGCTTATTACGGGCAACTGCCGGAGTCGGAAGAGTTGACTCGGAGGGCCATGGAATCAGCCGAACGGGCTGACGAAAAAGAAATATCTGCCGGCTTTGCCGCTACGTCTGGACTACGGGAGGCCCTGTTTGGTAACACCGTGGAAGCCCGGCGGCGTGCCTCGCTCGCCGTGGCGCGTTCCTCTGGCGTCGATGTGCAGTACGCCTCTGCTCTCGCGTTGGGGTATGCCGGAGATACGGGGCGCGCAGAGGACCTGACCAAGGAGCTGAACATGCGGTTCCCCGAAGCTACGACCGTGCAGTTCAATTACCTGCCGACCGTCCGCGCGAAGCTGGCGCTCAATCGAGGAAATCCTTCGGAGGCATTGGAGATCCTTCGAGCCGCCCTGCCGTATGAACTGGGACAGACCACGTTTAGCGGCGAGTACGCCTGGAACGGCCTCTATCCTGTTTTTGTTCGAGGAGAGGCCTATCTGGCCGCTCACCAAGGCAGCAACGCCGCGGCAGAGTTTCAGAAAATACTTGACCATCGTGGAATCGTCTGGAACTCACCTATCGGTGCTCTTGCCCATCTTCAACTGGGTCGCGCTTATGCCATGGCAGGCGACACCGCCCAAGCGAAGATCGCTTACAAGGGCTTCCTGACCCTCTGGAAAGACGCCGACCCCGACATCCCCATCCTGAAGCAAGCCAAAGCCGAGTACGCGAGCCTGCAATAGCCCGGCTACGCTGCGATTGACCCCTACCGCGAACCGTCCTAAGATTTCCGCCCATGGCGACCCCCTCCCTTGTCGGGCAGCCCATATCCCACTACCGGGTCCTCGAGAAGCTCGGCGGCGGGGGGATGGGTGTCGTCTACAAGGCCGAAGACACCTCGCTCGGTCGCTTTGTCGCACTCAAGTTTCTTCCCGAGGAGTTCGCACAAGACCTGCAGGCACTTGAACGTTTTCGCCGCGAGGCTCGTGCCGCCTCGGCACTGAACCACCCGAACATCTGCACCGTTTACGAAATTGCCGAGCATGACGGCAGGTGCTTCATCGCGATGGAGTATCTGGAGGGCAAGACACTCAAACATGCTATCGCGGGGCGGCCGATGGGGCTTGAGCACTTGCTCGGTGTGGCTATCGAAGTTGCCGATGCTTTGGACATTGCTCATGACAAGGGAATTGTCCACCGTGACATCAAGCCCGCGAACATTTTCGTTACCGATAGAGGCCATGCCAAGATTCTGGACTTTGGGCTTGCGAAGGTCGGTTCAGCGAAGAGAACTACTGGCAACGAGCCAACACTCGACACTCAGGAGGTGAGCTCAGACCACCTGACCAGCCCAGGAAGCACGCTTGGAACGGTCGCCTATATGTCTCCAGAGCAGGTTCGGGCGAAGGAACTGGATGCACGCACAGATTTATTCTCCTTTGGAGCTGTTCTCTATGAGATGGCGACAGGGATATTGCCGTTCCGGGGTGAAAGCACAGGGGTCATTTTCGAGTCAATCCTCAACCGCAACCAGGTCTCTCCGGTGCGACTCAATCCCGACCTTCCACTTAGACTCGAAGACATCATAAGCAAGTGTCTGGAAAAAAACCGCAACCTGCGCTACCAGCACGCCTTGGAAATACGCGCCGACCTACAGCGGTTGAAGCGGGATACCGAAAGCGGCCGCACCGAATCCATCTTTTCTGGCACGGCTCACGTGGCGCAGGTTGCGCCCCTGGTTGCACACAAGAAGCTCTGGAAACTGGGGGTTCCCGTGGCAGCCCTACTTGCTGCCGTGCTGATTGCCGGGCTGTACTTTCGTTCGCGTCAAACCAGGACACTTACCGTGAAGGACACCATTGTCCTTGCCGACTTCGCGAATACCACCAATGATCCCGTCTTTGACGACACACTCAAGCAAGCACTTTCCATTCAACTCGAGCAGTCGCCCTTCCTTAACACCCTTTCCGCAATAAAGGTTCGTGAGACTCTCGCACTTATGGGTCGTTCCCCGAATGAACGCCTGTCCGGCGAGGTGGCACGGGAGATATGTGAGGGCAGCAGCCGGGCCGGCGATTTATGACGTGAAAATTGGGGCGGTTTAGATGATGTGGATGCGGCGACATGGGGCTTTAGGGTCCGGGTAGCGGGGCGCAAGGCGAGCGGTGTATGTGTGACTCTTAGTATGGAAGGCGCAGAGGTAGTGCTCGGTGCCGTCGGCCTCGACTTCCAGGTAGTCGGCGATGACTTCGCAGTCCTGCCGGTCGCAGAGGATCATTTCGTCTTCGGGGTGTTCGAGCTGAAAACACCGCAGCATGTGGAATGATAGGCGCACTTTCTTTGTTGCGGGGAGTTCTTCTTTTGGTGCTCGGGGGATTGCCTGACTTGTATCTTCAGGTGCTTTATCAGGCGCGCCTGTGATGCGGATCTCAGCAATCGAGTGATGTGCCCTTATATTTAAATGTTGCACGAAACCGACCAACCGCGGCTAGCCGAAAACTGATGACTCTGGGTTCTTGCGCAGGGCCCGCGCCGAAAGGCGAGGGCTTTTTTCATTCTTCGGAAAGTGCGCGGGTTAGGCGGCGCGTTTGGGGGGCTCCTTCATTCCCGCTGCAACATCCACATCCACTTCAAGGCCCCACAGTTCTAGGATGTACAGAGGCACGTACTTCTGGTCCTTGTTCCTGCGCACCGATCAAGCCGTCCACGCCTGAAATTCAGACGCTTCTTGCCAGTTCTCTCTCGTAATCTCAGGCTTCAGAGTTTTCCCTGTCGGGTTTCCGATTCGCTATGTATTGCAACAAGGCATTGACCGCAAAGCCGCTTACGGTCCGGTGCTCTTTTTTAGCGATCCTGCGGATTAACTCTGCCTCCTCGCGCGTGCAGCGTATGAGAATGGCTGATCTTTCGGTAGGCATGTGGCGCGTCCAACGAAGGAATTTACGGCAGGATAGCGCTGGAAGTCTCCAGAAAACAAGGGGACTCGGTTTTTGGGGGGGAGGAACTTACCTTTTTAGGGAAAGAAAAGGCCCGGATGGACCACGCGTGGCGAGCGGTCTGCGTTTCGCGCAAAATGTTCCGTTCGCGGTTATCCGGGCGGGAGAGGATTATCCTGACGGATTCATTTTGCAAGTCCATGGGGGGTGAAAAAAGCGCCTTTACGGAGGCTAAGGCGCGTGCTATGCGGTGGCGATTGCCCGGGTGTACGACACTGAGGCGCGCGTTTTTCTCCTTCCGAAGCATGGGGACGCCGCAGGGTTAAAGCGTCTGAACCTGTCTTCTTGACTGTTCTTTTTCACTCGCATTTCGGGCATACGGGATTCGGGTCGCACTGGCGGTCGTTATTCGGTACGGGAGCGGCACCGAAGCGGCGCGCGGAGATTGGGTTGACATGGAAGGAAAATTTACGGCTGGTAGTGTGTGGCGTTCGAGCAGCGGTTGGATGAGACGTCGACCGTCGGAATCTCGTACTTAATTAAGCGTTCCTAACCTGGCTACACTATCTGCCAGCAAGGTAAGTACAATTACCTCACGGGACCGGATCTGACCAGGAGGTGGGTATGCCAAGAAAGGCGAGGCTCTTTGAGTCGAGTTCGGGTTCTGCGGCTCGCGGGTTCCTGAAGTTCAGAGCCAATATCCCTCCTCGCTGGATCAAAAACGCGCAGTGGTCACGTAAACGAGTCGAGCCGGAGATTGTTCAGGCACTACATTCGGTGAAAAGGATCAAAGAAAATCGACCTCGGGCACAGGCTGCATTAAAGAAAGCGACACACGAATTAAAGGCGGTTTTGAGCCGCTGGGAATCAGCGTACAACAAGGAGAATTTCTATCGAGGAATTCGAATTCTTCTCGAGCTTCAGCGCAACGGCTCATCAAAGCGGTGATCCCGCCCTCTATTTCAAGTGTTTGTTGACCGCTTTTGTCATCTGAAACATGTTCAGTTTCTTGGCGCCAAAGATAGGCTGCAGCTTGTCGTCAGCGAGTATTTCTCTCTTGTTCTTAGGATTCTGCAGCTTGTGTTTTTTGATGTGGGCCCATATCTTCTTTGTGACCTCGGTTCTCGGAAGCGGCTCCGTTCCTACGATCTCGGCGAGTTGGGCGGATGGCCGCATCGGCTTCATGAACGCACTGTTCGTTGCTTCGGTGGATTTCTTTGGCATTTTCTTTTCCTTCGCTCCTGTTGGCCTTGCCGACGTTTACAACGAACAATTGTACTGGATCAGATGCAGCAGCGCCCTTGGAAACGACCAGCAATAAAGCCGATCTTTGGACAGGTGGTAAAGCGTGAGTGGAGCTGAATGTTTCTCGGCTATTGCGAGCTGAATGACGAATGCGCATCCCTGAACGTCGACGAGCTTCTATACTGGAGTCGACTTCAATAATAAGCTCGCAGTCGTCACAGTTGACAGTTTTAAAATCGGCCGCAGCTAGCCCGCACTGGCGTAAGGCGGCGCCGACGTATGCTCGAACCTTTTGTCCGAATCTCTTTCCGGATAATGAAGGCGGTGCTACAAAGCGGTCGTTTCCAGCCCGATATACTTTCGCTGTTCACGAGGGTGCTCTCCGACGATCGTAAAGGGGCGCCTGTTGAGCTGGACCACACCGCCAACGACACCGCGATCATCGTGAAAACGCGTGTGCCAGTACGCGTAGCTGAGCACGACATAGGGAGCGCTGTTAGGACCCTGCTCATCGGCGGCGTGGAACAAACGACCAAGATACGGCTGGATGCCTAGCACATCGAAGTAGTTCCCACTGGTGCTATAGCCCCACGAGCGCGCCGGGCCGTGGCCCGTATCCATGCCGACCTGATCGAAGGCTTCGGCAGCCAGGCTTTCAAAGCTGCGATTGCGGTCGCGCAGGTCAAGGTAGCTCGGATAGGATTCGTTCTGACCATTGGTGCGCCCGAGCTCATACAAGCTGTCAGCCTGAGGCACATTCAGGGGACGCAACACCAGAGCATTCAGCGCCCCGAAAACTACGGCATTGGCCCCGATGGCCACGGCCAGCGTCAGAACGGCCGCCACCGTGAAGCTGGGGGATTTGCGCAACATTCGGAAGGCGAAGCGCAGGTCTTGAACAAAGATCCCCATCTGAAGCCTCCGCCTACTCTCAAGCCACTGAAAATCAGCGAACCACGCTGCAAATTTTAGACCAAAGCCAAAGAGAAGCAACTAAGCCGTGTGAGCCGCCATGCCCTCGGAAAACTTGCATTTACCTCGGCTGAGCGACCGTTCGCCTGAGCCAGGGGGGGCGCTCTAAATATCCTTTTTTCCGTGTGGTGTCCGATTGCGAAATCGAGTGTGCGTTATTGAACACCTATTCTAGGGATCACTCGCGCCAGTTGCTTGAGGGCAACCGGCTACTCGGAAACCAGCTCTTATCCTCGCCGCACCGTACGACAAACACATGGTTTTTTGTATGGGCTGATTACTCGGGATTCAGCGACTTCCAGCTCCTCCAATTGCAAGCTTCTTGGACCCCAACCAGCGGCTAGAGCGTGGGAGTAGCCTAGTGCGCGCCGAAACTGGTATTTACGGTTATCCCACCGCCCGTGATCGGTGGCAGAGTTACTCCACCCGGCCGAGTTTCCCCGGAAGATGGGGCGGTAGCCGGGATCATCGGTGTCGTCGGAATGTTCGTGCCCGTTCCCGAGATAAAGAATTGCGTAGTCACCAACGAGGGTTCTAGCGGTACAACAGGCCTGTACACCGGCAGAATTGTCGGTGGGGGCGGCAGGTGAGGGATAGATGGAGCGGAAGGCGCAACGAACCAAATCGACGCTGGTTCCGGGCAAGTTTTCTGGCCGGAAAAGCAGAGCGTCTGACCTTGAGCTAAAGCAGCGAGGAACAATAGAGGACAATACAACAACCGCATAGGAATCCTCCACCGCCGAGATTATACGCCCGAACGCCTGCACCTTGGGGGGGACACAACTGCCTCCAGGCACGGGGGGGCGAAGCCCGGACTCACAGTGTCCGCGAGGCGACATATCAATTCATGCGCCGGTGACCTCCAGCCCACTGCGACACGCCCGCGGCATTGCGCAGCACCAGCGTTTTATCAGCTTTCTTGACCTCGCTCGCGATCAAGGCTTCGCTACCGCTCACTGTAACCTTGGAGCCGAGCACTTCGACCTTGTCTCCTGCCGCGAACGAAAATCCTTGGCTCGCGATGTACGATTCGGGCCCGACATGGACGTCCAGCGTTCCCGATTCAGTTTTCAAGGTGAGGTGAGTTCCGTTCCAGCCGTGCCTGCCGACAACCTGCTTGACCTGCTCCACCGTGCCCGTCACCCTGATCTCAGTCTTCGGATTGTAGTTGCGCGTTCCGCTGCTGCTTCGACGCATCTGGACAGCGGCCAAGGGCAGGACGAGAAATAGTATCAGGGACGCAAAAAATGTTGGTCTCATTGCTAATTCCTTTCACAAGTGAGCCTAAAGGGCTCTTTCATTATTGAATTCTCGGACGGCTCACTTGTTACAGGAATTAAGGGTGTTAACGGAGTTTGCTTTCCCAAATTGGGCCTGCTTCGCAGGGGCAATGGAACTCCCTGTAACAGTCCATCGGAGGTTTGCATTTGTTCCATGGATTCTTGGGGAGAAAGTGTGTGTTACGGGAGGACTTACATGTCAGTGGAGTTGAAACGGATTCTCGTTGCCGTGGACCTCGGTGCACAATCTGCGGAGGTTCTGGAGTGGGCGCGCTGGTTTGCCAAGCTCTATGGGACACGCGTCGATGTGGTGCACGCGATCTCCGTCGACCTCCCGCCTTATTTCACGGAAAACCAGCTAACGGCGTTCGCCGCGGAACTCAGGAAAGAGCGGGTCGGGGTGGAAAAACGGCTGAAACGGCTCGCAGGCGACGTCCTTGGCAACGTTCCGTTTGAGGTGACCGTTGTCGAGGGCCCGGCCATCGAAGCCATTCGCCGAGCGGCGGAAAGGGTCCGGCCAGGTCTCTTAATGATCGGCAGCCACGGTCACGCCCGCTGGCGCCGACTGCTTTTGGGATCGGTCGCAGAAAACCTGTTCCGGGAAAGTTCCTGTCCTACGCTGGTAGTGAAATCGAAGCTACCCCAGGCCGGCGTGCAAGCCATTCTCTGTCCGGTAAATTTCTCGGAGTTAGCCCTCGAGTGCTCCAGGTATTCGAAAGCGCTCGCGGAGAAATCGGGTGCGGAACTCTTTCTGTTGCAGGCCGTCGAAGAGCCAGGCGCGGACGTGGACTTGATCCGCGATCGCCTGTGCCAATGGCACGCCGAAGCTGGAGTCGCCCATTCGCGGGTGGTGGAGATCGTCCGCCGTGGCCATCCCGTGGAGGAGATGGTTGCCGA
>Ga0070735_10003863_pt1 | contig 12914 bp, 8 predicted proteins | sample Coa_R1_FD_66443 | JGI IMG/M metagenome (GOLD analysis project Ga0070735, IMG submission 66443) | Surface soil microbial communities from Centralia Pennsylvania, which are recovering from an underground coalmine fire - Coalmine... | ecosystem: Environmental > Terrestrial > Soil > Unclassified ...
CCGACGGGCGTCGGCAAGACGGAGATCGCCCGGAGGCTCGCGCTGCTGGCAAAGGCTCCGTTTGTCAAGGTGGAGGCGACGAAGTTCACCGAGGTCGGCTACGTGGGACGGGACGTCGACTCGATGGTCCGCGACCTGGTGCAGGGCTCGATCCGGCTGGTGGAAGCGGAGCGGATCGCCGAAGTCCAATCCGCTGCCGAGGAGCGGGCCATCAACCGCATCGTGGACATCCTGCAGCCGGACCGGGCTGCCGCGCAGAAGCGGCGCGAGGGGGCGGAACCGCAGGACCTAACGCGCGTGATCCGCCAGATGATGGGTCCGATGCTCGGCGCGACCGAAAAGGAGCCGTCGGAGACGCCCGAAGAGTCGGCAGAGCGGACCGAGAAGGAGAGCGCGCAGCAGGAGGAGGAGCGGCGGGACGCCGGGCGCCGCGAGCGCATTCGCGAGCGCCTCCGCTCCCAGGTAAAGCTCGGAGTGCTCGACGACCAGGAGATCGCGATTACGGTCGAGGAGTCGCAGAGCAGCCCCTTCATGCAGGTCTTCTCGATGTCCAACGTGGACGAGACGGACATGCAGAACGCGCTCGGCAGCATCCTGCCGCGCAAGCACAAGCAGCGGAAGGTGAAGGTCTCGGAGGCGAAGCAGATATTCACGCAGGAGGAGGCGCAGGCGCTCATCGACCGGGACGCGCTGGTGCGCGAGGCGATCAACCGGGCAGAGCAGACCGGCATCATCTTCGTCGACGAGATAGACAAGATCGCGGGCTCGAACCGAGGGCCTGGCGGCTCGGGCGGCGGGCCAGACGTATCCCGCGAGGGCGTGCAGCGGGACATCCTGCCGATCATCGAGGGCTCTACCGTAAACACGAAGTTCGGGCCGGTCAAGACGGACCACGTGCTGTTCATCGCGGCAGGCGCGTTTCACGTCTCGAAGCCGTCCGACCTGATCCCGGAGCTGCAGGGCCGCCTGCCGATTCGCGTGGAGCTGGAAAACCTGACCGAAAACGACTTCAAGCGAATCCTGACGGAGCCGCGCAACGCCCTGACGCGGCAGTACGTGGCGTTGCTTGAGACGGAGGGCGTCACGCTGACCTTCGCGGACGATGCCATCACCGAGCTGGCGCGCGTGGCCGCCGAGGTGAATCGGCGCAGCGAAAACATCGGCGCCCGGCGGCTTCACACCGTGCTGGAGCGGCTGCTGGAGGAGGTCTCCTTCGAGGCGCCGGACATGCCGGATAAGTCCGTCTACATCGACGCCGAGTTCGTCCGCAAGCGCCTCGAGGACATCGTCAAGGACGAGGACCTGAGCCGCTACATATTGTAGAGATTCAAGGCTTCGGCTTGGCCAGCAGCATGTCGTAGCCCGGCAGGTTTATTCTGATCTCCGAGAGCCGCCGAAAGTCCTCGATCTTCTTGTCCGCCGTGGCGATACCGCCGGCCTTCTCCAGCAGCGCCGCCTGCTCCGCCTGCTTTTGAACCACCGCGAAAGGCGTCACCGTCTGCGGCAGCCTGTGCGCCATCCGAAGGAACCACCAGACTGCCGTCTTTGGCTTGGCTGGCCCTGCGTCCGCCTCGATCTTCACCGGGCCGGACACCTGACCCTCCTTCAGGGCCGCCGCCGCCTCGCGCACCGGCGCGGGTATCGTCTGGTCCGAAGCGCTGAAGGTGCCCATAACGCCGTTTCGATCCACGAGGGCCTTGTCCGTGCAGTAGGTCTTCACAATCTCCGGGAAGGGCGTGCCGGACTTCACGGCCGCTTCGATCTTCGGAACGTCGGCCGGCTTGTCGGTGCGAAGGCCCTCGAGCGCGTATCGTTCCGGCGTGGTATACGAGGCGATGTGATCCTTGTAGTACTTCTCGACCTCCGCCGGGGTCACCATCGTTCCTGTCGTGGCGAGGTTGAACCGCGCGCGGGCATACCGGATGTTCTGCTTGATCGTCTCCTCCGCGATCACGTGCGAAGCAAGAGCCTGGCGTAGCTGCGGCTGCGACTTTGCGCGCGCGAGCTCCGCCTCCACGTCGGCCTCCGGCGGCATCAGCCCGGTCTTGCTCGCCCACTGCAGCGTCAATCGCTCGTTTATCATCTGATCGAGAACGATCTGGCCGGCCGTTTGCGTCCGGACGGTAAGCGGTGTCGTCGAAACGATGAATTCGCGGACGCCCACCTGCTGCACCCGCTCGTAGAAGTCGGCGGCGCTGATCGCCTCGCCATTCACGGTGGCGACTGCGCTGTCGCCCTGTGCCCGGCACGGGCCGCCGAGGAGTATCATGCAGAGCGCGGTCAGTGCGAGTCGCGCTCCAGGGGAATACGGCTTCATCTCAATACCCTTCCGGAACCAATGCCATCACGCGGTCGTGAACCCAAAGGACGCTCTCTGCCCGAGGCGCCCAACGCACACTACGCGGTCGGATAGTCTATTGTACTGCACGAGTTGCCGGTCATGCCTGCGGGTCGAGCGCATACGCGACCGCCTCGCGGCGATCCATGGCGGCGCCCAGCGCGGCCGCCTCGTCGTACGCGGCCGCGTCGATGGAGGACCGGATTCGCGCGCTTCGTTTGGCACGCCTGGCCTCTGCGAGCGGCGAGGGCGTGCCGGTCCCCTCGCGCAGGATCGCCTCAGCGGCCGCCTGCAGCGTGGCCGCCCTCCGGAGGGACCGGCCGGCGCTATCCGTGTCCGGCGTGGCAGCGGCCGATGCAAGGGCGAGGTCGGCGAAGGACTCGAGACCCGCTGCGAGTGGTCCGGGCTTGCCCATCTGCAAGCGGATTCCAGTGCTCTCGGCGAGTTGGTCGCGCGCCTCATCGAGCCGTCCCTCGTGCATCGCTACCTGCCCGAGCACCTCCAGGGTCTCGGCGATCTCGACCGGGCTGCCGACGCTGCGCAGCAATGGCAGCGCCTCTTCGGCAAGCGTCCGCGCCCGCGAGTAATCTCCCGTCGTAACCAGGGTTCCCGCGGTGCTCGTGAGCACGTACGCGATATACCAGGTATCCCCCAGCTCACGCGAATTCGCGAGCGCCTGTTCGAGGAACGAGAGCGCGGATTCCGAGTCTTGCTGGCGGTTGCAGAGGCCGCCAAGATTGAGCAGGCAGCTTGCGACCCCGCGCAGTTCCCCGAGCTCTCGATAGATGCCCAGGCATCGCGCGAAGTGATCGTGCGCGGCATCGTAGTCGCCGAGCTCCGAATTGAGCGACCCGAGGCCGTTGAGAGCCACCGCGATTCCTTGCGGATTGCCGATCTCAGACTGAAGCTCCAGGCTTCGCTCGAAATGCATCCGCGCCTCATCGAGGTGCCCCTGTTCAATCGCCGCGATCCCGAGACTGCTCGTGGCGGCCGCCGTGCACCGCTTGTTACCGGACTCTTCCGCAAGCTCGATGGCCCGGGTAAGGCAGGACTGGGCCGCCTGGAAGTCTGCCTGTTCGATTGCCAGACGCCCGAGGGAAAGTACGGCCTCTTCCACGATATCCGTCGGTGGATCGGCCTTCTGCGCCGCCAGGGACCGCTCCAGGTAGTCGCGGCCCTCACGCAAGTAGCCGCCGAGGTAGTAGAAGTACCCTAACGCCGCGGCGAGCCGCAGAGCCGCCGGCGGATCGTTTTCGATTCCCCAGTCGAGAGCGGAGCGAAGATTCACGATTTCGCGGTCGAGCCGAACGAAACTGCGCTGCCCTTCGGCCCCTTTGAGCGCGGAATTGTGCTCCGCCAGTCCAACGAAATAGGCCAGGTGCCTGCCGTGCGCCTCCGCCTCTTCGCCGCTCTCCTTCAGCCGATCGCGGCTGTACTGCCGGATGGTCTCCAGCATGCGATAGCGCGAGCGCTCCTCCATCTGCTCGGACATCGCCAGGCTCTTGTCGACCAGGCTTGTCAGCAGGTCCAGGACCTCCCACTCCTCGATTTCCTGGCCCGTGGCTTGTGCCTCGTGGCTTGCGGCCTGTGTTCTGTAGCTCGAACCGCAAGTGACCGCTTCCGCCGCCTCAAGCGTCCACCCGCCTGAGAAAACCGATATCCGATGCAAGAGCGTCCGCTCGTGCTCGGAAAGCAGATCGTAGGACCAGTCGATGAGCGCGCGGAGGGTCTGCTGGCGCGGCAGCGCCGTCCGGCTGCCGCCGGTCAGAATGCGGAAGCAGTTGTCCAGCTTGTCGTTTATCTCCTCGACCGCCATCGAGCGGCATCGCGCGGCGGCAAGCTCGATCGCGAGGGGGATGCCGTCGAGCCGAGCGCAGATTTCCGCCAGCGCCGGCGCGTTCGCGTTTGTCACCGCAAAGCCGGCGTTCACGCTCGTCGCGCGGTCTACGAATAGCCGCACGGCTTCGAACTGCGTCAGATCTGCGACGGTGTGGCGCACCGCGGGATCGGGCTGACGCAGCGGCGGAACGCGATAGACGGTCTCGCCCGGGAGGTTTAGAGCCTCGCGGCTGCTGCACAGGATCTTGACGTGTGGGCACGCCCCGAGCAGGCTCTGCGCAAGTCGGGCGCTCGCGGTCAGCAGGTGCTCGCAGTTGTCCAAAATGATCAGGACCGCGCGCGGCCGGAGCATCTCAACAAGCGTGTGCGCGATGTTCCGGCCCGGCGCCTCCTTCACGCCCGCAGCCTCCGCGACCGCCTCCGCCACCGTGGCCGGGTCCGTAATGGGCGCGAGCTCCACGAACCAGACGCCGTCCGGATAGTCTGCCACCAGATCGGCGCCGGCCTGGAGGGTCAGGCGGGATTTGCCCGCGCCGCCCGGACCGAGCAGCGTGACAAGACGGCTGGATGCAAGCGCATGCTTGATCTCCTCGAGCTCCCGCTCTCGGCCGATGAAGCTCGTGAGCTGAATTGGCAGGTTGGTCGGAAGGGAGTCGAGCGATTTGAGGGCGGGAAACTCGGACCGGAGCCCCGGCGCATCGACCTGGTACACCTCCTCGGCACGGTTCAGATCCTTCAGGCGGTGTGAGCCGAGCGGCCTGACACTGACGCCGTCCGGCAGTCTATCTCGGACCAGCTCGAAGGTCGCCTTCGAAAAAAGCGTCTGTCCGCCGTAGCCGATCGCCAGGAGCCGCGCGACACGGTTCACCGTCGGGCCGAAGTAGTCGTCGTCGCGCAGCTCCGCGTCACCAGTGTGGAGGGCGATACGCACTCGGATCGGACCGGTATCGGGCCAGGGCTGCTCGATCAGCGCGCGATGCACCTGGATCGACGCGACCAGCGCGTCGGAGGCGGTGACGAACGCCGCGCAAAACGCATCGCCGACAGTCTTGAACACAAATCCACCGTGCTGCCCAATGGCGCGCCGCAGAAGCGAATCGTGACTCGCGAGCGCGAGCCGCATCGGCTCCGGCGATCGCTCCCATAGCTGAGTGCTGCCCTCGATATCCGTGAAAAGGAAGGTGATGGTCCCGGAAGGCGGATTCAAACGGTGCTCCCATTGCGCGCAGTGTCACACAGTTCACCGATGGGCGGCTCAGTTCCTGCTGCGCGTCTGGGAGGCCGCGGCCCGGGGCGGCGGCGTCACGGCTGCGGTATAGGGCCAGAAGCGCGAAAAAAAGAAGCTTTTTTTTCCATTAAATCACGTTTTATCGTTAAATTTGGCAGTTAGCCTAATGATTTGTGAATGATAGGTTGTTACCATAGACTTCGGTGAACGCGCTGGACTATAGCACGGCATCACCGCAGACCGAGACCTGAGCCATTCCCGCAGCCCCACAATCCGGGCGGATGCGCGTGATATGGAACGCAACTATTGCTATATAGCATGGAAGGAGCCGAGCAGTTGAATGAGCATGGAGAGCCTAGTGTGAGCAGCGAGCTCGACCTGGCGGAGCGCGCCTTCACGTGGCTCCGGCGGGCGTTTCAGTCGTGCCCCGTTCCGTCGAGTCCGGCCGATTGGGCCGGTAAACCGACTGCTGAGGAGCGCGAGGGCCTCCAGCATCTGCAAACACTCGCCGCGAAGGGCTCGCACGCCGACGGCGACATCGCCTGCCTGCTCGCGCACTCCGGCATCGATTACCGGCTGAACGTTCGGCGCCTGCTCCGAAGCCAGTCGATCGATCCGTTCGGCGAGCCTGGCGGCAGCAACCGCCCCGCGTGCGGTGGCTCCGGCATCGGCGCCGTTTCGGGGCACGTCGCCAGGCTCTACCACCGCCGACGCGACGCCGAATTGCTGGATTGGCTCCTTGGGTCGCGGCCCGGCCCGCACCAGCGAACCGAGCGCAGCGCCGCAATCCTGGCGATCTGGGACGCGCATTGGACCGACCTTCTGGCGGCTGCGGGCGGCGAGCCGAACCGCTGCCGGCGCATCACCGACATGGTGCGCCACGCGCTTTGCGGATGCGCCGATCCGCTGCCTGCGCAGGCCTTCCAATGGCAGCTTGCAGAGGCGGCCGACGGATCGGACCCGGAGATTGCACCGGCCGCCCGCGTCGTTCTCGATCAGCTTGGCTGGCTCGACCCGCCCGCAACGGTCCAGTCGAAGCCGGCCGTCCGGCCATACGGGGCCACGTGCGAAGCGACGGCAATCGCCGGCCCGGCTGGCGGTGCGCAATTCGCGGGCAAGCCTGCGTGGCACGCGCGTACGCAGCGCGCAAGCCACGACCATCACATCTGCGCTGGACGGCAATCGTCCAGCCACACACGGCGACCTAGGTCGTCCGCAAAGGGAGAGCATACGAAATGAATTTCACCAATTCCGCCTCGAACAACACCGCGTTCGCCGTCAAGGCCATCGCCCGCTGGGTCGGCACGTTCGCGATCTCGTTCGCGCTCTGCGCTACGCTCGCTCTGGGGATCGCGCCCGCCTTTGTCCACGCGAGTCAGAAGATCCTGGACCAGGCCGGCCACGCCTACGTCAACTACGACTCGAACTACGTGCCCGACCCCAACGGCGACGGAGTGCTGCTGGATGCCTTCGGCGGCACGACACCGATAACCGAAGGCTTCCCGGTGGATCTCTGGGGCAACACGCTCATCATCTCGAACGACGTGGTGATGGACACGGACTACGAGGTGGTCGGCTACGTCTACGAGGGCCCGCTTACTCCCTAATCGCTCCCGCATTCGCGGAGTCTCCGGCCTTACGGTCAACGGACCGCGCTGCTCTCTGTAGATGGAGAAGCCGTCTTATGGAAGGCCACGACGATGAGAAGTTCTACGGCTCGGCGCGCTCGGCGGCGCGCCGACAGGCAATCCGGTACGGGCTGAAGGGCGACGCTGCAGACGATCTCGAGCAGAGCTTCGTGGTCCGCTGGCTCTTCAGCCCGATCCAGCCGCCGATCTGGACCTGGCCGGATTGGAAGCTCGATCCCTATCTTCGCCGCGCGGCCAGGAACCACGCGGCGAGCTTTCTTGCACGAATGCGAGCGGAAAGGGCCCTCGTGGACCGGTGTGTGCTCCGCATGTGCGAGGGGGCGGCGCTGCCGGGCGCGCTTGCGGCGGAGCAGCCCTCCGGCATCCAGTTTCGCGAACTGTTCTGGAGGCAGATTCGGTGCGGGATCGCGCTGCTGCGGCCTGGGCCGGCGGAGCTGTTCGCGCGTTGGCTGAGCGGCGAGAGTGCTTTTGAGCTCGCGGGCTCGGACCGGGCGCGGCACGCAATTCGGCAGCGGCTCTCCCAGGCGCGGCGTCGCGTGCGGTCTGCGCTCACGGCTCAGGGCAATTCAGAATCGGAGCTGCGATCGTACCTGCCCCTGATTCGACCGGAGTCAATCGACTGCACATACAAGGCGCCGGAGCCACCGCAGTAGCGCCGCCGGGCGGCGCCGATCTCCAGGATGAGTCTCGATTTCACAGAGAGCGAGCATTATCGTAAATGTTGAACTACCCGAATCGCCATCGAAACCTTCAGCGGATTAACAGCCGGTCGTTTCTGTTTGCGGCCTTCCTTGCAAGCATTACGATGGGCGGCCTCGCGACCCTGCTGCGGCACGGCCTCTCGCCGCTGGAGAGCGCGGGCGCTTTGCCGGCGCGCGCGAGCCAGGCGCGCCTTGCCGCCAGGACCGGCGCCTGCCCGGAGTCCACCGCCGCCCGGCGGTCCGCCACGCGGGCCTCGGCGAAGACTTCGTCCGGCCGGCCGGGAGACGGGCTTCGGCGGCTGCGCGCGAGCGCCGGGGCGCCGGCGCCCGCGGAGTAGCCGCTCAGAGTTGTCACGCTGTGGCCGTGAAAGGCCGCGAAGAAGTGAGCCACTACGCGCCGTTTAGAACTGAGCCAAGTGCGGTCAGGTTTGTCGCTAGTTTACCTTGCCTGGTCCGCACCAACCAGTCCTTCAGCGGCACCAACCTCGTCACCTACCAGGCCACCGCCTATACCTACGACAACAGCTCCGGCACGAATCCCTCCGCCTGGCTCACCACGCTCGCCAACACCTGGAACTACAAGAACAGCTACGGCTACTGGACCGCCAACACGCTCGTCCAGAACGACTACACGATGGACAACGCCGGCCAGCGCCTGACGAACGCGATTACCAGCGGCGGCACCACCCGGACCGAGACGTATACGTATGACGAGCTGAATCGCCTGAAAACGGTGGACTACGGCGATTCCGAGACGCAGAGCTACGCCTTCGACGCCATGGGCAACCGATCGAGCAAGGGAGATTCCAGCACAGGTACGGAAGGATATACTTACAACGCCGCGAACATGCTAACCGCACGGGCGGGCAACAGCTACACGAACGATGCGGCAGGCAACACCCTGACCGGCGGAGGCCGGACGAACACCTGGGACAGCCAGAACCGGCTGGTCACCTGCGCGTACGGCAGCAATAGTAGCAGCTACGTCTACGGTGCGGACGGGATAAGGAGGCAGAGCACCGTCAACTCGACGACGACGGATTTCGTGACGGACAACAGCATGTTCGTCCGCGAGAAGGCGGCCGCGACCGGCAGCAGCATCGCCACCTACCCGGCTGGCCCGCGCGGCCCCGAGTACCGCCGGGACGACGGTGCATCCACCATTCGTTGGTACCTGTATGACGGCTTGGGCTCCGTGACCGGCGAGGTTGATCCGAGCGGAAGCGTAACGAGCAGTCGAAAGTTCGATGTTTACGGGCTGGTGCGAGGAGGGACGAGTCCGGGCGGGACGAGCAAGCATAAATTCGTGGGCGCGCTAGGCCATCCGAGCGAGGACGAGACCGGGCTGGTGTATATGCGCGCACGGTATTACGATCCAGTCTTGGGTCGGTTCACGAGCCAAGATCCTGGCCGCAACGGCTTGAACTGGACCGTATACTGTTCGGACGACCCTACAAACAGGCGCGATTTATCCGGACGCGTGGACTGGAGCGTCATTGACGCAATCATCTGCGGCATCGCGGGAGGTAGCGTGCCAATCATTGCGCTCCTTAAAGCAGCGTTCGCGGAGTCCCAGGGCGCAGTAACCCAGGCAGAGGAGGATACGCTTCTTCGAGCCAGTTCTGCAGGAGAAGACAGCCTCTTGCGCGCCGCAAGTGGCACCGGTCAGAACGTTTCGGAGGAGCTGCTTCGAGGCGCAGAGGAAGGCCTCCTTGAGGAAGTGGAGGATGTTGTCCAGACGCAAGCCGCGGTTCAGAAGGTCGAATCCGCATTTGGGTTTGGATCAAAATTTACGGCTAAGGCGGACCAAGCCGAGGAAGAACAACAGATTGGGCTCGGCGGGTTATAACGATGGGGTTACCAGTACACGGTGAAAGTCGCCGCGTGGTCACGCCCGCAAAGGAATGTTGGCCGGGAATGCTGCAGGAATTCCAATGAGTCACATAATGCGCGGCCTGGCTGCTGTCCGACGGACGGTTTCCCGGCAGCGGGGGCTAAGGCCTAACGGCCTTCGTGGAGCAATCTTCGACATCTGGCTCTATGGTATTCTCCCAGCCTTCCTGTGCTACCTTCTCGTATTGCGCCCAGCGGCGGGCTCAATTGTGCTTCGGGCGCGTGTCCGATGCATGATCCTGAGCGAAACGGCACTCGGTCTTTATCTGAGGATCGTTAGGACGGTAAGGCGGCGCAAACCGATGTCATTGGACGACCGCAGATTGATCCGGGCCATTGTTCGCTCAGATGAACGCGATGTTAGGGCACGTCTATCTCAAGGCGCCGATGCGAACGTTTCAAGCAAAGACGGAGTGCCGCTGATCCTGATTGCCGTTCGCAAAGGAAACCACAAGATCGTCGCCGCTCTGCTTGAGCGTGGGGCGGATGCGAACGCGCAGATTCCGATCGTCCATGAATCAGCCGTAATGATCGCCGTGTCCCAGCGCTCTCACTCCATCGCTGAGCTTTTACTAGCAAGTGGCGCGAACCCGAACATCGGTAACTTTGCAGGAATCCGCCCGATAATGCGCGCGGCGGCGGAAGGTGACGCCCCGGCTGTGAGATTGCTCTTGGATCATGGCGCCGACTATCGTATATCTGCGTGGTGCGGCCTCTCGGCGCTTGATTTCGCGGCACGGCTTCGTCACCGCGATATTGCAACACTATTCAGAGATCATGCCGCGAATTAGCTGGCGAATGCGCGCGATGGCGTGGGTGGCGATGGTTCCAACGGCTCTGCTGCCGCTGGTCTCCGGGCCGGCGGAGGCGCAGCAGGTGAAGGCGCGCCAGAAGGCGATGACGCCCGTGCGTAAGTCCGAGCTGCCCGCGGGCCGGACCGACAAGCTGACACCCGCGCAGTGGAAGCAGTACGACGCGCGGCAGCTCAAGGAGGCGATCGCCAAGACGCCGGAAGTCCGCCCGCTCTCGAAGGTCGAGCTGGAGCAGGGCTTCGGCCGCGGCCCCTACCGCAGCAAGTACTTCGCCGGCACGATGCCCTGGCACCGCAGCCTGCGCGACGTGAACCTCTGCAACGGCAACCTGTTCAAGTCCTTCACCGACATCCAGGTCGCGCCGGCCAAGGGCGCGGGCCTGGCCATGCAGCGCACCTACAACAGCCAGGACGACCGGATCGGCCCCTTCGGCCAGGGATGGACGCACGCTTACGACATCCGCACGGTCGAGGAGAACCCGGCCACCAACTACACCGACGACAGCCTGAACTACATGGACCGAAGCGACTTCTTCGGCGGCCAGCACAAGTACCACCGCGACGCGGACGGCCTCTACTCCCCGCCCGCCTATCTCTACGACGAGACCGACAGCAGCTACGACACCTTCCTCGTCAACGGCCCGGTCAAATCGCTTGAAGACACCGAGCACGGCATGGACGGCACCGTCAAGCACTTCGTGACCAACGCCAATAGCTTAGAGCGCGTCTGCGACTACATCGACGACCGCTACGGCAACCGCACGAGCCTGGCCTACACGCAGACCACCGTCGGCGGCCTGACCGTCAACCTGCTCCAGTCCGTCACCGACCCAAGCGGCCGCCAGATCACCTACACCTGGAGCAACCTTGGCACGAGCGGCTCGCCCGCCTGGCGCATCGTCGAGGCGGACGGCCCGGCTTACAGCGTCACCTACAGCTACAACACCGACCTGAACCTGTCGAGCGTCACCCTCGATCCCGGCTCCTCGCCGCACCAAAACCGCACGACCAGCTTCACCTACACCAGCGTCACCGGCTCGCTCGGCACCGAGACCGGCCTGCTCGCCAGCATCACCGACCCGCTGAGCCACACCATCTCCTACAGCTACGATGTCGGCAGCAGCTACTACGGCTACAGCACGCCCTTCTACACCAACACCTGCTGGCCCGTCACCATCTCCGAGCCGTCGAGCGGCGGCAATCTCACCTGGTCGATCGCGCCGGTCGTCACCTACGGCAGCTACCCGTTCGCCGCCAACGTCGGCAGCAACTCCGGCCTGGGCTTCAACCTGGTGATCGACACGCAGCTCCGGCAGGCGTGGACGGTGCTGCCCGGCGCCTACATGTACCAGAAGACGTACGATTCGGCGAACAACGTCACCTTCCTGAACAACCCGCCCGCCGCATGGCTGCCCGGCGGCTACATCGGCGTGACGAACACGACCACGCTCTATTCGACCTACGGCCCGCACGGAAACGTCCTGACGCAGAGCGGCTTCTCCAGCCTCTCGCAGCCGCACACGACCACGACCTACTACAACGCCAGCCAGTATTTTGATAAGGCGAGCGTCACCGACCCGAACGGCCATACGAGCACCTTCATCGTCGGGACCAACCAGGGCGTCGATCCGACCGGCGGCCTTGCGACGAGTAACGGCAACAAGGGGAGCGTGCTCTACGTCCAGGACGCCGGCTACGCGGTGAGCACGAGTCCGAGCTACGGCAAGCAGTTCGCGTATCAATATAATACGAACGGCCAGAAAGTCCAGGAGACCAACCTCAACAACGTCGTCACGCAGTACACCTACGGCGACACGTGGGGCAATCTCACGCAGGTGGTCCAGGACCCGCACGTGACGACCGGCGACAGCCACCTGGCGCGCACGACTCAAATGGTCTACGATGCCTCAGGCCGCGTGACGCAAAGCACCGATCCGCGGAATCTGACGAGCGTTTTCAGCTATAACAACCTCGGCCAGCCCACGAGCGCCGCCTTCCCCGCCACCAGCAGCACGAGTGCCGAGACGATCAGCTACAGCTATGGCGCGAACGGCCGGACCGAGAGCGTGACCGACAACCGCGGCACGACCAGCCTGGCCTACGAGACCCGAAACGACCGAGTCGCCAGCGTCACCGATCCTGTGACCGGCGCCGTCTCCTACACGTACGGACTCGCCGGCGAGCGCCTCACCATGAGCTTGCCTGGCGGCGACACCTGGACCTACGGCTACGGCCCCAATCCCGGCAACTCCAGCAGCCTCTGCCTGCTCCCCAAGGACGATCCGAACAGCATAGGCCAGATGCTCAGCCGCATCACGGATGACCAGGGCCGCGCGGTGGACTACTGGCTGGACGAGAGCGGCCGGCCGTATCTGGTGAGAAGCAACCAGTCGTTCAGCGGCACGAACCTCGTCACCTACCAGGCCACCGCCTATACCTACGACAACAGCTCCGG